>Ga0111539_10006367_pt1 | contig 15227 bp, 16 predicted proteins | sample RhiMethybrSRZTD1_FD_79667 | JGI IMG/M metagenome (GOLD analysis project Ga0111539, IMG submission 79667) | Populus rhizosphere microbial communities from Tennessee, USA - Rhizosphere MetaG P. TD hybrid SRZTD1 (version 2) (version 2) | ecosystem: Host-associated > Plants > Roots > Rhizosphere >... | reverse complement strand
GTACGCCTCCCACTTGAACCAGGCGAGGTGATCGGGGAGCACGCGCGGGGCGACGACGTACTTCTGCACGTGGTAGAAGCCGCCGCCGTGCACCTCCCAGAGCTCGCCGCCGACACCTGCCGCCGCGTCTGCGCCGTCCTTCGGCGGGCGGAGCGACTGGTCGAGGAGCACGAAGTAGAACGACGTGCCGATCCACGCCATCGCCGCGATGACGTGGAGCCAGCGCAGGCCGAGATCGAGCCAGTCGCGGGCCGCCTCGGAGAGCGCGAGCGGCACGACGGCCGTCATGCGCGCATCCAGCGATCACGGGCGATCGAGACGAGCTCGTCGAGCGCCGTCTCGAGCTCGAGCTCCGTGGGGTTGTCGATCCGCTCCCGCAGCACCTCCAGGATCTCGGTTTTCGGCCGCCGGTTCACGAACACGACGAACCGGAAGCCGTGGCGCGCCTCGTAGTCCGCGTTGAGGCGGTGCAGCTCGGCCAGCACGGCGGGGTCGATGTCGGCCCCCTGCTCGGCGGCCGAGTGCCTGGAGAGGCCTTTGCGCTGTCCGATCGCGGGATGGGCGTCGAGCACTTCGCGCTTCTCGTCCAGAGGCAGCTCGTGCACGAGCGTGCGCGCCCGCACGAGCGGGTCCGGCTCCGTGGCGAGCCGCTCGACGAAGCGCGTGCGCCCCTCGAACAGCTCCGCCAGGTCCGCGACGGTCAGCTCCCCCGGTAGCTCGCGCATCCGTACGGGGAGACGAGGAGGGGGACGTGGTAGTGGCCGTCCTCCAGCTCGACCTGGAGCTCGACCCGGGTGAAGAACGGCGACGGTGGATGGAAGACGAGGCTGTACGTGCCGGCCCCCAGGCCGTCCGCGAGACGGGCCCTCCCGTCGGCATCCGTCTCGGCCGCGGCGACGCTGCCGGCGCCGCGACGGAGCTCGACCGTCACCCCCGCGGCGGGGCGGCCGGCGGCGGTATCGAGCACGTGGGTCGAGAGAGAGCAGCTCATGCGGCGAATCTTCTCGCCTGGACGCGATGGGCGCGAGCGATCTCGCCCTCGTCGGCCCGCACGAGCGCGCCGCCGCGGACGACGTCCTCGCCGCCGACGACCAGCCGGTCGACCCGGTGCGGGGCCGAGAGGACGAGCCCCGCGACGAGGTCCTCGGCGCCGCCGAGCTCGAGGCCGTCCGTCCGCCAGATCGCGAGGTCCGCCTGTTTGCCCGGCTCGAGCGAGCCGATGTCGTCGCGGCGGAGCACCTCCGCGCCGCCCCGTGTCGCGAGTCGGAGCGCCTCCCGCGCCGTCATCGCCTCGCCGCCGCCCCGCCCGCGCGCGACGAGAAGCGCCTGCTTGACCTCCATGAACAGGTCGCTCCGCTCGTTCGACGCGGAGCCGTCGACGCCGAGCCCGACGCGGACTCCCGCGTCGAGCAGCGCCCGCACGGGAGCGACGCCGGCGCCGAGGCGCAGATTCGAGGTGGGGCAGTGCGCGACGCCCGTGCCCGTCTGGGCAAAGCGTGCGACCTCCGCCTCCGAGAGGTGGACGCAGTGCGCGCACCACACGTCGTCGCCGAGCCAGCCGAGCCGGTCGAGGTACTCGACCGGGCTGCAGCCGTACAGCTCGCGGCAGTAGGCCTCTTCCTCCACCGTCTCCGCGAGGTGCGTATGGAGAGTCAGCCCAAGGTCCCGGGCGAGCTTCGCGGACTCCTCCATGAGGACACCCGTGGCCGAAAACGGTGAGCACGGAGCGACCGCGATCTGGATCCGCGCCCCGGGGCCGCGCTCGTGCAGCTCGGAGTGGAGCGCCTCGGTCTCTGCTTGGACGGCGTCGAGGCTCTCGACGAGGTCGTCGGGAGGCAGTCCTCCGACGGAGGCGCCGAGGTCCATGGACCCACGCGCGGCGATGAGCCGGACACCCAGCTCGCGCGCCGCCTCCACCTCGGCCTCGACGATCCCGGGTCGCCCGCGCGGGAAGACGTAGTGGTGGTCGAAGACGGTCGAGCAGCCGGAGAGCGCGAGCTCCGCGAGCCCGGTGCGCGCGGCCGCGTACTCGGCCTCCGCGTCGATTCCCGCCCAGACGGGATACAGCTCGCGCAGCCACGTGAAGAGATCGGCTTGCTGCGCCCGTGCGCGCGTGAGCGTCTGGTACAGGTGGTGGTGCGTGTTGACGAGCCCCGGCGTGACGACAGCGCCGCCGAGGTCGATGCGGACGTGCTCGCCCTCGGGCTCGGCTCCCGCGCCGACGGCGGCGATCCGGGCTCCTTCGACGAGGGCCCAGCCGACCGGATGCTCCGTCCCGGCGTCGTCCATCGTCACGACCCAGCCGTTTGCGTAGAGCGTCCCCATCGGGGCGGGACGTTATCGTCCCGCGCTCGGCGAGCGTCCGACGGCGCCGCCGGAAGCGACTGGTGCCGGGTTCTACGAGGAGGCGCCGCTGACGGACGCCTTGGCGGCCTCCGCCATGTCCCCGCCGACGGCCTGGATGATCTCCGGGCGGTCGAGCAGGCGCGCGCGCTGCGCCGGGCTCTGCAGACGGTTGACGACGTAGCGGTCCTCGAGGATCTCGGAGAGGGCGCGCCCGCGGTCGTGCTCTCGGATCACGTACTGCGCGACGCGCTCCTCGCTCGTCGAGCGCTGGAAGAGAAACGAGAAGAGATCCTTCAGGGCCATCGACTCGATCCTACCGAGGCCACTCCAGATTGGCGTCCGGGATCGGGTCGCCGTGCGGGTCGTGGGTAGGGAAGCCGAGCGCTTCGTCGATCCGCGCCTCGAGCTCCTCCGAGAGCGCGTGCTCGAGCCGGTCGGCCTCGTCGTGCACCTCGTCGACGTGGATGCCGAGGGTCTCCGCGAGGTAGAGCTCGAGCAGCCGGTGATGGCGGATCACCTCGATCGCCACGCGCTCCCCCTCGGGCGTCAGCGAGACACCGCGGTACGGCGCGTGCTCGACGAGATGGAGCGCCGCGAGCTTCTTCACCATCGCGCTCGCCGACGCGGGTGACACCCCCATCTCGCGCGCGAGGCCCGTCGTCGAGACCTTTCCGCCGGCGTTCGAGAGGTTGTAGATCGCACGCAGGTAGTGCTGGATCGCGTCGGTCAGCATCGTCCGCGCCATGGCGCGAGTGTATTGCGGTTGTTCCGCGGCGGCCGGGCGCCCCTTGGTAGCGTCCGCGGGCCGTGGACGTCCGCGTCGGCCACAGCCCGGACCCCGATGACGCGTTCATGTACTGGGCGCTGACGACCGACCTCGTCGACATGCGCGGGTTCCGCTTCCAGCAGGTGCCCGCGGACATCGAGACGCTGAACCAGTGGGCGCGGGCCGCGCGTCTCGAGGTCACGGCGATCTCGCTGGCGACGTACCCGTTCGTCCAGCAGGACTACGCGTTGCTGCCGCACGGTGCGTCGATCGGAGCCGGCTACGGGCCGATCGTCGTCGCGCGCGAGCCGCTGGCGCTCGACGAGCTGCGCAGGCTGGAGATCGCGGTGCCCGGGAGGATGACCACGGCGTTCCTCACGCTGCGCCTCGTGCTCGGCGACTTCGCGTGCCGCGAGGTGCCGTTCGAGCAGATCCCGGACGAAGTCGCGAGCGGCCGCGCCGACGCCGGGCTGCTCATCCACGAAGGTCAGCTGACGTTCAGCGAGCTCGGCCTCGTGAAGGTCGTCGATCTCGGCGAATGGTGGCTGCTCGAGACGGGGCTGCCGCTGCCGCTCGGTGTCAACGTCGCGCGGCGCGACATCGAACGGCTCCGCGATCTCTCGAGCGTGCTCCGCGAGGCGATCGCATGCGGGCTCGACCATCGCGCGGAGGCACTCGAGTACGCGCTCCAGTTCGGCCGCGGCATCGACGCGGCGGTCGCCGACCGCTTCATCTCGATGTACGTCAACGACATGACGCAGGACTACGGCGACGAGGGCCGGAGCGCAGTCTCCGAGCTCCTCCGTCGTGGTGAGGCGATCGGCGCCTTCCCCGAGCCCGTCGCCGTCGACTGGGTCAACTGAATCGGTCTAGGAGCCAGGCTGAAGCCCGGCACCTACTCTCCTACTCACTGAACGGCTCGACGGCGGCGTCGGTCTCCCGCCGAACGACGATCGCGACGGACGCCAGCACGATCGCGGCGCCGAGCGCGATCCGCCAGGTGATCCGCTCGTGGAGGAACAGCATCCCGAGCGCGATCGCCACGACCGGGTTGACGTACGCGTAGGTCGACACCGTGCCGAGCGGGACGTGGTGCAGCAGCCACACGTACGCGGTGAACCCGACGAGCGAGCCGACCAGGATGAGATAGGCGAAGGCGACCAGTGAGATCGCGGAGAACTCGGAGGGGTCGGGTCGTTGCGCGAGGCCGAACGGGAGGAACAGCACCCCTCCTGCGAGCATCTCGAACGCCGTCGCGACGAACGCGTCCTGCGGGAGTGGGATCCGCGACGACAGGTACGAGCCGGTCGCCCACGCGAGCGCGGAGATTCCGGTCAGCCCGATGCCCCACCAGGAGGCTCCGCCTTCCGGGTGGAAGAGGAGCGCGACGCCGGCGAAGCCGATCAGGACGCCCACGATCGCGAGCGGCGGAGGCCGCTCGCCCCCCGCGAGCCGCAGCAGCACGACGATGAGCGGCACCGAGGCGATGATCAGCGACGCGACTCCCGTCGGGACCGTCCGCTCGGCGACGAAGAGGATGCCGTTCGCGCCCGGAAGCAGGAGGCCGATCAGCGCGGCGCACGCGAGCTCCTTCTTCGTGATGCGGAGCGCGGCGCGCCCGCGACGGAGCGCGACGATCGCCGCCAGCAGCGCGCCGGCGATCAGGAACCGCCACGAGACAGCCGTGAACGCCGGGATCGTGTCGCCGGCGACCTTGATGCCGAGGTACGTGGATCCCCAGATCAGGTAGACGGCCCAGAGGGCCGCCCACGCCTTCGTCGTCACCGCTTCAGCGTGAGCGCGGCGCCCGCCGCGAGCAGCGCGATCCCGAGGGCGCGTGGCCAGCTGAGCGCGATGCGCTCGAAGCCGAAGAGTCCCCACTTGTCGATGACCGCTCCCATCGCGAGCTGTCCGGCGACGAGCAGCGCGATCGTCGCGGTCGTGCCGATCCTCGGCGACGCGACCGTGATCGTGAAGACGATGAACGTGCCGAGCAGCGCGCCGAGCCAGAGCCACTTGGGCGCGGACGCCGCCTCGCCCAGGCCACCGAGTCCGCGCCGCGCCACGAGCAGTACGGCGAGCGCGAGGGCAACAGAGAGGAGGAATGCCCACGTGACCGCTTCCAGCGACCCGACGCGCTCGCCGAAACGGCCCATGACCGCCGCCTGAGCGGCGCCCGCCAGGCCGGCCGCGAGAGCGAGCATCGCCGCCGCTACAGTCCCGCCGCTCATCGCGACGACGCTATACGCTCGAGCTGTCCCGGGCGCCCGGGAGCCGACACCCCGCTTCATGGCCGAGCCGTCCCACCCGAGCCCCGTCGACCCCGCAGAGCTGGGGTTCGAGACGATCGTCTACGAGAAGGCGCCTCCGCGCGCGACCATCCGGCTCAACCGCCCGGACGTCCTGAACGCATTCGACTTCCGGATGCTGCGCGAGATCGCGCGTGCCTGCGAGGACGCGTCGTGGGACGACGACGTCCGGGTCGTGGTCGTCACGGGCGAGGGCCGCGCCTTCTGCGTCGGCGCCGACCTGCGCACGTGGGAGGACACGCTCGTCGGGAGGCCGCAGGAGTACTGGAAGTGGTTCGGGGCGTTCAAGGACATGCACGACCGGATGCGCGAGCTCGGGAAGCCGACGATCGCGCGGGTCAACGGGATCGCGGTCGGCGGCGGCAACGAGCTGCAGATGGCGTGCGACCTCGCGGTGATGGTCGACGACGCGTTCATCCGGCACGTCGGGCTCGAGCACGGCTCCGTGCCGGCGGGCGGCGCGACGCAGTGGCTCCAGCTGATGGTCGGCGACCGTCGCGCGCGAGAGATCGTCTTCCTGTGCGAGGAGATCCCGGCGCCGCAGGCGGCCGAGTGGGGGCTGATCAACCGCGCCGTCCCCGCAGCCGAGCTCGACGCGGTCGTCGACGGCTGGGTCGAGAGCCTCGTGCGCAAGCTGCCGCAGACGACGCGCTACGCGAAGCAGCAGCTGAACGTCTGGCGCGACATGGCCTGGCACCAGACGATCGGCCACGCGCGCGACTGGCTCTCGCTCTCGATGCTCGGCGACGAGGCCCAGGGCGCGATCCAGGCGTTCCTGGACTCGCGGCGCGCGAAGGAAGAGGGGCGAGGCTGAAGCCACGCCGCGGCGTAAGGCGGGTATAGGCTCCGCACGGATGGCCGACGAGGTGCTCACCTCCCGCGACGGCGCGGTGCTCACGATCACCTTCAACCGGCCGGAGGTCTACAACGCGTTCAACCGGCCGCTGCACGCGGCGCTTCGCGAGGCACTGACCGAGGCGCAGGACGCGGCCGTCCGCTGCGTGGTGATCACCGGCGCGGGTAAAGGCTTCTGTGCGGGGCAGGACCTGAAGGAGTTCGGTGCGGTCTCCGAGTCGATCGGGGACGCGCTCGAAGCGAGCTACCACCCGAACGTGCGTCTCGTCCGCGGGCTCGCGAAGCCGGTGATCGCCGCCGTCAACGGGCCGGCCGCAGGGGCGGGGCTCTCGTTCGCGTGCGCCTGCGACCTCCGCGTGGCGGCCGAGTCGGCCACGTTCGTCCCCGGCTTCGTCGGGATCGGCCTCGTCCCGGACGCGGGTGGCACGTGGTTCGTGCACCGGCTGCTCGGCTTCGCGAGGGCGTTCGAGTGGATGAGCTCGAACCGGCGGCTCTCGGCGGCCGAGGCGCTCGACTGGGGGCTCGTCTCGGAGGTGATCCCGGACGGCGCGTTCGCTGCGCGCGTCGCCGAGCTCGCTGCGGAATGGGCGGCACGGCCGACGCTCGCAATCGGGCGCACGAAGCAGCTCTTCGAGCACGCGTACGCCGCGGCGCTCGACGCGCAGCTCGCGCTCGAGGCGCAGCTCCAACAGGAGTCGGTCGGCACCGCCGACTTCGCGGAAGGGGTCGGGGCGTTCCTGGAGAAACGGGCACCGAGCTTCACCGGCACCTGAGCGAAGGAGAGCCCGTGTCCGAGATCGTCGCGTCCGAGGACGTCCCGCTTCCACACCCGATCCAGCTCGTCGTCACGGACGACCTTCGCCGTAACCGGCTCACGGTGTTCTTCCGGCTCCTGCTCGCGATCCCGCTTTTCGTCTGGATCGTGCTCTGGAGCCTTCTCGTCGCTCTTGCGATGATCGTGGCCTGGGTCGTCGGGCTGGTAACCGGGCGCGTTCCCGACGGCCTCCACGAGTTCCTTGCGCGGTACAACCGTTTCAGCACCCACCTGAGCGCCTACATCTGGCTCGTCGCCGACCCGTACCCCGGCTTCGTCGGCGATCCCGGCTACCCGGCCGACCTGCGGATCGCTCCGGCGACGGCGCAGAACCGCCTCACGATCCTCTTCCGCCTGATCCTCGCCATCCCGGCCGCGATCGTCGTGAACGTGCTCCAGAACGTCGCGTGGATCGTCGCGTTCCTGGGATGGTTCTACGCGCTCTTCACCGGCCGGATGAGCAAGGGCATGCGCGACCTGCTCGCGTACTGCCTCCGCTACCAGGCGCAGACCTACGGGTATGTGATGCTCCTCACCCAGCGGTACCCGAGCTTCTCGGACGAGTGACCCCGACGCGGGTCTCCGTCGTCGACTACCACACCGGCGGCGAGCCGTTCCGCATCGTGACGGGCGGCGTGCCGCCGCTCGAGGGCACGACCATCCTCGAGCGGAGGCGCTTCGCGCGCGAGCACCGCGACCGCTTCCGTCGCCTGCTCGTCTTCGAGCCACGCGGGCACGCCGACATGTACGGCTGCCACGTCGTGCCGCCGAACGACGACGGCGCCGACCTGGGCGTCGTCTTCTTCCACAACGAGGGCTATTCGACGGCCTGCGGTCACGGGACGATCGCGCTCGTGACCTGGGCGCTCGACGAGGGCGTCGTCGAGCGCAGCGAGGGCCAGAACCACGTCGTCGTCGACGTTCCTTCCGGGAGGCTCGAGACGTGGGCGACAGTCGAGGGCGGTCGCGTCCGCTCGGTGCGGTTTCGAAACGTGCCGTCCTTCGTCTGGGCCGAGGGCATCGAGGCCGCCGGCCGCGTGGTCGACGTGACCTTCGGGGGCGCGTTCTACGCGTCGCTCGAGGAGCGTGTCGAGCCGTCGGAGCTGCCGCGACTGATCGCCCTCGGACGGGAGCTGAAGGCGGCGATCGAGTCCGAGCACGAGGTCGTGCACCCGCTCGAGCCCGAGCTTCGCGACGTCTACGGCGTGGTCTTCTGGCAACAGGAGTCGGACGACCCGCTGACGCAGCGAAACGTGACGGTGTTCGCCGACGGCGAGGTCGACCGCTCGCCCTGCGGTTCCGGCACGTCGGCCAGGCTCGCGCTCCTGGACGCGCAGAGGCGCCTCCCGCGCGGAGAGCCGCTCCGTCACCTCTCGATCGTCGGCTCGGAGTTCACGGGCCGCGTCGTGGGCGAGTCCGAGGTCGCGGGCCTGCCGGCGGTGATCACCGAGGTCGAGGGCTCCGCCTATCGGACGGGACGGGCAGAGCTCGAGCTCGATCCGGACGACCCGCTCGGCGAGGGCTTTCTGCTGCGCTGACGACCTGGGGTGAGCTCAGCCGAGGTCGAAGTCACCGGCGAGCACACGGTCGAGATGTCCCGTGCGGTAGCCGCGCGCCGAGTCACGGACGAGCGGCGACGGTCCGGTCCGGTAGCGGCGGACGACGTTGCTCGCGGCCGGCGCGTCGTGGATCGCACCGCGTGCGCTCTCGGCCAGTGCCGGCCCTTCGATGCGCGGGCCGGGCTCGCGCGGGGCGACGCGGACGCGCGCCGTCTCGCGCTCGGCCGCCCGCGTGCCGTCACCGGACGCCTCGATCTCGCGGACGTGCAGGCCCGACTCCGGTGCGAGAAGCCTCCAGCAGCCGAGGCCGGAGATCGCGAGCAGCTGCCCGCCGTGGGCCGTGGCCCCGAGCGACTCGACGTGCATGCCGCGGTGGCGGCCCCACGCCACGTACATCTTGGCGAGCTGTGCGGCGAACGACGAGCCGGCGTCCTCGGCGCGCGTCGGCTGGACGTCGAGGAAGAGCTCGAAGGGATCGGACGCGGCGATGCCCTGGAGAGCTGCGTCGAGGACGTACAGCCGCGTCGACAGGAGCTCCACGAGCTCCCCGCCCGCGCGGCCATCGGAGTCGGCGCTGCGCTCGAGACGCGCGGCCAGTCGCTCCGCGGTGCGCGTCGCTGCCTCCAGACGATCGAGGTACTCGGCCTTGGCGAGCACGGCGAATCGGCCGGCCGTCTCCCAGAAGGTCGGCTCCCCGAGCGCCGCGAGCGCGCCGGCCTTGACCGGCTCGAGCGCCGCGACCTCGCCCGCAATTCGCCGCGTCTCGGCCAGCGCGAGCTGCACCGACTCGGGATCCCCGCGGCGCGTGCGCGCAAGCTCCCTGAGGTCGACGGCGCTCGCCCTCGAGCCCGCCGCTTCCTCCTCGTAGCCGGCGTCGGGGTCGACGAAGGTGACCTCGATCGCCGTGCCGCCGGGCGCGCTGACGAAGAGGAACTGATCCCCTTGCGGCACGGTCTGTTCCACGATCGCCTCCGCGACGGGAACGAGGACGTGCTGCTCGATGGCGCGCCGCAGCGGCCGGGCGCCGAGCTCCGGGCTGAAGCCCTTGTCGATCAGGAATGCGTACGCCGACTCGTCGACCTCCACGGCCCACGGGCGCTCTCGCAGGCCCCGCCGGGCGAGAGCCTGAGCGAGCTCCTTCACCAGGAGCGAGCGCATGGCCGACCGCGCGAAGGGACGGAACATGACGACGCGGTCGATCCGGTTGAGCAGCTCCGGACGGAACGTCGTGCGCAGTGCGCGCTCGGCCGCCGTCTCGCTGAAGCCCGCCTCGGCCGGTCCGAATCCGACGCCGGGGCCTGCCGCGATCGCCGAGCCGACGTTCGACGTGAGGACGATCACGCACCGCCGGAAGTCGACGAGGCGTCCGTGGGAATCGGTCAGGCGGCCGTCGTCGAAGACCTGCAGGAAGACGTCCCACACGGGCTCCGCCGCCTTCTCGAACTCGTCGAGCAAGACGACGCTGAAGGGGTCCCGCCGCACGTCCGAGATCAGTCCGGCGCCTCGTCGCTCGAGCGTCGTGTCGGAGAGCAGCCGATCGAGCGACTGCGGGGTCTGGAACTCGCTCATGTCGAGCCGCACGAGCCGGTCCGACGATCCGAAGAGGAACTCCGCGAACGCCTTCGCGATCTCCGTCTTGCCGGTGCCCGTCGGGCCGAGGAACAGGAAGACGCCGAGCGGTCGCGTGGGGTCGGTCAGGCCGGCCTTGATCATCGCCACGCGCTCGACGACGCAGCTCACTGCGTCGGGCTGCTCCAGGATGCGTTCCTCGAAGAACGCCCGCACGTCCTCGAGCCGCAGCGGCACGTCGGCGTCGAGGAGGGCGAGCGGCAATCCCGAGGACGACGCCAGAGCGGCGAGGACGTCGCCGGCGTCGAACTCCGATCGGCCGGCATCGACCGCCCCGAGCGCGGCGGCGCGCACGAGACGGAGGAGATTGCCGGGAGGCGACACTCCGGGGAGGAACTGCTGTGCGAGGTCGTACGTCCTGACGAGGGTTCCTTCGTCGGCGGTGACGTCGAGGCCGTCGGTGGCGAGTGCGGCACGCGAGACCTCGATCGCCTCCGCCTGGTCGAGCGTGCGCAGCTGGATCACTAGGAAGGCGCTCGTGACCCGTGGCCGCGAGGCGCGCAGCGTCTCGAGCGCCGAGGGCGTGACCTCCGCGACGATCGTCACGGTTCCCGCCTCGACGTGGGGGAGCAGCGCGTCGAGCAGGCCGTGCGGACTGCGGTGGTGCTGCCCCGCGAACAGCGCCTCCTGCAGCTCCGGCAGCACCCAGATCATGTTGCGCCCGCTGATCGCCTGGGTGAGGTCCTTCACCCGGCCGTCCAGCTCACCCACGAAGACCGCGCCGGCCAGGACCTGGGAGGCCGTGGCCTCGAAGACGACGCTGTCGGCGATGCGTTCGAGCGCCGCACGGATGACCGCCGTCTTGCCCGAGCCGTGCTCGCCGACGAGGAGCACGGAGCTGCGAGGGACGCCCGTGAGCGCGGCCAGCACCTGCTCGACGACGTCCGACCGGCGGCCGACGAGGTGCGCGGGCGGATCGTCGAACGGTCGCTTCCAGACACGGCCGACGCCGCCGAGCAACTCCAGGGCCCGCCACTCCTCGAACGCCGCGCGTACCTCGTCGCCCATGTCGGGCCCGTACCGGTCGAGATACGTCGAGAGGTCGTCGGCCTGACTCAGCGTCACGTGGCCGCTGAAGGTCCCGGCACCGACCGTCTCGCCGGCATCGAGGCGTCGGCGGACGAAATCGACGACGTAAGCGGGGCGAATCCCGTCGACGCGCGCGAGGATGCGGCCGATCGAGGGCGCCACGGCATGCCGGGCGAGCGCGCGGAGCTGGAACGCGTCCTCGCAGTTCGAGGGCCGGGGAAGGCTGCGGATCGCCACGTCCGGCCAGTCGGCCGGAACGTCGTCCCGCCGTTCCAGCGCCGCAAGCGCCATCGACGCGGCCCATCCGTCGGGATGCCGGGCGAGCTCCACCACCGCGTCCACCGGCGTCGCCTCGTCGGCGAGCGCGTCGACGGCGGCGAGGAAGGCCGGCTCGAGCTCGAGCGCCTCCGGGACCATCCAGCCCCAGTCGTGGTCCGCCTCGAGCGCCTCGGCGCATGCGTGCGCGGTCTCGACGCCGTCGAGAGCCTCGTGTTCGATGCCCGAGAGAAGGTCCTCGAGGTCGAAGCCGTCCGGCTCGCGGCCTCGGCGCGTCTGCACCCATTCCCAGAGCACCCCGCCCAGGGCCACGAGGCCCACGAGCGCCAATGCGCCGACGATCAGGTCGATGACGTGCACGCGCGCGTACCGTCGCGCGCCGCTCCGGCGCCGTCAAGGGAGCGCGTCGCGAGAGGGGACCGTCAGGGCACGTCCATGCGGACGAGCTTCCGCACCGTGAGTGCGGTGAAGCCGACGACGACGATCGCGGCCGCGACGAGCGCGACGCCCGCGGAGAGCGGATTGTCGATCGTGGCGAGGCGGGCGCCGTCGAGCCCGTGGATCACTGCGAGGGTGTACCGGCGGATGCTGAGGAAGCGGACACCGTCCAGATAGGCCGCGAGCGTCGCCTCCCAGACGAACACGTAGACGAGGCCCAGGAGGAGGGCGTGCCGCGTCGCGAGGCCGGCCCAGGTGAAGAGCGCGGCGTAGGCGGCGGCGCCGACGAGCAGGCCGGCGCCCGTCGCGAGCGCGCCGCCGAGCGCTCCCCCGTCGACGAGGGCAACGGCGACGGACCCGCTCGCGGCGACCGGGAGCCCTCCGACGACGAACGCGGCCGCGAGCTTCGGGAGAACGATGCGCCAGCGCGCGATCGGCTTCAGGGCGAGGTAGCCGAGCGTCCTGTCGACGAGCTCGTTGCCGAACGCCGACGTGGCGAAGAGGAGCATCACGAGCGGGAGGATCGCGGAGCCGATCAGCGTCCGCGTGACGTTGTCCGCGAACCGGGCGCTCGTGGTCGTCGACTCGCCGGTGCGGAAGACGAGCGCCGCGAGGACCGGCAGCGCCACCAGCCCGAGCACGAGCCAGAGGCGGCGGCTGCCGGCGAGCTGACGCACCGTGAGGCCGAAGATCGCCGTCACCGCCCGCTCCCTGTCGCGAGGTACTCGAAGACGCTCTCGAGCGAGTCGTCGAGCGGCTCGACGCGGGTGAGGCGGACGCCGAGCTCGCGTGCGACGGCCGGCAGCGACCGCTGGAGCGACGAGACGTCGCGGCTCATGACCCGCAGGCCGACGGTGCCCGCGATCTCGACCGACTCGACGGCCTCGAGCCCGACGAGCCCGGCTGCGAGCGCCCGCGGATCGGCGCAGTCCACGCGCACGTGGAACGGCCGGTCGTCGAGCTTCTGCCGGATCGCGCGGTAGTCGCCGCTCGCCGCGAGCTTGCCGCTGACCATCAGATGGATGCGGTCGGCGAGCTCGTCGACCTCCTCGAGGATGTGCGACGACACGAGGATCGTCCGGCCCTCGGCCGCGAGCGCGCGGATCACGTCGCGCAGGTGAAGTCGCTGCGCCGGGTCGGTGCCCGAGAGCGGCTCGTCCAGCACGAGCAGGGGGGGATCGTGCACCAGGGTCGCCGCCAGCCGCATGCGCTGGCGCATCCCGCGCGAGTAGCCGCCGAGCCGTCGGTTCTGGTGCTCGACGAGGTCGACCGTCTCGATCGCACGACGTACGGCGCCGTCCAGGTCCTCGACCTTCTGGAGCCGCGCCGCGAGCTCGACGAACCCGCGTCCCGTGAGGAAGTCGTAGACGGACTCGTGCTCGGGCATGTAGCCGATCCGCCGGTACACGCCGGGGTTCCGCCGCACCGTCTCGCCGAACACCGTGACCCTGCCCTGGGACGGCTGCGTCAGACCGCCGATCGCGCGCAAGAGCGTCGTCTTCCCCGCGCCGTTCGGACCGAGCAGGGCCGTGACGCCGGGCTCCACGACGAGCGACACGTCGCTCACGGCGACGACGCCCGAGAACCACTTCGAGACGCCGTCGACGACGATCGTCGCCTCGGCGGTGGCGCTCATCCCCGCACCAGCCGGTTCGTCCGCCGCACCAGCCACCCGGCGAGCACGACCGTCAGGCCCAGGAGCCAGAGCAGCGCGACGCCGCCCGAGACGGGCCTGTCGAGCTCGTCGCCGAAGATCCAGTGCACGCTGTCGACGAGCGACTGCGGGAGGCTCACGAGCGAGACCGCGTCGGCTCCGCCGCCCGAGAAGTCGTTCTCGGCGATGCCGCCGATCGCCGATCCGATGAAGACGACGGCGAGCATCGCCACGGTCGCATACGCGCGCCTGGTGGCGAAGGACGAGACGAAGAGCGCGAGGGTCGTCAGCACGGCCGACACGACCGCGCCGGCGGCGAGGAACCGCGGGACGACATCCCAGTTGTCGGCGAGGAACGTGCCGGGCTGCTCGGCGTCCAGGGCGTTCCAGACGAAGAGGACCGCCTCCGGCGCCCACGCCGCGCCGAGCAGCACGGTCCCGAACGCCGCCCAGCGCGCGCCCACGTAGTCGAGCGGCGTGATCGGCCGTGCCGCATAGAGCGACAGCACGCCGTCCCGCCGGTCGGGGCAGATCAGGAGCGGCGCCACGACCGCCGCGAAGAGCGCGAGCGGCACCATCGCCCACTCGTAGTAGTCGCCGTACGAAGGGAGCTCGAAGTCGTCGGGGTTGGTCGCGGGGCCGACGAACGCGGCCACGACGACGAGGACGACCATCGGGACGAGCGCGAGCCCGAGCAAGAGCCACGGCGCGACCTTTGCCCCGACACCGCGTCCCAGCCCCAGCGAGATGCGGATCCCGTCCCGCCAGATCGCGCCCCGCCGGGCCCAGCGTCCGGTCCGCTCACCCTCGTACCCGTGGTAGCCGAGATCGAAGATCTCGGCGGGGCGTGAGGTCACGGCGCCGCCTCCGCCTCGCTCGTCTGGGCCGGCTCGCGCGTGAAGACGTCCGCCAGCGAGTGCCGCGCGGGCGCGAGCCGGTAGAGGAGCCCGCCGGCGTCGACGATGACGTCGCGGAGCGTGTCGTAGTCGTCGCCCGTGACGGCTTCGAGCGTCAGGCGGCGCCCGTCGAGCGCCGGGGCGAGGCCACGTCGCCGAAGCCCCTCCGCCACGGCGTCCGCGCCCTCGAGGAGCTCGACCTCGAGCGTCTCGGTCTCTTCCGTGAACCCCGAGACCGCACCCGTTCGCAGGAGCCGTCCCGCGTCGAGCACCACGACGGAGTCGCACGCGCGCTCGACGTCGCCCATCAGGTGCGTGGAGATCACGATGCTGATCCCGAAGTCGCCGCCGACGCGCCGGATCAGCTCGAGCATCTCGCGGCGGCCGAGCGGGTCGAGGCCGGCGGTCGGCTCGTCGAGGAACGCGATCACGGGATCGTGGACGAGGGCCTGGGCGAGCTTGACACGCTGCTTCATTCCCGTCGAGTAGGTCCCCATCTGCCGGTATCGCTCCTCGAACAGCCCGACGTGACGCAGTACGTCGGACGCCCGCAGGCGGGCCGCCGTCGACGGCAGGCCGCTGATCCGGGCCATGTAGGCGAGGAACTCCGCCGCCGACACGTTGCGTGGCAGGCAGTCGTGCTCCGGCGCGTAGCC
>Ga0111539_10006366_pt1 | contig 15227 bp, 13 predicted proteins | sample RhiMethybrSRZTD1_FD_79667 | JGI IMG/M metagenome (GOLD analysis project Ga0111539, IMG submission 79667) | Populus rhizosphere microbial communities from Tennessee, USA - Rhizosphere MetaG P. TD hybrid SRZTD1 (version 2) (version 2) | ecosystem: Host-associated > Plants > Roots > Rhizosphere >... | reverse complement strand
CCTACCGGGGCCCCGCCCAGCCCGCGCTGGCGCTTCGTCGGCTGGGTCGCCGCCACGACCGGCATCGTCACCCTTGTCGCAACCGCCTTCAGCCCGGGGCCGCTCCAGAACACCGAGTGGGTGACGAACCCGCTCGGGATCGGCGGGCTCGGCCTCCGCACACTGGCGGACGTGGCGTTCGTCATCTGGTTGGCCTCCGCGCTCGCCGCGGTCGTGTCGCTCGTCGTGCGCTTCCGCCGCTCTCGCGGTGTTGAGCGCCAGCAGCTCAAGTGGGTGACCACCGCCGGCTGTCTCCTGGTTGCGAGCTTCCCGGTGAGTGCGCTGCTCGACAACCGGGTGAGCGAGGTCGCGGGCTGGGCCTGCCTGCTATTCGCCCTTCTGGGCCTGGCGGTGGCGGTATCGGTCGCGCTGCTGCGGTTCCGCCTCTACGACCTTGACGTCGTGATCAACCGTGCGCTGGTCTACGGCGCGCTGACGGCCATGCTCGCCGGCGCCTACGTGGGCAGCGTGCTGCTGCTCCAGGTCGTGCTCAGCCCGTCTTCCGATCTCGCGGTCGCGGCTTCGACACTCGCGGTGGCCGCGTTGTTCCGTCCCGCGCGCACGCGCATCCAGGCGCTGGTCGACCGGCGCTTCTACCGGCGCAAGTACGACGCCGCCCAGACGCTCGAGGCGTTCTCGGCCCGGCTGCGGGACCAGGTCGACCTCGGGACGCTCAACGCAGAGCTGAGCTCGGTCGTACGCGAGACGCTCCAGCCCGCCCACGTCGCCCTGTGGCTGCGCCCGCCCGAGGGTCGGCTGTGAGCGCGCGCATCGAGCCCGAGTGGGAGATGGTCACGGTTCTCTTCGTCGACATTCGGGGCTTCACGAGCTTCGCTGATCGCTCGACGGCTCGCGAGGCGGTCGAGTACCTGAACGAGTTCTTCGGCGTGGTCATCCCGATCCTCGGTGCCCACGGCGGCCACGTGAACAAGCTGCTCGGGGACGGGCTGCTGGGCGTGTTCGGCGCCCCGAGTCGCTGCCCCGACCACGCGGACCGTGCGCTGGCGGCCGCCCAGGAAATGCTTGCGTCCGTGGACTCGCACCTCGGCGAGCGGTGCCGGATCGGGATCGGGATCAACTCCGGCCTCGTGCTCGTGGGCACCATCGGCGCCGGCGGTCTCACCGAGTACGGCGTGATCGGGGACCCGGTCAACGTCGCGGCCCGCATCCAGGACGCCACCCGCGACCTGGGCGAGCCGCTTCTTTTCACAGAGGCGACGCGCTGCCTGCTCGATCAGCCGCCCACGGAGCTGACGGCCCATGGATCCCTACGCCTGCGAGGCAAGTCCGAGCCGGTGGCCATCTATGGCCTCGCCGCTCGTAACGATTCCCGGACGGCGCTCGCCTAGAAAGGATGCGGATGACTGCACTGACGAGATCGTTCCGGCTCAAGCTGAAGCGGCGGGGCCCTGCCGCTGACGCGGGCACCTCGATCGAGGTGGCTCACCCGGAGGCGATCGGCGCGCTGGAGCAGGCTCCCGTCGAGATCGGGCCCAACGACCCGCTGCTCGCGTACTTCCAGAGCGCGAGCGAGGCGGTGGACATCGACGCGCTCGAGCTCGACTCGCCCGCGCTTCGCGAGCTCAAGGAGGCGGGTGTGAAGCTGGCGATCCCGCTCGTGAGCCAGGGTGAGCTGATCGGCGTGCTCAACCTCGGCCCGCGGCTCTCGGAGCAGGACTACTCGTCCGACGACCGCAGGCTGCTCGAAAAGCTCGCCGGGCAGGCGGCGCCCGCGCTGCGGGTCGCCCAGCTGGTTCGCGAGCAGAAGGCGGAGGCGGCCACTCGCCAGCGCTTCGAGCAGGAGCTCGAGGTGGCCCGGCTGATTCAGCAGAACTTCCTGCCGCGGGAGCTGCCGGACCTGCCCGGCTGGCAGATCGCGGCCTACTACCGGCCGGCCCGTGAGGTCGGCGGCGACTTCTACGACGTGATCCCGCTCCCGGACGGACGGGTCGCGTTCGTGGTCGGCGACGTGACCGACAAGGGAGTGCCCGCCGCCCTCGTGATGTCGGCCACCCGCAGCGTCCTTCGTGCCTCGGCCGGGCGCCTCATCGAGCCCGGCGTGGTGCTCGAGCGCGTGAACGACCACCTCTGCCCCGACATGCCGGAGAAGATGTTCGTGACCTGCCTGTACGGCGTGCTCAATCCGGCCACCGGGCATCTGCGCTTCGCGAACGCCGGCCACGACCTGCCCTACGTGAAGACGGCGACCGGCGTGGTCGAGCTGCGCGCCCGCGGGATGCCGCTCGGGCTCATGCCGGGCATGGACTACGAGGAGAAGGAGGCCGTGCTCGAGCCGGGCGACAGCGTGCTCCTGCACTCCGACGGCATCGTCGAGGCACACGACCCCCAGCGCGGCATGTTCGGATTCCCTCGGCTGAAGGAGACGATGGCGCGCGGGGCGGGCGGCCAGGAGCTGATCGACCGCGTGCTCGGCGACCTCGAGGCCTTCACAGGCCCGGACGCCGAGCAGGAGGACGACATCACGATGGTCACGCTCGAGCGCTCGGGCGGCCAGACACGCATGTCCGGCTCCTCAAACGGCACGGTCCTCGCCGATTTCGACCTCCCCAGCGCACCCGGCAACGAGCGCCAGGCCATGGAGCTCGTGGAGCGGGCGGTGGCCGACATCGGTCTGCATGCCACGCGACTGGAGCGCCTCAAGACCGCGGTCGCCGAGGCCACGATGAACGCGATGGAGCACGGCAACGAGTACCGGTCAGACCGGCCGGTGTCGATACGCGTGCTCCGCTCCCCCGATCGCCTGTGCGTGCAGGTGACCGACCGGGGTGACGCCGGCGAGCTCGCCGAGGCGGAGGAGCCGGACCTGGAGGCAAAGCTCGAGGGCCGCCAGAAGCCCCGCGGCTGGGGGCTGTTCCTGATCGAGAAAATGGTCGACGAGGCGCGTGTCACGGCCGAGCGGGGCGGACGCACCGTCGAGCTCGTGCTGCGCCTGGAGGGAGGCAGGGATGACGGCGAGTGAGCTGCAGGCGGAGGTGCGCGAGCGGGACGGCGTACCGGTCATCGACCTGACCGGGGATGTGGACGCGCAGGCCGAGCGCGCCCTGAACGACGCGTACGCGAGAGCAACGGCCGCGGGCACCGACGCGGTCGTCCTCAACTTCGAGCGCGCGGACTACATCAACAGCACCGGCATCGCCCTGATCGTCGGGCTTCTGGCCCAGGCCCGGACGAGCGGGATCGAAGTGAAGGCATACGGGCTGTCGGACCACTACCGCGAGATCTTCGAGATCACGCGGCTGGCCGACTTCATGACGATCACAGACAAGGAGTGACGATGCCTGAAGCAGCGACCACATTCGGCGTGCGCGAGGCCTCCAACGGGGTCCGCGTGATCGACATCGAGGGCGACATCACCGCCCAGAGCGAGGATGTCCTGATGGACGCGTACGGCCGCGCGAGCGGCGACGGCGTGAGGGCCATCGTCCTCAACTTCACAGCGCTCGACTACATGAACAGTGGTGGTATCGGGCTGCTCGTGACGCTGCTCGTGCGCGCTCAGCGCCAGCACCAGCAGGTGCTCGCCCACGGGCTGTCCGACCACTACCGCCAGATCTTCGAGCTCACCCGCCTCGACGAGGCGGTGGCCATCCACGACTCGGAAGCCGAGGCGCTCGCCGCCGTCGGCGGGGGCTGAGGAGGAACGATCATGAGCGAACAGGAACAGGCAGCCGCCCGCGACGCCGCCGGGTGGGCCAAGTCCGTGTCACAGCTGAAGGTCTCGGAGGTACCCGAGGGCGCGCTGAACCTCAACGTGGAGGGCCGCCGGCTCGCCTCCCCGATCCAGGGCTTCGGCAAGATGTGGCAGAAGACGTACCAGGTGCGGCTGCCCGCAGATCGCGTCTCGGCCGCCGAGGTGATCACCATCTGGAAGCAGCGCTTCCCCGACTTCTGGCCGGAGGGCAACCGCTTCTACGGACCGCTGACCGGCATCGAGCCCGGCGACGTGGCGCTCCTCAACATGACCATGCCGGGGAAGATGAAGCTCTCGACCGGGGTGATGGTGCTGTACGCGGACGAGGAGTCGTTCACGCTCATGACGCCGGAGGGCCACATGTTCGCCGGCTGGATCACCTTCAGCGCCACCGCGGTCGGCGATCAAACCGTGGCTCAGGCCCAGGTGCTCATGCGCGCCAGCGACCCGATCTTCGAGCTCGGGCTGACGATGGGCGGCCACAAGCAGGAGGATCGCTTCTGGCAGCACACGCTGACCGCGCTGGCAGCCCACTTCGAGCACGAGGCCGACGTGGACACCCAGGTCGTGTGCGTCGACAAGCGGCGCCAGTGGTCGCGCTGGCGGAACCTGTGGCAGAGCTCCGCCATCCGCTCGACGATCTACACCATGGGCGCTCCCGGACGCGCGCTGAAGCGCGTCTTCAGGCGCGACCGCGCCGTTGCCTGACAGCGCGACCGACGCCGTCGTCGTCGGCTCGGGCCCGAACGGCCTCTCCGCGGCGATCGTGCTGGCCCACGCCGGCCGGCGGGTGACCGTCCTCGAAGGCTCGGAGACCATCGGCGGGGGGTGCCGCTCCGAGGAGCTGACGCTTCCGGGCTTCGTCCACGACACCTGCTCCACGGTGCACTCGCTGGCGCTCGCGTCTCCCTTCCTGAGCCGGCTGCCGCTCGCCGAGCACGGCCTCGAGCTGGTGCATCCGGATGCGCCGCTGGCGCATCCGCTCGACGACGGCTCCGCGGTGCTGCTCGAGCGCTCGGTGGAGGACACGGCTGACGGTCTGGGGCGGGACGCCGAGGCCTACCGGCGACTGTTCGAGCCGCTCGTCCGCACAGCGCCCGAGCTCCTGCGGGAGATCCTCGGCCCGCTCCGCCCGCCACGCCATCCGATCGCCATGGCGCGCTTTGCGCCGGTCGGCCTGCGCTCGGCGGCGGGGCTCGCGCGCTCCCGCTTCGAGGACGAGCGCGCTCGCGCCCTCCTCGCGGGCTGCTCCGCGCACTCGATGCTCGCGCTCAGCAGCCCGGCCAGCGCGGCCTTCGGCGTGGTGCTGATGCTTGGCGCGCACCAGGTCGGATGGCCCGTGGCACGCCGGGGCTCCCAGCGGCTCGCGGACGCGCTGGCCTCGCACCTGCGCTCGCTGGGCGGAGAGATCGAGACGGGCAGATGGGTGCAGTCGCTCGACGAGGTGGCGGGCTTCGGCACCACGCTGCTCGACGTGACTCCGCGACAGCTGGTGCGGCTCGCGGGCCCACGGCTGCCGCCCGGGTACGCCCGGCGGCTTCGCCGCTACCGCTACGGGCCGGGGATCTTCAAGCTCGACTGGGCGCTCGACGCCCCGATTCCGTGGACCGCTCCGGAGGTCGCTCGGGCGGGCACCGTCCACGTGGGCGGGACGCTCGACCAGATCGCGGCCTCCGAGCAGGCCGCGGTCCGGGGAGAGCATTCCGAGCGCCCCTTCGTGCTGCTGGTGCAACCGAGCCTGTTCGACGAGACGCGCGCGCCCGCTGGCAAGCACACGGCCTGGGCTTACTGCCACGTCCCGAGCGGTTCGACGCGCGACATGACCGATGTCATCGAGGGACAGGTGGAGCGCTTCGCGCCCGGCTTCAGGGAAGTGATCGCCGCGCGCTCGGCGCTGAATTCAGCGGACATCGAGCAGCGCAACCCGAACTACGTCGGCGGCGACATCAACGGCGGCGTGCAGGACCTCCGCCAGCTCTTCACACGCCCGGTCGCTCGACCGGTCCCATACTCGACGCCGGTCGACGGGCTCTACATCTGCTCATCGTCGACCCCGCCGGGCGGCGGGGTGCACGGGATGTGCGGGTACTGGGCGGCGCGCGCGGCGCTGCGCAGGCACCGGTGAGCGATGGCGCTACCCTCCATGTACGGGTCGGGCGTTCGCCTGACCGATAGCAGTGCTCAGCGTTTCCGCAGTTGTTGCCTACCAGCACCCTCCGCGTTTCGCAGTGCACCAACCCCGGAGGGGGACAAGATGGCAACAGGAACCGTGAAGTGGTTCAACGACGACAAGGGCTACGGCTTCATCACACCCGATGACGCCGGCAAGGACCTGTTCGTCCACCACAACGCAATCCAGGGCAGCGGCTTCAAGTCGCTTGCCGAGGGCGCGAAGGTGAGCTACGACGCCGAGCAGGGCACCAAGGGCCCGGCGGCCGCGAACGTCCAGGTCCTTTAGGGGCCCGGCATCGCTTCGACAGGCAAGCGTAAGACGACGATGGCGAAGCTCAACCGGGAGCGCAGGCTCCTGGAGCGCCGGATCGAGAAGAAGGCCAGGAAGGACGCGCGGAAACGCGCGGCGGCCGACGAGCGAGCCGAGCCGAGCGACGTCCTGACCGGAGACGACGTCTAACACGCTCATCAAGCCCGAAGGGCGCGCCAGGCGGGCCCTTCGGGCGTAGGATCCGTCACGTTGACTCGACGTGGCCGGATGCAGGTGCTCGCGATTTGCTGCATGAGCATCCTGCTGGTCTCGCTCGACAACACGATCGTCAACGTCGCGCTCCCGACGATCCGCCGCGACCTGGATGCGTCGCTGTCGCAGCTCCAGTGGATCATCGACGCGTACACGGTCGTGCTCGCGACCCTGCTGATCCTGAGCGGCTCGATCGCCGATCGGATCGGACGCAAGCGTGTATTCGCGATGGGGCTCGCGCTCTTCTCGCTCGGCTCGCTCCTGTGCAGCGCCGCGCCCTCACCGGGCTGGCTGATCGCGTTCCGCGCGCTTCAGGGCGTGGGCGGCTCGATGCTCAACCCGGTCGCGATGTCGATCATCCGCAACGTCTTCACCGACCCGCGTGAGCGAGCGCAGGCGATCGGGGTCTGGGGCGGCGTCGTCGGTATCTCGATGGCGCTCGGACCGGTGGTTGGCGGTGCGCTCACGGACGCCGCCGGCTGGCGCTCCATCTTCTGGATAAACGTGCCGATCGGCATCCTCGCGATCGTCCTCGTCGCGCGGGTCGTGCCCGAGTCGCGCGCGGCCCGGCCGCGACGCCTCGACCCGCTCGGCCAGGTGCTGGCGATGGTCTTCCTGGCGACGCTGACCTACTCGATCATCGAGGCCGGCGCCGCGGGGTGGGGCTCGACCCGGGTGCAGGTGTCGGGGCTCATCGCCGCAGCCGCTCTCGGGGGGTTCGTCGCGCACGAGCGCCGCGCGGCGGAGCCGCTGCTCGACCTGCGCTTCTTCCGCAGCGTGCCGTTCACCGGCGCGACGCTGACTGCTATCGCCGCGTTCATCGCCCTCGGCGGCTTCCTGCTCGTGACGAACCTGTATCTCCAGGGCGATCGCGGCCTGTCACCGGTCCACAGCGGCCTCTACACCCTGCCGATGGCGGTCCTGGCGTTCGTGGCCGCCCCGCTGTCGGGCCGGATCGTCGGCAGGCGCGGCGCGCGCGTGCCGCTCCTGGTCGGCGGGCTCGGCCTCGCCGGCGGAAGCCTGATGCTCACGCAGCTCACGCCCAGCACCGCCACCGCCGACCTGCTCCTCGCCTATTCGGTCTTCGGCCTGGGCTTCGGGATGGTCAACCCGCCGATCACGAACGCCGCGGTATCCGGGATGCCGGCCGACCAGGCCGGTGTGGCGGCGGCCGTCGCGTCCACGAGCCGGCTCGTGGGAATCTCGCTCGGCGTGGCGATCATCGGCTCGATAGTCGTGTCGAGCCGCGACGCCGGCGGCGGGAGCATCGCCGCGGCGAGCCATCCCGGCTGGTGGATCTGCGTGGCCTGCGGGCTCGTGGTCGTCGCGATGGCCTTCATCTCGACGACCGAGCGAGCGCTGAACAGCGCCCGGCTGGTGGAGGCCGCTACGGCCTGAGCTCCTCGAGCAGCGCGCGCGTTCGCGCGACCGACGGGACGATTCCCTTGCGCTCATACAGAGCCAGGGCTTCGGCAGCTGCGCCCGCGCCCTCCTCGAGCCGGCCCGCCGTCCGCAGCACCTCCGCCAGGTCGATCAGGGCGTCGGCGTGGAACCAGAGCATGTCGGTTCCGGACGCCGCGTCCACGCACTTCCGCGCGCACCGCTCGGCTTCCTCGGTCTCCCCCTGCGCGGCGAGCAAGCGGGCGCGAATGCCCCACCGTTTTATCTCCCACTCGCGGTCGGCAGGGGCCGGTACCTCGTCGATCGCCGCCAGAAGAGCCATTGCGTCGTCGTAGCGCCCCTGCTCGTAGACCGGTCGCGGCAGATCGACCAGGACGGTCGCCAGAAGCCACCTGTCTCCCATCGCGATGAAGGACTCCTTCGCGGTGCGCATGTGGCGCTCGGCCGCGACGGCATCGCCGGCGAGCATCTCGACGTGCCCGCTGAGCAGCTCGTGGAGGCCGACCTGCCACGTCAGCCCCAGGTCGTTCAGGCGGTCGAGGCTCTGGGAGATCCGCGCACGGGCCTCGTCGACGCGTCCGGTCATGGCGTCGTGCGACGCCAGGAAGCTGCCGAGGGTCGCCTCCAGCACGAGGTTGCCGGCCGCCTCGTCGAGCAGACGCGCGAGTCTGATTCCCGCCGCGTCGGCCGGCATCGGGCCGAACAGCAAGGCCGTCGCGAATCCGTCCAGGGCGAACGACTCGTCGCGTGGGCTGCCCGCACGGCGCGCGTGTTCAGCCGCTCGCTCGTGCGCCTCGGCGGCCGCGGCCATGTTGCCCTGCGTCCACGCGAGAGCCTCCCCCAGCAGTCTCCAGGCGCGCGCGAGGCCGAGGTCGTCGCCGAGCGTGTCGATTGCGGTCCGTGCCTCCCGGAGGAACGCGTCGCCGTCGATCTGCTGCGGATCGGTGGAGGCAGTGGCGATCCGGACCACCGCGTTGAATTCGAGGCCGTGCCCGCCGTCTGCCCTGGTCAGCCGGAGCGCCTCGGTGATGACGCTCCTCGCGCGTTCGACTTCGCCGATCTCGAACAGCGCGTAGGCCAGATTGGGCCGAAGCGCCAATGCCTGCGGGTCGCCGGCGGGAAGCAGGGCGACGGAGCGGCTGAGCAGGTTGGCCGACGCCGGCATGTCGCCCCTGCGGAACGCCCTGTCTCCCGCCGCCGCCAGAAGCGCCGAGGCGCGACGCGCCAGCGCGAAATCGCCGTTGCGCAGCTCACCGAGCTCACCCCGGTAGCGGAACGCCTGCTCCAGGTGGTAGCCCGCCCGCTCGGCGTGCTCGGCAGTCCCGCTCCCAATGCTCCGTTCAAGCCAATCGGCGGCCCGCTCGTGCAGCGTGGCGCGCAGGCTCTTCGGGATCATCCTGTATGCGGACTGCTGAATCAGGACGTGCGCGAATCGAAGCGCAGCGTCGCTGGTGATGGGAACAGTTGCCCGCCGCAGGAGCTCCTTGTCCACCAGCGTCTCGAGGTGCCGTGACGCAAACGCGCGGGCGTCGTCGGGAAGCAGCTCCGCCAGGGCCGCCTCGGAGAACTCCTTGCCGACCACGGCGGCGACGTCGATCACCGCGCGTTCACCGGGCCCAAGGCGGTCGAGCCGTGCGGCGAGCACGGCCTCGATGGTCGGCGGCAAGAGCACCTCGGCGTCCGCTCCGGCGCCCTCAGCGAGCATCGCCAGCATCTGCTCGAGGAACAGCGGATTGCCCTCCGCCGTGTCGAGCACCCGTTCCCTTGTCGCGGCCGGCATCCCGATCTCCAGCGCGTCAAGAAGCTGCTCGCTGTCCGACTCGGACAGCGGTGCGAGCGTGATCGTGTCCATGTTGCGCCGGCGGCCGGCCCATGCCGGCCGGATCTCGAGCAGCTCCGGACGCGCGAGGCAGACGACCAGCACCGGGCCGTGCCCGCGTTCCACGAGGTAATCGACGAAATCGAGCAGGGTCGGCTCGGCCCAGTGGACGTCCTCGATCACGACCACGAGGGGTCGCCGTGCGGCGATTGACTCGAGCAGCCTGCGGAACGCCCAGAACATCTCCTCCACCGTGCTCGACGCGTCCGTGCCGCCGATTGCCTCATTCACTCGCTTCTCCACGAGGTCGGCGTCGCTCTCGAGCGCCAGCAACTCCGATAGCGGCGAGGATGCGATGAGCTGGCCGACCACTTCCCGGAGCGGCCAGAAGGTGATGCCCTCGCCGTATGGGACGCAGCGGCCCGCGACAACCGTCGCGTCGTCGCGCACGTCCGAGACGAACTCCTCCACCAACCGTGTCTTGCCGATGCCCGCGGGGCCAATGACGGTCACGAGCGCCACGGCGGGATCGGCGACAAGCCCATCGACGGCCGTTCGAAGCCGCTCGAGCTCGGCGCTGCGCCCCACGGTCGATACGCGCGACGGCCGCGATAGCGGCGGCGGCTCCGGAAGCAGCTCGGACAAGCGCCAGGCGGGCTGGCGCGCCGCGCTCACTCGCTCCACGCGAACGCGGTCGCCGAGGAGCGATCGGGTCTCGTCGCCGAGGACGACTTCACCGGGCGGCGCGCTCTCCTCGAGCTCTGCCGCCACCGCCAGCGGCTCGCCGGCGATTGACGGCGCGGCCGCACCGGAGCCGCTCGTCACGACCTCCCCGGTTGCTATGCCGATCCGCGCCTCCGCCGCGCCCCCCGCGAGGAGTCCAACCGCGGCGTGCGCGGCGCGCAGCGCATCGTCCTCGTGGACGCGTGGGATGCCGAACACGCCCACGACTCGGTCGGCGAGGACGCTCTGCACCGTTCCGCCGTGTGCTTCGATCTCGCGCGAGGCGGCGTCGCGGTGACGGGCGTCGAGCTGCTGAAGGGCCTCCGGATCCAGGCCCGCCTGCGGCGCCCTGCCGGCGACAAGGACGGTCACGGTCTTCCGCGCCTCCTTGGCCGGCGGCACATCCTGCACCTGCCCCCGTGCCGCGTCGAGAGCGGGATCCTGCCTGAGGATCTGCTGCTGCAGTTGCTGTAAGGCCGGGCTTGGGGCAATCGCGAGCTGCTCGTCGAGAGTGCGGTGCGCAGCCTGGTAGGCGTCGAGCGCCTCTGCCTGGCGTCCAGCGCGGTACAGCGCGAGCATGAGCTGGCCGCGGAGCCGCTCGCGCAGCGGATGGCCGCCGACGAGCGCCTCGATCTCGGGTATCAGCTCCACGCCCGCGCCGCGGGTCAGGTCTGCTTCGATCCGCTCCTCGAGCGCCTCGATCCGGAGCTCCTCGAGCCGGGCGATCTCCCCCTGGGCGAACGGCTCATAGAGAAAGTCCGCGAGGGCCGGGCCGCGCCACAGCGACAGAGCCTCCCGCAACCGGTCTCCCGCATCATGCGGGCGCCCGTCGCCGCGTGCCGCGCGGGCGTCGGCGAGCAGCCGCTCGAAGCGGGCGGAATCGAGCTGGTTCGGCTCGACCTGCAGCACGTATCCCGGCGAACGCGTCAGGAGCACGCGCCCTGGCTCGCCGCGTTCGCGGTCCGGCTCGAGCAGCTTGCGGAGCTGTGCGATGTAGACCTGAAGCGCCGCCCTCGCCGTGTCCGGCGGCCGGCCCCACAGATCGTCCATCAGGCGGTCGGTGGAGACCACCTCGTTCGCGTGCAGAAGCAGAATCGCAAGCACCGCCTTCGGCTTCGCGCCCGCGAGCGCGAGCGGCTCACCGTCGACGGAGACCTCGAGGGCTCCGAGGATCCTGAACTCCATGAGCTCGGTGCTGACGCTACTCCGGGTTGCAGCGTGGCGCGAGCGCCTTTGGCGGAATTTTGGCGGTCCGGCGCAGGCTCCTCGTACCCGACCGAAAGAGGGACCCATGAGGAACCGCACCTCCATCAGGGCAATCGCGACCGTGCTCGCGATCGCCGCAACCGTCCCGCCCGCTCCGGCGATGGCCGACATCGTCGCGCGCCGCGACGGCTCGAAGGCGGTCTACGCGCCGGCCGACACGACGCGCCACGCGCTCGTCGCCGATGACGGCTTCCAGTGGGACGACGCCGCCCTCGGCGCCGGAGCAGCGCTTGCCGCCGGACTGGCGGCCGCGGGTGCCGTTTCGATGCGAAGCCGGCGCCGCCCGCGCGCCATGGGCGTGAGCTAGGCCGCGGTGGTTCAGATGCGACCGCCGGCAGCGCTTTGCATGCCCGTCGTCCTCCTCGTCTCCGGGGCGCTCGTCCTCGGTGCCTGGGCGCCCGTCTCCGCCGCCCGCACGGGGCCGACGATGCCGGCGGTCGCGAAGAAGCACAAGAAGAAGCGCCAGGTCAGGTGCCGCAAGAGCCAGGTGCCGATCAAGGTCAACCGCCGGAAGGCGGGCTGCCGTTCGCTCCGCGCGGCGCTGCCGCCGGCACGCGCGGCCGACACCCGGCTGCTGCTGGCCGCGCTGGCGCTCGATGATGGGTTGCGCGGGCTGCGCGACCGGCGCGGCCGGCGTGCGCCATCGCTGAAGGGGCTCATCCGCAAGGCGGGGCCACGTGCGTACCGGACCCTGCAGCGCGAGCTCGCGCGGGGACTGACACGCCTCGATGGGCTGGGTGCGGCGTCCGCGCGGCGCACCGGGTTCTGGGCCGCCGGCAACCTCCCGGCCTGCGGCGCGACCGCGCCGCCGACCGGACGAGACAGCTACGACTCTCGCGACGGCGGCGTGAGGGTGACAGCGACGCTCAGCCTGGGCGCGGCAGCCAGCCTCGATCTCCAGCTCACGGGCGGCGAGTACCGGATTCACGTGCGGACCACCAGTGACGAGTGCAGCCACTTCGAGAGCCCGGCTTGCCCGGACGCCGCCGGCGTGGTCGACGCAACCGACAGGTCGAACGACAAGATCCTGGTGGAGGTCGCGAGGGGCGACACCGTGCTGACGTCGAAGAGCTTCGAGTTCGCGGGGCGGACCCGCATGCACGCCGAGGTCGACAATGCCGCCAAGCTCGATCTGATCGACATCGACGACACCCAGACGGCGAACATCGAGCTCGGCGGCAGTCAGCAGCAGTTCGGCCCTGTGAACCTGCTCTACACGGGGATCCACCACGCCCGGGTCGACATGCCGTCCGGCGCCTACGTCCCGGACCAGAGCGCTGTGGACATCGCGGTCACCGTCCGCGGGGTCACGTTCGGCAAGTCGGACCTGGGCCCCGCGGCGGGCACCATCGCCGGAGACCTGGACAAGAAGTTCGCCGCGCTCGTCAAGACCGAGATCGACAACTTCACGCGTCTCGAGACCGCCTGGAACAAGCCCAACGAGTGCGTCAAGGTCGAGTTCACCCCCGCCGCGAAGAAGCTCATACTCGCTCGCGGCGGGCGAGGATCGTTTACCGCGCAGGCCGTGGCCCTGCAGGGCGGCGGGCTCGCGGACGGACGGTGGACGCGCACCGCCCAGCGAAACGCGACCTTCACGCCGGACCAGGCCGAGGGCAGCCGGCCACAGTTCTCCTACGAGGTCACGGACGCGGGTGAGAACGTGGTCGTGTCAGCCACCTTCCGGGTCACGTCCAGAGCCGGAGTCGGCGAAGGCACCTGGGAGCAGGACACGAGCGATGCGGTCCTCTATCGCGGAACCGTCAACGGAACCCGCGGGATCGCCCAAGCCGGCAACTGCGGCGTGGTGATGCAGTTCGACTACAGCGCCCGGCTCGCCGCCTCCGGAGCCGATACGCCGTTCCCGATCCTCCGAAAGGAGCCGAACACAGGGATGGAGCTGGGCGGTGCGCAGGGCTACGACGAGGCCGGCAGCGGCACCTACACGATGGAGTCCTGCAACGGGCTGCCGGGCTGCTCCACGAACCTCTACCTCGACCCAGCCGCCGCATATCACGTCCTGGTGCTCTTCGGCGTGAACGCCGACAGCGTCACCGTGACGGTCAACGCCAGCGACGTCGGACACGGTGATTGCGGGAACGGGTCCTACCTGGGCCTCGGCACCGGAGGGTTCCCACGCAGCAGGATCGGCGACGACACCATCACGGTGGACCTCTCCTTCGACTACGCCCCCGCCTACGGCAACGGCACGCTCACCCTGACGCGCGTGAACTGAGCCTCACCTACCGCTGACCCGGATCGTCACCTTCTTGAAGGTGCTTCTTGCCGTTCCGCCGGTGGGCTTGAACGTGAGCCTCAGACGTACCGTGAGCTTCTGCTTGCGCCGGAGCACCCGCTTGCCCGCATTGGTCGGCCTGATGGCGAGGCTGACCCGCCCAGCCTTGGTTGCGACCTTTCGGGACCTCTTGACGAGCGGCGATCGGGCGGCGGCGGACGCCCGGCTGCCGGCCTGCTCGGCGGTGATCACACCGGGTCCCGGGAGGATCAGCGTGATGAGCGCCCGGCCGTCCTTCAGCCTCACCCGGCGTGCGACGGTGAAGTCGTTGGACGGCAGAGGTGCCGCCACATTGACGGTCACGCGCGCGACCCCGGACTCGAGGTAGCCGTCCACCGCGCGGTAGGTGAAGGAGTCGGCTCCGGAGAAATCGTCGAACCCGCGGTACTCGAAACCGCCGTCGGCAGCGAGCGCAAGTCTTCCGTGGCTGGGACCCGACACGAGCGCCGCCGCGGGCACGCCGACGGCCGAGTCGTTGGCGAGCACGCCTGGGGCGCCGACTCGGAGCGCCGACGCCTGCGTCGCGTCGTAGGAGTCGTCGCCGGCGTGGGGCAGCCGGAAGCCGACACAGTCCGGCCCGATGAGCTGCCGGGCGTCCTCGAGCCTCAGCTGGTACCGGCCGCGGTACTGCGCGGCCGGGAGCAGGACATCGGCGATCCACTCGCCCCACGACACGGGGTCCAGCCCGAAGTCCGCGTCGCCCGCCGCGATCCGAGTCGTCCGGACGGTGAGCGCATGGTCGATGAACCACGTGAGCTGCAGCTCGGGGTGATCCGGATAACCGGCGTATGGGCCCGTGTTCCAGATGCCCTCGCGCATGCCGAAGAACCCCTTTTGGTCCGCGTCGCCCGCGTTCAGGTTCTTCAGGCCGGACTCGACGAGCGCTCCCATCACCGGGAGCTCGCCGGGGATTCCGCGCGCCCGCGCGCCGCGCGCCATCCACCCGGCGATCTCCGAGCTCGGCGCGGTGTCGCCGGGGTATCCGACGGGCGAGTCGCAATCGTCGGCGCCCGCCGCCATGTGGGGCTGGAGGGCGGCGCCGATGGCGATGAGACAGGCAGCGAGCGCGAGTCGCTTCAAACCGCCGTCCAATCTACGGAACCGGATGCCCTAGCGCACGACCGTGAACCTGAGGCTTTGGCTCGTCGCGCCCACTCCCGCTCAGTATCGGCCGCCCGGGCCTCGCGGTCTAGGCGGCTTGATTCTCGGTGCCGCTCGCCGCGCGCCGGTTCGCCAGCCAGGCCGTGAGCCGGTCCGGCGGGAGGGGAGCGGTCCAGTG
>Ga0111539_10006364_pt1 | contig 15228 bp, 10 predicted proteins | sample RhiMethybrSRZTD1_FD_79667 | JGI IMG/M metagenome (GOLD analysis project Ga0111539, IMG submission 79667) | Populus rhizosphere microbial communities from Tennessee, USA - Rhizosphere MetaG P. TD hybrid SRZTD1 (version 2) (version 2) | ecosystem: Host-associated > Plants > Roots > Rhizosphere >... | reverse complement strand
CTCGCGCCGCATGCGCGGGAAGTTCCGCAGCGCGCCGGGCTGGTCGCCGTCGAACCAGCCCGTGATGTGCAGCGCCGGCACGTCCATGCTCGGGATCTGGTCCTGGTAGCGAGCGTCGCTCCAGTACTCGATGTCCGTCGGCGGGTGCGCCAGCCACTCGTCGAACCAGTCGTGCGACGCTCCGAGCGCACCGTCCACCTCGGAGAGCGGCAGCGTGGCCAGGAGCTTGGCCCAGTCGACGCCCTGCGGCAGCCCGGCGCCGCCGTTCGAGTCCATCGTCGTGAGCACCTTCGCCCACCAGGCCGTGGCGAGCATGAACACCCCGCCCTCGTAGGGGAAGTTCTCGTCCGGATCGGGCGGCGCGACCTGCGGCACGATCGCCTTCAGGTGCGGGTTGCCGCTCTTCGCCGCGTACCACTGCACGATGCCGCAGTAACTCCCGCCGATCATGCCGACGCATCCGTCGCACCAGGTCTGACCTGCGAGCCAGTCGAGCGTGTCCGAGCCATCGGCCGTCTCCTGGTGCAACGGCCGGAAGACGCCGCCGCTTTCAAAACGGCCGCGCACGTCCTGCACGCACACCGCGTAGCCGCGCTTCGCGAAGCGATTCCCGCTTCCCAGGCCCTCGTTCTTCCGGTTGTAGGGCGTGCGGATCAGGATCGCGGGGAACTTGCCCTCGCCCGCGGGACGATAGACGTCGGCGGCGAGCTCGACACCGTCGCGCATCGGGACGCGCAAGGCCGCTTCGTGCACGACCTCGTGCGTCGGCTGCGAGAGGAGCTTGCGCCAGTCGCCGCGGTCGACGACGGAGCGCCCTTCGTCGCTCGTTGCGACCGCGTGCCCCTCGAGCGTGACGACGATGCTCTGCGCCGGGACCTCGAAGCGCACCGGCAGACCCTCCGCGTCACAGAACATGCGGATCTCGACCCCACCGAGGCGCGTGTCGAAGCGCCAGCCGCCGCCCGCGGCGCGCTCGAAGCTCGCCACCGTCACGGCGGTCTCCTTCTGGTTCTGCGCGAGCACCGCGGTCAGGCGCGTGTCGGCCGTGAGCTCGCCGGCCGCGGCCAGCGGCACGAGCTGACGCGCGACCTCGTGGAAGCAGGCCCACATGAGGTTCTCGAAGAAGAACGGCGTGACCTCGGCCACGTCGTCCGCGAGCTCGAACGAGAGCTTCGTGGGTGCGGGCTGCTCGGACGCGAGCGCCGTCATGTGGATCTCGACCTGGACGGACCCGGCGTCGCAGGTGGAGTCGACCATCGGGTTGCCGGGCCTGTCGACCTCCACCTTCCACTTCAGGAGCGCGTCCTCGCCGCGCTCGAGAGTCGCCCGGAAGGTGACCTTCTGCCCCGGCACGTCGAGCGCGACCTCGCTCTTCCAGCCGCGCTCCGTGAGCACGACCGTCTCGCGCGCGATCGTCGTGTCGGCCAGGTTCGTGACGTAGACGAGCGGGTCGTTCGTCTGCGCGAAGGGGTCGAGGGCGGAGAAGAGGAGCGTTGCGGCGACGAGGAGCATGCCCGCAAGCCTAACAGCCCGTCGAGCTGGACCTCGCTCCGCAGCGCTGGTGCCTCGCTCACCCGTTCGCGAGGCGCGCCGCCTTCGTCGTCAGGTAGTTGCGCTCGGGCAAGCTCGCGGTGCGGCTCGCGGCCAGGCGGTAGCTCGCGAGCGCGGCCTCGCGGTCGCCGGCGCGCTCGTGGAGGTGCGCGCGCACGGCCTCGAGGCGATGGTGCTTCGCGATGCGCTCGTCCTTCTCGAGCTCCGCGAGCTCGGCGAGCCCTCGCCGCGGACCGTGCACCATGGCGCTCGCGACGGCGCGGTTCAGCGCGACCATCGGGTTGTCGGACATGCGCTCGAGCAGGCCGTAGAGCGCGAGGATCTGCGGCCAGTCGGTGGCGTCGGCGCTCGGCGCCTCGTCGTGCAGCGCCGCGATCGCGGCCTGGATCTGGTACGCGCCGACCGCGCCCTTCGCGAGCGCGGCCGAGACGAGCGCGGTGCCCTCCTCGATCGCCGCGCGGTCCCACCGCGTGCGGTCTTGCTCGTCGAGCGGGACGAGCTCGCCCTGCGCACCCGTGCGCGCGTGACGCCGCGCATCGGTGAGGAGCATGAGCGCGAGCAGGCCCGCGGTCTCGCAGTCCTCCGGCACGAGCCGGTGCAGCGCGCGCGTCAAGCGGAGCGCCTCCGTCGCGAGCTCGACGCGTTGCAGACGCAGGCCGGCGCTCGTCGCGTAGCCCTCGCTGAACGTCAGGTAGAGCACGTGCTGGACGTCGCGCAGGCGCTTCGCACGCTCCTCGCCGGTGGGCGCTTCCATCCGGCAGCCCGCCTGCTGGATCGTCTGCTTCGCGCGGCTGATGCGCTGCGCCAGCGTTGCCTCGGGCACGAGGAACGCGCTCGCGATCTCGGCCGTCGTCAGGCCGCCGACGGCACGCAGCGTGAGCGCGATCGCGGAGGGCGGCGTGAGCGACGGATGGCAGCACGTGAAGAGCAGCTCGAGCGTGTCGTCCGTGTCGCCGGCAACGTTCGCGTCGGCCGCCACTTCCTCGGCGCGCTGCACGAGCGCATCGCCCTCGCGCCGCCGGCGCGCCGTTTCGGCGCGCGTGTGGTCGGAGAGACGCCGGCTCGCGACCTGCAGCAGCCAGCCACCCGGATTCGCGGGCACGCCCTGGCCCGGCCATTGCTCGACGGCCGCGAGCAGCGCCTCCTGCACCGCGTCCTCCGCCGCGGCGAAGTCGCCCGAGCGCCGCACGAGCGCGCCCAGCACGCGCGGTGCGAGCTCGCGCACGAGCCGCTCGGTTGCGGCGTCCATCGCGCTCAGGTGCCCCACCACGGAGCGAGCGTGAGCACGGCCGGCAGCAAGCCGAGAGCGAAGAGCACGACCTTCACGCGCGCTTCGAGGATAGCCGTCGCCGCTCGCGACGTCGCCGCGGCGCTCAGCTCAGACCTCGAAGTCGGGCACGCTCTTCACCTGGCGCACTTCAATGCGGATGCTCATCTGCGCGCCGACGATGCCGGGCGCGGCCGAGGCCTGGCCCGCGATCTCGAGCGCGCGCTTCTCGGACTCGACGTCGAGGATCCAGAAACCGGCCAGGAACTCCTTCGACTCCGGGAACGGCCCGTCGGTGATCGCCGGCGGCGCGCCCTTGCGCGCGCGCACGACCTTCGCCTGCTCGGGCGCGGCGAGGCCCTGCGCGTCCACGAACTCGCCCGACTTCTGCAGCTTCTCGTTGAGGGCCATCATGAACGCGATGTGCGCCTGCACGTCCTTGGGCGGCCAGAGGTGGATCGGAGTGCCCTCGCCGCCGTGGTGCATCATCAGCATGAACTTCATCGTGGTTCCTTTCGGGACGTCGACGCGGCGGCATGGTCGGCGAAAGGGCCGACCCCTGACAAGCCGCGACGGCGCCGCGTGGTGGGTTCACCCACGAGTCGGAGCCAGCCGCGCCCCCTCGACATCGTTCCCGGGAATCCCGCCGGGGGTGTCTCACAGGATCGGCGCGAACACGCCGGCGGCGTTCTGGGCGACCTTCCGGGCCCAGCTGCGCTGCGACCAGGCGCGAGAGTCCACCTGGCGGGAGTGGTCGAGGTACCCGCTCTGCAGGAAGCGCAGCCGGCTGGCGAAGTCGGTGTCGAAGACGACCAGCGAGACCTCGTAGTTGAGCTCGAAGCTGCGCCGGTCGAGGTTCGCGGTGGTCACGAGCGCCAGCGAGCGGTCCACCGTGATCGTCTTCGCGTGCAGGAGCCCGCTCGCGTACTCGTGGATCTCCACGCCGGACTCGAGCAGCAGCTGGTACAGGCTGCGGCTCGCGGCGCCGACGAGGAGCGAGTCGTTGCTGCGCGGCACGACCAGCACCGTGCGCACTCCGCGCTCGGCCGCCGTGAGCATGGCGTCGAGCGTGCCCTCGTCGGGCACGAAGTACGGCGTGGTGAGGATCAGCTCCTCGCGCGCGAGGTGGAACGCGGCCTGGATCAGGCGCACGATGGCCTCGTGCCGGCTGTCGGGACCGGTGCCGATCACCTGCACGGGCATGCCGGGCTCGTGCCGCGGCGGCACGATCGCCAGGCATTCCTCGAGCGTCTCGCCCGTCTCCATGAACCAGTCCTGCACGAAGAGCTCCTGCAGGTCGCGCACGGCCGGTCCCTCGATGCGCACGGTCGCGTCGACCCAGGGCGCGAAGCGCGGCTTCATGGCGAAAGACGCAGCGGCGATGTTGTGCGAGCCCGAGTAGCCCACCTGTCCGTCGATCACCACGACCTTGCGGTGGTTGCGCAGGTCGATGCGCGCGGAACCGAGGTAGAGGCGCCGTGGCAGCGCCGCGACCACGCGCACGCCGCCGTCCACGAGCTCGCGACGCAGTGCGCAGCGGAGGAAGGGCCGGGAGCCGGCCGCGTCCACGAGCAGCCGGCAGCGCACGCCGCGCGCCGCCGCGCGCACGAGACTGGCGGCGATCGCGCGTCCGCTCTCGTCCGCGAGGAAGATGTACGTCAGCACGTGGCAGTGATCGGCGGCCTGGTCGATGTCCGCGACCACGGCAGCGACGTAGCGCTCGGTGTCGGCGTGCAGTTCCAGTCTGTTGCCGGGTTGCGGCTCGGTCTCGCCGACCAGGTAGCCCAGGTTCGCGATCGGACGGATCGAGTCCGGCAACTCCGCCGCGCGGGCCGGGCAGGGGAAGCGCGCCGCGGCGGCGCGGATGCGCGTCACGATCTCGCGGTGCCGGCGCCGCCGCGACTGTCCCGTGCGCACGTCGCCGAACACGAGGAAGCAGATCGCGCCGAACCCCGGGAAGAGCAGGATCAGGAGGATCCATGCCAGTGCCGAGGACTGCCGTTGCGGTCCTCGCACGAGCACGAGCCCCGCGAGGAGGATCTGCACGACGAAGCCGGCGAGGACGACGAGCTCCCGCTCCCAGCCCGCGAACATGCGTGCGATCGTCGCCCGCGCGCACGGACGAAGCAACGGCGTCGAGGCCTCGCTCGCGCTCCCGTCGTCGCCTCCGCGCTCCACGACTCCGCGGTTCGTCCCGATCGCCGCGCCCGCGCAGGAGGAAGCGCAGCACGACGTACGGGAGCCAGCACTCCACCGCGGTCTCGTAGGCCGGCGCGACGACGAGCAGGGCGAACGCGAGGGAGTCCTGCTCTTGCAGCATAGGCAGCCGTACGGCCTGCTCGGGGTCGCCGCCGCGGCGAATCACCCACGTCACCGGCAAGAGCACGGCCCAGCGCAGCGCGTACCGCAGCGCGATGAAAGCGAACGGCACCGAGCCCGTCGATCCGGTCGAGCCAGCGCGAGATCCGCACGCGGCGCCACTCTGGACGCGGGGTGAGGCCCGGAGTCGCTGCTCCGCTCCCGCTGCGGCTGCGCTCGGGAGCGACCCTGGGGGGGCCTCCGATCCCTCGACGCCCTGCTGACAGAACTCGACTGTGGCAGGTAGCCTGTCGGGCACGAGGTTTCCCTCATGAAGGGTGTTTGCCGTACGGAGTCGCTCGTCGCGTTCGCCGCGCTGTTCCTCTCGCCGGGCGCCACCGCCTACGCGACCCAGGCCACGCTCCGGTACCACTCACCGGCGTTCAGCGCCGACGGGTCGCGGGTCGTCTTCGCCTGCGACGCGAGCACGGACGACGTCTACGAGCTGTTCTCCTCGCCGATCGATCCCGCCGCTCCCGCCGTCCAGCTGAACGCCCCGTTCGTCGCGGGCGGCGACGTGCAGGAGTATCCGCCGCTCGTGGTCAGCTCCACCGGTCGCGTCGTCTACGTCGCCGATGCGCTGGTCGACGGCGTGAACGAGCTCTTCAGCGTGCCCGTCGACGGCAGCCTCGCGCCCGTCCGCCTGAGCCTCGGCGACGCCGTGCAGGCCTTCGAGGTGAGCCCGACCGGAACGACGGTCGTCTTTCGCCGGAACGACCGTCTCTACGGCCGCGCCATCGACGGCAGCGGACCGGTCGCGCTCCTGCGTACGCCGTTCAACCATCCGGTGTATGCGGACTGCATATCGCCCGACGGGACGCACGTCGTCTACCTCTCGCAGCGCCCCGGACCGTACCCCTACCAGCTCTGGTCTCAGCCGATCGATGCGAGCGCGGACCCGACGTGGCTGGCCGACGTCTCGCTCGCCGTCAACTGGGGCATCGAGGACGAGGAGATGGCTGTAGCGCTCCAGTTCACCTCCGACGGCCAGCACGCGATGTTCACCGAGTCGTACACGACGGGGGCCCGGTACAGGCGCACGGTGCCCGTCGACGGCAGCCTGAGCGACGAGCCGATCCCCTACTTCGGGTCCCTGTCACCCGAGGGCACGAGCCTCGTCTTCGGCAGGAATGGTCCGGCGCTCTTCGAGATGAGCGCGGCGGGCGGACCCGCCCGGCCGCTCTGCCTCCCGAACTGCTTCGAGATGCTTCCGGGCTCCCGGGGCTACCGGTCCCCGCACCGCGTGTACTTCTCTCCGGACGGAAACTGGGTCGTGTGCACGGTCGTGGACGAGAGTTTCCACTTCCTCGGGCTCTACTCCGTTCCACGAGCAGGAGCGCCCCGCCCGACGCGTCTGACCGGGCCTGGGTGGTTCGACAACGTCCTCTCCACCGCTGCGAACCGGGTCGTCTTCGGTTCGGGGAACCCCTTCGTGATCGAGTCGATCCCCATCGCGGGCGGTGTGCCTCCGGTCGCGCTCGGAAGGGTCGACATGTCCCTGATCACGGGCGGTGGCAGCGCCGTGGGCGTGTCGCTCGATGGCGAGACCCTCGTCTTCGCTGGGTATCCGACGGGCGGTTCGTCTTCCGATCTCTACGCCGTGCCGACCGACGGCCTCGGACTGCCCGTGTTGCTGGACGGACTCGCGGTCTTTGCGCGCTTCAACGGCGTCTGGATCCGCAACGGCTTCGCGGTCTATCGCCGCGGGGACCTGCTGTACGGCGTGCCGCTCGACGCCAGCGCCCCTGCCCTGCTGTACCACGACTAGTGTTCGGGGCGCTTCGCGAGCCTCGTCAGGAGTCCTGGGCCCGGAAATGGAGCCCATGACGACGTCGAGGTTGGCCGCGCTGGTCCTCGGTCTCCTGGCCCTCGGATGCCGGTCCGCGCCCAGAGCCATGGACACGCCTGGGGACGCGAAGGCCGAGCTCGAGCGCGGCATCCAGCTCGTGAAGGACGGCGATCTCGAAGGAGGGATCGAAGTCCTGCGCAGCGTCGTGAGCGCGGCTCCGGACGACCGCGAGCTCGTCGCGCCGGCGCGGTCGTGGCTCGCCCACGCGCTGACGCGTTCCGGCGATCCCGAGGGAGCGCTGCGCGAGTGCGAGCTCGGGCTCGCGCTCGACCCCGACGATCCGTGGCTGTACTACGCCTGCGGTGTCGCCTGGCACAAGATGGGCGAGCTCGAGCGCGCGCGCGACGCGTTCACGAAGGCCATCGAGTGCGATCCGCGGCACCTGAAGTCCCTGCAGTGGCGCGCGCAGGTGCTGCGCGACCTCGACGACGACCGTGCGGCCATCGACGACCTCGGGCGGACGATCGAGTGCATCGAGACGGCCGACGAGGCGACGCTCGCGAGCTGGGGCGGCGACCGACGAGCGCTGCTGCTGCGTACGCTGAGCCTGCGCATCCAGGCCTACGACGATCTCGGCCTGCACGAGGAGGCCACGCGCGACCGCGCCCGCTACGACCAGGTCTTCGCCGGCGACATGCGGCCGCCCGAGTGAGCGCTCCGCCCGCTCACTCCTGCAGCGATCGATCCAGCGGGTCCGCGATCACCGCGCGCAGCTCCTGCACGACGTCGGCGAGCTTCGGGGCGTCGACGTCCAGGCGCTTGAACTCGCCCGGGTCGTTCGCGAGGTCGTAGAGGAACTCCTCGCCGTCGAGGACGCGCAGCTTGTAGCGCTCGCCGATCGCGGCCTGCTCGTGGCGGTAGTACTCGACGCCATCGGGATCGGGGAAGTAGCCGAAGGTCTCGCTGAACGCGATCCGGCGCGTGCGCGCGTCCGCGTCGAAGAGCACGGGCGCGAACGAGATCGAGTCCTCGCCCGGTGACTGGAGATCGAAGAGCTCCGCGATCGTCGCCATCACGTCCGTGCTCGAAACCACGGCGTCGGTCGTCGCGCCCGCCGGGATCCCCGGCCCGGCGACGACGAACGGCATGTTGATGCCGCCCTGCCACACCGTCGTCTTCGTGCAGCCCGCGAACGTCGCGTCGGGGCTGCACGGGGTGATCGAGAGCGCGGTCTGCGTGCCGTTGTCCGTCAGGAAGAACACGAAGGTGCGCGTGAGGTCGACCTGCTCGAGCACGCGGCCGACGAGCGTGTCGAACGCGACGACCATCGCCTCGAAGCGTTGCCGGCCGGTCAGCGGCGCGGGATAACCCGGCGGCAGCCACTCCGGCGGTGGCGTGTGCACCGGCGCGTGCGCGAGGTTCGGAGAGAGGACCGCCAGACGGCGCGTGTTGTTCGCCCACCAGAACTGGAAGGCCTCGAGCTGCGCCTGTGGCGCGTACTCGTCCGACGTCGAGTAGACGCCATCGTCGACGCGTGACCAGTGGAAGTAGCCCGTGGCGCCAGCGGCGAGGTTCCACATCGTGCCAGCGTAGAAGTGGTCGAACCCGTGCATCATCGGCGTCAGCGCTCCGATGTCCGCCGCGCCGAGGTCGGGGTCGGGATCGCCGTCGTAGTCGGGATTCGTGCCGAGGTGCCACTTCCCGACGAGCACGCTGCGATACGGCCCGTTGCTCACGCCGTGCATCATGCTCGGCAGCGTCGGGAGGCCCATCGTCGGGGAGGGGTTGTTCGGTCCCGGGGGCGACGGCGGCACGACGGTGCCGATGCCGTCGCGGCGCGGATAGCGGCCGAAGAGCAGCGAGTAGCGCGTGATCGAGCACAGCGGGAACACGTAGCCGTGCCGGAAGGTGAGCCCCTGGCTCGCGAGCGCGGTGATGTTCGGCGCTTGCGCCGTCAGGAGGTCGAGCCAGTTGAAATCGTCGCCGACGATCACGAGCACGTCGAGGCCGCTCGGGACCTCCACGGGGTCCGGCGGTCGCATGGTCGTGACCGTGCTGGCGCGCGCTTCTGGAAGCGGAGTCTGGAAGAGCGCGAGCGCGAGCAGGAGAGACGAGAGCCCGGACATCACGGCCGGCTCTTGGAACACACCGCGCTCGATCCGCCTCCGTGGACCCGCGGCTAGCGATCAATTAATCCTCGCGTTTCACGGAACCGCGCTCACGACGCGACGGAGCCGCACCCGCCTCGCTCGGGGGATGTCGCGGAACTCCCGAGCGCCTACTCGAAGTTCTTCGCGTACTCCGCCAGCGGCTCGAGCCCGACCGACGCGCGCCACTCGTCGACGCGCGCCGGATCCTCGAGCGTGTAGGGCTCGTACCCGCCGCCTTCGCTCTGGCGGAACTGCGTGCCGTAGCGCTGCGGCCGGCCGCGGTGCATCGCGACGCGGTCCTCGAGGTACGCGGCGTGCCGTGCGTCCGCTTCTCCGGCGGCGACCGCGTCGCGCAGGAGCGCGAGGCACTGCTCCTGGAAGTCCACGCTCTGGTCCGCGTGCTGCACGAGCAGCCACGCGTCGCCCGTGCCCTTCTCCCCGACGCGGCTCTTCCCCGGCCAGCCGTGCTCGGCGACGAGCGCCTTCATCCAGGCCGTGTTCGATGCGTCGCACTCGCTCACGCGCTCGACGAGCTCCATGTCGATCGGAGCGCCGCTCATGAGCTGCGTGCGCAGCGCCTGGTCCTCCTCCACGCGCTTCGCGAGCTCCGCGGTCACGTCGGCCCAGTCCGGCTCGCCGCCGCGAGCGGTCGCACAGGCCGCCGCCGCGAACACCGCCAGGAGGAGTGCCGCAAGGCGAGAGACGACGTGCGTCGCGCGAGCGAGCGTGGACTCGAGAGCTGCGTTCACGGGCTTCACGGGCATCCTCCGGAGGTCTTCGTGGAGCGTACCGGACCCGTTGTCCGTCGCGGAAGCGCTCGAGCCGGTAAGTCAGCGGTGAAACGCGGCCGGCGCTGCATCGGCACCGGAGCGCCTGGCATCGTGGCTTCGACATGTCCCTCGTCGTCGCCGCCGGTTGTCTGTCGCTCTTCGCTGGACCGCTGACGGCGCAGGAGACGGCGAACGCCGCGAAGACGGAGCTGCACGAGCGCATCGAGGCCACGCTCGAGGAAGCGGCTGCGGACCCTCGCTTTCGTGAAGGCTTCGCGCTCGCCGCACTCGTGGAGGTCGACGGCGCCGTCGTCTGGCGCGGTGCGAAGGGCAACGCGGACCTCGAGGGCAAGGTGGCGGCGACCGAGCACACGCTCTTCAACGTCGCCTCGGTCACGAAGTCGTTCACGGCGCTCGCGGTGATGCAGCTCGAGCAGGCCGCGAAGCTGCGGCTCACGGACGAGCTCGGCGCGTACTTCGACGAGTTGCCCGACGACAAGCGCGGGATCACGCTCGCGCAGCTCCTCACGCACCGCTCGGGGATCCCGCTGCGCTACGCATCGGAGGGGCTCTCGGAGCGCGACGAGGCCGTCGAGGCGATCGTCACCGGCGAACTCGAGTCGAAGCCGGGCGAGCGCTTCTCGTACGCGAACGAGAACTACGACCTGCTCGCGGCAGTCGTCGAGCGCGTGAGCGGTCAGCCCTTCGAGGCGTACCTGCGCGAGCACGTGCTCGATCCGGCGGGGATGCGCGCGACGCGCTTCTGGACCGAGGTGAAGGAGGGCGAGCCGCCGGCCGCGGCCAAGATCACGCCGGTGGCCGCCGCGGGCACCGCGCCGGCGCGCGACTGGGGCTTCGTCGGCTCCGGCGGGCTCTACACGACGGTCGGTGACCTGTACGCATGGTTCGGCGCCCTTCGCGGCGACGCGCTGCTCTCGCGGGAGTCGCGCGAGCGGATGTGGAAGCCCGAGGTCGACCTCGGCGGCGGCCGCTCGGTCGCATCGGGCTGGTTCGTGTCGACGACGCGCGGTACGCGCGAGGTCTGGACGCGCGGCAACGAGAGCTTCGGCCACAACGCCGTCCTGCGCTGGTTCCCCGAGCGGCGCGTGCTCGTGATCGTGCTCACGGGCTCGGGTGAAGCGGACGACAAGAACACGACCGCCAACCGGACGGTCGGCGACGCGCTGGTCGAGCTCTTGATCTGACGCGCGGCGAGCGCCGCTACCAGCGGATCTCCGCACCCGCCGGCCCGCAGCGCGCGGCGAGCAGCTCGAGCGTCATGGTCCGATCCGCTCCGCGGCACGACACGCCGTGGATCGAGAGGACGCCGCCCGTCAGCCGCAGCGGTGGCTCGGCGGCGGCGACCTCCATCTCGAGCTCCAGCGTCGGAGCGTCGTTGACGGCGACGTGCAGCGGCATGCGGTGGAACGGTCCGCGTGCGCACGGCACCGAGGCCTCGTCGACCGTGTGCGAGAGCTCCAGGTCGCAGAGCGCGTCGACGTTGATGCCGCGCAGGATCGTGAGCAGCGGCGGCGGTCCGACGACCTGCACGAGCAGGGGCCGGAGCACCTCGTCGTCCTGCAGGATGCCGAGCAGGGTCGGGATCATCGCCACACCCTTCGCGAACAGGAGCATCTCCTCCGGCGACAGCGTCGGGGGCGACCCGTCCGGGTGGGCCCGCGCCACGAGCGCGGAATACAGCTCGCACGTCGCGTGCAGCCCGGTGCGGAGCACGCTCTCCGGCAGCTTGGCCTCCGTCTCCTGCAGCAGCCGCCCGTCGGGCTCGTACACGCGCACCGCGGTGCGGAGGATCGGGGAGCTCCATTTCAGATGCGTGTCCCCGACCTCCGCGCTCATCTCGATGGACTCGGTGAGCGTGAAACCCTCCGGGCGCTTCCCCTTCAGCGCGCTCGGCCCGAGCACCTCGATCTCGATCAGCTTCGCGCGCACCTCTGCACCCGACTGAGTCCACAGCCCGAGGAGCACGCGATCGCCCGTGCGCCACTCGGCGTCGGGATTCGCGTCGTCGAAACCGCTGAGGATCGCGGCGGCGCCCGGGTAACGCGCCGCGCCGACGGCCGTGGGATCCACGCGGGACGGCGGAGGAACCGCGCAACCGACCGCGATGGCCAGCGCGAGCACGACGCGGAACGCGGTTCGTCCGGAGCACGACATCGGGGTCGGAGCTCCGAGCAGACTAATCTCGGTCGGGGCGAGCGCGAGGAAGTTCCGCTCGCGCTCGCTCCCGTTCCCTCAGCCGGCCCGGCGATGGACCCGCAGCGGACGCGTCCTCGGGAAGAGCATCGGGACGCGCGCCTGGTACGCCCGGTACTCGCGGTGCTCGCGCGCGAGGTCCTCCTCCTCGTAGCGCGCCAGGATCCGGAGCCAGATCGTGAAGAGGCCGGCGAAGAGCACGCGTCCGACGGTCATCACCGGTGCGCACCACAGGCCCACGAGGACGCCGAAGTAGATTGGATGGCGCACCCAGCGGTAGAGGTACGGGAGCTCGAAGGGCGGCGGCTCCAGCTCGTCGCGCTTCCAGTGCGCCAGGACGTGCGAGAGCCCGAAGAGCCCGAGGTGATCGATCTGGAACGTCCCGGCGATCGCGATGGCCCAGCCGGCGACGGACAGGACCTCGAGCAGGAGGCCCAGCGGGTTCAGCTCGAGGGACCACAGCTCGAACGGCATCGGGCTCCAGCGCAGGAAGACCTGCGTGAGGAACAGGCTCGAGACGAGCACGCGCGTGCTGCGCTCCAGCGACTCCGGGAGCGTGCGCGCCCACGCTTCCCGGAACACGGGCCGGCCCATGAACGTGTGCTGCAGCGCGAACAGGCCGACCAGGATCGTGTTCGAGAGGAGCGCGTCGAGCCAGGGCTCCGTCACGACCGCGTGATCGAGCGTGCGCGCGACGATCCCGTTCTCGACGAAGCCGATGCCGTACAGGGCCGTGAACACGAAGGCCACGTAGGCGAAGACGCCGTAGCCGAAGACGAACATCTGCCCCTCTATCGGACCGTCCCCGCGCGATCTTCACCGCGGCGCCGCCGGCGTGGTCACTTCACGGCGAGGGGATGCCCGCGGAACGGCCCGGAAACCCGTTCAAATCGTCAGCGGCTGCGCATGAGAGAGGAAACCGCGGAGAGCGCGGAGAAACAAGCAACAAAGGATGGGCCTCCGGGGCTTCAGCCGCCCCGGGGACTCAACGGTCCGGAGGCCCCTTCCTTCTTCATCCTTCCCTTCTTGTTTCTCCGCGCCCTCCGCGCTCTCCGCGGTTTGCTCTCTTCTTCTTTGCGAGCGTGAGAGTCATCTGCCCGGGCAAGTGCTTCGCCCCGAAGAACGCCGCGCGAGGTGTAGGATCTTCGAGCAGAGTCCCGCGCACGAAGCGACCGGTCCATCGCCGCTGGACACCGCGCGGAGCTCGAGGGAGGTCGATCATGCTGCGCTCCGAGGTTCGCGCGAGCCATCCGTGTCTCGTTCCGTGGATCGCGATCCTGGCTGCGTCCTGCGCGAGCGCGCCGAACGGACCGGCGTCGAGCGAGGCGGTCTCCTTCCGCGTGAGCGAGGGCACCGAGCTGAGCTTCGACGTCTCGCCCGACGGGGACACGATCGTGTTCGACCTCCTCGGGCAACTGTGGGAGCTACCGTCCGGCGGCGGCGACGCGCGCGCGCTCACCGATTCGGTGCGCGACGCGGCCGAGGATCTCGAGCCGTCCTTCTCGTCGGACGGACGCAGCGTCGTCTTCCGCGGCGAGCGCGACGGCCGGACGGGCCTCTGGCTCCTCGAGCGCGGCGCGGAGCGCCCGCAGCAGCTCACGCAGCTCGCGGACCCGGTCGGCTTCGAGGGCCGCGCCGCATGGTCGCCGGACGGACGGACGATCGCCTTCGAGCGCCGGCTTCCGGGTGGCACGACCGCCATCGTTCTCTTCGACGTCGCGACGCGCGAGGAGCGCCCGCTCCCCGTCGAAGGGCTTCCCGAAGGCGGACCCGGAGCGGGCGATCCGGCGTGGTTCCCCGACGGCACGCGCCTCGTGCTCGTCGCGCGCGACCCCGAGCGCTTCCGTGACGGCACGCTCTGGATCGTCGCCGTGGCGGGCGGCGCGGCCACCCCGGTTCCGGACGCACCGTCGCGAGCATCCGCGCCCGCGGTTTCCCCGGATGGCCGCATCGCGTGCCTCGCGGAGCAAGCGGACGGACGCCTGCAGGTCTGCGTCCAGGGACGAGCGCTGACGAGTCACGAGGACGTCGCCACCTCGCGCGTGCGCTGGACCGACGGCGGGCGAGCGCTGCTCTACAGCGCCGACGGTCGACTGTGGAAGCGCAGCGTGACGGACGCGGAGTCCTCCGAGATCCCGTTCACGGCAGCGATCGCGTTCGAGCGTCCGCGAAGCGAGCTCGCGCCCGCGCGCTTCCCCGAGCCCGGCGTCGCGCAGGCCGCGCGCGGCTTCACCGGCCTCGCGCTCGCGCCCGACGCGCGCTCGATCGCCGTGCTCGCGCTCGGGAAGCTGTGGATCGTCCCCGTGGACGGCGGCGCGCCTCGCGCGGTGGCGAGCGCGCCGGCGACCGCGCGGCACCTCACCTGGTCGGCCGACGGCCGCGAGGTCGCGTGGTCCGACGGTCCGTGGGAAGAGGAGGACCTCTTCGCAACGGAGCTCGCGAGCGGTGCGACGCGCCGGATCACCGCGCTCGCGGGCCGCGAGGTGCATCCCGCGTACTCTCCTGATGGACGACACCTCGCGTTCCTGCACGTCGATGCCGAGCAAGGGGGCGAGCTCCTGCTCGTCGACGCGGGTGCGCGCGACGTCGCCGACGTGGCACAGGCGCGCCGGATCGACGCGGCGGACGTCGACTGGACGGCGTCGGACACGACGAGCCCCCGGTGGTGTCCCGACTCGACGGGAATCCTGATCGTGAACGGCGGCTGGACGGGACGCGGCGAGCCCGGCGCGACCATCGTCACGCTCGCGGGCGAGCGCCGTGCGGTGTCCCCGGCCCCGGATGCGCCGCTCCACGTCGGCTGGGCCGCGGACGGGATCGTGTTCGTGCGGCACGCTCGCCTGTGGCGCGCTCCGCTCGACGCGAGCGGGGTGCTCGGTCCGGCACTGCCGCTGGGCGACGCTCCTGCGGCGTACGCGACGGTCGCGCGCGACGGCACGGTCCTCTACGTCTCCGAGGACGGCCTGCGATTGCGCTCGCCGGATGGCGCCGAGCGCTCGCTCGGCTGGCCGCTCTCCTTCACGCCGCCGGTTCCTCCGCCGCTGCTCGTGCGCAACGTGCGCGTCGTCGACGGCACGGGAGCGCCGGCCACACCGCCGCGCGATCTCCTGATCGAGCGCGGGCGAATCG
>Ga0111539_10006362_pt1 | contig 15229 bp, 12 predicted proteins | sample RhiMethybrSRZTD1_FD_79667 | JGI IMG/M metagenome (GOLD analysis project Ga0111539, IMG submission 79667) | Populus rhizosphere microbial communities from Tennessee, USA - Rhizosphere MetaG P. TD hybrid SRZTD1 (version 2) (version 2) | ecosystem: Host-associated > Plants > Roots > Rhizosphere >... | reverse complement strand
GGCGTCAGTCGCGGCGCTGCCGCAGTTCACGGAAACTGCGCGCCCGGCGGGCGGCGGAAATTTCCGTGTGCTCAAGAACGAAGCCGGCCCGAACATAGTCGCCGGTCTCGAACCCGGCGAATACCTCGTCGACGACAGTGGTCGCGTAGTTCAAAAAGTCGAGCGCAATTTCCCGGCAGATTTGCGGGCCGATATGTCGAATCTTGGTCCCGCGGAACAAGCCAAAGCCGGTCTCGCTGTTCCCGATACGGCCAGTTACAAGACGTGGCACAAGATCTCGGAGGACAACGGACCTCCGGGCAAATACCTCGTGAACGATCAAGGCGTGCCGGTCTACTACGTCGATCCCGGCATCAACGGCACACATCGCATCGCGCCCGATGGCTCTTCGGTTACGAAGTACGACGCGCCGAAAGCGACGCTGATGTCCTACATCATCAAAGGCATTCTCAACCAGAAACTGCCATGGGGACTCGTGCTGCTGGGTGTGATGATCGCGGTCGTGCTGGAAATGTCGGGCATTCCGTCGTTGGCGTTTGCGGTGGGCGTTTACCTGCCGCTCTCGTCGTCGAGTCCGATCTTTATTGGCGGCATGGTTCGCTGGCTGGTCGACAAGTACCTGGCGGTGAAGTTCCGCGACAAGAAACTCACGGAGGAGGAGTTTGTAGCGGAGACGGACAAGAGTTCGGGTGTGCTGATGGCGTCCGGTTACATTGCCGGAGGCGCCTTGGCGGCGGTATTCATCGCGTTCTTCGCGGGACTTTGGAAAGACCGAGCCGAAAACATCGGAAAGTGGGCCAAGGTGCACAATCCGTTCTTCTATGGAGAATGGTCTGACCTGCTTTCGATGATCCCGTTCCTGGTGCTGGTGGTCATTCTTTATCTCGTCGGCCGCGAGGTGCTTCTGGCGCCGAAGCGGAAACGGGCGTAGCAAGGTTCAGGAACAGTGGTATAACTGAAGCGATGTTGAATAGAAGTCTATTAATCTGCCTGCTGATCGTCGTTATGATAGGCGGCTGGTTGACCGCCGTCGCGCAGAATCCGCCGCGCACGCCCACGGAAACCACGCGTGCGTTCTACACCATGATGCGCGAGAAGAAGTATCGCGAGGCGTTTGCTATGTCGATTTACCAGCCTGCCATGGAAGGACTCTCGGCGCAGGAGTTAGAAGACCTGCGCCCTGATTTCGACAAAATGGCGCAGGTAATCGCCGAGAAGCTTCCCACGACAATTGACGTTAGCGGGGAGCAGATCAGCGGCGATATGGCGACAGTGTTTGTGAAAGTGCTGGACGCCGACGGCAAGGAGAAGATCGAACCGGCCACGCTCATCAAGGTGTCGAACGCGTGGGTCGTCGGCGACAAGGACAGCCTCGAAATGGTCAGGAAAGCGGGCAAGAAGTTCTTTTTCGAAGCCCGCATCAACGCGCATCACAACGACGTCCAGGAAATGATGACGCGCATCTCGCTGGCCCAGGTGCTCTACAGCCAGAACCATAATCTCAGCTTTGGGAACATGGCCGAACTGGTTGCCGCGGGCGTGATTCCCAAGGATATCGAGGGAACTGAAAGCACTGGCTATCGCTTCCAGATTAATCGTTCGGCTGACGCAAAGTCGTGGTACGCGACCGCCGAGCCGGTCCAGTACGGCCGCACCGGACGGCTCTCGTTCTACCTCGACGCTTCAGGAGTGCGAAGTAGCGACGTTGGCGGCAAGCCATTGAGCATCAAAAGCAACTAAGACGTTTTGATCGGTGTTCTTCAGTAATTAGGTGTTGCGCCGCGACGCACAGGTTTTCTAGAATCAAACACGGCGATTTCTCCCGACCGCCTCTTCGGCGATGCCCCACCCTCAGTTGGTCCGAGCTACTTAGTGGTTTCACAAGATGTCGGAACTGCCGCGCAGAATAGTGTCGAGTTTACGTCGCTTCATTGGCAACCGGCGCCATAGCAAGCGTGTGCGCGATCGTCTGACGTTCAAGATAAGCCTTGCCGATCCACGAGTTAACTCCAACGGGTCGCGCCGCCTGCCGACCCTCAACGGGCACACCCTCGACATCAGCAGCACGGGCCTCGCGCTGATCGTTCCGGCGATCCGCATCGGCGAACACTACCTCGCGGGAGCGGAGCGCAAGCTGTACGTGAAGTTGGACCTTCCTACGGGACCAGTGGAGATGAAGGTGGCGACGGTGAGATACGAGAGGTTGGAAGAGAGTCGCGAGGAGAGTGGTTACCTCCTCGGCGGGCGGATCTCCGAGATGTCGGACCAGGACCGCGCGAGTTACGACAGTTACGTCGCGAAGGTGTTGAAGCGAGCCCCCGCCGATTAACCACAAAAGGCACCCACGAAGAACACAAAAGGCACTTACTCGAACCGCAGCATCCCGAACGCTTCCGGAACGTGATAGTTCGGTTCCGGTGTCCTGGTGGGCCGCCAGGCGAGGTAACGTTCCGGCGCTTCCGGTCCAACACAGCGAAAGACATTCGCGCGCCAGACATCACCTTTTTGGGGTACGGGAATTACGTCGGTCCATGGGATGCGGATTCCAATGTTCACGGAATGGGGTTCGACGCGCGCAGCGGCCTGCATGCCCGAGTGATAATTCCAATCAGTTTCGCGTCCGGTAGATTTCACGACGATCCCGAGGTCCAGCCATTCGCCCGTCGGTGCTGCTTCAAACTCGAAGTACCGCTCCGGATGCGCCGGATCGGGCGCTACAAAGATCTCGCAGACATCGCGGTCCCATAAACCAAGCGTTTTCCGATCGGTGACAGGATTCTCGGCGACGATCAGCGGTTCGTGTTGCTCGCAGACAAAACGCACATGCAGCGCCTTCTCAGACCAGCACAGCCTCGCCTCCGCGTGTCGCGACGCAGGCGCCGGGTCGCCAGACCAATAATGCACAATCTTCACCGGCTCACAAGCGTCCCAAGCCGGGTGATGGAATTGATGTACGGCGACAGGTCCAGCGATCTGGCGAGCGATAATCATGTTGCCTGAATCCCCGCCATGCAGTCGTCGAGTAACTTCTCCGGATCTTCGTTTTGAAACACCTTGGCGCCGGTAGCGCGTTTGCCAAACTTCTGCAGCAGAAGATCTACCTCGTCGGCCACACCACCCGTTCCGGTCAAACAACCGATGACCTTTCCCTCGTCATGCGCGATCGTGAACTCGTTCAGCGATCCCATTGCTCCCGCCACAAACAGCACGACGTCGCACGATCGAACCAGCACCACGTTGCGGCCCTTCAAGCCAAACCCGGTGTAGACCAGCACATCCGTCGCATCGGTCGGCAGGTGATACGTCTCGACGTGCTCACGCTCGTTAGCTCCCGGCGAGATTCCGACGTGAAAACAACCCGCGTCCCGCGCCGTCTTGCCTACGACATAGACCAGGCCCGTCGTCGCGCCGGTAAACAGCACGACTTCCCGACCGGCAATAGCGCGCGCCAGCCGTTCCGCTTTTTCCACCACGAGGCGGCCGGTGTCGAGTCGCGCACTGTCAGGCGCGGCCGAGCCCATCACTCCTACCTTGATTCGCATAAACTAAAGCTCACTCAACTGATTGATGAATGACAGAAAGATCGCGGCGCTCGTCGACCTTCGTCTCTCGCGCGGGCGGCGTGGGTTCGCGGTCCCACCATCGTTGAGTCAGAAACCATGCCACACCCGGCAAAACGAAAAAGACCCCGATGCCAATCGTGACCAGTCGTGCGGAAATGCCGAACCGATCGAGCAGTTCGCCGGTCGCGTAGTTCGATGCTGCCATAGTCAGCGTCAATAACGCCAACTCCGCGGCAAACACACGTCCGCGAAAGCTGTCCGCCACTACGCGTTGCAGAATCACGGTCGAGAACACCCACAGAATACTGCCGCCGCAATGCGCGATTCCCAGCACGATCAGCGCAAAGACAAAGCTGGTCGCGCTCCCGAAAAGTATGTAGAAGAGACCACCAATCAGAAACGCAATCCCGATCGACGCCTGCATGCGCCGCTGTCCTTCACCCGCCATGCGCCGAGCCACGATTGGACCAACAGCCGTGCCGATGCCGCGGGCCGCGAAGAGCACGCCGATTCCCGTCGCCGGACTGCTGCCCACCGGAAAGATCTTCGCTCCGAAAACGGCGAGCAGCGTCAGTATGCCGCCGCCCAGTCCCCACGCTGGTTTTACCAGCAAAAGCGCCAGCACATTTGGCCGATCCTTGACGTACCTGATGCCTTCGATCGTCTCGGTAATCCCCAGCGCGCGGCCCAACGAGAGCTTCTGCCGTTCGCGTTTCCTGCGTTTCGGGACCCGAATGCTCGCGATCAACGCTGCCGACACGAGGTACGTCGCGCCGTCGAGAATGAAAGCCGCATCCGTTCCAAACCAACCGGTGATCAATCCACCGATGGCCGCGCCGAGAGTCAACATTACCGACCACGTTACTGACGAGATCGCATTTGCCGGGACCAGCTCGCGCTCGGAAACGATCGACGGCACAGCCGCGGTTCTCGCGGGCTCGAAAAAGGTCGACAGGCCAAGCTGGAAAACCGTGAGCACGTAGACGAGCCACAACTGGTCCGCCGTGCGCACGAATAGAAACCCGAGCACGACGATCGCGCGCAGCACGTCAGTCACGATCATGATCTTCTGGCGGCTGAACCTGTCGGCGACTACTCCTGAAAGCGGACCGAGAAAGAAGCTGGGGACGAAGCGCGCGACGAGCAGCAGGCCGATGTAGCGGCCGGAGCCGGTGAGGTTTTGGATGATGGTGTAGAGCGCGATGGTGTCGAACCAGTCGCCCATCTGGCTGACGACCTGTCCCAACCACAGTTGCCGGAAACTGCGGTTGCGCCGGAGCAGTTCGATATATCCCACGGACTCGTAAGTAGGGAGGCTTTTCTTCTCGACACTCTTCATTCGTCCGGATGAGAGTGCAACTGGCTGGAACGGTTGTCAATCCGTATTTCAGGCAGGCTGACCGATGTTCTCAAACTGACGCGTCAACTTGGAATGTTCTTGCTCATCCCCGTGCGCGATCGCACAAAAATCTCGCGCATTTCAACGGCACACGAGTTGAGATAAGGCATGACGCGGCTTGGAAGCCACTGGCTTCGCGGGCTCTCCGCACGGGGTCCGTAGCCGCAAAGTTCTATGACAATAAGGACTGTCTTATGTGGAGGCGGTCCTTACAACATCTCACCCAGCACGGCAGCTTTTATTACCGGCTGCCACTTGCCCAATTTACCGGAGGTGGAGCTGAGTTGCTCCCAGCTTCGCCTCCGGCACGCCTAAGGTGAGATAGCGCTTCGAGCGAACCAAGGAGATTCATGGACTTCCCCGGCCGGTTTAATTCCAACCACCCTTCGCTTTTGGGTGCGAGGGAGTCTTTGTCTTTGCGCGAATCGCTCACGCAATGGTGGCTCTCCAATCAACTCTGGATCTCCTGGGCCCTGCTTCTTCTCCCACTCGCACTTGAGATCATCTATGGTACACACATACTTCCGTATCTTGTCCTCGCCCCAATCACACTCATCGCTACGTACCTGATCTATCGCAACGCGCGCGAGCGTTTGCAAGCCAAGACCAACGAAATCAAAGCACTCGGCGAACTGCATCTCGCCACCGCCGAAGCACTCGCCACCGCGATCGACGCGAAGGACCAGACGACGCATTGTCACGTCCGTCGCGTGCAGATCTACGCCGCGGGCATGGGCGAAGTGTTCGGACTGACGCCGAACGAAATCGCCGCGCTGAAAGCTGGCGCGTTGCTGCACGACATCGGTAAACTTGCCGTTCCGCCGCATATTCTGAACAAGCCTGGTCCCTTGACGCCGGCCGAGTTCGAAAAGATGAAGATTCACACGGTCGTCGGCGCGCAGATCCTTGGGCGCGTCGATTTTCCGTACCCCGTGTTGCCGATCATCCGCCATCATCACGAACAATGGGACGGCCGCGGCTACCCCGATCGGCTGCGCGGCGAACAGATCCCGATCACCGCTCGCATTATTTCCGTCGTCGACTGCTTCGATTCGCTTCGTGAAGACCGTCCGTTCAGACGCGGCATGACGCTGGACGAAGCGACGGCATTCCTGCTGCGTGGCTCGGGTATTCATTTTGATCCATTCGTAGTCGAAGAGTTCCTGAAACACCTGCAACAGTTCGAAACTCAGATCGCCGTGCTCGGGTTACAAATTCAACCCTCGAGCAACTCGACCGAACCGCCGCTGCAACTCAGCGACGTCGACATGATCCAAACGCGCGAACGCGGATCGTTCATCGCCTACGATCAGATCAAGAAAGCGCATCGCGAGGTTTATGCGCTGTACGAGATCGCGCGCACGTTTGGTACGTCGCTCAACGTCGAGCATACGCTGGAGATACTCGTCGACAAAGTGGGCCACGTGGTCCCCTTCGACACCTGCATCGTTTACTTCTACGACGAGATGAAAGGCTACGCGACGGCGCGTCACGTCGTCGGCAAGCACGCGCAGAAGCTGGCGAACCGCAACATTGTGCCTGGCGAAGGCGTGAGCGGGTTTGCGCTGGCGAATCGCAGCCCCGTAAATCAACTTCATCCGAGTCTGGATTTCACTGACATCAATCCGGAGGCGGGGATCAAGTATCGCTCGATGGCCTCGTTGCCGCTTTTCAAAGACGATGTGTTGCTCGGCGCGCTATCTGTCTATTCGGGTGAACTCGAGCAGTACACGGACGATCACATGCGATTGCTCGAAACCGTGACGCGTCTTGCATCCGACGCGCTCGCGAACGCTATGCAGCATGCGGAAGCCGAGTCGAACGCGTTGACCGATCCACTGACTGGTTTGCCAAACGGACGTTATCTGTCGTTGCGCTTTGAAGAAGAAGCTGCGCGTGCGCGGCGTACCGATCGTGCGTTTCAGGTGGTGATGCTCGATCTGGATGAGTTTAAAAAGGTGAACGACACGTACGGTCACAAGTCGGGCGACAAGATGTTGCGCGAGGTGGCCCATGTCATCTCCGGTCAGCTTCGCGAGTACGACTTCCTGGCGCGTTATGGCGGTGACGAGTTTGTCGCGCTGGTGCAGGAGGTTGTCGGCTCGCAGGTAGAAGAGTTGTGTGCACGCATCGAGACGGCGGTGTCGAAGTTTTCGATGACGGTGGGGCGAAATCGTTTCGCGCGGGTTGGCATCAGCGTTGGAACCGCGACGTTTGGTATCGACGGCGAGACCCTGGACCACCTCATCGCCCATGCCGACAGCGAAATGTATCGCATGAAATCGACCCACAAGGTAGAACGCGACGTGCCAATCACAGTCCAACCGCCGCCGTCTGCGGTCATCGAACAGTCAAACTAACGCAAGAACAAACCACGCAGCTAAGAACAAGTCAGGAAGGGGGCAACGCCCCCGCAGTCGCTGAGGCGGGGGCGCGCTACGCTTGCCCCCTTCCTGACTGTACTTTCTGTCCAGAAACCTCCAAGTCAAGCAAAAACTAATTTCTTGACACATCCGACAACCATCGCTTTCAATCACTTTGAGGGCCATGGCTGTTCCTGCCGAAAATCACGGCGCAACACTGCTAATAGTCGACGATGATTCCGCTGCGCGGGAACGGTTGCGCGCTATCTTCGAGACTGCCCAGTATCGCGTTGTAACCGCTAGCGAAGCCGCATCGGCGCTGCGCGTCCTGAAAGGCGTGCGCTGCGATCTCGTCGCGCTCGATCTCGAGATGCCCGGCGTCGATGGCCTGGCGCTGTGCAAGTTACTGCGCGCCCAACCGACGACCAGCAAGTTACCAATCATCGCGCTCTCGGAAAGCGACGACGAAGCGCGCAAGGTGCAGGCCTTCACCGCCGGCGCCGACGACTACATCACGAAACCGTCGACACCCGGCGAACTGCTGTCGCGCGTGAGTCTGCATGTGCGCACGTCGCAGCGCGAGTGGGCGCTGATCGGCAGCAACCGCGAACTTCGTTTTCTGTCCGACATCGGCCGCGGCCTGCTGCGCGCGCTCGAACCGGAACAACTCGTCCGCCGCGTCGCCGGCGCAACCTACGACGCACTCGACGCTGCACTCTGCGCGGCGTACGTCGTCGTCGGGCGCGATCAGCACGCAGTCTGCGTCTTCGATCGCGAAGGCACGGCCGACGATCCGGCATTGCTAGATCTCGACACCTTACAGTCGTGGCTTCAATCCGCCGAGTCAGGTAACTCGATATTGATCGCCGACCAGCCACACTTCCTTTTGCGCGACAACATCCATGCGGTCGAATTCGTGTCGCCCTTTCGTTTTGCCGGACGCGCGAAAGGCGCTCTCGTCGTCGCGTTCGATATGCGTGAACAGTGTGGCGAAACCGAGAGACGTTTGATCGAAGCCGCCGCGCAACAGACTTCACTCGCCGCTCACATCTGTTCGTTGTATCAGGCAGCGCGCGAACAGTCGGTGAGTCTCGCACGCGAAGTCGAGCGACGCACCGCCGAATCGGAAGCGCAGAAGCGACTGATCGAAGCGATTGTCGACAGCCTGCCGATCTCGCTTTACGCGATCGATCGCGAGTATCGACTCGTAGCCTGGAACCGCAATCGCGAGCTCGGTGAGCTCGGAATCCCGCGCGGATCAGTGTTGGGCAAGAACGTGTTCGACGTCCTGACACGCCAACCGCGCGACGTTCTCGAAGAAGAATTTGAACGCGTGTTCGAGAGCGGCGAAATCGAACGCATCGACCAGGAGACGTCAACCGAAAAAGGTGACATCCGGCACTGGGTGATCAGCAAGATCCCGATGTGGGCCGATATGACCGGTAAGGTCAGTCATGTGATCACCGTCGGCGAAGAAGTGACGGATCGCGTGGAAGCGAATCGCGCAGTCGCGCGCGCCGAAAAACTCGCGGCGGTGGGCCGTCTGGCCGCGGGCGTGGTCCACGAAATCAACAACCCGCTCGCCACGATCTCGGCCTGTGCGGAATCGCTCGAAGCGCGCGTCAACGAAGGCGCGTTCGACGGTTCAACGGCGCTCGAAGATCTGCGCGACTATCTCGGCTTGATCCGCAGCGAGGCGTTTCGTTGCAAGAGCATCACGATGGGTCTGCTCGACTTCAGTCGTACCCGCACGTCGGACCACACGACGATCGATCTCGCCGACGTCATTCGTTCCGCCGAACGGTTGCTCTCGCATCAGAAGCGCACCTCGGCAGTCGAGTTCCGCTTGGACATCGCGGAAGAACTGGCATACGTATCAGGCGATCCCGGTCAGTTGCAACAGGCGATCATCGCGCTGGCGACCAACGCTCTCGACGCGATGAGCGATGGCGGTGGAATGTTGACGATTAGCGCTCGTAACGAAGGCGACAAGGTCGTGATCGAAGTGAACGACACAGGCATCGGAATCGCCCCGGAGAACCTCGCCAAGATCTTCGAACCCTTCTTTACGACGAAGGAAATCGGACGAGGAACCGGTCTCGGCCTCGCCGTGTGTTATGGTATCTTAACTGAGCACGGCGGCACCCTGAACGTGCAATCGACCGTCGGCACTGGCACCACTTTCACGATCACTCTTTCCGCAGTAAACCTAAACGAGGAACAGACGGTTTGAGCGAGCAACAGCAACAGCAAGCACGAATTCTGATCGCAGAAGACGAGGCCAATCTCCGGCTGGTGTTGCAAAAGGAATTGGAGCGATTGGGGTATCGAGTGCAAGCGGCGCCCGACGGCGAGGCCGCGTTGCGCAAGCTCGAAGAGAGCAACGTCGACGTGTTGTTGTGCGACATCAACATGCCGCGTATCGACGGCATGGAACTGCTGCGACGCGTGCATCAACGGCCCAATCCGCCGGAGGTGATCATGTTGACGGGCCAGGCCACCGTCGAGACGGCGGTCGAGGCGATGAAGCTCGGCGCTTACGATTACCTCACGAAACCCTACACCATCTCCGAACTCGACGTGCGCGTGCGACAAGCGGCCGACAAACGGCGTCTGCGCGTCGATAACACTCGCTTGCGCGAGCAACTCGCGCGGCAGTCGGCGTTGCCGGAGATCGTGTCTGTTTCGGAAGTAATGAAAGAAGCGATCCGGTTGATCGAACGCGTCGCGCCTTCGGAAGCGTCAGTGCTGATCACCGGAGAGTCCGGAACCGGAAAAGAGTTGGTGGCCCATGCGATTCACCGTTTGTCGAATCGTGCGGACGCGTCGTTTGTAGATCTCAACTGCGCGGCATTTCAGGAGTCGCTGCTCGAATCGGAATTGTTTGGTTACGAGGCCGGCGCGTTTTCCGGCGCGAAGGGTCGAAAGCTGGGTTTGATCGAGCTCGCCGATGGTGGAACGTTGTTTCTCGACGAAGTTACGGAGTTGCCCGCGCAGTTACAGGCGAAGCTATTGCGCGCGATCGAGACGCGAACGTTTTTCCGCGTCGGTGGCGTCAGAAAAGTCGAAGTGAACGTGCGCATCGTCGCGGCGACGAATCGCAACGTCGACGCAGTTGTGAACGACGGTGTGTTTCGTTCCGACCTGCTCTATCGCATCAACGGTTTTCAGATCAGTCTCGCGCCACTGCGCGATCGGCCAGAAGACATCGAACCGTTGACTCGTTATCTGTTGAAACAGATCGCGGGCACGCATCCTCCGGAACTCACCGACGACGCATTCTCTGCTTTGCGAACGTATAACTGGCCGGGCAATGTGCGGCAGTTGAAGAACTGTTTGGAACGTGCGGTGATTCTGTCGAACAACGGACGGATCACGCTCGCCGAGTTGCCGCCGGAAGTCATGCGACCGGCGATTACGCCGATCGTGTCGACCGCAGTGCCAACCGCGGCGGGAACCGAGATGGCTGCGCCGCCGATGGCCAGCGCCTCGTCAGCACCCGGATCGCTTCGTGAAGTCGAACGCCAACAGATCCTGGCCGCGCTCGAACAGACTGGCTGGCACCGCGGCAAGACGGCCGAAATACTCGGCATCTCACCTTCCACACTCTACCGTCGTTTGCGTGATTACGATCTCGAACGTCGTCGCTAGTTCTTTAACTTCCGGCGATCGATTTTTCCGCGATCGTTCTTTGGCAGGGATGAGACAAATTCTATCCAGCGCGGGTATTTGTAAACGGCGATCCGGTTTTTCACGAATTGTTTGATCTGCTCGACGAGTTCCGTGTTTTCCTCATGCCCCTCTCGCAACACGATGAAGGCTTTCGGTTTCACCAAGCCATCAGCTTCATGGCCCACCACCGCGCACTCGAGTACCGCTTCATGTTGCAACAGACAGTTTTCGATCTCCGCGGGCGCGACGAAAACGCCTGACACTTTTAACATGTCGTCGGTGCGTCCGTGATACCAGTAGTAACCGCTCTCGTCGACGTGAAACTGATCTCCACTCGTGCACCAATCGCCGGCAAACGTCTCTTTCGACTTCTCGTGCGCGTTCCAGTAGCACAGCGCCGCAGAGTCGCCTTTGATGCGCAGCGTTCCCATCTCTCCAGCCGGCACCTCGTTGTCGTCTGTGTCGACGATTCGCGCTTCGTAACCCTCGACGATGCGACCGAGACTCCCGGGTTTTATATCTCCCGGACGGTTCGTGATGTAGATATGAAACATCTCAGCGGAACCGATACCGTCGCAGATGTCGACGCCATACGTGTTGGTCCACCGTTCGAACAGCTCGATCGGCAACGCCTCACCGGCTGAATAACAGAAACGCAAACTCGACAAGTCATCGCGTGAAGCACCCGCAACGTTCAGCATCGAATTGATCATCGTCGGAACGGTCGTGAGGATTGTCGGCCGGTACCGTTTGATCACTTCAAACATCTTTTCCGCTGTCGAGCGTTCGGAAAAGAGCGCCGTCGCACCGCCGACCGCAAACGGAAACAGCAGGTTCGTTCCCGTGGCGTAACCAAAGAAAAGCTTAGGCACGGAGACGGTGAGATCGCCGGTATTGACGCCCATCGTGCGCTTAGCAAAGACTTCGGTGTTGTAGGGCAGATCGTGTTGCAGGTGCACGGCGCCTTTTGGATGGCCCGTCGAGCCGGAGGTGAAAAGCCAGATCGCGATGTCGTCGCGACGCGTATCGGCGGGCGTGCATTCAACAGGCGCGGCACCTACGTGTTTTTCGAAGTTGCCTTCGTCGCCCACAACTAAAACATTTTTCAGATATCGCGCGTTACGGGCGGCTTCGGTGAACACTGGCAACACCGATTGATGAATCACTGCGACGCGCGCGCGGGTGTAGTCGAGGTAGTACTCGTAATCCGCCGCCGGCAACAGCGGATTCACCATCGTGATCACAGCACCGATACGGGCCGCTCCGAACCACGTCCAAACAAACTCCGGACAGTCGGGCAGCACGATCAACACCCGGTCTTCGATCTCCAACCCGAGATCGCGCAACGCGTTTCCCGTCTGGTTGGACAGCCGTACCACCTCGCCGTAGGTCCAACTGCGATCTTCGTAGTAGAGACAAACCTTGTTCTCCCGGCCTTCCTCGACGTTGTGATAGAGGAAGTAGTCGGCCATGTTGAACCGTTCTGGAAACGAAACCGTCACGCTCAAGTCTTGTTCAGTTTTCCCTGAAACACGCTGTCTAGAAACTCCGCCAGCATCTCTTCGTCTTCGCTGCTTCCGGAGTTGAACCGCAGCGCGAAACCGATCTCCGACGCCTGGTTTACGACTTCGGCCCAGAAGTGAATCGCATCCACGTCAGGGAGTTGAATCTCGAGCCAGACGAGTTCCTTGATCTCAACTTTGCCGCCACTGAGCACAAAGCAACCGTTGCGGCTAATGTCGGTAACCGTCGCGTTTTCGCGCGAGAGGACACCTTCCCAACGTGCCGGAAGATTCACTCTTGCGCGCGGCGCGGATCGCCTTTCATTCCCCATTGCGTTTTCGAGTTAATGTGCAAACGGGCACCCGCTCTTGCCGTGGTTGACGTCGAGATAGGTGCGTGCTTCCCAGAGCTCGGGATAGAACTTTTTGTCGAGAGTGGTCTTGAGATAACCGATTCCTTCAGAGCCGCCGGTGCCGCGTTTAGCGCCGACCATTCGCTCCACCATCTTGATGTGATGCGAGCGCCAGAGCGAGAAGTACTCGTCGTGCTCCATCAACGCTTCCGCAAGTTGAAACTCTTCGTAACGATCCTCGAAGTGCGTCAGGATCTCCAGCACCGCGCGCGAACGATGACTGACGTCAAAACCGCGTCGCTCGAGTGCCTGGTAAAAAACGTCGGCGAGCGTAGGTTGGGCCAATCGCGCTGCAAGACGCTCGCGGGCAAACGGATCTTCGGCAAACTCACGCACGATCTGTTCGTCCTTCAAACCGGAAGAAAACTCAATCTCGCGAAACTGCATCGACTGAAACCCACTGGCCGGGTTGAGTTGATCGCGAAACGCCAGAAAGTTGATCGGCGTCATACTCTCCAGGATGTGAATCTGGTCCAACAGCAGCTTCTCGATCTCGACCACGCGTTTCAGCGCGCGCGTAGCGGCAGGAAGTCGATCCTGCCCCAGCGACGCGATGGCGGCGTCGATCTCGTGTAGGATCTGTTTGAACCAGAGCTCGTAAGCCTGGTGCACGGTGATGAACAGGAGTTCGTCGTGATGCGCAGGATCGGAAAGACAATCCTGCAAGTTGATCAGGTCCCGTACGCGAAGATATTTGTTGTAGGAAAGGGTTGGGTTTTGTCCGTACTCGTTTGACATTAAAACGCCGCTCCCGCCACTTCCTGATATGCGTCAGACGCCGCGATCTTCTTCATTTCTTCAATCACGAGCTCCAACTCCTCATCCTTGGTGTAGAAGTGAGGCGAGATGCGAACGCCCGCGCCGGGGCGGTAGTCAACAATGAATTCTCGACGCAGCAATTCTTTGGTCATGGCTCCCGCGTGTTCGTGTGCGACGGTGATCGTGCCGCCACGTTGGGCAGGGTTCCTTGGACTCGTCACCCTGAAGCCAGCTTCTTCGGCCAGCTCGATAAGATAGTTTGTCTGGCGGGTGCTCTTCTCGCGAATGCGTTCGACGCCGATCTCGTTGATGATTCGATAACCGGACCGGGCAGCGTAGAGCGCGGGAATCGCGGGCGAGCCGTGCAGGAAACGCGAGATGTTCGACGCATAGCGCAATTTCGTGTCGAAACTGAATGGCGCTTCGTGGGCCATCCAACCGGTGGTCTTTGGTTCGAGCTTCGATTGCAGATCGGGCCGGACGTACAGGTAACCCGCGCCTGGTCCACCACACAACCACTTGACCGATCCGCCGGTCGCAAAATCGACGTTCAGATCCTTAACGCTAAACGGCACGGTGCCGGCCGATTGATACGTGTCGAGCACGACCATCGCACCCACTTCATGCGCGCGGTCGACGATCGCTTTCGCGTCCTGCAAGAAGGCGCTTTTGAAAAGCACATGTGAAAACGGAACGAGCAGTGTCTCTTCGTCGATGGCGGCGAGCATTCGTTCGAGCGGGACGGTCATGCCGTCGTCAGACTTTACGGTTTCGATGCGGAGTTTACCCTCGCGCGCGTGCGCCTCGTAGACGTACATCACGGACGGGAAGTTGAGCTCCGAATAGACGATCTTGTTTCGCTTAGGTGTCGGGTCAAAGCACGACAGGATCAACGATTGGCAGACGGAGACATTCTGATGCATCACAACGGTGCCGGGATCGGCGCCGATGATGCTCGCCAGTTCGTCGCCGAGCGTGACGGGCATCTCCCACCAGCCTTCCGCCCACGCGCGCACACCGCGCGTCGCCCATTTGTCGGCGTACTCGTGAAGTTGATCGTAGGTCGCTTTCGGCATCGCGCCGAGGCTGTGCGAGATCAGGTAAACAGTCTTATCGAGAATCGGAAATTCGCTTCTCCAGTTCAGTAAATCGTCAGACAAACAGGGCTTCCTCCTGCGGTAAATGTACCAGAATCCGTTTAATCTGCGTATCGTGGTACAGTGATGGCGCGCACATGTGGAAGTTTGCGAACCCAATCCGCCACCGGATCGAAGAAACCAACTGGCCAATAGCCGAAGAAGCCGCGCGATCGCTTCTCTACACGCCAATAAAAATCGGACGACTCGAAGCGCGCAGCCGCACGTGGGTGCCTGCGATGGTGCCGTGGCGCGCGACTGAAGACGGGTTTGTCACGCAACAGAATCTTGATTGGTACCAGCGGTTCGCGGAAGGACGGCCGGCGGTGTTGGTCGTCGAAGCGACGGGTGTGCGCGATAGACCGAGTGGTCCGTTGTTGAGGATCGGGGACGACAGGTTTGTTCCGGGGTTGCGGAAGTTG
>Ga0111539_10006360_pt1 | contig 15232 bp, 13 predicted proteins | sample RhiMethybrSRZTD1_FD_79667 | JGI IMG/M metagenome (GOLD analysis project Ga0111539, IMG submission 79667) | Populus rhizosphere microbial communities from Tennessee, USA - Rhizosphere MetaG P. TD hybrid SRZTD1 (version 2) (version 2) | ecosystem: Host-associated > Plants > Roots > Rhizosphere >... | reverse complement strand
GCGCGCCGCGGACGAGCTCGGCGGCATCGACGCCTGGGTGAACAATGCCTCCGAGAACCTCGCCGGGTTGTTCGTCGCAAGCGAGGCGGAGCGGCTGCGGCGCCAGATCGAGGTCGCGCTGGTCGGGCCGATGCTCTGCGCGCGCGCGGCGATCGAGATCATGATGCGGCAAAAGAGCGGGGTCCTGCTCAACGTGAGCTCGGTGGCCGCGGTCCGTCCCGCGCGCGGTCAGGCGGCGTACGCGGCCGCCAAGGGCGGGCTCGAGGCTCTGACCCGCGCGCTGGCCGTGGAGTACGCCAAAAAGGGCATCCGGGTCGTCGGGCTCCGGCCCGGTGCGATCGACACCGAGATGCTCGCGTCCACCAAGCGGCTCGCGGAAGACGAGGTCGTCGCCCGCATTCCCGCGCGCCGCGTGGCCTCGGCGGAAGAGGTCGCGGAGCACGCGGTTTTTCTGCTCTCCGATCGCGCCGCGTACGCGACCGGTTCCATCGTCACCGTCGACGGAGGCTACGCGGTCGGATGACCAAACCCTCTCTGGAAGAGCTGCTGCGCTCGCGGCGCAGCGTGCGGAGTTTCTCTGCGGAGCGGCTCTCCGACGAGGTCCTCGAACGCCTGGTCGAGCTCGCAACGCTGGCTCCTTCCGCGAGCAACAAGCAGCCCTGGCGTTTTTTGATCGTGACGAGCCGCCCGGTGATCGAAAAGATGGCGAGCGTCGTGCGCGAGGCAACGGCTGCGGTGGCCGCGCACGTCATGGCGGAGAGCCAGGTCGCGTTTCGCAACTACGGCGACTACTTCACGCGCTTCGAGAACGCCCCCGCGGTGATCGTGCCTATTTTTCGCGGGCACACCGTGCTGTCTCATCTCGTCGACGCCGGACTCGACCCCGAGCTGCGCGACGCGATCGCGGTCATGGAGCGCGACTCGGGCCTGACCGGGACGGCTCTTGCGCTGATGAACCTGTTGCTCGCGGCGCACGAGCTCGGCCTCGGCGCTTCGGCGATGACCGGCCCGCTACTTGCGACTGGCCGGCTTAGGGAGATCCTCACCGTTCCCGAGAGCTGGGGTATCGTCGCCTTGGTTCCCGTCGGCCACCCCGCCGAAGCGCCCCGGCCGACCGAACGGAAACCGGTGCAGAAGGTGATTCGATGGATCCGGTAGCGAGCGAGCTCAGACAGACGGTCTTCGACGAGGTTCGGCGCTGCATCGTCGAGAGCCTCGCGGTCGAGCCCGACCTTGTAACGCTCGAGAGCCGCCTGATCGACGACCTCGGAGCCGACTCGCTCGACTTCGTCGACATCGTGTTCATGATCGATCACGCGCTCGACATTCGCGTTCGCGAGAGCGAGTTCAACTTCCTCACCAGGCTCGATTTTTCCTCCCCCGAGGTGATGACAGGCGAGTTTCTGACCGAAGCCGTCATCGCGCGGCTGGAAACCTGGCTACCGGCGCTGGCGCGGGCCCCAGACAAAACGAAGGTGACTCCGCGGCAGCTCTTCTCGCTGATCACGGTGGAATCAATCTGCATCGTCGCCGAGCGCCGGATCGCGGACCGTAGAGAGCCGGCGTAGGCCAAAAGCCTCGGCCGGTCACCGGACTGCCCGCCCGCGCCGGCGAGGGAACGCGCATGTTCGTTTGTGGCCACCGCAGCTCGCGGCGAGCGCTCCGATCGTGGCAAGTAGTGCCCCGAGCTTGAACCAGTGTGTCCCCGAAGCAGCCATCGCGTTGTCTCAGCCCAGTGATGCGCCGTCATGCCTCCGAGTCAGCGCTATTGAACACACTTCGCCTTCCGAACAAGCTCGTCGCTCGCGGCAATCCTCGTGGCCGAGGACGCACCATCCGGTTAGACTGCCGCTTCCACGCGACAAACCCGACGAGGGCCTCCATGAAGCGACCGTCTTGGATCCACATGGGCAAGCGATCGGACCCCGACGTTTCCTATGACACGCCGATCCCGCTCGGCAACAAGTCGAACGGGGAGTTCTTCCAAGAGCAGACGCCGCACGAGCGCAAGGTGAAAAAGCTCATCCTCGAGACTTGCGACGAGAAAGCGCGCTACGTCGGCATGGATCGGCGCGAATTCATCGCGAGCGCTATGGGAATGGCGACGACCTTGTCCGTGCTGAACGCCGTCTCCGGCTGCAGCGAGGACGGCGGCTACGCCGTCCCGCCGGACGCCACCGTCGATTGCGACACCGCCGACGCCGTCATCAAAGGAAAGGAGTTCATCCTCGATCTGCAGACTCATCACATCGAGGACGAGGAGCACTGGCGGGAAAGCCATCCGGGTAAAAACTACGCCGGCGATGCGATCGCGCGGGTTCTCACGTTTTACGCGTGCCCCGAGCTCTCGGTACAGGCTTCCAAGTGCGTCGATCCACAGAAGTACGTCGACGCGATCTTTTTGCAGAGCGATACGACTGTCGCCGTCCTATCCGGGTTTCCGGGAGCGATCTGCGACGACGCCACGATGTGCAACCACCCGATCTCGAACGAAGACATGGTCAACTCGCGCATCCGGGTCAACGCGGCCGCGGGCAGCGAGCGGATGGTCCAACACTGTCAGGTCGATCCGAACGATCGCTGGGAGCTTCAGGCTCAAGCGATGGAAAAGATCAACAAGACCTACGGCAATCACGGCTGGAAGGTGTATCCGCCCTGGGCCTCGCCCGGCACCGGCACCGGGTGGTGGATGGACGACCCAGCGGTCGCGTTTCCTTTCTACGAAAAGGCAAAGGAGCTCGGTCAGCCGCTGGTGTGCGCGCACAAGGGCGTCAAAATCGGCGGCTTCCTCGAAGAGTTCTTGAATCCGAAGGACGTGGGCCCCGCGGCCGTCGCGTACCCCGACATCAACTTCGTGATTTACCACTCGGCGGCCGAGATCGGCTGGGCCGAGGGTCCGTATGATCCGAACGCGCTGGTCGAGAGCCTGCGCGGGGTCGATCGGCTGATCCGCACCGTGGAAGTGAACGGCCTGAAGGACAAGAACGTGTACGCGGAGATGGGAACCGCGTGGCTTCTTCAGATGGCGAACGCGGAGGCCGCGCAACACTACGTGGGCAAGGTTCTCAAGTACCTCGGAGAAGATCATCTCGTTTGGGGCTCGGAATGCGTCTGGTTCAACTCCCCGCAGCCGCAGATCGAAGCCTTCCGCAAGCTGACCATTTCCGAGGAGTTCCAAAACCGATACGGCTACCCGGCGCTCACCCAGGAGCTTCGGGAGAAGGTCTTCGGCAGGAACGGCGCGAAGCTCTACGGGATCGATCCGGACAAGACGCGCTGCGCCGTGGACACGAGCAAGCTCGCACTGCTCAAGCGCGATCTCGACGGAGAGCTCGGCGCGCGGCGTTGGATGTTTCAGCCACTGGGCGGCCCGCGAACGCGCCGAGAGTTCGTCAATCTCTGGCGCTGGCGCAACCACACGGGTGGGCTCGGCTGATCCGCCGGAGCATTTGCCGCTTCGCCTGCCTCGCCATCAGTCTTGTCGTCTACGGATGCGGCGCGGACGACCTCGATCCGGCATCTCCCAGCGACGGCCCGGACTCGGCTCCGGCGGATGCCTCGCCGACGTGCCCACCCGCGCTCGAAAGCTCTGGGCCCGAGGTGCAGTTCGAGCGCGACCTGATGCCGCTGTTCTCCGTCTCGTGCGCGTTCGGAGGCTGCCACGACGGCGACACCCGCTCGGCTGGCCTCTTCCTTGGCCCGAACTTCGTGGACGGTGCACCGGATCTGGCCACCCAGCAAGCGGTGCACCTGAGCCTGCTTGCTCCGTCAACGATCGCGCCCGCTCTCCCGCGTGCGCTACCCGGTGACCCGGCACGGAGCTTTCTGTTGCTCAAGCTCGAAGGTTGCCAGAACGTAAGCGGCCTCTCGTGCAAAGGCACGCTGCCCGGCGAGCCCTGTGGAACCAGCATGCCAGCGCTATCTCCGCCACTGCCGACGTCTCAGCTCGCGCTGATCACACGCTGGATCGCGCAAGGCGCGCTGGGGCCGAGTTCCTAGGATCAGATGCCGCCATTCGCGGCAATGACGAACCGTAACCTTGCGCGTGTGCGATCGTACTCGTACCAGTCATCACCTTCGATGGCGTCGAGCGCGATCTCCTCGCGCTGCACGTTCTTGCCGACCAAGAACACCGCGGCATCGACGGCATCCGCGACGTAGAGAACGTATTCGATGGTGCCGCTGTACGTCCGGATCATTGCGAGGATGCCCAGCCCGGCTTTCTCCAGGGCAAGGACCTGTTCCTCGTACTTCGCCAGCGAGGCGTACTGTTCGTCCGATGGAAGACCGGAGCCGTCCGGAGAATCGAAGCTCCGCGTCGCCACCAACAGGTGACGATAGCTCGGGCGCAGCGGGTGTCCGAGCGGGACGTTCCGCATCCGGACCACGAACGGGCGCCCGTCGTTCTCGCCCTTGGCTCCAAGCCACGGGAAGCTTGCAGCAGGTTCAATCATGCTCGCGCGAATTGGACCACGGCTTTCTGTCTCGCGTCGACGACATTCCAGCAGCATTTGCGCTTCGACGTTGCGTTATCTCCTACACGCAACCACACCTACCCCTCACAGAAATCGCCGATGACGTTTGAGGGAGCCACCCGCTCGGCGTCGCGCGGCGTTTTGCCCGGACTCCCGCTCGTCGTCGTGTCGCGATCGCGGCACTCAGCTGCCCTCGGGCGGCTCCCAAAGCTCGATGCGGTTGCCCTCGGGATCCATCGCCCAGCCGAAGCGGCCGTTGTCGTCGGCCTGCACCTTCTCGTCGACCTCCACGCCGGCGCGCTGCAGCTGCGCACGCATCGCGTCCAGGTTTCGGACGCGGAAGTTGATCATGAAGCTCGCCTTGCTCGGCGCAAAGTAGTCCGTGTCGTCGGCGAACGGGCTCCACACGGTCACGGCGGTGGCCGCGCGCGGGTCGTCCTGCCAGCGGAAGACCGCTCCGAAGTCCGTGCAGTCGATGCCGAGGTGCTCTTTGTACCAGGCGAGCAGCCTCTTCGGGTCCTTGGCCTTGAAGAAGATCCCGCCGATGCCGGTAACGCTCTCCATGGGCTGCGGAGGGTAAACCTCGCCCCGGCGCAACGCAACGGACGGGCGCGGACACGGGAGAGTGACTCAGATACCGCCGTTCGCCGCGATGACCTTCCCAGTGACGAACGTGTTCCGCGTGACGAGCCAAACGACGGTCTTAGCGGCTTCTTCCGGCGTCCCGTAGCGCCGCAGCGCGCTGTAGCTGACGAAGTCCTGTCGCACTTTTTCCGGCAGGCCCGTCGAAAGCCCTGCGTCGAGCACACCGAGCGCGACCATGTTCACGCGAACAGCGCGTGGACCGAGCTCCTTCGCGGCCGCCATGACCAGGGCCGAAAGCGTGCCCTGACTCGCTGCGTAGGCGACCGGAAGCGGCAGGGACTGCGTGCGGTCGAGCCCCCCAACGAGAACGATGTCGCCGCCCCCGTGCGCCGCCATCCGCGGTCCGAGGCCGCGGCAGAGCTGGAAGGCCGAGCGCGCATTGATCGCGTGCGAGCGCTCCCACTGCTCGTCGGAGAGCTCCGCGAGCGACGCACCGACGAGCGTCCCGGCGCAATGGACTGCCACGCGCGGAGGCTCGCCGTCGAAAGCGGCGAGCACGGCGGGCAACGCCGACACTTGCGTCAGATCGACACGGACGGCGCGGCCATCGATGTCCTTCGCCAGAGCGTGAGCGCGGTCTTCCGCTTGGAAGAAGCTGAACGTGACCGCGAATCCTTCGGCGTGGAGAGCGCGAACGACGGCGCTGCCCACGACTCCGGTACCGCCCAGAACGAAGGCGCGCTTCAAGAGCTGCCTCGCGCCGTCGCTCCGCTCCTGCCCGAGCCAGCTCTTCGACCTTCACCTCGGCCTTGCGGCCTCGTCTGCCGGTTCACGACAAACCCTCGATGTAGTCGAGCTCTTCCCGCACGATACCGGCGAAGGCGTCGAGCTTTTCATGCGGAATGTCGAAGCGCGGCTGCAAGCGAAAGATCGTCCAGTCGTGGCCGCAGGTGAAGCAAAAGAAGCCGCGCTTGTAGAGACGGTGGCAGAGGAGCGGAGCCGCGGCGGAGTGCGCGCGGAGCTCCGGGTAGCCGAAGTGCTCGAAGCTCAACCACGGGTGATCGGGCGGCTCGAGCGCCACGCCCAGCATGAAACCGCTCCCACGCACCTCGCGCACCAGGGCGGAGCTCGCGACCGCCTCGCCGAGCCGGCGCTTCAGGTAGGCCCCCTCCGTTCGAACGCGCGCGATCACTTCGTCGGTCAGGATCTGGAGCGCGGCGAGCCCTGCAACGCTGGTCAGCGCGTTGCACCCGAGCGTGACGTTGTGGCTCTCTCCGGAAGCGAACTCACGCCCGTACGCGCGCAGGAACGTTTCCCGCTTCGTGAGCAGGGCGGAAATCGGAGCGAGCCCGCCGCCGAGATGCTTGGCCAGCAAGATCGCGTCGGGCCGCCGCGGCCAATCCGCCGTGCTGCAAAAGCCGCGTCCGGTCCGGCCGAGCCCGGTCTGCACCTCGTCGGCGATCAGCAACGCTCCGTGCCGCGCGGTGAGATCGCAGAGCGCCTCGACGAAAGTGGGGGGAAGCTCGCGCACGCCACCCTCCCCTTGAATCGGCTCCACCACGACTGCAGCGACATCGCCCCGGGCGAGCTCGGCGCGCAGCGCGTCGACGTCTCCGAACGGAATGGTTCGCGCGCCTGCGACGAAGGGCGCGAAGGGATCGCGCAGATAACCCTCGGCCATCAGCGAGACGCTCCCGTAAGTGCAGCCGTGATACGCGCCCGAGAGGCCGACCAGGCCCGGTTTTTGGGTAGCCGCGCGCGCCAGCTTGAGCGCGGCCTCCACGGCGTCGCTGCCGCTCAGGCCGAAAAAGACGTTGTCGTAGTGGCCGGTGCGCTCGCAGAGCTTTCGAGCCAGTCGACCGGCGAAGGGATTGACGCGAGAGGGGTACCAGGACGGAGCGTCGGAATCGAGAAATGCCCGCACGGCCGCGGCGACGTGCGGATTGCGATGACCGAACGCCTGCGTGCCGTGGAAGTCCTCGAAGCGGTGCCCGGACTTGTCGACGAGCACGCCGTCTTCGACCCGCACTACGTGAATCGGCTCGCCGGCAAGCTTCGCGCGCTGCGCGACCAGCGGATTGATGAACTCCTGGTAGTCGTCGAAACCCGAGCGGAGGGCATCCGCGATCGCCTCCTTCACGTCCACGTCACAGCCCTCCGTCGGCGACGAGCTTCGAGCCGGACACGAAGCTCGCGTCGTCCGAGACCAACCAGGCGGCGAGCTCCGCGATTTCATCGAGCCCGCCGAGCCGATGCAGCGCAGACTGGTCCGTGAACTCGTCGACTCGATGCTGCGGGAGCGTCTGGGAAAGCCCGCGTTCGAGCAACCCGGGGGCGAGCAGGTTCACGCGCACCCCGTGCCGGCCCACCTCGCGCGCCAGCGCCTCGGTGAGCCCGCGCAGCGCCGATTTCGAAGCCGCGTAGTGCACCGGCGCCTCGATCACTCGCTCCGACGCGAAATTGCCGATCGTCAGGATCGCCCCGCGCTTCTGGCGGATCATGTGACGGAGAGCGGCGCGCACGAACAGGTAAGTCCCCTTCACGTTCACGTCCATGACGAGGTCCCAGTCGGCCTCGTCCAGCAGCGAAATCGGCAAGATTTGCGTCACCGCAGCGTTGCACACGAGGACGTCGATCCCGCCCCAGGCCTTGGCCACGGCGTCCGCGGTCGCGCGCGCGTGCGCCGCATCGGCGACCGACCCCTTGAAAACCAGCGGCTCGCTGCCGGCCTCGGCGACCGCGCGTTTGGCGTCTTCGGCGTCGGCGTCGTCGGTGGAATAGGTGAACGCTACCTGTGCGCCGCGGCGCGCGAAGGCGACACCGATCGCGCGGCCGAGCCCCCGCGATCCACCCGTGACGAGACAACGCTTGCCGTCGAGGCGCGTCACGCGCGGCCTCCTCCGAGCAGCGGCAGCGAGCGGCGGCCCCCGCTACGGCTTCCCCAGGCGCGCGGCTCGAGCATGAAACGAGCCTCTTTCTCGCGGTAGAGCACGTTGTAGTTGCAGACGGGAACCGTGACGCCATCCGGGTAGACGTTCGAGTCACAGCACTGGTACGCGCGCTCGACGTCGAACGTCTCTTCGTCCATGTGTGAGTGCACGTAAATCGCCTTGACCGCCCGCTCGCTGATCCGCAGCGCCTCGGCGGGTGACAGCGGTTTACGCGGAAAGAGCTGCCGCAACAGGGCGTCGAGCAGCCGCAGCGTTCGTTCGTCTTTGCCGTCGGCCCACAAGCGATCGATCGCATCCTGCATCGCGCGTTCGAGGCGCGGCCCAGGTTCCAGATACAGATGGTCGCCGAGACAGGCATAGAGCGTGTCGCGATCGAGAAATCGCGTGAAGGGAATCGGCTTTCCGCCCGCTGGATCGACGAGCAAATACGCAATCTGGTAGCAGAGCGGGTGCGCGCACGGAGAGGGCACGAAATCGTCCGGGGCGAGCAGCCCCGCGGTCGTCTCGGCGATCCGCTCGAGCACCTCGATCATGCTGATCCGCCCCGATCGATCGAAATGCACGCCCCCTTGCCCGGTGTAGGTCATCGTGTGGACCTCGATGTGGCGCACACAAGCGAGCTGTAGCCCGAGCGCGAGGATGCGCCCGATCTCGTGATCGTTGTAGCCGCGCGTGACGACGGGAATCAGCGTCGTGTCGAGTCCCACGCGGTCGAAGCGCCGCAGCACCTCGAGTTTTTGCGCCACGCTTTTCGTGCCATTGAGTTTTTTGTCGGTCGCGCCGTCGAAGGTGTCGAAGGAGAGCGCGATGCGTGTTCCGAGCTCCGCCAGCCGGTCGAGCAACGCGTCGTTTCTGAGCAGACCGAGCCCGTGACTGCACACGCTCACGCGGTGGATTCCCGCGGCTTTGCACATCGCCACCAGCGCGGGGAGCTCGGGGTGCAGCGTGGGCTCTCCGCCGGTCAGGTTGATCAGGTCGACGTCGCCACCCGAGCTTTCGAGCAAATGATCGAGAACGCCGCGAAACTCGGCCTGACTCATGAAGTAAGCGCCGTCGTTCTTGTTGTGCACGTAGCACATCGGACAATCGAGATCGCACGCGCTCGTGATCGTGACCACCGGCATGCGGACGCGCTGCGCATGACTCGGGCAGGGCCCGCAGTCGAACGGGCAGCCGTGCTGCACGGGCTTCTTGCTGTGCGGCGGCGGCGCTGCCCGCGGGATCAGCGCTCGCGTTCGCTCGTACCAGTCCGCGCTCGTGGAGAGCCGGACCTCTTGCTCGCCGTGGGTCGGGCAAGCCTTCTGCATCCAGACCTCTCCGGCCTCGGTCGCGACGACCCGAGCCGGCAATGCGTTCTTGCAGACACGGCACAGGGTCGTGGTTTCGTGGAGGAGCCTTCCCTGCACCATCAGCGTCGGCGAGCGTAACTGTGCCGTGGGGAGCCTGCTAGGCCCGTGAACGTGAACGTGCCCGTGCCCGATCTTCTGGTGAGCCCTTTCCGGTTGTTCCCGGCGGCGCGACGTCGCCGCGTGGCCCTCGTCGCTTCGCCGTTGAAGCCGCTGATGGTCGTCCCGCCGCCGGACGGTGCCGCGAAGGGCTCACCACCAAGACCGCGCTTTGCGCGCTTCGCGTAGGGCCGGTCACTCTGTAGTCACTCCTCCCGCTTCGTGAACGACCATTCGTACTGATAGTCGCCCCCTTGTCCGCTCGGGCTCGTGGCGGAGCCGCTTGCGGTCAAGCCGTCCGGCGACAGCGGGTGAGTCTGGCCGGCAGTAGACCACCACACGATGACCTGGTTCGGTAGCTCGGTAGTCTCGTCCGTGTTGGTGTCGTTGCAGTTCGTGGTCTGCGTCACGGTTGCCATGGTCTGGCCCGAGCCCACGTATTCCATCGGCGAGAAATCCCTGAAGATGCGCAGCTCGGCGAAGGTCGCGCCGGGACTCGTGTCGCCGATCGGCGCCCGGTGCATGTTGCCGATGGCGCGCTGGATCGTGCGGCACGGGGGCGTCCGGCCGGTGTTCCGAAGCAGGTAGTCGTACTGGTAGGCGCCGCGCTGGACCCTGTACGGGAATTCGGCATCGGAGCTCGGAGCCTCGGGATCGAACTCGAACGCGACGTCCGCGGTGGTCGTGATTGAAACAGTACCGGCCGGGTTGGTGTAGCTCACGGTCACGCTCGTGGTTCCGTCCCAGACGCCACAGGGCACTTCGCTACCGGTGGCCAGGAAATCGCCGATGATGCTCGTGCCCGGCGCGTGAGCATGGTTCGAGAGCGCGAGCTCGAGCGTGTCGAACGCGCCGCGCACGGTCTCGGTGGACTTGCCCCTGTCGAAACAGAAGACGACCCTGGGTTGACCCGTGAATGAAAGGACCTTCGACAACCAGCGGGCATCGTTGCGATCGGGCATGATCAAGGCATCGACGTCGAGCGCGCTCGACGGCTGGAGGCCGGTGAAATCGAGCTCCACTTTCCTCACTACCGTGCCGTTGGAGGGAACCAGCAAGACATAGGCGGCGCTGAGCGGCGGCAGGTTGATCCCCTGCCTGAAGTTCCCCGGACGCCCGCTGAACCTGTGCGGCGGGTACTGCTTGTCCGGGAACAGATCGTCCAGCGTGACGTAGCGCTCGGCCTTCGGCAGCGGGTCGCCGGGAGTAAACTCCTCGTTGTAGTTTTTGACCGCGAACTTGTGAAAGTTCTGCGCGAACGAGAACTGGCCGTTCAGGATGTCGTCGGCTTCGGCGGCGCTGCCGGCGCGCTCGAGCCCGCGCCACATCGCGGCGACGATCTGGTTCGAACCCGTGACTTGCTCGGCGAAGAACGGCCAGATGTACGAAGCGTACTTGTGCGTGCCCATGGGGTCGCTGAGTCCCTTGATCGCTCCCTGATACTCGCTGAACCGCTCCACGTGAAGTTCGCGCCCGACCCTTGCCGGCCATCTCAGCGCTCTGTCGAAATGGACGGCCGCCCAGGTGGCGGAGGCTTCGGTGAACCAGTAGCCCGAACCTCCTGTCGAGAGACCGCGCAGCCAATGATGCCCGAACTGTAGGACGTGGAAAAACTCATGAGTCAGCGTGGCGCGTCTCCTCTCCCCCATCACTCCGATCCGAGGAAGCACGATGTAACCGCTGGCAGTACGCTTGCCGGCCGAGTTCGTGCCGTACGTGGGGGAAGTCTGGGCGTAGGCCAAAGCAGTGAGGTTGATGAGCCTGTAGGCGTCGTGAGTCTGCGATCCCCGCGTGATCCCACCCTGCACGAGGTAGACGTCGATGGCGTCGTCACCACCTTCGTCTTCGCCGCCCGCATCCACGGGCGCGAGCGCCATGAGGCTCGTCATCGGCTGCCAGAACTTCTCGAACGCGCTCAGCACGCGCTGCATCGAGCTCGCTGCGGTCGACTCGGAGCCCCCGCACTCCGTCCAGACGCGAACCGGCACGAGCGCGCTCCGCTGCGAGCGCCAGACGTTGCCGCCGCTGCAATCCTCGGGCGGCGGTGCCTCGGCCGTGTCGCTCGCGCGTTCAGCGCTGCGGAGCGGCAGCGGCAGAGCCTGGGCGTACACGCTGTCCGGGTGATTCGGCCGGACCGTGTACGGCCGGAGCGCGGCGAGCGCGGCGGCCGAAAGCTGGGGCGTCGCCTGGTCGATGTCGTCCGGCAGCGTCAGATCCTCTTCTCCGCCCGAGCCACGAAACGCCTCCGGTAGCAGCTCGTCACCGACGCGCGCGTAGCACCGGTAGAGGAGCGAGGTCGCGAGATCGATGTTCCCCGCCTGGAGAGCCGTCTGGATCAGCTGTAGGCTGGTGGGCTCCGCGGGCTGGACGTCGAGCGTGAGCGCCGCCGTCGTGGTCGCTCCGCCTCCCGAAGCGGTGAACGTGAGCGCGAGGTTGCCGAGCGGCACTCCCGCACCGACCCGAAGCTCGAACCCCTCGGTCGCGAGGTCTGCCGTGAAGATGAGCACGTCCCCGGCCACGCCCTCGGGCGGATTCGAGAGGCTCACCTGGACGTCACCGGTGAAGCTCGGCTCGCGCGTGAGATCGACCTTCACCCAGCGCTCCGAGTCTTGTCGTACCGGCCCTCCGGCAGGCCCGACCGCGATCGTGAAAGCTGCGGTCGCACCGCCCGTTCCACCGCCGCCTGTGGCACCGCCTGTAGCACCGGTCCCGCCGGTAGCACCGGTCCCGCCGGTAGCACCGGTCCCGCCGGTAGCACCGGTTCCGCCGGCTCCGCCGCCGCCCGTTCCGCCGCTACCACCCGCAGCGCCTGTGCCGCCCGTTGCGCCCGTGCTCCCGCTCGTTCCGCCGCTGCCGGCCCCGTGAGTCTCGTCGTCGCCGCCACACGCGACGGCCATGAGGCAAGCGCACACCGCAATCGCGTGGGCGAGCCGCACGTAAGGCGAGACCATTCGAACGCGTAAGTCAGGGTCTTGGCGGGTCATCATTCCTCGTCTCTCCGACGGCCGGAATACGGCTGCGAAGGTAGAGACCGGGTCCGAGGTTCGTGAAGCCTGCCTGGCGTTTCGGCGTTCACGCCGCTGAAGGTCGTCCCGCCGCCGGATGGTGCCGCGAAGGGCTCACCAGCAAACCGCGCTTTGTGCGCGGATGGGCGCTCGCAGTTTGCTATCGCTCGCGCGACTGCAAACCGTCAGGATATCGGGAGGATTCGCGCTCCCCTGAAGAGCGAGTGCTACCATTGGCGAGTGGTGACAGAGCCCGCGAGCCGCACGGCTGATCGCGTCCCCACGAGCAGGGATCGGAAAGCGCTGGTCGGAACGACTCAGGCCGAGCGCTACCAGATCGAAGAGCTGCTCGGGCAGGGCGGAATGGGGACGGTGTATCGCGCCAAGCACGTCCACATGAAACGCACCGTCGCGTTCAAGGTGCTCCATCCGGAGATCGCCGCCGTGAGCGAGGTGGCTGCTCGCTTCGAGCGCGAAGCGATTGCGGTCGGACGCATCGAGCACAAAAACGTCGCGCAGGCGATGGACTTCGGCCGGCTGCCGGACGGGTCCTTCTACCTCGTGATGGAGTATGTGAAGGGCACGAGCCTCAAGGAGCTCATCAAGCGCGGGGCGCTCGAGCCTGCCAGAGCGCTGGAAATCGCGCGACAAATCGCAGACGCCATCAAAGCCGCTCACGAGGCTGGTGTCGTCCATCGCGATCTCAAGCCCGACAACGTGATGCTCGCAGATCGCGACGGCGCTGGAGATCACGTCAAAGTGCTCGATTTTGGCGTGGCGAAGCTGGCTGCCGACGAGGCCCACGGCGATTCGGCGCTCACGCAGTACGGGGCGATCGTGGGAACCCTCGACTACATGGCGCCCGAGCAAGCCGGCCGCGGTGTCGTCGACCATCGCGCCGACCTGTACGCGCTCGGTGTGATCCTCTACGAGCTCTTGGCGGGCCGGCCGCCCTTCTCCGCCGACGATGCTGTCGTCCTGATTTCCAAACATCTCGTCGAGCCCCCTCCTCCGCTACCGGCTTCGATCACCGAGAAGACCGCGGCGATCGTGTTCGACCTTCTGGCGAAGGATCCCGCCGCGCGCATCCAGACCGCCGCCGAGCTTGTCGCGCGCATCGACGAGGTTCGCGCAGAACTCGGACTCGGCGCCACTCTGCCGCCGCCAGCCCCGGCGACCAGCGAAGCTACGCCGATCGTGGAGCGCGCATCCAGCTCGACTGGCCAGCCTCGGGGGCCGAAGCGGGCGCTCGCGGCAGCGCTGCTCGCTTCGACCGCAATGATCGCCGGAGGCGTTGTGCTCTCAGCAGCCAAGCGTCCCAATCAGCCCGAATCGGTCGCCCCGGGCGATTCTTCGAGGGCGGCCGTAGCAACCGCGCGCGTCGATGAGCCATCCCGAGAGGTGCAGGCCAGCAGCGAAACCGCTCGCGACGAATCCCCCGCGCCGGAGATCCCTGCCGCACCCCGTCCGAGCTCCGCCGCGTCGCCATCGATGGCGGCCGCCGAATCCAAAGTGACCGAGGCCAGCCCTACACCTCAGGCTAAGTCACCGCCGGCGTCGACCGCCGCCCGCCAGCAGGCAGCGCCGCAAAGGAAAATCTCGGGGCCTCGCCGCGGGAAGAGGTACGTCATCCGGCGCACGATTATTCGCAGGACGATCATCACCAGATAGCCGTGGCTGACCCCAGCGTGAAAGGCCCGCGCGCGCACCGGCGCCATTCAGTAAGCTCGCCGGATGCGGCCTGCATCCCGCGCGCCCGTCGTGACCGTCTCGGGCGTCGGAAAGCGCTTCGGCGACGTGGTCGCGCTCGACGACGTCTCGTTCACGCTCGAAGCTCCGGGGCTTCTGGGGATCCTCGGGCCCAATGGCGCCGGCAAGTCGACGCTGCTCGACATTCTCGAGGGCCTCGCGGCGCCCACCACGGGTACGGTAGAGCTGTTCGGGCAGCCGATCGATCCGTATCCGCGCGCGCGCGTCGGTGTCGTGCTCCAGAAGGAAGTGCAGCTCGAGCGCTGCAGCACCGAAGAGTATGCGGATCTGTTCGCGTCCATCTTCGGCGTGCGCCACGGCAAGGAGCTGATCTTGAAGCGCGCGAACCTCGGTGCGCGCGCGCGCGTCCCCATGGTTCAGCTCTCGGGAGGCGAAGCGGCACGCCTGTTCATCGCCACCTCGTTGATCCACGACCCCGAGCTGCTCTTTTTGGACGAGCCGACCGCGGCGCTCGACCCGAAGAGCAAGCGCGAAGTCGGGGATATGCTGCGCGAGATCGCCAGGGAGCGCGCGGTGGTACTGACGACGCACGACCTGCGCGAAGCCGACGCCCTGTGCGACCGGCTCGTTTTCCTGGTGGGAGGGCGAATCCATGCCGCCGGAACGCGAGCCGAGCTGATCGCGGCAGTCCCCGAGCAGGCACGCGGCACGATCGGCGTCGAAGACGCTTTTTTCCATTTCTGCTCGGTGAGAATGCAGCGCGGGGACGTGATCGAGGCCGACTCGTGAGCGCGTTTTTCGCGCTGACACGCCTGCGCGCGCTCGACGTGCTGCGCAGCAAGAGCTCGGCGGGGTTCGTACTCGTTTTTCCGGTCGTGTTGCTCGCCATCGTCGGGCTGGTGTTCCGCGAAGGGCACCCGTTCGAGCGGCGCACGTTGCTCGTGGTCGAGTTCGGCGCGGTAGAGAGCTCGCTCGCTCCCCTTCGCGCGTACGAGGAGCTGCGCGTCGAACCGGCACGCTCCGAGACAGAAGCGCTGGGCAAGCTCCGAGCGAAAATGGCG
>Ga0111539_10006359_pt1 | contig 15232 bp, 12 predicted proteins | sample RhiMethybrSRZTD1_FD_79667 | JGI IMG/M metagenome (GOLD analysis project Ga0111539, IMG submission 79667) | Populus rhizosphere microbial communities from Tennessee, USA - Rhizosphere MetaG P. TD hybrid SRZTD1 (version 2) (version 2) | ecosystem: Host-associated > Plants > Roots > Rhizosphere >... | reverse complement strand
ATTTCAGGGGTTATTTGGTTGATTGCGTGCATGTGGTTATCCGTTATCCGTTAATCGTTAATAGTTAATCGCGTGGAAAGGTCTGCGCCAAAAGTACGATTTTGTTCATCAAAATAGGTCGGCGCAAAGGCCCCGGATAACTGATAACTCATAACGGATAACGATTAACGCGCTAGAACTTAATCACCAACTGAGCCTTTACATCGTCTTTGCAATTTCCTTCAATACGATCAACACCATTTCCGATGAACTCCAAATTTTGATACCGGATGCGGGCGTAGCGAAGCCACACGCTGATAGTTTTGTTCACTTTATATTCTAACATCGCCATCTTTCGAACGCCAGAACCATTATAGGCTGGTATCGAATAGGCGAGCCAAACATCGTTTTCGTATGAATATTGTCTGTTGTCGTAATCTTCTGTGTCGAATATCGCGTAACGCATGGTGAGTTTTATTTTGCCAGCATCCAGAATCAAGTCGTGCAGGAGGGCAAAACCTTGGGTAACTTTTTTATTGATCGTATAGGTGCTCAGTTGCGCGCGACTCCTGAGTCGCAGCAAGGCGTGTGGCAAATAGTCCAAATTTACCCAGTAATTTTTTTTCTTACCGAGATCAAGCTTGTATTGATTTGATACATTAGACTCCACATTTCTGCTTTTCAATTCTTCCCGTGCCTGAATAAAGATCTTGACCTTGCGTGACGGCTCATAATCAAATCGCAATAACCATTCGTAACCTGTCGAAGGTGCATAGCTCCTAAACCGAAGCCATGGAAACTTGAAGATATCCACGTATCCGGCCACGCGATACCTTCGATTGAACGTATACTTCCATCCCCAATAGATGCCTTTTTCGTTTTGTGTATTGGTGTTTTCTGCAAAGCCGCTCGAATAAAAGGTATAAAAATTTCGACCATAGCTTCGGTATAATAAGGATAGATCAAGCTTAGTTGAAAGGCCGGCGAGGATACCCGCACTGCCTCCAAAACCACCTGGCAGCGAACGCGCAATTTCACCAAAGAAAGAAATATTTTGCACTGTGTAATTGAGGTACAGCCCAATGTTTCGATTTGCCTTTCCCCCAAAATTAAATTGATTATAAGGCGAGGCCGTGGGATGGACCGTTGCATTGAAAACGGTCTGATTAAACATAACGCCTGCATTCAAACCGTTGTGATCGTAATGAATTATGGTACCCCAATTTTTTTCTGCAATAATTTTTCGTTTCGCTAATTCATTTTCATTTCGATGAAAGCCTGTTGTCTGGAAAGCAGAAATGTTTTCCTCCTCATCATATGTGGTAAGTGTCCCATCTTTCGTGACCTTGGAAAAAAAACCTGTAGCCAGCAAACGTTCTGTGGCCTTCACGGTAAATCCAATACCACGCATGGCCCCTCCTTCATACGCAGACGTGTAAGGCAGGAGCCCGATATTACTTCTCCTTAACGTTGTAATGGTTTCACCACCCTTACCCATTCCTAAGATACCTCCTAACGTAATGCCTTGGCCAAATTGCGTTTGATAGTCACCGAGAATCAGGTTTTTTAATTTGCCTTTGTTCTGGAGTTGCAGGTGGTATGAAAAATAATCAGCGCCGTAATATCGCATAGAGGGACTCCAGCGTATTTTTTCACCTGGATCCTTTTCAGCCGTAAATCCCATGCTGAAATCGCCTGGCCTGCTCGACCGGAACCGGAGGCATAATTTGTCGGGTGATCCCCTGAATTGTGAAACTTCCGGACCTTGACGTTCAAAGCCACGCTTTGTTTGTAGGGTGCGCTCATATCGCACTAAAAGATAACTGTCACCTTCTTTTTTTATTCGCCTTAAAAGGGAAGCATCAATGGCGTTGAGTTGGTCTCGAACAGTTACAAATGGAGCGACTTTATGAACGGTTGCTAAATCAAATTCCGGAACGGCCTGTAATTCGTACACGGAAATAAAGTTTCCATTTTCTCCTCGGTATTTGAGTAGCTGGTTGATTTGAGACTCTGAAAGAAGTTTGATGAAGCGAAGGTCCTCTGCGTTCGCTTTATTTAAGTTCAGAGGACTTGTAATAAGTTGGAGCAGACTTTCATAAAGTTCGTCATAATTGACATCGGCGTCGGGCAGGCCATAAAGCTCGTCGGCCACCCGGTTAACGTCAATTTCTTTCTGCGTAAATTCCTGGGCACAAAGGCGTATAGCTGTGGCGATACAAAGGGTAAATGGTAAGATTCTCATTTCCTCGCCACAAAAAAATATCCCACTGTCGCCTGATGCCTTGATCCCAGCGAGAAATTATGTTGGTAGGAATAATCCAACTTGAATTTTTTCGGACGAAATCCACATCCAAAAAAAGCTGCAGCGGGATTCACCTGAAAGCCAGTTCTAAATATAATTTTTTTGTAGGGCTGGTATTCAACACCCGATTTCCATTTGACAGGATAGGTCAGGTCTTTTTCTAGCTCAGTGGTAATGAACGTTTGGGATGAGAGTTTGACAGCGCCGCCAACGATTAAAATGGTAGTAAGCTTTTCGTGTTCAACTGTCGACAGGTTTGGCTGATTTAGATTTATAATGTGGGCTCCTACGGAAATGTTTTCCGTGATTTTGGCGATTCCGCCGAAGCTTAAGGTAAATACGCCTTTGGTTCCATAACCTTGAGCTTTGTACTGAATGTAATTAACTTTCAATCCCAGTGATGCCAAACCAAATTCGTTACTAAAACCCAATACGAGAATTTGTTCGCTGTATAGGCGATCGCCAAAACGAAATATTCCTGCGCCAGCCACACCAAAGTTTAGTGGAAGAGCAATTACTGCTGCCATCCTATTAAATGGCTTGAATGACGGCTGAGCATCACAAGCAAAGGAGACTGTTGTGGTTTCAATTTTGGCGAGCCCGCCAATGTTGTTAAAGATTGACCACTCGTCGTCAAGGCACGATGAAGCATAAGCCAATCCACCCGCACGTCCTCCAATTAATGTAGAAGAACTTTGGGCTGGTGAAGTTGACGCGCATAGCAATAGTATGCCAGCGGCGAATATAAACTGGTGCACAACGGTTGTTTTTTAAAACTATTTTTAAATAAACTAATTCGAAAGATTAAATCAAGAAACTGAAAAAAAATTATCCGGATATTCGATCGACTCTTGATCAAAATTCTTTTCTAAGATGAAAGAAAAATCCATTTTCTCCTTCACCGTTAAAGGTATACTCAATCCGAAGGACCGTGTCATAGGAGGCCACAATATCCACACCGCCGCCTGCACTCGTCAACAATTTGTCAGCCAAGCGATTGCTGATTTCATAGTTGGGATATGCTTTTACATAGGCGAGATCTGAGTACGTTTTTATGAAAATGGATAGTGGAATATGCTGGAATTGGGAAATCGGCATTCGGTTCCACCGATAAACTTTATGAAAAATTCGCTTCTTTAATGTCAGTTTATTTAAAGCGTATGTGGTCCCCTCAATAACATAAATTTCATAACCGCGCGCAAATTGCCTCCTGTATCCCATAGCCCCATAGTTGGAATAGGGAACGTCGTCAGGTGTACTGATGTACCCGATAAAATTGTTGGATATGTAAAAATTTTTCGAGAGATCCCGGAATATGGAATAGGATAAGCTGGCCTCCCATTTATTCAAGTCATCCTTGGCGGCAATTCCACTCTTTGCAGCAAGGAATGTGAAATAATGTCCGCGTAGGGGATAGCCAACATAGTCACGGCGGTCAGACGTAAACTGGTACGTTATCATGCCATATCGCTGGGTAGTTTTATCATTACCGTAATAATTCGAATTTAATGATGGAATGGTGTCATTGATGTTGTTGCTTCTGTATTCAACTTTAAGGGCGTGGGATACATAAAATGAATTCCTGTAGGTGTAAGTGATTCCACCGCCACGTGTCGTCCGTAAGATATCATCCGCTTTTAGGAACTCGAGTCTATGATCAACTGTGCGAAAAGCCAGGTTCTTTGTTTCTGTAAAGTCTGCGTCTATGATGAGACCATGTTTTTGCTTTTTGTCGATATAAGGAAAGCGATAAGACAATTCAAATCGCCGTTGAAATCCGAATTGGGCAGTCAATCGAAGGGTTTCATTTCTTCCGCGCATGTTGAATTGATACAACCGTAAGCCATAGTTGACCCGGCTGAGGTCGTGGTCATAAGTTTGCCACCATTCGTTGAAATTACGATCGGATAGTTCAAAGATCGGAGAGGGAAACGTGTACCATCGTTCATTAAGATCGATCAGCAGATCGATATGACCTTCTTCCAATTCCAGCGGTCTTATTTCAACCGTATTGAATAGTCGGGTGTTGATTAGTTTTTTTTTGTCACGCTCCAGTATCAGCGGCAGGTCGAGGCTATTGATAACGTCACCCTGTCGGAGTGTAAGTTCCCGTAAAACTATTTGATCGCGTGTGATGCGGTTTCCAACGATGAAAACACGGTTGATATAAATAAGCCTGCCGATCGAATCAGGCCTCGCGTAAACCGGTAGTTGAGTTACAATTTCGGGCAGGCCGCTTTGTTCTTGCTGCGCAAAAAGATCAGAAGCAAGGATTAAGATTAGGAGACATAAGATATTCGCACGCATCATGTACCGCTAAGACTCCCACAGGTGCCAACAAGTTTAAATTTACTTTTTTAATTCATTTACATCCGTGTTCTTTTTTCGATACGAAAGTGCCAGGATAACGATTCCGGCAATCACACACGGTATGCTAAGAATTTGTCCCATGTTCAGGATCATGCCCTGCTCAAAGGGCTCTTGAACTTCCTTTAAAAACTCAAAAATAAATCGAAGTCCAAAACACCATATTAAGAATATTCCAAGTAATCTTCCCGCTGGTAAATTTTGTTTTTGCTGCGACCAAAGCCAAAACAAAAATAAGAACAGAAACACACAGGAAATCGATTCATATAGTTGCGCTGGATGGCGCGCGATTCCAAATGTGCTAATACGAGCGGCGACATCTCCATCCGTTAATACTTGCCCCCGGGTTTTGGTATTGTCGCCCGCTGCGTCAAAATACTCAGAATAACTATTCACCAATAAATTTCTTGCTGTGAAGTCGGTAAAATCTTTTGGTTTATCGCCGGCAACACCTTTTTTGAAGAATAAATAAATATTCAGAGGAACGCGGCTCGAACTAGGCGCTGGTATTGAGTCATTTCGTTTTACAATAACAGATTCAACAATTCCCTCCCGATCGACTCTGCCATCTGTTAAGGCTTCCGTAAACCGATTGACAAATACGACACCCCAAGGTTTTGTAGTCGGCAATCCTATAATTTCTGAATTAAAATAATTACCCAACCGGATTAACGCTCCTGTGAGCGCAACCACGATCACAATTCTGTCGACAACCTGGAGAAAGGTCTGACCCGGTTTTTTTTTGCGACTGTAGATCCAAAGGGCACTTAAAATTCCAATTGTTGCTCCATGACTCGCAAGGCCCTGCAATCCCGTAAATCGAAATGGACTAAATTCAAAGGGCAAAAATATACTAAGGGGATTTTCAGTAATGATTTCAGGTTGGTAAAAAATAACATGACCAAGGCGTGCGCCGATGATCGTTGCAATGACCATGTAAATGGTGAGGGTGTCGACGTCTTTTTCGGGCTTACCCTCCTGTTTATAAAAGTAGTACATGAATTGTTGGCTAATTAAAAAGCCTAATGCGAAGAACAATCCGTACCAACGAAGGGAAAAGCTACCGTATGAAAAGATCTCAGGACTTCCGTTCCAAATAATAAAATTCAGTATAGACATAAGTGGCAAATATAATCCGTTAAATGATATCCATGATATAAGATCTATTTTTGGGGTTTTTTAGTATATTTTTTCGTTAGATCTGTTCTAAAAGTTCCAGTTCTTCCAAAAAAGCCGAAGACAGGATTGGAAAACGGCACCACGTTCTAGGATCAACATTCAGGTCATCGACGTGCAAGGACGGGGCCAGCCGCTCCCTTTTCCATTGGTTGGCAGACCATAATCGGAAGAATTTCTTAATGTGAATCTTTAGCGGGTTGGATTCATAACTGCCTTTCATGGCATGGTAAACTTCTATTGGCGACTTGCGGTATAAGATAGCGTGCCTTTCGATCTCTACAAGAATAGGATAAGGCATCAGATCTTGCTCGTCTGTTTGCTGACTTTCCAAGGGACGAAGCTCTGCAGTAGGCTGAAGGTTATTTACCAGTGAGAGTCCAGGTTGATCCAGTGCTTTTTCCGCCCAACGTAACCATTGGATAATAAAAGTCTTGCTTAGTCCGGCGATCGGAGCAAAGCTTCCGCTTGTATCACCATCCATAGTGGCGTATCCCAAATCACCTTCGCTTCTGTTAGAAGTGGTCAGTAACACAGCGCGTTTTGCGTTGGCCAGCATCCAGATAATCGGAGACCGCGTACGTGCTTGAATATTTTGAAGCGTAACGTCATCTGTTTCCCATAGGAGTTTTCTACCGATGGCCTTTTCAATTTTGGACGTAAAAGAGTGGACCTCTTCATCTATTTTCCAATGATGAAACTCCGCTCCTATAGATTCGGCCAAAAATTTGGCGGCATTGAAAGTGGTAGACGAGGAATTTTCCGTTCCCTGATAGGCGCATGAAAGAAGTTTGCTAACGGCGGATTTCCACGTATCCGTTTTGGCCAATCCGAGTGTCTTGCAAAATTGTGCAGCTCCTAATTCATCCCATGCCCTTTTAATCATCTCCGTTACAACAATGGCGCACATCGAAGAATCAGCACCCCCACTTAAGGAGAGGACAAAGCCACTGGTTTTGCTCTTGCGGATGTAATCGAACAATCCCAAAGAAATGGCTTGGGTCAACTCTTCATTTTTTTCCTTATTGTCTGTTAAGGCAACAACCTGTGTCTTAGCTGGGTTCTTAAAGTCTATTTCAGTACCTAAGACATTATAGGATTTAAAAGAAAACCTTTTGTTAACTGCAACCAATTTTCCCCGTTGCCCAATAATGATATCACCATCGTAAATCATCCGTCCCGCTTCATTGCCTAACAAATTGGCGAATACATATACACAGTTGAACAGAGACGATCCTTGACTGACAACTTCCTGCTCGCGAAGTAAGCTTTTAACCATTGCAAAATGGCTTGCGCTTGGATTTAAGATCAGGTCAACGCCCCGTTCGAAGAGCCTATAACCTGGGCGATTTTCATCCCGCCATCCATCTTCACAAATTTCAAAACCAAATCGAAGGCCCTCTGCTTCGTAAATGATATCTCCTACCTGAATAAGTTCTTCACCACGGATGATCATGGTGGTCTTGTTAGGCAACCATGGATCAAACCAACGGGGTTCATAGTGTACGCCGTCTCGCGCCAGGAATTGTTTCAACGTGATTCCGAGAATTTTTTTGTGACTAATAACACAGGCACCATTATAGGTGAGTTCGCCGATTCGAACGGGTAGTCCTACCGTTACCGTTATATTGTCACAAAAGTTTCGGATGTTGATTAGTTCTTCCCAGGCCCGTTGGGGAACCCAGTCACTTAAGAATAAATCTTCACATCCGTAGCCAGTGATACACAATTCCGGCAAACAAAGAATTTTAATGCCCTGATTTTTGGCTTCTTGTATCGCATCTATGATGTTCTTAGCGTTATTACGCCAATCAATAGGAATCTGATTGACAGTAGCGCCACCGACTATAAGTTTCATTTTTAAAAGCTTTCAGCTTTCAGCATAAAGCTTACAGCTATTGCAGTTTTATCGAGTATTAGTAAAATCATAAGTTTTCTTCATGTCGTCAGCTGTTAGCCGTGAACTGTGCGCTGTCAGCTTAACCGGCACCCAATATATCCAGCATTTCACAGGTTTTGAGGGCGGCATCTTGTTCGGCTTTTTTCTTGCTATTACCATAACCAGTCCCTTTAGCTTCCTTATTTACGAGAACTTGCGCCGTAAACTCTTTATGATTACGGCCTTTTTTTACGTTTAATATTTCGAAGCGGACTTCCTTTCCCTCCCGCTGGGCCCATTCAATTATTTTGCTTTTGAAGTTGGAATTTGAGTTTACCAGATCTTCGACATCATAGTTGGGAATAATCAATTTATCAATGACAAACTTTTTTGTTCTCAAATAGCCCTTATCAAGGTAAATGGCACCCACAATAGCCTCCAGCGTATTGCCAAGAATCACTTGTTGAAGGTGTGCATTTTTCTGATCGTACTGAACGATGTTGGCGACTCCAATTTTTCGTGCTAAGAGATTTAACGCTTCACGATTTACAATCCTGGATCGGATTTCCGTTAGAAATCCTTCTGACTTAAATGGGAATTTCTTAAAAAGAAAGTCCGCTACGGCAGCACCGAGAATGGCATCGCCAAGATATTCCAATCGTTCATTTGATTCTTTGAAGCCAGAAGCCGTATCCTCTTTGGCAATGGAGCTATGTACTGTTGCGAGGCGATAAAGTTCAAGATTTGAAGGAGTAAATCCTGCAATGTTGTGAATAGCCGACAAAAGCTTCTTATCTATTTTCGACTTTCCTTTCGGGATTTTAAGAATCTTCCAAACCAAGCGTCAAATCATTGAAAGTACGGTGCTAATTTAACAATTCTCCCTATTTTAATTGAAGGGGTTGTTAATTAGCCCTTATGCTTCTTAAAAATAATGGAAAAGTTATGGCCCCCGAAACCAAATGTATTACTTAATGCGACATCTACATTTCGTTGCTGTGCTTCATTAAAAGTGAGATTGAGCCTCGGATCCAGCCCCGGATCATCGGTGAAATGATTGATGGTAGGGGGAATAACGGATTGGTTAATGGCAAGCAGGCAGGCGATACTTTCAATGGCTCCGGCAGCGCCCAGCAAATGACCCGTCATAGACTTAGTAGAGCTTATATTCAATTTATACGCATGCTCCCCAAAGACCTTTTGAATGGCCCTGATTTCTCCCAAGTCACCAAGGGGAGTAGAGGTACCATGAGTATTGACGTAATCTACGTCTTCTGGTTTTACACCGGCTTCTTCCAGCGCGTTGTACATTACTTTGGTAATTCCTGCCCCCTCAGGATGAGGAGCGGTGATGTGGTACGCATCTGCTGTCATTCCGCCACCCAGTACTTCACCATAAATTTTGGCGCCACGTTTTTTTGCATGCTCGTACTCTTCCAGCACCAACGCGCCTGCACCTTCCCCCAAGACGAACCCGTCGCGATCTTTGTCGTAAGGCCGAGACGCTGTTTGTGGGGAATCATTTCGCTCTGAAAGTGCACGCATTGCATTAAACCCGCCGACGCCCGCTTCACAAACGGCAGCCTCCGAGCCGCCGGAGATGATGATATCGGCTTTTCCTAACCTTAGGAATGTAAACGCGTCGTAGATAGCATTGGTGGACGATGCGCAAGCAGAAACTGTTACAAAGTTAGGCCCCCTAAAGCCATATTTAATGGAGATATGACCCGCGCTCAGGTCCGGAATCATTTTTGGAATAAAGAACGGATTGAATCTAGGGGTACCGTCGCCTCTGGCGTAGGTCTTAACTTCTTCTTGAAAGGTTAATAACCCCCCGATACCTGATCCCCAAATTACACCGACGCGGTCAGGATTAAGCTCAGCTAACGGGAGGTTTGAATCCTTAATAGCTTCATCAACGGCAACCATGGCAAACTGCGCAAATGGATCCATTTTGCGTGCTTCCTTGCGATCCATGAAGTTGCCGATATCAAAGTCTTTTACTTCGCAGGCGAACTTGGTTTTATAGAGTGTGGCATCAAAACGTGAAATAGGCGCAGCTCCGCTTTTACCGGATTTCAGGCTGCTCCAGAACTCTGGAAGTGTGTTTCCGATGGGAGTGAGTGCACCAAGTCCTGTAACGACTACTCGTTTTAATATCATGTTGAATGGGGTGTGATAAAAATGCGAAAGGAGTCAACTATTTCTTCACGTTTTGCTCCAGGTATGAAATTGCCTGGCCTACTGTTGAAATATTTTCAGCCTGATCGTCGGGAATCGAGATATTGAATTCCTTTTCGAACTCCATAATAAGTTCTACGGTGTCGAGAGAGTCAGCACCAAGATCGTTAGTGAAGCTCGCTTCGGGAGTAACTTCAGATTCTTCTACACCAAGTTTCTCGATGATGATCTGTTTTACTTTTGTTGCAATTTCAGACATGTTTTTTCGGTTTAATGATTTAAAAATCTGTGCAAATAAAGAGATTTGCCACAATATTGTCAAACTTTTTTGATCTTGCTCAAACGCGTGAAAAGTCGCCACGATAGGGGTCCTGTAATGAAAAAAAATAAACTGGTCATAGAATATGATTTTGATTTCGAGTTACTGGGTATACTTTCATCGGCTCGCGGCTATAAACTTGCCTGGGAAATTAACCAGGCTTTGGGTATTCAGCTCGTTAAACAACAGGATTTGGTTGTAGGTTTTAAAAATAGCGAAGAAAAAAGCTTTTCTTTTTACGCACACGAAACACAGCTCAATCGATTGAAACTGTTTAAAAACAGGCCCAGTGAACAAGAAAACGGAAAGTATTTTCTAATACCTGAATTTCCTCACTATGATTTTATAATTTTGGCCGCCATGGAAGAGCAGTATGCCCATCACCATTTAATGCAACGGATAAGGTCGATTACCGCTATTCAGTTCGTTGCCGCTATCCCGCTGCAAGGTCTGAAGTCTAAATCGAACTTTATTTTTTGAGCCATGCCAACCGCTGTTCGCACATTCATTATTACGTATTACCTTAAACCTCTATGCTAGAAAAAGTATCGTTCAACAAGACTAAAATTGTTGCCACTGTAGGCCCAGCTTCTAATTCAAAAGATATGCTCCGGGCGTTGATTAAAGAAGGAGTAGATGTTTTTCGCTTAAACTTCTCCCACGGGACGCACGAAGATCATTTCAAAGTAATACAAAACGTCAGAGAGCTGAACAAAGAGTTGGGAACCAAAATATGCTTGCTTCAAGATCTGCAAGGACCTAAGATTCGCGTAAATGAAATGGAACCTAACGTGACCATTGAGCGTGGACAGGATCTGGTTATTACCACAAAAGAAGCCCTCGGCAATAATAAGATCGTAAGCACTTCCTATAAGAACCTGCCAATGGATTGCAAGGTTGGCGATATGATATTGATCGATGACGGTAAAATTGAATTGAAAGTCAAAGATGTACGGAGCGACGAAGTCCTGACCGAAGTTGTGTATGGAGGATTATTAAAATCCCGGAAAGGAATAAACCTTCCGTTTACAAAAGTTTCGGCGCCATCGCTTACTGAAAAGGATTTGAAAGATCTTGAGTTTGGGATTCAAAACGATGTTGATTGGATCGCCTTATCGTTTGTGAGAAAGGCATTTGACATTCAATCGATGCGGGCTATTATAGATTCGCATGGGTCGGCTGCGCGTATCGTTGCCAAAATTGAAAAACCGGAAGCCTTAAGCAATATTGATGAGATCATTTCGGAAACAGATGGTGTAATGGTTGCACGCGGTGACCTGGGCGTAGAAATATGGATGGAAGAAGTACCGATGGTTCAAAAGATGCTGGTGGAAAAATGCAATAGAGCAGGTAAGCCTGTTATTGTTGCTACCCAGATGATGGAAAGCATGATTGAAAATCCTCGACCGACGCGGGCAGAAACCAACGACGTAGCAAATGCCGTCATGGACGGCGCGGATGCTTTGATGCTATCTGCCGAGACCGCTTCCGGTAAATATCCATTGGAAGTTATCCGCAGTATGGTACGCACCGTCGCTTCGGTAGAAAAAAATCCGAAGATCTATTATCACTTTAGAAACGTCGAAAAGAACTCTCCAAAATACATTCATGATAATTTTGTGCTGGCAGCCTGTAAACTGGCAAAGGATGTAGGGGCAAAGGCGATCGTGGGAATGACACAGTCAGGATATACGGCCTTCCAATCTTCTGCTTACAGACCGAATGCTAACATTTTTGTGTTTACTTCAAACGCATCACTGTTAAATAAAATCAACCTCGTGTGGGGCTCTCAAGGATATTATTATGATAAAATAAATTCAACAGATGAAACCATATCGGATGTTGAAGCCACATTAAAACGTGATGGCCATGTGAAAACTGGCGATATCATTATTATTCTCGCCAGCATGCCAATTCATGAAAAAGCCAGGACTAATACTTTGAAGATTAATGTCGTGAAGTAATCGGTTATCAGGTAATCGGTTGGTGCTTCGTAGGAAGGTGTAGTTGGTAAGAAGTAGTTAGTAAGAGGTGGCCACTTCGATTCGCCACTTTGGAAGCCTTTGTGTCTTAGGGACTTTGTGGTTATGGAATTTGAATCTCGGAATCAGTAATCAGTGACCAGCGCATGCAGTGATCGGGACCGTTTACCGTTTACCCGAATACTGATTACCATTGCTCTCCAAAGAAGGCACAACCATCATCACCTCCTCACGCTCGACAACCACCAAACCAGGAGGATCTCCCTTCCTTTTGCGCACGTATTTCTTCGGTGTTACTGACACGGGGCACAGGGATTCATTTTTGCGCTTTGAGTAATAGGCAGCAAGCTCTGCCCCTCGCTGAATGACGTCTTTTGGAAAGTTTTTCCCGGACTGATGCTTAATGAGCACATGAGATCCCGCGACATCTTTTGCGTGCAACCAAAGATCTTCTTTGTAGCCTAACTTCAGTGTAAGGGTATCGTTGTTTTGTGCGTTTTTACCAATCCAGATTTTGTAACCATTAAATTCCACTTCACGATAGGGTAAGGATGCTACCTCTTTCTCTTTCTCGGGGGCTATCTCCAGGCTTCCCGTAATCTTTCGCAAGTTTTTTATATCCTCAGCGGCTGCAATTTCTTCCAGCTGATGCGCGAGCGTATCTTTTTCCTTTTCTTTGCTTGATAAAATTTTTTGCAGGTGAGTGATCTCGATGTGTTGATTCTTTGCTTTTCTGTAAAAGATTGCGGCGTTTTTTTGCGGACTTATGTCCCTCTTAAGTTTTATCACGGTTGGATGATCGTCGCGATAAAAGTCTGGTAATGTCACGTGCTCGGTGCCCGTTGGGATAGCGTGTAAGTTCGCCATCAATAGATCTGCCCACACTTTGTAATTGTTGTCTTTTTCCAGTTCATGGAGCTTGTTCCGGATTTTGTCAGAATAACTTTCTGAAGCATGAAGTTTGGATTTTAATTCCGAGATGAGTGATGTCTTTTCCTTTGCGAAGGAATCTTGCTGCGTATAATAAATAAAGAACTCATGGATCGCTTGCACCGGGTCATCAAATTTTTTGATCAGTTTGCCAAACTCCAGCAGGGAAAAAAATATTTTGCCTCCCGCTTCCCGAATGGCGTAAATTGGATTGTTAAGTTGATCGCGAACTTGCAGGATGGCGTTCCACTGTTCCTGCATTGAACGGTTTTCGTAATTATTAGCCTTCAGGAACTTCCACACTATTTTCCCAAAGGTGAAGTAGAGCTTTTCCGGTTGATGGTGATGTTGCACAAAATTTTCATAACTCCAATCGATCACCCTGTCTAAATCAGTCAAGCGTAATGACTCATCGTCGGGAATGTTGTTTTTAAAGATTTCAGCAACAATGCCATCCTTAAAGAGAATAACATTGGACCTGTTCCCATGCATCTTGAACAGCAGCGAAATGTTATTGCTGAAATTGATGGCAAAGCTCCTTTCGTTTTCATACTGCCGGATTCCTTCGACACGTTGTCCGATTAGTTTTTCAAAGAGATCAATACTATTTCTTCGCGCCCGATGAAAATTTTCCGGAAATGACAAACAAGAAAAAGAAGGCGACAAACTTGCTCTGATAAAAAAAGGTGACTCCTGTCGTTCAAATCGGACAACCAATTCGTCTTTGTTCTGACTAAAACATTCGGAAACAACGGACAATCTAATCGCCTTTTCCAAAGCTGAGGTAAGCTGACGAAGAAAGTAGTAGTTATTGTGCATGGATCGTTATCCGTTATCAGTTAATAGTTATCCGTCACCAGTTTTCCGTTAATGGTTACCCGTTGTCCCCCCTCTCGAATGTGTTGCTGGACAAATATTTCACAAGTTATTGATCCAATCTTGGATTGTCTTGATTTTCATTCTACCGGACCGGATTACTGATAACTGATAACTACCTATCCCAGATCAAACTGCAGGCCATCATAGGCCAACATAACATTCGCTGGTAGTTCTTTAGATACCTCGGCATGGGTGCCAAGTTTATGGCTTATATGTGTAAGATAGGTTTTCTTCGCTTTGATTTTTTCAATCACTTGCAAGGCTTCTACTAAATTAAAATGCGAGATGTGAGTTTCACGCTGCAACGCATTTAATACGAGGATTTCTGTCCCCTTTAGCTTTTCAAACGTTTCTTCTGGAATGAAATTAGCATCGGTGATATAGCTGAAGTTTCCAAACCGGAAGCCATGCACGGGCATTTTCAAATGCATCACTGGAAGCGGGAGAACTTCGATTCCATTAACGGAAAATGGTTTGTCGTCAATGAGGTGAAACAATAATCGTGGGATGCCCGGATACGTATCTTTCATGAATGCATAGGCAAATTCAATTCTTAGTTGATCCAATACAGGCTGCGTACCATATACCGGCATGTCCATCTTCTGCATGAAATTATAGGCCCGAACATCGTCAAGGCCAGCTGTATGGTCACGATGCGCGTGGGTAAAAAGAACGGCATCGATTCGCTTTACACGTTCGCGCAACATCTGCTGTCGGAAATCAGGACCGGTATCTACGACAAAACTTTGACGGGATAATTCGATGTGAATCGAAGACCTCAGTCGTTTGTCACGAAAATCAAGTGATGTACAAACTTCACAGGTACAGCCGATCACGGGGACGCCCTGTGATGTACCGCTTCCCAAAAATGTAACTTTCATGCGCTCTTGAATTTAAAACAAGCGTATGAATTCAATCCACTATCAGAAATGGCAGTTAAGATTAGAACTGACACAGGCATTTTAAGCCGCTTGAAATTGTTGAATAAGTTCTTCGTAGAGTTTCTGACTTTTTTCGGTAAAACGGGAGCCATCCAGTACAATACCCTTCAGAATTTCCATCAACGCGTTGATCTTACCCTCCGTCGTATAAAATTTATTAACGATGATGATTTTTTGATCCTTCAAAACACAATATCCTGACTTAAAATTACCTTTCTCGTACCGAAGCGTATAGTCAGACTCGGCAATCATATCCTCCAGCTTGGTCAGAAATGGAATTGTATATTTAATCAT
>Ga0111539_10006358_pt1 | contig 15232 bp, 16 predicted proteins | sample RhiMethybrSRZTD1_FD_79667 | JGI IMG/M metagenome (GOLD analysis project Ga0111539, IMG submission 79667) | Populus rhizosphere microbial communities from Tennessee, USA - Rhizosphere MetaG P. TD hybrid SRZTD1 (version 2) (version 2) | ecosystem: Host-associated > Plants > Roots > Rhizosphere >... | reverse complement strand
CGATCGACGATGCGACGGCGGAGTTACCGATGTTGGCGTTGATCTTCACGAGAAAGTTACGCCCGATGATCATCGGCTCCGACTCGGGATGATTGATGTTTGCGGGAATAATCGCACGTCCGCGCGCCACTTCCTGACGCACGAATTCCGGCGTCACGTACGAGGGAATCGCCGCGCCGAACGACTGACCGCGATGTTGATGCAGCAGCGAATCTCGCGGCGCGTCAGCGGCCATGTCCCACGCAGCTTCGCGACCCATGTTTTCGCGGATCGCAATGAACTCCATCTCGGGCGTGATGATTCCGCGGCGGGCGTAGTGCAATTGCGTGACACATGCGCCTCGTTTTGCTCGCAAAACCTTGCGACGCAACGCGGGAAAATCTTCCAGTTTGCCGACGTCTTTGACACGCGCCCGATTCGCTGCATCGAACGTCAGGTAACCATCGTCGATCGGCTGCGCCTGGCGTCCTTCGTACTCCTCGACGTCTTCGCGTGCGCGAACCCACTCGGCACGCAATGCGGGCAGGCCTTTCGTCACGTCGCAGTCAACGTCGCTGTCGCCCCACGGACCGCTTGTGTCGTAAACACGTACCGGCGGATTCGCGACCAAACTGCCGTCCAAATTGCGCGACGCCGCCTGTGTGATCTCCCGAAAAGGCACCTTGACGCCGGGCAATTGCCCGTCGACATAAACGCGACGCGAGACTTCCGATGTTGGCTTTACTGCTGCACTCATCTGTATTGTTTCTCCCCGGTGAAACAGTATAATCGCCCGGCTAGGACCCAACCTAATCGGCCTTCCGGAGAAACTAGATGTTGAAACGACTCGTCGCCCTGTCCCTAGTCCTGTCGTTGTTGTCCGTGTCTGTTATCGCCCAAAACGGAAGCGGAGACATGGTCTCCCGCATCCGCAAGGAAGCGATGGAACGTTCGCAGATCATGAAAACCATGCACATGTTCACCGACCTTTACGGCCCGCGCCTTACCGGTTCACCAAACCACAGGGCTGCAGCCGAGTGGGCGGTAAAACAGATGACCGCATGGGGACTCGAAAACGCGCATCTCGAACCGTGGGACTTCAAACATCCCGGTTGGGCCAACGAGCGGCTCTCCGCGCACCTGATCGCGCCCGTCAAGGACGCACTCGTCTGCGAAGCCCTCTCGTGGACGCCGAGCACCAAGGGAACTGTCACCGCCGACGCCTTCCACTTGTTGCTGCCGGAGCGTCCGTCGCAGGACCAGTTGACCGCGTTCTTCGCAAGCAACAAAGCTAGCGTCCGCGATCGAATCGTCTTGATTGGAAAAGCCGCGGTGGTCCCGGTGAACTTGAATCCGCCGGCGAAGCGACAGACCGACGAGCAGGCGGCGCAGCGTTATGGTCTCAACCCTCGGCCATTTCCTTTCCCGAGCGCGTCACCAACGCCAACGCCCGCTCCGAACGCACCGCGCCCGCTCACCGCACGGCAGGTCGACGAGCAGCTCGACGCATTTCTGAAAGCCAACGGCGCGGTGGTTCGCGTGAACGATGCAGGTCGTGAGTTTCGACAGATTCGCGCTTTCAATAACAGAACGTTCGACGTGACGAAGGTCGTGCCCACCGTTGTGATGAGCAATGAAGACTTCGGACGCATCACGCGCATTCTGAACGACGGCACACAGGTCGTGCTGGAGTTCAATATTGTCAATCGCACCTATCCCGAAGGCGCAACGTCTTACAACACGATCGGCGAGATTCGCGGCAGCGACAAAGCAGACGAAGTGATCATGCTCGGCGGGCACCTCGATTCGTGGCACGCCGCGACCGGCGCGACTGACAACGCCGTCGGTTGCGCGATCATGATGGAGGCCGCACGAATCCTGAAGGCGTTGAACGTCCAACCGCGCCGCACGATTCGCGTCGCGTTATGGAGTGGCGAAGAGCAGGGGCTGCTGGGTTCGCAAGCCTACGTCAAAGAACATTTCGGTTCATTTGAGGAAAAGAAGCCGGGCTACGAGAAGTTTGGCGGCTACTTCAATATCGATTCCGGCACCGGTCGCGTGCGCGGCGCGTCGATCTTTGGGCCACCGGAAGCGGCGAGCATCATGCGCGACATTCTCGCGCCGTTCAAAGACGATGGCGTCGCGGGGGCGGTGCCGACGCGCAGCCGCAGGCTTGGCGGTTCCGACAACACCTCGTTCAACCAGGCTGGACTGCCCGGTATCGGGATGGGCCAGGATCCGATCGAGTACAACTCGCACACCTGGCACACAAACCTCGATACTTACGAACGCATTCTCGAAGACGATGTGAAGAAGAACGCAATGATCGTCGCGTGGTCGGTTTACCAGTTGGCGATGCGCGACGATCTGCTGCCGCGACTCGCGGCTGTCGACATGCCGCCGAAGCCGGTTGAAGAGCCCGCAACGCCGGCGACGCCCGCTCGTCCCAGCACGAGATCGAACCGGTCGGAGTCTGGAAGAGGAAATCAGTAGCCACAAAGGCACAAAAGAAGTCGCCTGAATAACTGATTTACGATAATGGCAATAACTCGCCGTCAGTTCCTGAGGCGTAGCGCTCTTGCAGTTGCGGGTGTTGGTCTCATTCCACCGCGACTGGTTCTCACAGCCCCGGCTAAGAAGGTGCTCATATTGGGCGCCGGAATGGCCGGGCTTGCTGCTGGATACGAACTCTCAAAACTCGGTCACGACGTAACGCTGCTCGAAGCGCGCACCCGACCTGGCGGGCGCGTCTTCACGTTGCGCGAACCCTTCGCCGACGGACTTTACGCGGAAGCAGGTGCGGCGCGCGTCCGCGACAATCACAATCTCACGCTCAAATACATCAAGGCTTTTGATCTCCCGCTCGAGCCCTTCTACCCGTCGAAATTGAAAGCCGTGCGTTTGGATCACGGCGGACGCGAGGAAGTGCCGATCGACGGTTACACCGACGCGATGACGGAGCACTACGGCGGAGAGCTCGGCGACGGTCCCGCGATCTGGCACAAGATCAAAGGTGGTATGGATCTGCTGCCCAAAGCTTTCGCCGCGCGTCTCGGAAACAAGATTCACTACGGTGCAGCGGTGGTGAGAATCGAGCAGGATGCGAAACAGGCGACGGTAAAGTTTGTGAAAGACGGCACGACGCAAGCGCTGTCGGCCGATGTTGTTCTGTGCACGATTCCGTTTTCCGTGTTGCGCCGGATCGAACTGCCGGGGTTGTCGTCGCGCAAGAAGGACCTCATCAAGCGAACTCCGTACGACGCCGTGGCTCGCGTTTATCTGCAAACGAAGAATCGCTTCTGGGAGACGAACGGACTCAACGGGTTTGCGTTTACGAAAGGCGCGATCGAGATCTGGCAGCCGACGTGGAGCCAGCCTGGACCACGCGGAATCCTGATGACTTACGCGCGGTCTGGCGAAGCTGAGCGAATCACGTCGTTAAAAGAGAACGAACGCATCGCGCAGGGCGTGAACATGCTCGACCCGATCTTCACCGGACTGCGCGCGAACTTCGAACGCGGTACGACGAAGTGTTGGCTGGAGGACGAGTGGTCGCGTGGCGCATGGGGGTTTGTCGGTATTGCGGAAATGCTGACGGCCTCAGCACCTGACGGGCGCATCTACTTCGCCGGCGAGCACATGTCGCCTTCGTTTTCGTGGATTCAGGGAGCGTTGTCCTCGAGTTTGCGCGCGGTGAAACAGATCGACGAATCGGCGGATGTTGAAGTGGCGTTAGCCGCCAATAAAGCTCATCGAGCGTGATGGGGCGATGAAGCCGGGATCGTTGATGAAGTGGCGTGGTTCTTTTTTGTAGACGACCGATTCGATGAATTCGACGATCTCAGCGCGCGTGGCGCCGTTGCGAACGACGTCGCGTAACGAGTGTTCGATAGTCGAGAATAGACACGTACGAATCTGACCGTCGGCGGTTAAGCGAATTCGCGAACACGCACCACAGAATGGTTCAGTGACAGGCGCGATGATTCCGACCTCACCCGGCGCGCCGTCGGCAAAACGATAACGCGACGACGTTTCCGAACCGCGTTTCACGTCGAGTTTCACCAGCGGAAAGCGTTCGTTGATGCGATCGTGAATCTCTCTTCCCGACACGACGTCTTCGCGCGCCCAGTCGTGCCCTGAATCCAGCGGCATAAACTCGATGAAGCGCATCTTCACGTCGTGCTCGCGCGCAAACGCCGCGAAGTCGGCGACTTCGTCTTCGTTGTGACCGCGGACGATCACGGCGTTGATCTTGATCGGTTCGAGGCCCGCGTCTTTCGCGGCGGCGATTCCTGCCAGAACTTTTTCCAACACGTCGACGCCGGTCATCTGCTTGAACACGTTTCGCTTCAAGCTGTCGAGACTGATCGTGACGCGATCGAGTCCAGCCTCTTTTAGCCCGCGAGCGCGGTCGGGCAGGAAATAGCCGTTAGTCGTCAGCGCCAGATCTTGCAGGCCAGCGGGTTTGAGGTTCACGAGCTTGCGAATGATCGTTTCGATGTCGCGACGCATCATCGGCTCGCCGCCCGTGAGGCGAATCTTTTCGATACCGAGCGAGACAAAGATGTCGCAGACGTACTCGATCTCTTCGTACGAAAGCATTTGCTCTTTTGGCGCGATTGGCGGCTCGCCGTGCGGCAGGCAGTAGAAACAGCGGAAATTACAGCGATCCGTGAGCGAAACACGTAGATCGCGGATAGCCCGGCCAAATGAATCACGCAAAACTGACATCGGCAACGATGATAAGCCTTCATCCGTGTTTCTTCCAAAGAGCCTAATGAGATGGATCTCTCGTAAACACGGATGCGGGGAGGCGCCGACCGGTTTCGGGGTGTTTCAGTGAGCGTTTGAGCGTGAAGTCGAAGAGAAGCGGATTGTACTGGTAGATATCTTTGAGCGAGTCGCCTTCTTCGGCGCTGATGTAGCCGCGTCGAACAAGCGGGCGCATGCGGATGAGCATGTTGACTGCCGGCAACGGGTAGTCGCTGCCGTTCACCAGCCGCTCGTGGAGATCTTCGCGGCCGAGGATCGTGCTCAGCGGCCGGCCGGCACGATTGAACTGCGTCATCGCAGACGTTTCGCCGAACACCAGCCCTTCGTAACGCTTGTCGTCCATCAACCGCATGAACAGATCGAAATTCTCAACCTGGGGCCTGCTCTTGTCGTCGAGATCTTCGTTCGTCCCCAACCCCGCGCAATGCGCGACGATCACTTTCACACCGTGGTCCAGCGCGCGTCGCAACAGCAACGGATTGCCGAGTTTCTGATCCTCTTCCGCCTCGACCGCCTTCTCCTCACCGCCATGACTCAACAGCACGAGACCGAGTTCCTTCATCTTCTGATAGAACGAATCGCACTGCGGGTCTGAAGGATTGATCCCCATAGCGTTCGGCAACCACTTCACCACACGGACGCCAAGCATGGCCCACTTTTCAAGCTCCTGAACCGCATCCGGCCGGTACGGATTCACTGAAATGTTCGGCACGAACATCTCCGGATATTGATTCGCCAGCTCGAACACGTATTCGTTCGGCACGTAAAACTCGGTCTTCTCGAGATCGACCGTGCCATCGCGACGATAATGTTTATCGAACGCGAGTATCCGGTGCCTGCCGTGGTTCGCGATGTTGCTGACCAGGTCCGTCAGTCGTTCGACAAACTCCGTATCACCGTGTTCCTCCGTTTTAATTCCGGCCGAACTCATGTAGACCTTGAACTTGAGGCGATGAAACGGGTGCGCCCAGGTGTGCATCTTCGCGTTGACGAACGCGTTCGTGCCGCCCGCGCCAATGCCTGCGATGTGAACGTGATGATCGACAAGCTGGTGGGAATCCAAGCCGTCGAATGCGCGCTTGATGAGGTCGGCGGCTTTCTGACTCAACTTCGTCGACAGCTCATCCGGCTGTCGTTTGAAGGCGCCGCCGATTTGGTGGATCAGACACATTCGATCAGCCGCTGCGTCGTGGCAAACGCATCATCGTGCCCTGCATCGTCGCGATAAGCTGCCATTCGTCGACGCCACTCCTCGCAAACACGTCGGCACGAACGACGGTGAGCGTCCTGCCCGGTTTGATTACTTCGGCGTGCGCGAGAAACATTTCGCCTTTCGCCGGTCGCAGCAGGTTCACTTTGAACTCCACCGCGAGCACGTCCGACTCCGGCGGCATCAAGCTGTAAGCAGCGTAACCACAAGCAGTATCGGCAATCGCCGTGATGATACCCGCATGAACGTAGCCGTCCTGCTGCGTCAGATCGGGTCGATAAGGCAGAGTGATCTCCACCACGCCTGGCTCGACGCGGACCAACTCGCCGCCGATCAGACCCATGATCGCCTGCTTTGCAAAGCTTCGCCTGACTTCATCAGCAAAGGCGGGATTACTCGCTTCTCGCATAATTGGTTTACTTCAACGCCTGGTCCAGACTGGAAGAATCGTCGAGCAGGATCCACTCGACGATCGAAAGCGGCAAGCTGCCGTTCTTCAGCAGATCGTCGTGGAACTGGCCCAATTGAAAACTCGCGCCGCGCTTGTCGCGATACTTTCCGAGCAGACGCATGATCTGCCACTTGCCCGTGATGTACGTGATCTTCTGCGTCGGACTCGATGCCGCGCCCGCCGCTTCACCTTCCGCGGCTTCGCGATCGAGCCCTCCGGCTTCCATGAAATAGTTGACCGCCTGATCGAACGTCCACTTGCCGGTGTGCAGGTTCACGTCGACGCCGATGCGCGCCGCACGATAACGCGAGAGCCGCAAGATTTGTGCTTGAGCCACCGAGTTGTCCGGATAGAGCCCGGTGCGCATCAACATCTCCTCGGTGTATAGCGCCCAACCCTCGATGATGATCCCGTCAGAATGTTGACGGCGAATCTCATTGGGAATGTGGTTCGCGATCGAGAGTTGCAGGAAGTGACCGGGAATACCTTCGTGGCCCAGGATCGGCCGCGGATCTTCGATCGCGGCGCGGATGTAGAAGTTCTTACTGGCCGGGTTGTACGTCGGAATGAAGTAGAAGCCGCTGTTGTCTTTGTCGTAAACGCCCGGCGGATTCATAAAACCACCGGGACTCGTCGGCTTGAACGCTTCCGGCAACTGTCGAATCTGAAATGGTCCAACGTGAGACGGAATCGTCACCAGGTGGTGGCTCTTCAGAAAATCGATCATCTCCGCCTGGCGGCTCTCGTACTTCTTGAGAAAGTCCTGCTGGTCGGTCGGAATGCTCTTGCTGCGCGCGGGATTCGGGTCCGCAAGCGACGGATCGGACAGTAACGATTCCAGCGCTCGATAGCGCGCGAGTTCCGTCTGGCCCAACATCTCGATCTGTCCCGCGTCGAGCGGTAACAGGTATACGTTCTTCAGCAAGTAGTTGTAGTTCTCGGCGCCCATCGGCTTGAACGGCACCATGCCCGACAAACGTTGCTCCAGCCAATCGGCAAAACCGTGAATCGACTTCAGCGCCGCATCACGCGCGGCTACAAGCGAGTTTTTCTCCGCGGGCGTGAGATCTTTCGCCAGCGACATCATGCTGTCGTTGAAAAGACCATCGATCGAACGCGCGGAGTCGATCGCGAGTCGCGCGTAAAGCTGAACGGGCCTGGTGAGGTTTGACTTCGCCTTCTCGATCATGAAAGGCATTTGCTTCAGCCGCGCCGTCGCAGCGACCGCGCGGACGCGAGGCGTGTCGTACTCTTTCTTCAACAACGAAAAGATCCCGCTGCTGCACTCGTTGACGTAGAGCTGCGGGTCGGTCGCTTCCGAGTCCAGCACGCGATTGAAGAATGCGACGCTCTCGAGCTGCGAACGAAACAACAACCAGTCGATCCGATCGTCTTTGGACCAATTCGACGCGGGCATCTTGCGCACTTTGTTGACCAGATCGGTAACGTACAACCGTCTCGCCAACACCCCCGACAGCGAGTAGTCCGTCAGCTTGTCGTCCCACGTGTGAAGGCCCATGTCGCTCGACGACGTCGGAAAATTCTGATTGCGCCAACGGTAATACTCGTCCGCCATGCGACGAAGATCGGCGGGTGTTTGGGCTGTTGTTGGTGTGACTGACACGATTAATAGAACACAGGCGAACAGGAGGAATTTAAGGTTTTTCATTGTGATCTAACAAAGCAAGGGCGTTGCGTTGCAATCCGGAAAGCTTTGCGCGCTTCATCGCGCTGCCACGGAAACGTTCGACGTAAGCGTCGTGGCTGAGTTGGACAATATCACGAAGTTCAGCGTTTACGTTTCCCTCGCGCGGGACGAACCGCGGATCGGCGGTCACCTGTTCAAAACGGTTCCACGGGCAAACGTCCTGACAGATGTCGCAGCCGTACATCCAACCCGACAGGTTCTGCTCGATCTCGGGCGGCAACTCGGGCGTGCGGAGTTCTATCGTCGCATACGAAATGCACTTGTTTGAATCGACGACGTAAGGTTCGGTGATCGCGTTAGTAGGACAGGCGTCGATGCACAACGTGCAAGTGCCGCAGTGGTCTTCAATTGGTTCGACGTCGTAATCGAGTGCGAGATTCAACAGCAGCTCACCGATGAAGACCCACGATCCGTACTCCGGCGTAATCACGTTTGAATGCTTACCGAGCCAGCCAAGCCCGGCGCGAACGGCCCAGGCCTTGTCCATCACCGGCTGAATGTCGACGCAAACTTTTCCTTCCGCATGTGGATCGCGCTCTTTGATCCACGCCAGCAAAGCGCCGAGTTTCCCGGCGACGACGTCGTGATAATCGTCGCCCCACGCATAGCGCGAGACTTTTCCTGTCGCAGAGTTTTGTTCGTGCTGATGAGGGGTGTAGTAGTTGAGTGCGACGACAACAATCGATCGTGCTTCGGGAAAGATCTCGCGCGGGCTGATGCGCTTTTCGACGTCGCGCGCCATCCACGACATGGTGCCGTGAAAACCGCGAGCCAGCCACTCTTTCAAACGCCGCCCCTCTTCGTCGAGCGAGGCGGCGCTTACAACTCCGACCTTCGAAAATCCTTCGGCGCGTGCGCGCTCTTTGATCGCGTCTGAAGTGACTGCGTTACGAAACCCTTGCTGGTCCAAAAGAAGCCTCAACTGGCTGTAAACTTCGTCCGCAATGATAACGGATTACGGCCCTTGAAGCTTCTGCATGGTGATCGTAATCATCGGCGTGTCGCCCGCCGTGCGGTTGTACGACACCCAGTAACCGGCTTTCGGATAACGCACGAGTTTGTACTTCGATCCGTCGGACTTCGATTCGATGTCGCTGCCGAACACCTGCTGCGGTGTGATCGGGCTGCTGGCGCCGTTCATGAAGTCGACCGAGATCGCGGTCACTTTGCGAGTGGCTTTGTCGTAAATGACCTGGCAGGTTTCCTTCTCGCCGAAGACGAAAAGGTCTTGCTCGTCACCTTTGTCGGCAGGGTTGCCGAGTTTCTTGCGCACTTCGTCGGCGAGCCATCCGATTTGAATGCCGCGATACTCGAGAAACACCGGATCTTCAGCGGCGGCGGCAGTCTTTCGCGTGGTCTGCGCTGACGCTGAACTGCCCGCAAGGAAAAGACAAATAGCTACAAGCGTAGCTCGACTTAGTATCCATAAATTTGAGGATCTCGAAAGGCGAGTCATAGTTACTCCTTCCCAGGAATAATATGTTTAGGACCAAAAGCTGGCAGGGTAAGAGCCGGCTAAAACCAATCCCAAACACCCTAACCGGCTCGATGTCGCGAACAATAATCCGAAGAAATCGCGATGTCAATGGCCGCGGAGGGCTCAAAAACACGGAGCTCCTAGACCCGAAAATCAGGATCTTTTCCCACAACGCTGTTGACTCGCAATTCGGATTGGCGTAGAAGCAGGGTTGTTTTTGGGCCAGGTTTTGAATCCCCTGATTTTTGAAGCAAAGGAGTCATACTCAATGAACAGAAACGTCCTATCTATAACGCTCGCATTGGCGATTGCGGCGCTCAGCCTCGCGGCACTCTCATGCTCGCCAACGGCTGACACGAACGTCAATTCGACACTGACAACCAACAGGAACGCGGGGCCGGAACCAGTGAATACGGCGGCCATCGAAACTGAGTTGAAAAAACTGGAAACCGATTGGGCCAACGCCTACAAGACCAAGGACGCTGCACTAGTCCGTCGCATCCTGGCGGATAGCATCGTGCTGACTTATCCCGACGGAAGTACGGGAACCAAGAGCGATGAGGTCCAAATGACCGAGACCGGCGCATTTTCCGCTGACTCGTGGGACATGGCCGATGAGAAGGTGACGGTGGTTAATGCGGATGCCGCATTCATTACCGGAAAAACCACGATCAAGAACGGAAAACTAAAAGAGCCCAAGTCCGGCCAGACGATCGACATCAGCGGCGAATATCGTTTCCTCGACGTCTACGCCAAAAAGGGTGGAACCTGGCAGGTCGTAGCGTCGCAGGTCACGAAGGTCGCGGCGCCGGGACCGCCGTCAGTCGCGAAGGCCACACCTTCGCCGGCTGTCGCAGCCTCGCCGGCTGCAAAAGCTTCACCGGCGGCAAAGGCTTCACCGGCTGGAAAAGCTACGCCGGCAAAACCAGCACCGTAACAGGATCTGTCTAACTTGTGGTCCAGATACCGGGGATGGTCGTTGCGCACTGCGGGCAACGACCTTCACTGGTGACGTTTACCTGCCGGATCATGTAACCATAACGTTCCACCAGCAGCTCATCGCACGAGGGGCAGTAAGTGTTCTCCCAACGTCCCACTCTTCCCGGCAGATTTCCCGCGTAGATGTAATTTAGTCCCGCCTCTTGCCCGATTTCACATGCGCGCATCAGTTGTTCGGCGGTCGTGTTCGCGTTTTCCGTCATTCGATAGTCCTGGTGGAACGCTGTGACGTGCCAGGGAATGTCGGGCGACACAGAAGCGATGAAGTCTGCCGCGCGGCGCAACTCGTCAACCGAATCGTTAAAGCCCGGGATCACCAGCGTGACGATCTCTTCCCAAAAACCGCGCTCATGGACCATCTTCACCGTCTCGAGAATGTTGTCGACCACACCGCCCAATTGTCGATAGTTTTTGTCGTTCATCGACTTCAGATCGATCTTGTAACAGTCGGTCCAGGGACGGAGGTAATCGAGCACCTGCGGGGTGGCGTTTCCATTCGAGATGAATGCGGTGAGGAAACCTTCGGGCCGCGCTTTCTGAAAAACCGAGACTGCCCACTCGGCGGTAATCAACGGTTCGTTGTAACTGCTGCCGACCATCGCCGCGCCATACGCTTTGGCCATCGTCACCAGGCGTTCGGGTGAAACCGGCGTCGGGTTCGTGCCGGCGGAGTCGTCGCGCAGCGCTTGCGATGTGAGCCAGTTTTGGCAGTACGCGCAGTGCAAGTCGCAACCCAACATGCCGAAAGTCAGGGTGTCGGAACCAGGCAGCACGTGGAAAAACGGTTTCTTCTCCGTGGGATCGCAGGCGAGTGCGGCGACGTAGTTTGCCGGGACACGCAGTTGTCCGCCTTCGTTGAAGCGAACTTTGCAGATGCCTCGTTTGCCGAGTTTGATCACGCATCGGTGACCGCACGCGTAACACTTCAGCGCGCCGCCTTCGAGATCTTCGATCAGTTCGGGCGCGCCCTCGATGGTCATCGAGTCGAGAACGTTGGCGAGTGGCGCTGACGTGGCACTGATAGGCATTGCTCTACTTCCGTGCTACAAATTATACGGCAATGATAATCGAACAAATAACGGTCACCGCTTTTCAGCAGCACACTCGCATCGTCGCCTGCGAAAACACGAAACGGGCGATCTGTATCGATCCGGGTGACGAAGCGGATCGCATCGTGGAAACTCTCGAACGCCGCGGTTTGACGCTCCAGGCGATCACGCTGACTCATGCGCATCTCGATCATGTCGGCGGTGTTGCTGCACTCAAAAAGCTGAAGCCAGAGGCCAAAATTATTCTTCACAAAGGCGATGAGTTCATGTATCTCGGATTGCCCGAGCAACCGGCGTGGATCGGCGTTCCGCGTTCGCAATGGGCGAGGCTGGGAATGGAGTTTGAGGCGCCGCCGCCGGTTGATGAATATTGGAGCGACGGGCAGAAGTATTCCGTAGGCGAGCTCACGTTTGAAGTGATTCACTGTCCCGGACACACGCCGGGTCACGTCGTTCTGTTTGAACCGCAACAACGAAAAGTTTTCGTCGGCGACGTGCTGTTTGCCGGATCGATCGGCAGAACTGACTTGCCCGGTGGTTCGACCGAGCAGTTGCTCGATTCCATCAAGAACAAGTTGTTGACGATTGGCGACGACGTCGAGGTGTTGTCAGGGCATGGACCTGCGACGACCATCGGCGAGGAACGGTTGACGAATCCATTTTTGATCGGAGACTACTGGCGAGAAGGTGGTCGGTTCTAAACTTCAGCGCAGGCGTTTGGCCTTCATCTGTTCCCACAGATCCTTCTGATCGTCGTTTAACTGGCTGGGTAGCGTGTCAACGGAAAGTCCCTGTTGCGCGCAAAACTGTCGCCATAGCACGAACCGCAAATCGTATTGACCGGTGGACTCTGAAACCGAGTTATCGAGTTTTGGCTGTTTGTTCCGCTCTCCCGTATTCATCACCCTTATACTCTACTTACCTTTGAATCTGTGGGGTGAAGTGTAACAGCTTTACTCGGGATGTGCGATCCGTGTTTCCCATCGTTCGACAGGAAACACGAACGGCTGTGCCACGCGGATTTACGGTTTCTCGACGATGTCTTTCTTGAGGCTGGTGACGAACGCGAGAATCTCACCTTTCTCTTTTTCCGGCACTTTGAACTTGTCTAAGGACGCGACGAGATGCTTGGCGGCAGCGTCCCATTCGGCGTTCGTGATGCCCAGTCCGGCGTGCGACGTTTTCATTTCACGACCTGTGTACACGCACGGTCCGCCGGTGGCGGCGCAGAATTGATCGAGGATATGTTGGCGAATTCGTTTCTTTGAATCGGTGCTCTGCCCAATGAAAAACTTCTCAAACTGCTTGTCGCTGACCAGTCGGACGATGAAGTCGTCGACCACCGCGGCAAGAGCGTTATAACCGCCGACACGTTCGTAGAGTGATTTCTCCTGCGATGCGGCAATCGCAGTTGCACTCATCGTCAACAGCAGGGAAAGGACCAACCCGATAACGGTTGCTCGCTGAAAACGTTTACTGCTTTGCATGACATATCTCCTTTGTTGGTTGAGAACTACAAAGTCAAATACGGATGAGGATCACCGCCTGGATTTACCCGATTGGATTTTAAGCAGGATCGGTTTTACAAACCGCTGCGAAGATAGATCGCGCTGGTGGGCGCCTTGGAGCCGCCCGCTGGCTCGAGAGTGATTGCAAACACGGCTGAATCGAGGGCGCGGTCAGGAACTTCATCCCTCAACTCACCTCGACCGATTTCATCGGAAGAAAACGTCTGACCGGGAATCGGTGGATTGTTGCCGACGATGAACCAAAGCTGGTACTCCTTGCCCGCCGGCGTTGGGGGAAGAGCGTTGGCCATCAGTAAGGCGCGACCACTGCCGTCGTACGCAAGTTGCGCCGTTGCGCCAGTGCCCGGCCCGGTGCCGGACAACGACCTGAATCTCGCTCCGGGTGAACTCAGGATTGAGGCCAATTCATTCGCCCGATACGATTCCTCCTCTAACGACCGCATCCGGCCCATAAGAAGATCAGTCTCCCGGTGCAGCGCCCGGTTCTGCTGCCACAGCACCACAATCCACAGAATCAGCACGAGGAACAGAACGGCCGCGGCAACCGCACCGACTCGGCCGAACGCCGTCCATCTTTCGCGACGGCTCTGAGGGAACTCGACCACACGCGACTGCGTCGACTCCTGCTGCGGCTGCTTTTGTTTTTCACTCCGGACAGCGTTCATGATGCGATCGCGAACCTGCGGCGAAGGCTCAGCCGGTGGAACACCTAACGCCAGTGATGCCGCAGTGTTCTCCCAATCGGCCAGCTCTCTCCGGCACTCGGCACACTCCGAGAGATGCTGATTCAACGCGTGCTCGTCAGCCGCGTCGAGCGCGGAAAGAGCCCGCGCCGGTAACATCTCCTTGTAGTCTTCGTGTGCCATCCTTCGTTCAGTTACTACTGAAAATATTGACCTCGTGCCGAAAGCAGCTCGCGCAGCTTCATCATTCCGCTACGCATGCGCGTTTTCACCGTCCCCAGCGGCGCGCCGAGTTGCAACGCGATTTCCGACTGCGTGAGACCGTCGAAATACGCGAGCATCAAGGGGCGCTTTTGCTCTTCGGGGAGTTGCGAGAGTGCGCTATTTACCACGCCACGCTGTTCCGACCGGATCGCGTCGCTGGCCGCATCCGACACATCTTCAGATGCCTCGTCGGCCCCGGCCATGGTCACCACGCGCTCACGCGACGCCAGCGCCCGCAGGCGATCGATGCCGCGGCTGCGCGCCAGCGTAACCAGCCACGTAAACGGTCTCCCGCGATTCTCGTCGAAGTCTGCCGCGCGCCGCCAAACCTGCATAAACACCTCTTGCAGCACGTCCTCCGCTTCCTCGCGGTTATTCAATATACGCATCAGCACGCCGAACAGGATTAGCCGGTAGCGGTCGTAGACTTGTCCCAGGGCCGCCTCGTCCCTGGCAGCGACGGCCTTCAGCAGATCGACGTCTTGGTCGTGTGGCTGTTCAGATCGCAAGAGAGGTTTATCCGTGCACCCCGGTAAATACGAGGGGTACACGGATTTGGGATTTAAGCGACGGTAATTTCGTCGGAAAGGTAAACGTCCTGGATGGCGTTCAACAGTTGGACGCCTTCATTCATCGGACGTTGGAACGCTTTGCGGCCGGAAATGAGCCCCATTCCGCCGCCGCGCTTGTTGATGACTGCCGTGCGCACCGCCTCGGCCATATCGCTCGCGCCCTTCGACTCGCCGCCGGAATTGATCAAACCGCAGCGGCCCATGAAGCAGTTGGCCACCTGGTATCGAACGAGATCGATCGGGTTGTCGGTGGTGAGTTTCTCGTAAACGAGCTTGCTCGTCTTGCCGTAAGAGCCGCCCAATGCAGCTTCGACTGCTTTGTAACCACCGTTTCGCTCGGGAAGTTTCTGTTTGATGATGTCGGCCTGGATAGTGACGCCGAGATGGTTTGCCTGAGCAGTCAAATCGGCGGACGCGTGCATGTCGCCTTCCGGAGTTTTGAACTTGGAATTGCGCAGGTAGCACCAAAGGATGGTGCCCATGCCGAGCTCGTGCGCCTGCGCGAACGCTTTGCTGACTTCCGTGATCTGCCGCGTCG
>Ga0111539_10006356_pt1 | contig 15233 bp, 18 predicted proteins | sample RhiMethybrSRZTD1_FD_79667 | JGI IMG/M metagenome (GOLD analysis project Ga0111539, IMG submission 79667) | Populus rhizosphere microbial communities from Tennessee, USA - Rhizosphere MetaG P. TD hybrid SRZTD1 (version 2) (version 2) | ecosystem: Host-associated > Plants > Roots > Rhizosphere >... | reverse complement strand
CGTCGTTGCCGATGGTGAAGTCGCTGATCACGCCGCCCTTCACGAACGGCACCAGGAAGTAACCGTAGTTGACGCCGGACCCCGGCTCGCAGATCGCGGTCGGCACCTGCGACCAGACTTCCAGCGCGAACCCCGAGTCGCAGGCGTCGATCCCGGAGTTCATCCGGAACCCGACCGCGTTCGGCCCGGGGGCCGCAGCCGCGTCGAATACCGGCATCTGGCCGGTCATGATTTCGTAGAGCGCCGGGTTGACGCTGCAGAACTCCACCGAGATTTCGTATCCGGTGAACTTCGGGCACGGTTCGTCGAGGATGCAGATGTCACCGGCGGCGTTGGTGACGCTGATCGTGGTGCCTTCGTCGGTCTGTGCGGTGAGGCTCACCGTGATGAACCCGTCGGAAACCACCGACGCATCCGTACCCGGCACCACCGTCCCGCATCCGTCCAGCCGGGTCACCCGCATGGAGCGGCCCCGGACCAAAGAGAAACACTTGTTACCGGGCATGTCTCACTCCTACTTCTTCTTGGCGCTCTTCTTGGCGGGAGCCTTCTTGGGAGGTGGGGGCGCTTGTTCCTGCTGGGGTGCCTCTTCCTCCTTCTTCTCCGGCGGGAACGCCCGCTGGTGGACCTCCTCGGGGACGATGAACGCGCCTTCGGAGGTCTTGACGGCCGACGGCCCCAGGTCGAGTTCCTCGGCCGCGGCCAGGAGCAGCACCGCCTGATCGGTGGGGTTCGCGTCGAACGGCACCTTGACCTCGCCCCCACTCACGGCGTGTCTCCGGTGGGCATCGGGACGCCGGTCATCTTCAGCGACACACAGTCCGCGACCACCACGTACGCCCGCTCGACGAGCATGTTGACGGTGTTGTTCGCGGTATCCGGCGCCGGGACATGAACCTTCGGCCCGCGGAAGACCACCACGTCCCCGGTCCCGTACAGGGCGGTCGAGGAGTAGCCGGTCCCGACCACCACCTTCGACCCGATGGTGGTGGTGAACCGGCCCCCGTTCTCGACGAGCATCTGGTTCTGCAGCAGCAGCGTCGCCATCAGCGGGGACATGTGGATGGTGCCGACCCCGGCGTACTGGTCACCGAGGGCGTTCTCCATGATCGCCAGCGCGTGCGCCGCCGACACCGGGGTTCCGGAGACGGCGGTGCCGTTGCCGAGGATCAGCGTCTCGAACCGCTTCTCCACGGCTCGACTCTCCCGCAGGTCGAACACCCGGTCGATCTGGGCCTCGGTGTCCGCCCCGAGCGGCTTGCACTGCCCACCCAGGTAGACCACGAAGTCCGCCCCGTCGACCATGGTGGGGCCGTCGAACGTCTTGGCTGGGGTGGAGTCCCCCACACCGCACACCTCGGTCCACTTCGCCTCGATGCAGTTCCAGGACACGAACACGTCGTTGGAGTCGATCCACGCCACGCCTTCGCGCACCTCGGCCACGTCAAGCAGGGTGCCTCGCCGCGGGTCCGGGGTGGGCGCGTCGATGGTCGGACCTCGGAAGACCTGAACCGTCATGCGCCTCTCCTTCCGGTCGGTAGCGGGTGGGGACGCCTCCACCCGCTACCAGTCGGGGGATTACGGAGTGGCGACGCAGGTCAGGTCGGCGGCACCGGTGCGACCGGCGGTGCAGACCGGGATGTCCAACGCGACCGCCTTGTTGCACATCTCGGCGACCAGGACGCCCTGCTCGAAGAACAGACCCGTGTAGGTGTTGACCGCCAGTGACGCGGCGTCGTACACCGCGTTCAGGTTGATCACGTCCGCGGTGCCCTTGATGTAGGACCCCGCCGGGTACACCAGCGCCGGGATGGTGTCCGGCCACTCGGTGGCCGCGTCGGGCAGCGGCTCCCAGTCGTAGACGAACTGCACGTTGGTGTTCGCGGCGGCGAAGATCGCGTTCACCTCGGCGTCACCGGCGAGCGAGCAGCAGCCGGTCCGCCGGGACAGGTCAGCGATGATCACGTCCTTGGCCCAGAACGGCAGCACCACTTCCAGGGACTGGGAGAGCGAGAGCCGCTTCTTCTGCCGGATGTTCGCCGACGCCAGAAGTAGCGCTTCCAGGGTGTCGGAGGACGCGGAACCGAGACCGGTCGAGGCGACCGGGGTACCGGCAGCGGTGGCGAGAGAGGCGAGCACCCGGGCGTTCTGCGAGTGCTGGAACGCGATCATCGCCTCGGACAGCGTGGCGGCGATCAGTTCCGGGTAGGCCGCGTTGGTGAGGATCGGCACCTTGATGCAGATGCCGCAGGCGTCCAGCCGGACCTCCACGAACGCCGGGCAGGGGACCTCGTAGCAGGTCTTCGCGGTGCCCGCGATCGCCTGGGCCTCGGTCTGGCAGAACGACGCCGAGTACAGGGCGGAGAAGTCCGGCCCCTTCGTGTACTTGATGCCGCCTCGGGCCACGTTGACCTCGGGCAGCGAAAGCAGGCCGTCGGTGCTGGCCCCACCACACAGGTCGTAGATGGTCTCCGACGGGGCACACCAGCCACCGGCGGCGACCAGGGACTTGCCGGGGAGCCGCGACTCCTGGGAGGCGTAGGTGAGCACCTCCATGTCGTCGGAGTGCCGGTCGATGGTGAGTTCCTCGGGGAAGTTCAGGCTGAACGAGGCGACCCCGTAGTGCTGCAGGTTCTCGGTGGTGCCGTCACCGGTGGGGGTCCCGAACCCGCGCATCCGGTTGACCAGTGCCTTGCCGACCTGGGTCATGTCCGGGATCTTCGAGCCGGTCGCGAACTCGGGTACGTCGGCGGCGGCGGTGATCACGATGGGCGGAGTGCTGGGGGCGGGCTTCGCGGGACGCTTCACCTTCCTGGCGAGTGCGACCACACCGGAGCGGGCGGCAACCGGGACGGGCTCTTCGACGGTCTCGATGACCTCGCCCTGGACGACCTCGCCCTTCGGCTTCTCTTCCTCTTCCTTCTCTTCCTCTTCGTCGCTCTCCTCTTCCTCGCTTTCCTCTTCGGCCGGGGACTCGGAGCCCTGCGGGTCGGGGGCGAAGCGGGTGCGGAGGGCGGCGGCGCGCTCGGCGAGTTCCTCGGCGGCGGTCACCCGGGTGTTCTGCTCCGCGATGACGGCGTCGAGGTGGTCGGCGAGGCTTTCGGCTTCGTCGACTTGCGCCTTCGTCGGTGTGTCGAGTTCGGCCAGCGCAGTGAACGCGGCCCGTACCTGAGCGGCGTACTCGGCCAGAGCAGCGTCGTCGAGGCTGGTGAAGTTCAGGTTGAGGTCCACGAGTGGCTCCTTGGTTCGGACTGGTCGTTGGGCGCTACGCGCACTCGACGCCACCGGGCACCAAGGCCACCGGGCAGGGAATCTGGGGTCACCGTACCCCCCCAGGAACAGACCCGTCTATGAACTGAGGAGTCTAGTTACTAGAGTCCTACGGCTTTGTACGTACCGTGATCGTGCCGCCACTGTTCCTGATCTGAGCGGCCCGGGCCTCCACCTCGGTGCGGTACACCCTGGTCTGACCCTGAAACTGGTACACCCACTCCTTGTTCTTGTTCTTCCCGCCGCAGTTGCAGGCCAATCAACTCACCCTCTCCCGGTATCGTTCGCGGCTGCGCACATTCCAGCACGCCCTACACCCCCGCCGACCCTGCGGCGACCATCTGATGTTCGCCGGATCGGTGAGGTCGTGCAGCCCGGCGCGGCAAACAGTGAGCCTGATGCGCTTCTGGTTCTCGCCATGCGTGACCGCTTCCAGATGGTCGGGATTGATGCACTTCTTGGACCGACATCCGCGTGCTGCGACATGATCCACGTCCCAACCCTCTGGGACAGGACCAATGGTGCGCTCGTAGACGAGTCGGTGGACGTACACCTTGCGCCCATCGTCGTAGGAATAGATCGTGCCGTACCCACGCGGCCCAGATCCTTGGTAGATGAGACAGTCACCGTTCCACTCCGAGCGGTCGATGAGTCGGTCGAGAGGGTCTGTCGGCTTTAGCGCCACAAGCCCATACTACCATCTACTTCCCCTCCACTCGATCGCGGAGCAGCCGCATCCTGTTCCGGCGGTGCTTCCTGTCGGTGATCGCCGCTTCCACCACCGCAGCGAGTTGTTCCACCATGTCGCCGTCCGTACGTTCGGTGATGATCCCGGCTGCGACCAGCGCCGTCTGCCGCCCATCCTCGACTGCCACCCCGACCGGGAACCCGCCCACGTTGCACGCCAACGCAGCCACCAGTTCCAGGCTGTCGCCGATCTCTCGCCAGTCGCCGGACACGTCGGAGGCGCGGAGCGCAACCACCTGCTCCTCACTGGTACCGGGCCGAATCCATCCGGCACACCAGATGCCGTACTCGTCCTCCCCCACACACACATCAGCAACGGCGGTGGACGTGGCGTCGTAGTGATGCATCGCCGCCTTCGGCCGCAACCCCTTCCCGGCGTGCCCGCCGCCGAGCGACACGACGCCGGTGGATGCCACGGCGCCGTCGTCGAGCAAGACGCGCCCGGTGGCGAAATAGGCGTAGCCGGATGCGGAGGTCGGAGGCGCGACGCACACGCCGTCGAAACCGATGTGACATGTTTCCCACTCCGCCAGGTGACCAAACACCCGGCCCTCCTCGGTCACGGTCAGATGGGTCGGGCCGGACAGGTGCGGGTCGGCGAACCAGGCAGCCGGGGCGGCGATCCGCTCCGCGGAGGCGACCAGGGTGACCGACGGCCGCTCCGGGTCGCCTTCCAGGGTCAGCGCGTGGTGCTCCCCGGGCCAGATTCCGAGTGCGTCGTGGTGCCAGCGGGCGCAGATTTCGTTCAGGTACACCATGTCTTCCGGCGAGTTCTCGGCGATCTCCTGACCGACCAGGTTTTTGCAGCGGGTGAAGTCGCCGCCCTTGCCCCAGCCGATCTTCGCGTAGCCCTCCTTGCCGGGCTTGGTCCAGTAGTCGTGGATCCGCTTCGTCGCGATCGGGTGGGTGATCCAGCCGGGTCCCCGGTCGAACGGGGTGATCCGGGCGGCGGCCTTCAACACGTCCGGGGGTTCCTCACCCAACTGCTTGTAGGCGCCCCGCAGCGACGCCTTCGCCTTCGCCTTCGCCTCGGCAGGTCCCTGGGTCTGGTTGTACCGGGCGGCAGCGGCGTGCACCCCGTTCCGGTTCAGCGCCCCGCCGGGCTCCTTGATCGGCAACTTGTGGCAGGACTTCTCCATCCCGTCGCAGACGTGCATCACACACGCCGCCTTCCACTGTTCGTCGGTGTAGTCGGCGGCGGTGAAGTCGGACCAGGGCTTGTCGGACACGAACACCGTGTTGGTGCTGTTGGTGGTGCTCATCGTGTAGATCTGGTTGATCGCCGTGGTTGGCGTCGCCCGCACCAGAATCGGCGCGTACGCCCCGGCCTCCTTCTGGGCGCAGGCTTCCTCGTCGTAGGCATCCGACTCCGGGTCGCACACGTCGTTGGTGGTTTCCTCGTCGGTGGCGGCCCACGGGCCGAGCGCCACGAACGCCTCCGCGAACGACGGGATCGACACCAGCGACGCGGACGCGATCCGGGCCGAGGTGAACGTCACCCGGTCGGACTCCTCGTCGAACTCGAACTCGGTGTTGTCGGCGTCCACGGACACCCCGAACCGCCCGAACTCGGCGATCAGCCCGATCGCCTCGTCGGCCTCGGTGTTCGCGAGGAAGGTGCCGGAGCCGTGCATCAGCCCGTTCACCCGTTCGATCCGTTCGATCTTGCCGACCACCACCGACCCGTCGTGGCCCTGGTCGGTGGACTTTTGCCAGGTCAGCGGCAGCGGCAGGTCCCGGAACTGCAGCGCCCCCTCGGCGAACCGGCGGCCGTCACCGGACCAGACACCCTCGGGGGCGAGGACCCCATGCCAGGTGAGCGGGGTAGGGAGCACGGTCTCTTCCTCGGTCTCGGTGTTGGTCATGGTGACTCCTTTGGCGGTGAAGAATTCCGGTTCCTCCGGGTAGGTGGGCGCGAGGGCGCAGCGGCAGTTCATCCACAGTTCAATAGGTGCGGTGGGGTCCCCCGGGTACCTCATGGCGTGACCCCCCACTTCATACGGCTCACCCGGGGGACGCTGTTGACCCTCCGCGTCGACGTGCGCCGACCGCACGTCCTCGTCGTGCATGGTGACCCACTCCATCACCAGGAACTCTTCGTCGTCGGCGGTGGCTTCCTGGGTGGCGGCGTTGAGGACCGCGGTGGCTAGCCAGGTGGACACCCGGTCCGCGGTGGCCTCGGTGGGGTTCTCGGTCTTGTCCAGGGTGTCCCGCACATCCCGGAGGAAGTCGTCCAGGTGCCGGGGCCGACCGGAGCCACCTTCGCGGTGGTAGATGTCGATGTAGAGCCGGGACACCTCGGCAAGCAGGTCGGTGTACCAGTTGGTGGCCGGGTACACCTGCAGCGCCTCGGACACCTCCGGGAACAGTTCCTTCTCCATGGTGTCCTGGTCGCCGCGTCGCTGGGCGGCGAACTCTTCGATGGTCCTCACGGGTTCACCTGCGCCAGGGTGAGCCAGTTCACCAGCCGGTCACGATCATGCGGGGACCCCTCGGCGAGCAGGGAGGCACAGTAGGAGTTCAGTACCGGCACGATGGTGTCCGGGTCGGCGATCCCGGCCAGCACCTGCGGGGCACACGACCAGGCGTCGTCGAGAAGTTTCGCTGCCGAGTTGATGCCGTGGCCGTTGGACTTCACGAACAGGTGGGTCTCGTAGGCGGGGACCCCGGGCGGTTTCGCGATGCCCTGGCGAAGCCGGTTCCCGGCCCGTTCCAGAGCCCGGTAGCACAGCGCGTCGGCGGCGGCGACCAGCGCCGACTCGGCGGGGGTCCGGGGTCGGGTGGGATGGTTCTCCAAGGACGGAGGCGCCTGTGCCTCCCGGGGGGTACTGGCGTCGCTGACGGTGCCCAGCGACACACCGAGCAGGTCGAGCGCGGCGCCCACCTGTTCGGGAGTGGAGGAACCGGAGGCCACCTTGACCAGCAGCCAGCGGGTGAACGCCTCGTCGGTGGGGGCGTCGTCCTCGTCGAACCCGTTCTCCCTCCGCAGCGCGGTGTCGGTGATCAGACCCCGGTCCCACAACTCGAACGCTTCCTTGGAGCGGTCCGGGCGGAGCCGCAGCGCGGAGGTGTCGTAGACCACCAGCAGCGCGGTGTCCTCACCGAGCGCGGGCCGCAGGTAGCCCATCGTGAGCGCGTTCACGATCACGTCCAGCATCGGCTCGACGTGCATCTTGATGGTGGCTTCTTCGATCTGCCAGGCACCCCAATGGGAGACCCCGTTGGAGGTCCCTCCGCCGGTCCCAGAATTGCTGCTCATACCGAGCACCTGCTCCGGCGGAAGGTCCATCCCGAGCGCGAACCGGCGGATCGCCTCGTTGCGGAGGTCCATGCTGTGCGCGTCGAGTTCCGACCAGAACGTCATCAGTCGGGCCTTGTCGATCGCCTCATCCGGGGCGGTGACCACGATCGGCACGATCGCGGCCGGGGAGCCCGGGTCTTCGATCGGGGTCATCATCGCTTCGGCGAGGGTCAGCATGAACCCTTCGGCGTCGTTGACGGCGACGGTTTCCTGGCCGTCCACGGCGGGAGGCGGGGGGAACGACATGCCCTGCGGCATCATCAGCACCCCGGCACCGGCCAGCCGGGAGGTGATCTGCGCGAAGACGTGCCGGGTGAGCCATTCGATCTCGGAGAGGATCGGGAGCAGCGCCTTGAACGGCGAGTCCGCCTCGATCCGATGCCCTGGGGCGGGCAGCCATATCCGGATCACCACGTCGGTCTCGGTGAGGTCAACCGGCGGGCGGCCGTCGCCGTAGTCGATCTGCCACTTGGCCCCGGCGACCTTCATCTCGATGCAGGACACGATCTCCCACACGTCGGTCCCGTCGACTTCACGGCCGACCAGGTACGCCTCCCCGGCGATGGTGAGGTGCTGGCCGAGGGCTTCCAGCATCTCTTTCTGGCCGTCCTTGCCGTTGAACAGGTCGACCAGCGCCTGGTACCCGGCACCGGTGGTTTGTTCGTACATCTGGCCTTCGCGGAACTCCCCCACCGAGAGGGAGGCCCGGGAGCAGGCGTTCCCGAAGAACTTCGCGGCGAACCGGGCCTCGCCACAGATCGCGTAGTGCCGGTAACACTCGGTCTGCCAATCCTGACGGGGTCGGTAGATGCGGGCCGCGGTTCCGGGATACCGGGTTGCTGAGGCCACCAGGGCAGTCGTCGGAATAACGACCGGTGGCTCACTCCGACGACGAGGCATTACCACTCCTGACGGGGGAACTTGTTTCGGAGTGTCCCACATCTCGGCCCGGTGAGACTTCGGAAGGATCGGCCCAGTTGTTGGCAGACGCCTGCGCCGACCGCCACTGATGGATCTCGTAGCGGGCCTTCCCGGTGATCGTGACGCATGGAGCACCCGGAGGAGCGCCGCAGGTCAGGCACGGATACTCCTGGGCAATCCGGCGCCATCGGATCATCTCGTCACTCGGGTTCGTCGTAGGCGTACAGCATTGCGGCCACATAGGAACCGGCCCAGATCCCGTTGATCAGCCACCAGGACCAGTGCAGGTCCGAGAGGTACATCCAAGCCACCATTCCGGCGGCCAGGTATGGACATAGACAGTACGGGCATTCCCACAGTCCCCGCCATGACGAGTCCTCGTCATATTGGGCAAGAATCCGGGCGCGGAGCCAGGTCATCGGCGGGAAGTCGTCGTGGATGATGAGCCGGGCGGTGCGGGCGACCGAGATGATCCCGATGATCACCGCGAGGTAGATGTTGTCGATGAACGGGTCGAACTCCACGAAGGGGCTGTCCTCTAGTTACTAGCCCACCACTCGCAGATGCCGGTTCTCCGGAACCCGGCGTCCAGAGAGAAGGCGCTGTGGATCGGCTACGTGGGCGGGCATCAACTGCTTCGCCAGGTCGGTAGCCGCATGGACCAGGGCGTCCAGCCGGTTCGGCGAGTCGCCTTGGCCGGGCACCCAGGTGGTGAGTTCCTCTTCGAGCAGCGCCAGGTCACCGCGCTGCCCGACATGGAACACCTTCCCCTTCTCGTACAGCGTGACGATCGGTTCGGCACGGATCGCCTTCCCCCGCCGGGACTGGACCGGTTTGATCGAGGCGCCGGTGTACCCGGCGTTCTGCAGCACGAAGGTCACCATGTCCTCGCCGTAGTTCCGTTCCGGCACGATCCGGTCGGCGAGGAAGTCGGTGTAGCAGTTGTTCACCTTCCGGCCCCAGGTTTCCGGGCTGTACCGGCCGGAGGAGTCGTCGAGGACGTACAGGTTCTTGGCCCGGTCGATGCCGATGGTGATGATCCCGGTCTCGTCGGACTTGGGGTTCGCGGTTCCGGCGGGGTCGACGCCGACCACGATCCGCTCCAGCGGCGGGGGTTCGTCGACCCACTGGAACATGTCCCAGGTCCAGAGCGCGCCCTCCACGTCTTCGAGGATTTCGCCGTGCAGTTCCTGGCGGCCGAGTCGGGTGCCCTCGTACCGGTCCAGGATCACCGCCTTGAACGTGTCGGCGAGGTTGTCCAGGTTGGCGTAGGTGGAGACCCGGTGCACCACGGTGGACGGGTCGGCGACCAGGTCTTTCACGAACCGGGTGGGTTTCGGGGTGGAGGTGGCGACCACCTTCGGCTTGATCCCGTCCTTCATCCGGAGCCCGAACAGCATGTTGTCCCACACCTGTTGGGCGAGCGGGAAGTGGGCGGGCTCGTCGGCCCAGGCGAAGCCGGAGTTGGGGCCACGGAGCCGGTCGGGTTCCTCGGCGGAGAACCCCTGGGCGATGCACCCGTTGGGCCAGGTGAGTTTCTTCTTGGACGGCTCCCAGAGGGGCCGCTTCCCGGGTGGGGAGGTGGCCAGGATGCCGGAGACACCCTCGACCATGGTGTCCCGGAGGTCGGGGCCGGTGGCGGCGACCAGCACGATCCGGTCCACCCGGTCGGAGACGCGGTGGGTGATCTCGGCTCCGGCACGGGTCTTACCGGAGCCGCGACCACCCGACAGCAGCAGGGTCAGCCAGTCGTCGGTCCACGGCGGGGGGCGCTGGTCGGCGCGGGCATGGTTCCATTCCCAGCCCTCGTGGGGGCTCCCGTCGCAGGCCGGGTCGTGACAGTAGAACGCTCGCCAGGTGCTCGACTGGCGTTCCCGGAGAAGTTCGAGTGCCCGCTGTTGTGCCTCCGGCTTCCAGTTCCGGAACGCGTCCAGGTCGGGAAACTCGTCGGGCACCGGGTGCCTCCCGGGGGTTAGCGAGCGGGGTCGCGCTCACCATAGCGGGTGAGGACCTGGCAGGTGACGCGGTGCTTGGCCAGGCAGTAGTCACAGAAGAAGCCGCCGTGGAGACGGGTCGCTCGGGTGCCGATGGTGAGGGTCTGACCGCATCCACCGGCGCACTTCTGGGTCCACCGCACCTTCTGCATGGTGCCCCCATAGTACCCAACTTGCCCCACCTTGTTGTAGGCGGGGCAAGTCGAGGAATCTCAGCCGATGATGCGCCTCTCGCAGTTGCGTACCCGGTCGGTCGGAGCGGCGTAGCAGGTGTCCCGGCCGTCGCCGCCGTTCAGCACGTCCCTTCCCAGTCCGCCACGGAGCACGTCGTTACCGTTCCCGCCCCGGAGTCGGTCGGCCCCGGCACGACCGATCAGCAGGTCGTTCCCGCCGAGACCGAAGATCGCGTCACGGCACGCGGTGCCCGGGAGCCGGTCGTTGCCGCCACTGCCGACGATCACGTTGTACCCGTCCGGGCATTCCGGCGGCGGGGGAGGCGGCGGCGGTGGCTCGGGGCATCCGTCCGCGTCTGGGTACTCCTCACAGTCTGGCGGGGGCGGTGGACAGTCCTGGTGGTAACTGTCGCAGTCACCACCCCCGTTGTTGGCGGATGCGGAGCCGATCCCGAGGGTGAGACTTGCCGCGAAGGCGGCGGCGAAGCAGGCAAGGATGCGGAACATGGGTGAGCCTTTCCAATTGGGATGGAGTGGACACTAGAGCAACGAGGCACCGGCGTCTTGGTGACGCGGAATCACACCACCTCTTCGATGGTGTTGGCGGGGCCTATCTCCACCCGGCCACCGGACGAGTCGATGTTCACCGGGTACCGGCTCATGGTGCCCTCGGCCGGGTCGTACAGGTGCTTGGCCGGGCCGCGTGGGGCGGGAAGATCGGCGAGGATGCGTTCCAACGGAATGTCCAGGTCACGGGCCAGCGCCTCGGCGATCGCGTGCTGGCAGTACACGGTGTTGGAGACGACTCTAGTTACTAGACACGCCTGATAGATCAGATGGGGCATCGCCGCGGAGGTGGTGAACTGGATCTTCGCCCGGTCCGGGAACCCTTCGCTGGGAAGTCGGAACGGCATCAGCCCGCCTCGATCGCGGGCGGGTCGCCCTCGATGATGTCGTACTCCACCACGTTCGGGTTGATCGCCTCGATCACCCGGGTGGCCCACGCTTCGAGTTCGTCCTGGGTGGGGTTGTGCACGACCACCTCGGTGGGTGCGTCCAGGCCGAACAGTTTCCGGTGGTCGGCGATCAGATCCCGGGCGCGGGTGATCGCGGTGAGGTGCTCGGGGGATTCGGGGTCGATCGCCTTCGGCCACACCCCGCGGAGTAGCCGTTCCAGGCGGGCGTTGGCGAGGTTCCGCATCTTCTCCCGGTCCTTGGGGCTGTCGAGTTGCTTCTCCAACGCCTTCTCGGTGGCGACCAGCGCCTGCCGGGGGGTGGGGTAGCCGAGGGAGAGCGCGATCTCGGCCCAGGTGGCTCCGGCCAGCCGGAGTGCGATCGCGGAGTTCGCCTTGCGCTGCCGGGCGCGGGAGACCGAGTTCCCGGTGGCTCCGGTGCCGCCGGAGGTGCGTCCGCGGACTCCGGTGGGTTCGCTGCTGTCTTGGGCTTGGACCATGGCCCCGATGGTAGACCCGTGCCTACGCAACAGGAGTAGTCTGCCGAGCAACCAACTCAGGAAGGACCCCCCATGGGTAAGGACAGGGAGTACGACGGCACCGAGACGGTGGAGACGAACGCGGGTGACGAGGCCACCCAGGGCACCGTCGCGGACCAGGACCCGCAGGTCACCGAGCAGGACAAGGAAGGCCAGAAGCGGGCCGAGAAGCAGATGAAGGAGCAGGAGTCCTGACCGACAAGGTCACCCTCGCCGACCTGGGAGTCGAACGGGACCCGGGCACCGCCTGGCATCCGCAGCGGCTGCTGGGTCGGTGGCGGGACCTGCCCGACCTCACCGATGAGGAGGTCGCGGTGCACAAGGGGAAGCCGGAGGCGGACCCCGCCGACTGGGACCGGGACGCCGAGTCGTCGACGGAGTCGCCGGAGGGGGTGGTCTGAGGTCCGATGATCGAGCCTCCGCCGGATGCACCGTGGGGCTACGACCTCTACACCCACACCGAAGTCATCCCGAAGCCCCCGCCGACGACGCCGCACTGGCAGGTCGGCCCCGTCACCAGCAAACGCAGCCAACCCGAGCCGGGACCACCCGGCAGCCCCGCCACCGGACACGAGGAGTTCACGATGCAACTGACCGCCGACCAGCAGGTCGAACTGACCATCACCGGCGAGGACCGGTACGACAACCCCGTGGACATCAGCGGCGACATCGCCTGGCTGTCCTCCGATGAGTCGGTGGTCACCGTCGAACAGACCGGCGAGAACACGGCGGTCGCGACCGCGGTCGGCCCGGCCGGTACCGCCGCGGTGACCGTGACCAACGATGTCGACCAGGACGGGTCGGGCGACTTCCAGGGGTCCATCGCGATCGACGTGGTCGCCGGTGACATCGCCGAAATCGTGGTCTCGGCGGGCGAGCCGACCGACAAGGGATGAACACCGAGGAGGTGGCCGCGATCGTCGAGGCGTTGAACCGGCTCGCGGACGCGGCGGAGCGGCTGGTCGAGGACATCGAGGAGTACGGCCCGGCGCCGCTGGTGGACTGATGGGCTACGTGTGGCAGCGGTGGTTGGCGGATGCGCTCCGCAAGGAGGGGTGCACGGTCAAGGAGGTCGACGGCTGGGAGAACCGGGGCCGTCCGGCCTCGTCGGGGGGGTTCGAGCCGCAGGGGGCGACCCACCACCACACCGGCAGCACCGCCTCGTATCAGAACCCGCACCCGACGTTGAACCTGTGCATCGAGGGCCGTTCGGATCTGCCGGGGCCGTTGTGTCAGGTGTTGATCGCCTTCGACGGGGTGTGTTGGGTGATCGCGGCGGGGCGGGCGAACCATGCGGGCACCAACGACGGGTTCGGGCCGTACGCCTACGGGGACGGGAACAGCCAGTCGTTCGGGTGGGAGATCGACTACAACGGCAGCCAGGACCCGTCTCCGGAGCAGAAGGAGGCAGCGACCCGGGCGTCGGCGGCGGTGCTGCGGAAGAAGGGGCACGCCGAGAACTGGGTGGTCACCCACAAGGAGACCTCGACGACGGGAAAGTGGGACACCGGGCAGGTCACCGGGGATGCGTGGCGGAACCGGGTGAAGGATCGGCTCGCGAACTCCGGTGACGACGAGCCGTACCTGTCGTGGTCGGAGAAGGAACGGAAGGCGCTGGTCGACTCGATCGTGGACACCCTGCTGTCCCGGGACCTGTATGCGGGGGACCCGGAGGTCGCGGTGTCCGTGGGGCGGGCGTTGCGGATCATGGAGAACGCGGGAAACGAGGTGCTGTGATGACCGAGCCGTATCCGGAGACCGAGACCCAGGACCCGGCGGCGACCGAACCGTCGGACCCGGATCAGGGGGAGCCGCACGACGACGACCTGGAACCCGAGGACACCTACCCCTGATGGTGGTCGACCGGGAGAGGTTTGTCGCGAACGCGAAGGCGGACACCCGCAACGAGGTGGGGTACTGCTTGCAGCAGACCCGGATCTGGGCGGACATCGACTCGAAGTACCCGGACGCGTCGACGGCGTGGCGGAACGCGAACAACCGGCATGTGGGGGACCGGAACCCTCCTGCGGGGGTGGCGGTGTACTGGACCGGCGGGTCGCACGGCTACGGGCATATCGCGTGTTCGCTGGGTGGTGGGAAGATTCGGACCACCGATGGGGACGGCAACGGTGTGGTGGCGACCCGGGATCTCGGCTGGGTGGAACAGAAGTGGGGTCTCCCCTACGCGGGGTGGGCCAACAACATCAACGAGGTGACCATCCCGGCCGCCGAGGAGGAGGACGACATGGCCAACTACTCCGATTGGCCCGACAAGGACAAGAAGGCGTTGGCGAACGACGTGGTGGATGCGCTGCTGTCGCGTGACCTGTACGCCGACGACAAGCAGAAGGACGTGTCGGTGGGGCGGGCGCTGCGGGTGGCCGAGAACGCGGGGAACAAGATCCTCGACGAGAAGTAGTCATGGCCGCCTGGTTGAAGACGTTCAACGCGAACGTCGAGGGGAAGCAGGAGCCCCCGGTGGGTGATCCGATCAAGGACACCGACCCGGATGTGTGTGTGTTCACCGAGGCGTACCACTGCCGTGAGCATCTGAAGAAGGTGGCCGAGAACCGGGGCTACGTGCTGAAGATGTTCGGGAAGGATCTGGGGGAGGAAGGCCCCGACATCGCGGTGCTGGTGCGGGACACCATCAAGATCGTGAAGTGGGAGCCGATGAAGATGTCGGAGCCGTGGTGGTGGAACGGGAACAAGCGGGAGCCGCGGGTGTACCCGAAGTTCCTGTTCGAGGACCCGGATCTGGCGCCGAACCTGAACTGGAAGTACATCGCCGCGCACCTCCCTCCGGGTGGGCCGGATGGTGGGAAGAACGGTGAGAACAAGAAGGCGTGGCGGGAGTCGCAGGACCGGCTGGTGAAGTACGGCAACGACCACCAGGACGGCCCGTACCTGATCGCGGGGGACATCAACGCCCTGGCGGAGGAGACGAAGAGTCAGATCGCGGCCCGGTTGGAGGGTGCCGCGCAGGTGGGGTCGTTCGGGAAGGTGGATCATCTGGTCGCCCGGCGGATCAAGGACGGTTCGATGAAGATGAACCGGATGGATTCCCCGATCGGGCACGGCTGGGGTACCGGGAAGGTGGCGGCGCAGGATCGGGACTCTAGTAACTAGAGTCGACTCTGGTGCCGGGAGTTTGTACCCTCGTCTCAGAAATGGAGGGCGCCCTCGATCTCAGGGAGTCCCCCATGTTCCGAATCGCCGCCGCGGTCGCGGCCCTACTGTTCTCGTTTCTTACGGCGCCTTCTGCTGCCGCCGCCGCCCCTGCCACCGATGTGCGGTGGGGTGCCTGTCCCGCGTATCCGGGTGGATCGTCGCTG
>Ga0111539_10006353_pt1 | contig 15238 bp, 17 predicted proteins | sample RhiMethybrSRZTD1_FD_79667 | JGI IMG/M metagenome (GOLD analysis project Ga0111539, IMG submission 79667) | Populus rhizosphere microbial communities from Tennessee, USA - Rhizosphere MetaG P. TD hybrid SRZTD1 (version 2) (version 2) | ecosystem: Host-associated > Plants > Roots > Rhizosphere >... | reverse complement strand
TGCCTGCTCGAGCACGACCTGTTCGTGCCCGCGCGGCGGCGGGCGGCCCTGACCGTCGTTTCCGCCGCGCATTGACGGTCCTCCGGCCGGTTCCTATAATGTGAGTTTGCCGCGGGCCCTCCGCGGCGAACTGGTCCTCAGTAGCTCAAGGGTAGAGCATCCGGCTGTTAACCGGAGGGTTGTAGGTTCGAATCCTACCTGAGGAGCCAACCCCTCTCTGGTCGGTCAACGACTTCCCCCCGCCGTCGGCGTGAATGTCCCTCAACTGTCCCTTTTCGTTTTCGGACTGCGTCGGCTGGGTCGAGAGATAAGCGTCGGCGCGAAGCAGGGCGTCCGCCGTCTCGCGCTCGGTGACGATGTTGTAACGGAGAAGCATCGACCGGGTCTTATGGCCGGAGACCTTCATGGCCGTGGTCTCGTCCACGCCGGCGCGGATCAACGTCCGCACCGCTGACCTTCGCAGATCGTGGAAGAGCCTTCCTGCGGGCAGCCCCGCGGCCTGAAGGGCATTCCGCCAGACGTCCCAGAAGTCGGCAATGGCCTGGCCGGGCTTCCCCTTGCACTCACGGTGGAAGATCAGCGGGCAATCGAAGCGGCGGGCGCGGAGCCGGCGCTCGATGATCGTTCGAACGTCGCCCTCCAGCCCGAGCGTGCGGCCCGTGCGGTTCTTCGTGATCGCGGCGGGGATCCTCAGGACCCACGGCGTTCCGGAGCGGTCCAGCATGTCCCAGGTCAGCCGCGCGATCTCGCCCTTGCGCATGCCGGTGCGGAAGCCCCACGCGATGAAATCCCGGATGCCATCGTCGGCGATGTGCTGGAGTAGCGCCTCGACCTCGGCGCGCTCGAAGAAGCCGCTCCGGATGTTGTCGACCGGAAGCGAAGGGAAGTACGGGACGAGGTGCCTCGGGAAGAGCGGGGGCGTCTGGCGCGCCGCGACATTGAACGCCCGACGCAAGGCGTGGACCTCGCGGTTGACCGTCGAGGCCGCCTTGCCTGCATCAAGCCGTTCTCGTTGGTAGCGCTCCAGCGCGGCCGTGGTCACGTCCATCGCGGAGCGGTCGGCGAAGAAGACGCGTACGGGCTTGAGGTGGCAGCGGATCTTGCCCGCGGACGCCCGGCCCTGGTTTCTCATATGTACCAGCAGAGCGTCTGCGAGCTGGTTCACGGTTACGCGCTCCGCCGCGGGTCCGCCGAAGTGCTCCGCGCCGGCTTCGCGGAGCCGCTGCCGGAGCTTCTTCCTGGCCGCCGCCGGGGTCTTGCCGCCGGGCTCGCGGTACTGGTGGCCACGGATGCTGTACTGGATCCAGTAGCGCGAGGAACCCTTGCGCTTGTAGACGCGACCGTCTCCACGCGTGCCCACAGCTTCAGAGGGTGCGCCTGTGGGCTTGAAGCGGTCAAGGGTCATCGCTCTGCGCGCCTTCGATTCCATCGCTCGAGCTCCCGAGAGTCGAACACCACTCGGCGACCGATCCGCAATGCGAAGGGAAGCTCTGAAGCGTGTCGGTACAGCCAATCACGAGACATCCCCAGGCGTCGCGCGGCCTCGGCGACATCGAGATTGGTGGCCTCCTGACCCGCCTCCTCGGACGTCTTGTTCGTGGTGGGAGCTGTGAGTCGGGCCCAGGCGGCGGCACGCGCGGCCTCTAGATCACCAATGAGTTGAGGCAGCTCGGGCGCGGGTGTCGCCGCCACCAGGCTGCAGAGATCGAACCTGCTCATTGGCTCGCTCGACGCTTCGTGGTCTCGGAAGGCCGAGACCTGCGCTTTGCTCTTTCGGGCTGTCCTTCCCCTCGAAGGGTCCCAGGATCCCACGCTCCGTCGTCCCACCAGTCATGCGACAAGACATTCTCGACGTCATAAGACTGAGTCGGGTCCACGCGCGATATGCCGAGCGCGGAAGCCAGTTCCGTATCGTAGCGATCGAAGGCGAGTTGCAACGAGGGTGGCGCGGACTGCGGATAGACCGAGAAGGGAACGAGCTGGTTGTCGTCGGTTATGGCCACCAGTTGTCGCGCGATCACCGTGCCCTGCTCGTCACGGGCGTACAGCACCTGCTTGTTGACGTCGAGGAGGACAGCCGCCGCCGAGTACGAAAGACCGCCACCCAGTCCCAGGCACGAGCCGACGTGGCTTCCCATCTTCAGGACCTCGAGTGGATCCTGTTCGAGCCGGATCACGATCTCGCGGTGGTCATTGGCCTCAAGCCGACGTTGCAGACCACGGGTCCACACTTCGAGATCGATCTGCGGGTGGCGGCGAGCCCAGTTCTGCGTCGCGGGATGGCGACGCAGGTGATCCGCTTCGCCGTCGAGGAGCGCACGCAGAAACCGCCGTAGGCCCCGCCGGTTCTTCTCAGCGTCCTGAAGCAGGGCGATCGCGGATAGCACCTCCCGGTCGACTTGCTTGGCACCCACTGCGCGCGACAGCTGAACGTCCACCGCCGCTCGAAGTACGGCGAGTCGGCAGGCAGGCAGCGCTTGCCTGACCCGTTCGACGTGCCGCTCGACCTGGGCTGCAGAGAGAGGGCGCCGCCCCGCCAGGTGTTCCCGCAGCGCACGTGGGACGACTGCGAGAGCCTCTGGGACGGCCGTCCCTTCGATCACCGACACGATCTCACGGACCGCTCTGCCCCCGAGACCCGGTTCAAAGACGGCCATATTCGAGCTGCGGCGCACGAGCTGGGCGCGGGCTGGCCACGAAAGAACCCCGAGGTGACGGGCGGTTCTAATCAAAGCGCCCGTGGCTGAGCCGAAGGCCTCGGACACCAGGTCTGGCATGCCGTCTACGAGGCTTGAGAGGCCCCAAGCGATGAGGGTCGCAGCATTGGACCTACGACACGCCTTGTCGAGGGCCAAGAAGGAAGAGTCGGCCGCTGCGAGGATGCGCCCGCGATGCGCGTCTGGGAGCTTAAGCAGGTTGCCCAACGATCGCGCGGCGTCACCGTCGGGGTTGAAGGGCGGCCGGTTGACCCTCGCCAGCAGGTCGATGGCAAGCGGAAATCGCGCAACTATCTCCGCTGGTCTCTTCATCCCGGACAACACGGCACCGATGTCGTTGAGGTATTGGTCGGTGTATTCCGCCGGAACCTCTCGCGTACGGCGCTCAAGTCGCGAAATATGAGAGGCGATTGCGCGCCAACGCTCCCGGTCGAAGGGGCCGTCTTGGTCCCACCGCATTTGCATGAAAAAGCGAAGCAGGTATTGACGCTGCGCCGGCGTGAACCGCGCCCAGTTCGTATCCCGAACGTATGACGAAAAGCCGGGCAAGGCAGCGCAGGTCTTCCACAGGTCCATCAGCTCGCGTCCGGCCCAATCGACCGGTAGCAGCCGCTCGAGTTCGTTGGCCGTCTTCTCGTCGAAATCGGGCGCGGCGGAGACCCTCGTGAACGTCTCGTCGGGCGCGTACTGACACGCGAAATGAATGCCGGCACCGAGGTAGGCCGGGCTGATCATGCGACGAAGGCCGTCAAGGGTTACGTAGACCCAGCGCTCGTAGACCTCCTGAGGGGCTTGCGCGAGGCTCAGCAACACGGCATGGGGAAGCAACGCGCCGCTCTGCAACACGCCGCTTTCCACGACGAGAACAAGAAACGAGAGCCACCGATCGCGCGGTTGTGTCTCCAGGGCCCGGAGCCAAGCGGTCGCGTTACCAGGTGACGTATGCAGCGCCCGCGCTGCTAGGAACGCCAGGTGTTCGTCGCTGGCCAGAGTCAGTCGCTGATGGAGCGCTGCGGCCTCCCGCACCAGTTCCCACGGTGCTCCGTTCATCGCGGGGAGCAGGCGTTCGACAAAGGCCGGTGGCAGCGTTGCCCGAGACGGCACGTTGGGATGGTGGAAGGTCAGATACGGATCAGCGGGCGCGCTCGACGATTCGGCGAGCCTAGCCAGGCCGCGCTGGTCGAGGCCGAGCCGTTGAAGGCGCTTCAACGAAGACACCCTGGCGGGCCAGAGCGATGCCAAGAGTGCGCGGGTGCTCGCGGGCGCGCAGAGAAGGAACTGCAGATCCCTCGTCGCCGGCTCGCCCGCCTTGGGCGGCTTGTGCTTCGTGCCGCGGAACGCCCTCGGATGGGCCGCGGTCGGCCTCGGACGTGGTGGGGGAGCGTCAAGGCGTGGCGGGGGAGCCAGGTCCTGTCCGGCTGACCGCACGGTCGAGACCAGGACGAGCAACACATCCGCGAGAACCTCGGCCCCGTGACCGCCGGTTCTCGCCAATCTCTCCCACGCCTCCGCCACCTCGGCAAGTCCCGCCGGCGGTCGCTCGCTAGACAACGGGATTCTCTCGACGTCGAAGAGTGATGTCAGGACCGATGAGTTCCGTTCCCCCGGCGGAACGAAGGCGGCACACCTCCGGATTCGGACCAAGGTCAAGCGTGAGGGTGACCTCACGATCGCCAGCCTCAGCAACGAAGGCTCCGGCTTATGGGATGACGTGGGCATGCCGCACCTATGGTATTCGGGGACGTTCGGTTGGCGCCCAGGCCGAAGAAGCATCGACCACGGCATCGGCAAGCGCGAGAAGGCGGGAGGGCGCAGGGCGAGTCAAGGCCGCCATGGGCGCCCGAGGGGCCGGCTTGGCCTTGACGCGACCGGGCACTCCCGCAGATTCGATAGGCCGATGCCGTGACGGCCGGTTCGCGAGGATCAACGCTTCCCCCCCTTGGAGGCGCGTGCCTTGGCCTGGTTCTCGAGGATCTGCTCCAGGATGTCGTGCGTGCTCCGAGCCAGTGCGTGCGCCCTCCAGGCGAGCGCGATAGCGCCACCTAAGAGCACCGCGAGGACGACGACCCAGGCAGACACCTGTTTCGTCCACCGCGGCCGCCAGGCCGCGAGGCCATCCGCCTGACGTTTCAGGGCATGTGCTGACTCACGAAGCTCCCTGACGGCGCCGTCGTGGCTTCGTTGGAAGTCGGCAAGCTTCTCACCGGGAATGACGACTAGTCGCTCGAGGACTCCGGCGCACGAGGCCAGACGCCGCGCCGTCTCGTCGTTGACTGACGACGTCATCGACAACCACTCGCGCAGTGCTTGCAGCTCCCGAACCAGGGTCTCTGTTGTCGGGGAGCTGGTCGGAACATCGGCCCCTACGATTGTTCGCCTGGCTCGCTGGAGTGCTCGCAACACGTCTGTCGTACGCGTGTCCGGCGTCCTGGCGGCGGCCTCGTCGACCACGCGGGGAGCGGGAACTCGAATCGTCACGGCGGGAGCAGTGTGGTCCTCGTTCATGGATCACCTGCCTCGTGAAAGATCGATGACCTTGCGGATCGCGCGAACGACCGTCCTGGCGTCGGCTGGGAGCAGCCGCTCCGCGACGTTGAGGGCCGCCCGGCCCGGAGCGCGGCCGGCCAGTTCCAGGTTGTGCGCAAGCCAGAGTCCCGTGCGGGCCTGCTGGTAGCCGGGAAGGCGGCCGCGGACGTGACCAGGCGAGGGCAACCGAGATGGCCGTCGGCGGCGGCGGACGGGCTCGAGGCCCTTGGTCGCACGCGTAGCCCGTTCCAGGGCCGGCAAGTCGCGCGCGCGGTCGTAGTGCACTCCCTGTTCTTTCTGCAGCCCCTCGAAACTGTATGCCCGGCCGATCCCGCTCCCTTTCACCGCGACACGATCGAGCCGGAAGCTGATTCCGCTGACATGCCCTGTACGAGCGATGTTCGCGCGGACCTGAACCCCCTTTGCCTGGAGGCGTCGCACGAACTCGCTCATCGTGGGCTCATCCTTCGCCGCGTCGCGGATCAGGGCCTTGAGCTGCTCCTTCTCCGAGACCAAACCTCGATCTCGTGCCATCCGGTCCTCGGCTCTCGTAGGCGCCCGCTCGTCGAAGCGGGAGCGCTCGCTCCGCACCTGCCGAAGGCCGAAGTCCCGCTCGAGGGCTCGACAGGTCTCCTTGTTACGGAGGTACTCGCGGTACTGCTGAGGGACCACGGTCCGATCGGTCCTGATCCGATTGAGCAGGATGTGGCAATGTTGGTGGTTCTTGTCGTGATGCCGAACGACCACGTACTGGACGCGGTCGGGGTCATGGCCTCTCCGCTTAAGGTATTCGTCCGCGAGCCTGGACATCTCATCGTTCGAAAGCGGACGGTCGGCCCGAGCGAAGCTCAGAGACACATGCTCGACGGGCTTGCGGATGTCGGGCCGTTGCTGCCGGACAGCTTCGAACTCTCGCGTCAGCTCCGTACTCGTGCGACCCGCCATGTTGCCGCCGATGATCTCGGGCTGGTGTTCGCGATCTAACCCGTGCCGTTCGTCGAGGACATAGCGCGCGGCGCCTCGGAAGTTGCCGCCTCGGGTGATCTTGGCAATCACGATTCGCCTCCTTCCGGCGTGAGGGTCGTACCCAGGACCTCGGCCCGCACGGTCCCGAGGAATCGGGTCACCAGCTCAAGGGCTTCGAGGACATCGGGCGCGCTGGGTTCCCGACGGCGTTCGGCCATACGTCGTGCCATGACGTTGACGTCGGCTGCGAGACGGCCGAGGGAGTGATACGTCTCGCGGTTGACCTCGGGTATTGGACGCACCGCCCGGCGTGGCGGGAGGGGCCGCGAGAGGACCGCCTGGCGCATGTACGTCGACAGGCTGATACCAAGGTCGCGGGCGACGTCGGCGAGTTGGTCTCTCTCGCCTTTCGTTAGGCGGACGGGAACGATGGCAACGCGACGAGAACGAAGAGCCAGCTCCTCAGTCTTGGCTGGGGGAGTATCGTCGACATCGAACAGCGTGCGCGACATGGTCCAGAGATACTTCAACGCTTGTGCCAGAGAGGACCATTTCGCCGATAACTCCTGAAGAAAGAACGTCTTGGAACGCACTGGAACGTCCAGGCATTCGCGCGAACCTCGGCGAACGAAGTGAGCCGCGCCGGCCGCGTAGTCGTTCGTGAGCGCGTAGGCGCTCACCCAACTTGCTCCTCTCCGCTCCTCAGCGATTAGAGGCTACTGGCACTCTCAAAGACAGATCCGATCGCGCCCAATTTGACTTGAGCGGCTACGCCGTTAACATCCCTTGCGGTTCACCAAGACGAAAGAGGCTAAGCTGGGCCTCTAGGGGGGAGGCGAGAATGAGCACTTTGAAGTTGCCCGTCCTCCAAACCCTCGACCCCCGAAACATTCCCGCCTATCGGGTCGCTGAGGTCGCGCACTACTTGCGGATGCCCAAGGCGACGGTCCGTGCCTGGGCGCTGGGCCAAGGCCGCTTCGATCCCGTCCTCACGGTCGAGCCCCACGAAGGCGTACCGCTCCTCTCGTTCGTGAATCTGGTCGAAGTGCACGTCCTTGATGCCCTCCGACGGCAACACGATATTCCGCTCCAAAAGGCCCGCCGCGTCTTGCGCCTTCTCAATAGGCTGTTCCCCGACACGGCCCATCCGCTGGCTGACCACGACCTCCTGACCGACAGTGGCGAGGTCTTTGTAGAGCACCTGGGCAGTCTCGTGTCCGCCTCTCATGGCGGGCAGGTGGCCATCCGTGAGCTGCTGGAGGCGCATCTCCGCAGAGTGGACCGTGACCCGATGGGGCGGGTCTCGAGGCTTTATCCATTCACCCGCAAGCGTGCTGCTCGGCAGTCGCTGCTCGCTGAACCGAAGCTGGTGATGATCGACCCAGAGATCCAGTTCGGCCGTCCGGTATTAACCGGAAGCGGAATCCCCACCCTGGTCATCGCCGACCGCTACAAGGCGGGCGAGTCCATCGCTGATCTTGCCCGAGACTACCATCGGCCGGAAGAGCAGATCGAAGAAGCGATCCGCTGCGAGCTCCCGCTCCCGACCGCAGCCTGAATCGCCGACGTTCTTCGTGGACCGGGCACTCGGCACGGGGACGATTGCGGAAGCGCTGCGTCGAGCGGGTTGTGCCGTCGAGATTCATGACCAGCACTTCCCCCAGGCAGCTAAGGACACAGAATGGCTGCCTGAGGTGGGGCGCCGTCGATGGGTGGTACTCACGAAGGACCACCACATCCGCACTCGTCAGAACGAGTTGATTGCCCTGTTGTCCGCAAACGTCGCGGCCTTCGTTCTCACCGCGGCGGACCTGACCGGACCCGAGATGGCCGAGGCCTTTGTTCGCGCTCTGCCCAAGATGAGGCGAACGCTCACGGGTCAGCCGCGACCGTTTATCGCGCGCATTTCGCCTGGCGGGAGCGTGACGCTGATCGTCAGAGGAATGCCTCGTTGGCTGCGAAAGCAACTTAACCGCCAGGACGCACGATCGCACGGTGGTTGATGTACGGATGGACCATTTACCTGATCGGGGTGGCCGCCTGCTTGCGGGAGGCGTTGAAATAGGCCGGGACAACAAACGGACTCCGTGCGTCCGTTGGGTGGGACTGGTGCGGCTCGAAACCTGCGCCTCCGACAACAGCTCCAAGGGCGGTGCGACTTCGACAGCGGCCAGGAGGTCAGCCAGCGACTTCACCCGCAGCACGGGCTTGAAAACGGTGCTGGCGAAGAACTGGCCGTTCGCTCCGCCCTGATCGATTCGATGGGCTGAGTCGTCGGCCGCCACCGCTGTCGGATTGGCGGAAGCGACGTGAGCGGCGGAGACTGAATCGCCCCGGGGTGGATGAGCGCAATCGGATTTATCCCGATTGGAGTATCCACGCTATCCTTCGTTCGGAATATCAGGGATGTCTATCCCAGAGTGACTAAGAGTTATGCGGACGGTTCTAGGCGGACGGAGAGAGCTCCACTCGCTAACGGCCTCGCATTCCTTGCGTCACTGATCGTTCACGGTGTTGTGATGGCTGTGTTCCTCAGGGGGTTCTTCCGCCTCAACACTCTCGATGACCCCAAGCTCGCGATATGGGCTTTGGGCTGCCTACTTCTCATCACTGCCCTCGGGTTTGTTGCCCGTCGCTTCATTGGCGCCCGTTGGGGCGTGCCAATTGGGGTCGGCGTCCTCGCCGCTGCGGCGATGATGACCGCGACCGTGTTGCTGGTTTCATGGGCTCTCAGTGCGCCCATTAGCGAGCCGCCTCCCTTTCTGGACTTCCTGTCGGGTCTGCTTCGACTCAAGAACGCCGGCCTTTGGATTGCGGGCCCAGTAGTGCTTACCAGCCTCGCTTCGGCCTTGGGCTATGCTCTCGGGGGCATCCGAAGGCGCCGAGATCATGCCGCGCCGCTCAATTCGGGCGCCGCATGACATCAATGCAGCGGACGAGCCATGGTCAGGACGCAGGCTCGCCGCTGATCGTGCGTGTTAGCCGGCCGTTGATCGGATGAGCATGACCGCAGACGACTGGAAGCGGGAGCAGCTTGAGCGCCACGATGAGGCCCGACTGGCCGGCCGGGCTGACCGTGCGGCCCGCACGAGCGTCCATGGCGTGATTCCGGGGCAGTTCTTTGCAGCGGCATCCTCGGAGTGTCGGGACGTCTTCATAGATGGGCACTACTATGCCTGCATCTCACTATCGCAGGCGGTGGCGGAAGGCCTCGCGCACTTTCTCGGCGACTTCCACAAGGTGGGTGCGAGAAAGGATCCAGCAAAGCGAGTACAGCGGCTGCACGCGAAGGGCGTCATCAGGCTCACTGTGCTCAACGCTTTCCTCCGGATCTGGGGAAACGACAGAAACACCTTTCACCACTTGAACCCCGACATACCCACGGACCACCCGACACTTGAAGGGCGAGCCGAGGAGTGCGTAAAGGCATTGCTTGAGATCGAGTCCGAGATCTTCGCCTTCGATACCGCCGACGGAGGCCGCATCGCTCCCAGGCATCCCGAGTACTGGCCGAAGGACGACCCGCAGCACATGCGTGTCTTTCTCAGGTTGAGCGGTCATTAGGCGCGTACTTTAGCGTCATGAGCCTCGTCACCTGGCAACTGCAAGGGCGCGTTCCACAGGAAGCATGCGTTTGCTGCGGCGCTGCGCCAGATGTTTGATCGTCCCAGAGTGCGAGAGGGGATGTGTATGGCCAAAGCAGAAGCAATCATGAAGGGTACCAAACGAGTCTTTACCAAGATCGGCAACATGATCGTCAAAGGAAAGGGTGGGCTAGGAAAGGCCGGTTACATCGGCCGCATCATCACGAAGAGCAAGTAAGTCCCACCCGAATGCCGTTCAGCCTGCCATTCGGCCCCAGCGACGTGCCTTGGTGGGTATGGCTGCTCGGCGCCGGAGTCGCCTTCTTCGTGTGCGTCCTCTCCGCTCACGAGATGGAGTTGATCCGGAAGTACACCCCCCAGCACGAACACGACCTCTTGGGTTGCGGGTGCCTCGCGTTCCTGTCCGGCATCGTGGCGTTTCTAACCGGAGTAGTCGGTATCGGTAAGCTCGCGAAATGGGCTTGGTACGGGTGAACGCCCCGGCGGCATCCGCTTCATCATCAATCTCACGACCAAGCCCGGCGACAAGGTGTTGGATCTCGGAGCTTGGTTCTGAATGGCGCACCGGCTGGGTCCGCACGATATGGATCATCCTGACGGAGGAAACGGCCCCCCAGGCTGGTAAGGTTCATCCCGGCCGAGAAGCCATGACGCTTGCCCTCTACCAACGAGTCGTCCTGACACGGGACATCCCCGAGGAGGGCCTTCGCGCCGGCGCGGATCAACGTCCGCACCCTTCTGACCTGACCTTCGCAGATCGTGGAAGAGCCTTCCTGCGGGCAGCCCCCGCGGCCTGAAGGGCCCCCGCCAGACGTCCCAGAAGTCGGTGATGGCTGTGCTCCAACTATCAATCAAAACGCCGCGCTTTTCGCTTGACTGGCGTCGATGCGTACGCGTAAGCTCGGCTGCTCTGGCGCGCGTAGTGTCGTCAGATGATCGTAGGAGGCCCCCGATGCTTGCGTCACACGCCGAATTGATAGCGTCGAGCCTCCCTCTCGCCGGTCGCTAGCCTAATCGGCTGCCTCCGCTAGGGGGCCAGGCTCCTCAAAGAAAGCAACGCCGTTTCAGCAGGCGGAGTGTGTTTTTCACGCACGTCGCCTGAAGGAGTGCGTGTGTCTTTTCACAGGACGCGGGAACACCGGTTCCCGCGAAGGGGAGAAGTGCGTTCGGACGAGGAAGCCGACCCGAGGCGTTTCTTCGACGAGACGGATCGATCGGGGAAGAGGAATTGGAAGGTGAAACAGCTCTGCAAGCAGGTGGAAAGGGCGGCCGCGGTCACGCTGGCCGGCGAGTGTGAGAGCAACGCCCTGCTCGGCGCGGCCGTGGCGTTCGTCGAGCCGGCGCCAGACTCCAGCCGACTGATGGCGATGGTGGTCCTGGCCCCGGGGAAAGCCATGGGTGAACTCGCGGAAGCGAGGGCGGCATTGGCCCGATCGGCCGCCTCCTTCCGCGAGGAGGTGGCGCGGACCATCAATCGGAAGCGGGTTCCCGAGATCGTGTTCGACGTGCGACTGAGCGAGGAGGTGTGTCGTGGGTGACGTGCCCGGTGCAGCGGTTCGGTACTGGGTCGAGAGACCGCTATCGCATGACGTGGAGGCCGCCATCAGAAGGCTGGCCCATAGTGACGACGTGCGCCATGTGGCGGTGATGCCGGACGTCCACCTCGCGGCGGACGTGTGCGTTGGCATGGTCGTGGCGACCGCGAACGCTCTCTACCCGAACGCTGTCGGTGGCGACATCGGATGCGGGGTCGCGGCCATCGGCTTCGACGGCGAAGCAGGCCTGCTGGACAACGAGCGGGACGCGGCGGCGATCCTCGCCGGGCTGTACCGCCAGATCCCGCTCATCCGCCACAGCAGGAAGGGCGACCCTCGGCTTCCCGCGGCCCTCGATGCTGCTAGCTTGAGCTCTCCGCGTCTCGAGGGCCTCAAGCAGCGCGAGGGATCTCTCCAGATCGGGACGCTGGGCCGCGGGAACCACTTCGTCGAGCTGCAAGCCGATGAGACGGGGCGCCTGTGGCTGATGGTTCACAGGGGCTCGCGCGGCATGGGCCAGGCGATCCGGGATCACCACCTCGGTCAGTGTTCAGCGGGTCGCAACGGACTCCGATTCCTGAGCGCCGATAGCCCGGCTGGGCGCGCCTACCTGCAGGACCTGGCCTGGGCGTTGGACTACGCGGAGGTCAGCCGGTCGGCCATGGTCCAGGCCGTCCGTGACGTTGTCGAGGACGTGCTCGGGACCGTGGCCGACGAAGCGTCCTACGTGTCGTGCAACCACAACCACGTCCGCCGCGAGACCCACTTCGGGGAGCCCTTATGGGTTCACCGCAAGGGGGCGATGTCCGCGGCAGAGGGCGAGCGCGGCCTGATTCCCGGTTCCATGGGGACGCACAGCTTCCACGTCGACGGGCGAGGCTGTGAGGAGGCGCTGTCTTCGAGCGCTCACGGTGCGGGGCGACGGCTGAGTCGTACGGATGCCCGGCGCAGCCTGTCTGCCAAGCAGGTTACGCGGGAGTTGCGTGGGGTCTGGTTCGATCATCGGCTCGCGCCGCGGCTCCGGGAGGAAGCGCCGTCCGCCTACAAGGATATCGACGACGTACTCTGGGCACAGCACGAGCTCGTCCGCATTGTTCGCAAGCTGCGGCCGGTTCTCTGCTTCAAGGGAGCCTAGACATGGCCACGAAGAACCTGGCTCGGACGGTCGTCGAGGGAGGCCGGGACACGTACTCCAAGCTCTATCGAAAGCTCCGCAACCGAAGCGAGAGGCGGCTCCGTTTCGATCTGGAAGGCGACGTGATGCATGGGCAGGAGCGCGTGGGCGGATCGAGAGATTTCTCGGACCGTCTGGCGCCGCTCGAGCGCTGGCTCGGCAGCAATGTCGGACGTGGGTGGAGCAACGTCTATCACGAGTTCTGCGAACGCTTCGACAAGCGCACGATGAAGGGTTGGCACGTTCGTGACCACCTCCTGGGGATGTTGGGGGCAGGACGCTTCACGTGGGGCGGCCCCTTCCTCGTCGACGATCGCGGCATCCTCCGGCGCCGGCCCCGACGAAGCTGGGATCGGCGCGACCGGATCTCGCCCGACGAGAAAGCGACGGCGCTGGCCTGGGCGGCCGGCCGCAGGATCATCGTCCATGGAGAGGTCGCTTTCTGGCGACCGCAAGGGTCATCGACGACCCGGCACAGACAAGCGGTCAAGGCCGGCGACTGACCGTCGCCGAGCTCGCGGCTTGGAGGACCCTGGCCCCGGAGCTGCAGCGGGAGCTCACGTACGACCCGGAAGCGATCCGGCGGCGCCTCGGGAAGTGCAAGGACGTCCAGGGACGGGTGCGATGAGAACCACACCACGCTTCCGAAGCTCCATACCGAGGCACGCTGAAGAGCGCATCACGGCGCGGCATCCAAAACGGTGCGAAGAGTACGGTCGAATACTTCATCGGCGGACAACGGGTCGGCGCCCGAGGGTTCGACGCCGAGGGCAATCTCCAGGGCGATTGCGGTTGGCGGGACGGTCGGCTCCACGGGACGAGCTATCGGATCGACACCCCGGGGCGCCTACTGTCCGCCACCCCGTATTCACAGGGCCTCGAGCACGGAATTGCGCGTCAGTGGGGCGAGGACGGCCAGCTCCTCGGCACCTACCGAATGCACCATGGCACGGGCGTTGACCTATGGTGGGGCGAGACCTGGCGTAAGCCTCGAAGGCGTTACCTCGCCGAGGTCTGCTTCCACCGACGGGGTCAGCCCGCACGGCTTCGAATGGTGGATTAACGAGGACCAGCTCTCCGTGAACGAGGAGCGGCATTGGCGAGACGGACAGAAGCACGGCATCGAGCGCGACTGGACCCTGAAAGGGGGCTTGCGGCGGGGCTATCCGAAGTACTTTGTCGCTGGCCAGCAGGTCCCTCGCCGGCAGTACATCAAGGCGGTAGCGAGCGACCCTTCGCTACCGCCATTCCGGAAAGTAGAGAATCGACCCCGGAGGATCTTCCCTCCAGTCATCGCCCGGCATCTCGGCGATCTCCGCGGCCGTGCCGTCGCCATGCAAGATCCCGGAGCCATCCAACCTTAGGGGCAAGGATCTGCGGCTGGTCGCAGCGTGACGGCGCGTTATCCTTAATGTCGTGATCGACGCTGCCGAGCTGATTGAGTGGAAGCGACTCCTCCCGGAGACTCAATTTGCGGCGTTGCCCCCAGGCAACTCCTGTCCCAATCCGACCGTTGTAGGGCAGCGACTGCTTGTCTGTACGTTCGCGCCGGGCGTCGTCCACTGTCTCGACGTTGCTGATGGCTCTGCCGTCTGGAGTGTTTCCCTGGATGGCCTGGGAGGAGCCAGCCTTCTCGTGTCCGGAGACCTCGTCTTCGCCAAGACGGCCCGAACGCTCTACGCCCTGCGGCTGCTTGACGGTGCAGTCGTTTGGACGTTCACGCCGCACCGCGCGAAGGGCGAACACATGTACTCGACCCCAGTCATCAGTGGAGAGCGCCTTTTCATCGGAGACAGGGCCGGATCAATCCACTGCCTTGACCCTGCAAGCGGTAGTCGGCTCTGGACTACCAGTGTCGCCGACGGCAACGTGAACTCAACGTTCCTGGTGGTTGACGGTCGCCTGGTGGCCGGGACGAACGACTCGACTGCCGTGGGCGTTGATGCTGCGTCGGGGTCCGTGGCTTGGCGCACCGCAATCGACGGCCCATCCATCCACGAAGTCTTATGGGACGGGGCTGCACTCGTTCAAACCGAATCGCTCTGGTGGCTGGACCCGCAGGACGGGAGCGTGAAAGCACGCTGGGCCCCTCGCGGCGAGGCAGCGCTGGCGGTGGCAGTTGCTCGGGACCAGGTTCTAGCTTTGCTCCGGCAGGAGGTCCTCGTTGGCTTCCGCAACCAGCAAGAGGTCTACCGTGTGGGTGAACAAGGTTTCTTTAGCGGCGCCCTCAGTTTCTCTCCTGTCACGGGCTGCATTTACGACGCCCGGATAGGTGAGTTCCACATCGTCGATCCGACCACCGGCGCTCGGCTCTGCAGTTTGAAATACGGTGACCGTGGTCTTGCCGCGACGCACCCATGTGCGTCGAATGGACATCTGTACGTCCTGACCAATGAGGGGGAGGTGCTCGCCTTGCGCCACCCGGAGGTCACGCCCTCAACGCCACCTATCGCCTGAGACGGAGACTGTCCCTCTTCTGTCCCCTTCCTCGGTCCGAACGGGGCCGACGAACGCCTAAACCAATAGACCCTAACTCGGCTTCCGCTATGGATTGGGACTGGTGGTTTCGGATGGCGTGGTAGGTTGTTCTTCGGTTCGAATCCTACCTGAGGAGCCAACCCCTCGACGCCACGAACCCGCGCCTCGGGTTGCCGCGCCTGCCGGGACGGTCGCCTGGCCGGGCCCTCAGGGGATGAACGACCCGCACGGGATCGC
>Ga0111539_10006352_pt1 | contig 15239 bp, 9 predicted proteins | sample RhiMethybrSRZTD1_FD_79667 | JGI IMG/M metagenome (GOLD analysis project Ga0111539, IMG submission 79667) | Populus rhizosphere microbial communities from Tennessee, USA - Rhizosphere MetaG P. TD hybrid SRZTD1 (version 2) (version 2) | ecosystem: Host-associated > Plants > Roots > Rhizosphere >... | reverse complement strand
CGGCGTGTAGAGGGCCGCGAGCGTCGCCGCGCCGCAGGCGACGTCGCGGCGTCCGGGCAGGGCCAGTCGCGCCAGCCCGTGCACCGCGAACACGATCAGCACGCCCGACACGATCGAGACGAGCACGGCCGCCCACACGAGCTGCCCCGTGACGAAGGCGGCCGCGACGATCGCGAGGGCGTAGAGCGGCGGATCGGGATGGCTGAGCGCGCCGCCGATGTCGCCCGCCTGCAGCCGCTGCGCCTGCCACAGCGAGTCGGGGCCGTCGCTCGCCATCTGCACGGTGCCGCTCCAGGCGAGGATGCGCATGAGGACGGCGAGCAGGAAGATCAGCGCCAGTCGCTTGCGCGCGACGACCGGGTCGGTGTCGAACAGGATTCGTCGCTGGCGCGCCACGAAATCGGAAACCGGCGGCCCTGGGCCCGTCGCTGACATGCGCCGTCCAGTGTATGAGGTTTCGCGCGGGAGCAAGAAGTTAAGCTCGCCGCGCATGTCCGCCGCCTCGCGCGCCTGGCCCGCCGCACTCGCGAGCGCGGCGGCGGTGGGGCTGCAGGTGCTCCTGCCGCGGCTCTTCTCGGTCGTGCTCTGGTCGCACCTCGGCTTCTTCGCGGTCAGCCTGGCCATGCTCGGCTTCGCGGCGGCGGGCGCCTGGATCGCGCGGCGGCCGGCCGTCGACCTGGCCCGCGCCAGCGCCCTGGCCGGCGCGGCGACGATCGGCGCGCACCTCGTCGTGCTGCGGCTGCCGATCGATCCGACCGCGCTCCTCGAGACCTGGACGGCGCCGCTGCTCCTCTTGCTGATGGGGCTGACGCTGGCCGTGCCCTTCCTGCTGCTGGGCACCGTGGTCTGCGCGGCGTTGGCCGGCGCGGGCGGCAGGCCGGGCCGGATCTACGGCGCCAGCTTCGCCGGCGGCGCCGCGGGCGCCCTGCTCTGCCTGGCCGCCATGGAGTGGTGGGGCGCCCCGCGCGCGGCGGGGCTGCTCGCGCTGCTGCCGCTCGCCGGCGCGATCGTCGCGGGTTGGGGCGCGGAGGCGTCCGCGCCGCGCGGCCCGCTCGTCTGCGGCGCGACGCTCGCCGTGATGGCCCTGGCCGCGCCCGACGCGCTGCTGCCGCTCGTCAGCCGCAAGCACTTCCCCGCCGTGCCGCCCAGCGCGGTCATCGAGCAGCGCTGGAACGCCTTCAGCCACGTCACCTTCTACGACAACCCCGACCACCACGGGCTCTGGCCGCTGCCGCCGGACTACGCCGGCCCGCTGCCGCGCACGATCGGCGCGGCCATCGACACCTGGGCCATCACGCCGATCGTCGAGCGCCGACCGGGGGCCGACCGCCACCCGGTGCTCGAGCGCTACCCACCGTCGCTGTTCTACGTCGGGGCGGCTCCGGGCTTCACGGCGCTGGTCATCGGCGCGGGCGGCGGCATCGACGTGCAGGCCGCGCTCGCGGCCGGCGCCTCGCACGTGACGGCGGTCGAGATCAACCCGCTCATCGTCGACGCGGTGCGCGGCCGCTTCGCGAGCTTCTGCGGCGGGCTCTACGACGACCCGCGCGTCGAGGTCGTGGTCGCCGAGGGCCGCGACTACCTCGAGCGGGCCGCGGTGGGGGCGGTCGAGGGCGCGAGCCCGGGCCTCGGGCGCACCTGGGATCGCATCGTGCTCTCGGGCGTCGACACCTTCGCGGCCACCGAGGCCGGCGCCTTCGCGCTCTCGGAGAACCACCTCTACACGGTCGAGGGCGTGACCGCGGCGGTGCGCTGCCTGACGCCCGACGGCGTGCTGGCCTACACGCGCTGGTGGTTCGAGCCGCCGCGGCAGACGCTGCGCCTCGTGCTGACCGTGGCCCAGGTGCTGCGCGCGCAGGGCGAGACCGCGCCCGGGCCGCACGTCTTCGTGGGCGTGGCCGAGCGCAACTCGCTGCTGCTCGTGGGGCGACGGCGCTTCACCGACACCGAGCTCGACACGCTGCAGGCGGCCGCGCAGCGGCGCGGGATGCTGCCGGTCTACGCGCAGAACGCGCCCAGCCATCCGCTCTTCGTGCAGGCGCTCGCGCTGCCCGACACCTCCGCGCTCGTGGCCGGGTATCCCTACCGCATCGACCCGGCCACCGACGACTCGCCCTTCTTCTTCGAGTACGGGCGGATCGCCGGGCTGTTCCGCACCGAGGGCGACTGGATCCGCGATCGCCTCGGCGGCCAGGAGGTGCTGCTCGCGTGCCTCGCGGTGCTCGCCGTGCTCTGCGCGCCGCTGCTGCTGCTGTCGCGCCGCGCGGGGACGCCCGGCCTGCCGCGCCGGCAGCGCGTCGGCCTGGCGCTGCTCGGCGCCGGCTACCTGCTCGTCGAGCTCCCGGTCATGCAGCGGCTCGCGCTCGTGCTCGGGCACCCGGTGCTCGCCGTGGCGGTCGTGCTCGTCGCGCTGCTGCTGCTCTCGGGCCTGGGCGCGCGGCTCTCCGACCGGGTGCAGCCGCGGCGGCTGCCGCTCATCGCGGCGCTGACCGCCGTCGCGGTCGTGGCGGCGCTGGTCGTCGCCCACGAGGCCTTCCTCTCGGCCGGAGCGATGGCGAGCGCCGGGCGGGCGGCGCGCGCGGCGGCGGCGATCGCGCTGCTCGCCGCGCCGGGCGTGCTGCTCGGCATGCTTTTCCCGCTCGCCTTGCGCCGGCTGGACGAGGAGCGGCCGGGCGAGGCGGCCGCGCTCGTGCCGGCGGCCTTCGCCTGGAACGGCGCCGCCTCGGTGCTCGCCTCGCCGCTGGCCGTGTTCCTGGCGATGCAGGTGGGGTTTCGCGCGACGCTGCTGGTGGCCGCGGTGTGTTATGCGGGGGCGGCGCTCGCCTGGCGTCGGACCGCTCACGCGCGCGCCGACGTGCCGTGACTGCGGGCCGCGCCCGGGATACCTGACGGCCAGTCGACGGTTCGCGACGCACACCGTAGACTGCGCGCTCTCGGCTTCCTCCCTGCCCGACCCCGATCTCCTGGACGGCTCCCGATGCTTCACACCCAGGTCTGGTCTTCTGCCCTCGCTTCCCTGGCCCTGCTCGCGCTCGCGGCTCCCGCCGGCGCGCAATTCGAGGCGCACCAGCTCAACAACGGCCGCGTCGCGCTGCACTTCGAGCCCACGCTGCTCGAGAACTGCGGCCTGACCGTCAGCGACGTGCTCGAGACCGACTCGATCAGCGACGGCTTGATCGAGGCCACCGAGCTCCCGCTCATCGGCTTCGCGATCGACTCGAGCTCCGACCTGCTCTTCCTGACCAACCCCGAGGGCGGCTTCGTGCCCTACGGCGTGCTCGGCGGCTCGCTCCACACGCTCGGCGGCTTCACGCTGAGCTCGCCCTCGACCGGCCGCTCGGTCGACCTGCACGACTTCGTGGTCGACGTCTCGGACGTGCGCAACGACGGCCCCGGCGGCCAGCCCGACCCCGACTACTTCCACCTCAGCCGCGCCTCGGTCGCGGCGCAGGGCGAGTCGGACTTCAAGCTCTGCTACGTCAAGATCGCCTACGACCCGAACGGCCTGCCTTACGGCGGCAGCGGCCCGGCCGACCACAACCAGCCCGTGCTGCGCATCAAGGCCTGGGACCTGATCATCACCGAGACGCTCGCGCGCGACCTCGGCCGGCCCGACCTGACGAACCGGCTCATCGGCAGCGGCAAGATCGACGGCCTGCCGATCGCCTATGACGGGCCGTGGGCCTACCCGCCCGGCCAGAATCCCGAGACGCCCTACACCGGCGGCGGCGACGGCGAGGGCAGCGGCCCGGCGGATGCGGTCGGCATCGACGTCAAGCTCGGCATCCTCTCGAGCATCACCGCGCAGGGGCACGTCGGCACCTTCCCCAACGGCCGCGTCGGCCTGGCGACCTCGACCACCTCGTGCAACGTGGGCACCGTGCAGGTCGACTGGCTCGCGCCCATGAACGAGCACCACCCGGGCATCACGCAGGCGCTGTTCCGCCAGATGGGCAACCGCTTCGAGCAGGTCGGCATCGCCTGGGCCAAGCACGGCTTCTTCGCGCTCAGCAACAGCCAGTGCACGCCCTGCCAGGGCGGAAGCCCGCAAGGCAAGTTCCTGGGCATCGGCTGCTCGGACACCTATGGCACGAGCAACAACGGCGACCGCTTCTACCTCGCCCCGCGCGAGGAGTGGAACCCCTTCACCGATCACTGGACGGCCTGCGGCTCGTTCTTCGACGGCGTGCCCGTCGACTGCCTGCGCGACGAGGACGGCTCGGGCTTCGGCCCGGTCGACCACCGTCTCGAGGCCTTCGACTACGACCTGAACCTGCCCGACGCGACCTACTTCTACGAGGGCAACTACCTGATCCAGGGCGACGTCGACAAGAGCAACAACATCGGCTCGCGCAAGTGCACCATGACCTGGAACGGCAGCACCTGGAGCTTCACGACGCCGACCACGAGCAACACCCTGCTCGCGGGCCCGGCGATCAACCGCTACGGCGAGATGCGCAGCACGGTCGGCCTGGCGCCGGCGGACGGCAACGTCGTGCTCGCGGTGCAGACCGCGGACCTCGGCGGCGGCCTGTTCCGCTACGAGTACGCGCTCTACAACTGGGACCTGAACCGCAAGGTGCGCGCCTTCTCGGTGCCCTGCTGCGGCAGCGCGTCGGACTTCTACTTCCACGACATCGACGACCAGCCGAGCAACGACTGGGTGCCGGTGGTCGCGGGCGGCAACGTGACCTGGACCTTCCCCGACGTGACCCTGACGGGCGTCAAGGTGGCCGGGCCGCTCAGCTACGCGACGCTCTACAACTTCGGCTTCACGAGCGACGTGCCGCCGGGGCCGCGCGACGCGGCGCTGACGATCCACGACGCCGGCGCGGGTGGCGACCTGCTCGCGGCCGCGACGATGGCGCCGGCCTGCCTCGACCTCTCGGCGACCTCGCTGGCCCCGCCGGTCAGCACGCCCTTCTCCTTCGTGCTGACGGGCGGCGCGGCGAGCGGCATGTTCGCGCTCATCGAGGTCAACGGCATCCCGCTCGCGAGCGCGGCGCTGCTCGGCCCGGTGCCCTTCGTGAGCGGCCAGGCCAGCCTGCCGATCAGCGCGCCGCCGTCGGCCTCAGGCCTCAGCCTGCTGCTCATCGGCGCCGAAGTGGAAACCTCCCCCCTCCACGTGGTCCAGCTGAGCGACCTGCTGACCGTCAAGATCCAGTAGGAGCGGCGCTGCGCGATCCGGGGAGCGGCGCTGCGCGATCCGGGGGGAGGCTCCGGCCGACGGCATCCAACCGGCCGCCCGCTGCGAAGTCCGCGAGCTTCGTTGCCCACTGATCGGCGGGCTGCTTGCTCGCCGCGTTCGCGCGACGTCCGGGCAGCTTGGTGGCGCAGAGCGTCAGGGGCCGCGCAGCGGCGCGGCCGGGGTTCGGCGCAGGCCCTCCTATGAGCCCGGTGCTCCGTGGACTCCCCAACTTTCCTGAAGGTCCGGACCGGGCGAATGAGAGGGCCGGAGCCGACCCCGAGCCAGCCGCGGAGCGGCCCCCTAACGTTCGAGCAGCCCACGCCGCTCGAGCAACCCGCGGATGACCCGCGCGAAGATCGCATGCCCGTCGCGGTTGGGATGCTCGTAGTCGTGGCGCAGCCAGAGCTCGGGGCGCCGGCCGTTCGGCGTGCCGTCGGCGTCGCGGTTCATGAAGGGCGGCTGCAGGTCGACCCAGGGCACGCCGAGCGCGTCGAGCATCGCCGCCATGCGCTCGACGCCGGGGAAGGTGCCCGGCCCCTCCCAGGTCGGCTCGGTGAGCAGCGCGACGACGAAGTGCACGCCCGCCTTCCGGCACAGCTCGTCGATGCGCGCCATCTCCTGGCGCACGGTCTTCCACGGCCGCGTGTCCGTCGCCGCCCACCACTCCAGGTCGGGCGGGCCGTCGCCGAAGCGCCGCGCGCGCTGGCCCGCCAGCTTGGTCTCGTTCTCGACGGCCACCGACAGGATCGTCTTCTGGTAGCTGGCGTAGCTCTCGCGGAGCTGCTGGTCGGTCGGCACGCCCATGCGCCCCGGGCCCTGGCAGTAGAGCCAGCGATAGAGGTGCGTGCCCTGCACCGCGGGCCAGCCGTCGAAGGGCGCGAGCCAGGCGTCCTGCGGGTGGAGGAAGTGGTCCGCCGCGATCTGCGGCGCGTTGGGCACGGTGTGCAGGTCGTTCCAGTTCCAGCCGAGCACGACGACGTCGGGCTGGATGTCGCGCAGCCCGCGCTTCTCGAGGTACAGGCGCTGCCACGGCGTGTCCCAGCCGTTCGCGCCGCCGTTGAGCACGCGCACGCCGCTCGTCTCCGGCGGGCCGAGCAGCGCCTGGAGCTGCGCGGGCCACGCGTCCTGCGTCTCGACGCCGCCGCCGAAGGTGAACGAGTCGCCCACGCACAGCACGCGGAGCTCGTGCGGGTCGCGCACCTCGGGCAGGTCGTCGCCGCGCAGGCCCTGCGCGTTGATGTGGCACGCGATCCAGTGGCCGTCGCCCCAGGTGAAGCCGTCCATGTCCGGCTTGCGCACGAGGAACAGCTCGGGGTCGGCCACGAAGTAGGCCGCGTTGCCCGGCCGCGTGAAGCTGGCCGCGAGCTCGGCGAGCAGCAGCAGCACGACGAGGGCGGCCGCCAGCAGTCCCAGGCCGCGCAGCAGGCGGCGCGGCAGCGATCGTGGCGGGGCCATGCGGCGGGATTCTAGCGGGCGGCGCCGCGCCTCAGCCCAGGGTGCTCTTCAGGATCCCCAGCGCGCGCTCGACCTCGGGCGGGCCGAAGACGAGTGGCGGGCGGAAGCGGATGCCGCGCGGCCCGCAGGCCAGCGTGGCGAGGCCGGCGTCCCAGAAGCGCTGGCGCGCCGCGTTGCGCGCCTCCTTGTCGGGCAGGTCGAAGGCCAGCATGAGGCCGCGGCCGCGGGCGTTGGTCACGGCGGGGACGCGGCGCTCGAGCTCGCGCAGCCCCTCGAGGAACAGCCGGCCGGTGCGCGCGGCGTTCTCGACCAGGCGCTCCGCCTCCATGATCTGCAGGGAGCGGGCGCAGCGCACCATGTCGACCAGGCTGCCGCCCCAGGTCGAGTTGATGCGCGAGGAGAGGTGGAACACGTTCTTCTCGGCGCTGTCGATGCGCGTCGTGCTCATGATCCCGCAGACCTGGGTCTTCTTGCCGAAGACGAGCAGGTCAGGCACGACGCCGAGCTGCTCGAAGGCCCACATCGTGCCCGTCGCGCCGAGGCCGGTCTGGACCTCGTCGAAGATGAGCAGCGCCTCGTGCCGATCGGCCAGCGCCCGCAGCCGCCGCAGGAACTCGGGGCGGAAGTGGTTGTCGCCGCCCTCGCCCTGGATCGGCTCGATGAGGATCGCCGCGATGCCGCGCGGGTCCTGCGCGAAGGCCGCCTCGATCTCGAAGGCGGCGCGCTGCTCGGCGGCCGCGATCGCGGTCTCGTCCACCGGGAAGGACAGCTTGGGATTGCCGATGCGCGGCCAGGCGAACTGCGGGAAGTCGCGCGTCTTCTCGGGCTCGGTGTTGGTGACCGAGAGCGTGTAGCCCGAGCGCCCGTGGAAGGCCTGGGCGAAGTGCAGGATCTTGTCCGCGCCGCCGCCCGCGCCCTTCGCGCGGTTGCGCTGCGCCTTCCAGTCGAAGGCCGCCTTCATCGCGTTCTCGACGGCCAGGGCGCCGCCGGCGATGAAGAACAGGTAGCGGAAGGGCGAGGGCACGGCGAGGCGCCGGAAGGTCGCGACGAAGGCCGCGTACTCGCGGCTGTACATGTCGCTGTTGGCCGGGTTGGCCAGCGCCGCGCGCAGCAGCGTGGCCTGGAAGGCCGGGTCCTGCATCCCCGGGTGGTTGTGCCCGAGCGGCTGCGTCGCGAAGTAGCTGTAGCAGTCGAGGTACTCCTTGCCTTCGAGCGCGTCGACGATCGTGCTGCCGTGGCTCTGCTCGAGATCGACGACGACGTGGAAGCCGTCGACGAGGATGTTCTCCTGCAGGATCGGGAACACGTCCTCCGCGGGCACGGTGATGTCGGGGCCGACGACGGGCGACGGGCGCGGCGGCGCGGCGGGCGCGGGGATGGCCGCGGCGGTGGGGAGCGACGAGGCGCTCGTGGAAGGAATGGTGGGAGGAACGGTCATGGGGTTCGCTCGGTGGGCCGGCGGACCGGCAGGAACGGGCTGGGTTGCGCTCGGGCCGGCGGGATGCGCCGCGCGGCGGGCCGCGGGTCGCGGCGCGCGCGGGCGGGCCCGCGTCAGGCCGCGTTGGGCGGAGCGAAGAGCCCGGGTCGCGCGAGCGCGGGGACGAGGCGCGTCGGATTCGTCGGCATCGTCATGGGAGCGGACTCGCGAGCGGGAACCAGAGGTGCGGCAGTATAGCCCGCGGCCCTGCGGCCCGGGCCCACGAAGCCCGGCACGATTGGCCGCGACCCTCTAGAACTGGAAGTAGAAGTAGGGCGTGTCGCCCACGTTCAGGTAGCTGACGAGGCCGACGACGACGCCCAGGCCCACGGCGAGCACGGGCACCGGCAGGGCCAGCACGGCGTCGCGCGCGCGATCGAGCACGCGCCGCGGCAGGAACAGCCCTGGCGCCGCGGCCGCCAGCACGACCCACACCCAGGGCGAGACCGACGCGACGCCGCCGAAGTCCGTCCAGACCGCGAGCAGGTGCTCGAGCGACTGGCTGCGCGCGAAGATGTAGGAGACGACCACGAACTGCAGCGTGAGGAACCAGCTCAGCAGCTTCCGCGCCGGGGTCGTGTCGAAGGGCCGCCCGCCGCGCATCCGCTCGAAGAGCCGCTCGAGCGCCATCGCGATCCCCTGCAGGAGGCCCATGATCGCCCACGGCACCGTCGCGCCGTGCCAGATGCCGATGAGCACCATGCTCACGATGAGGTTGAACCACACGCGCGGCTCGCTGACGCGCGACCCTCCCAGCGGGAAGTAGACGTAGTCGCGCAGCCAGGTGCTCAGCGTCATGTGCCAGCGACGCCAGAAGTCGCGCACGCCCCGCGCCTGGTAGGGCAGGTCGAAGTTCTCGGGCAGCTCGAAGCCGAAGAGCCGCGCGGAGCCGATGGCGATGTCGCAGTAGGCCGAGAAGTCGAAGAAGACCTGCACGATGAAGGCCTCGGCGGCGAGCAGGTGCATGGCGGCCGTGTACTGGCCGGGCTCGGCGTAGACCGGGTCCACGACGAGCCGTGCGAGCGTGTCGGCGAACAGCACCTTCTTGGCCAGACCGAGGCCGATGCGGTAGAGCGCTGAGCGCAGGCGCGGCCTGTCGAGCGCCGGCGGGTGCTCGAGCTGCGGCAGGAACTGGGCCGCCCGCAGGATCGGCCCCGCCACGAGGTGCGGGAAGAAGCTGACGAAGACGCCGAAGTCGAGCAGGTTGCGCGCGGGCTTCAGCACGCGGCGGTAGTTGTCGATCGTGTAGGAGAGCGTGCCGAAGGTGTAGAAGGAGATGCCGACAGGCACCGCGAGCCCGAGCACCGGCACGGGCGACTCGACGCCGAACTGCGCCAGCAGCAGCTTCAGGCCACCGGCAGCCCAGTCCCAGTACTTGAAGAAGCCGAGCATCCCGATGTTTCCGACGATGGCCACGATCAGGAAGACCTTGCGCGTGCGCGGGTCGTTGCTGCGCGCGACGATGCCGCCGCAGGTGTAGTCGAGGATCGTCGAGAACCAGAGCAGCGCCAGGAAGCGCGGGGCCCAGTTCGCGTAGAAGTACTGGCTCGCGACGAGGAGCACGATCAGGCGCAGCACGGGCTGGCGCGCGACGCTCCAGTAGGCCACCAGCGCAAGGACCAGGAAGACACCGAACTGCGCGCTGTGAAAATTCATGCCACGCTCACCGTGGGCGACCTCGTCGCGACGTCGCGAGCGCCTCGAGCAGCGCCTCGTCCTCGATGAGCTTCGCGAGGCCCTGTGCCACCCCCGCGTGCGCCGCGGGCCTCCAGTGGTCGTTGGGGTAGATGAAGGCGTCGTGCTGGCGCTCGAAGGCGCTCACGATCGGGTCGAGCGACCAGCACTTCGCGCCCTCGGCAGCCAGCCGCTCGGCCAGCACCTGCAGCGGCTCGGTGCGCGGCGTGCCCGCCGGCGGGGCGCCGCGTCCGGCCTGCTGCTGGAGGAAGCGCGTCCAGATCTTGGCGCTCGCCATCTCGGTGGCGGGGTAGATGACGAAGCGCACCTGCGCGCCGCGCGCCGCGGCCGCCTCGACGAGCGCGCGGGCCTCGTCGAGCCCGCGCTGCAGCAGCGCCTCGACGTCGTCGGAGTGCGGCGCGCGCGAGAGCACGAACTTGCCGGAGCTCGTGTCGACCTCGCCCGGCTCGGTGACGAGCGTGCGGTAGCGGCGGTAGATGGCCGAGTGGTTGCAGAGTGTGTGCCACCAGGCCGCGGCGGGCCGCAGCGCGGCCGGCACTCCCGCGAGCACGTCGACCGGCACGTAGTCGTCGCCCACGCGCTCCCAGCGCAGCGCGCCCGAGCGGCTGAGCAGCGACTGCCGGCCCGGGTCGACGAAGACGAGCACGAGGTCGGGGTCGAGCTGCGGCAGCAGCGCCAGCCCGCGGCGGCACGACTGCAGCAGGCTGTAGCCCATCACGCCGCCGTTGAGCACGCGCACGTGCGGCCCGCCGGCCGCCGCCGACCGCTCGTTCAGGCCGGCCTCGAGCGCGTACGACCAGGTCTCCTCCTGCCGCGCGCCGCCCGCGCCGTAGGTCTGGCTGGCGCCCAGCCCCAGAATGCGCAGCTCGTCGCGCGGTGCGTCGTCCGGGATCTCCTCGTTGCGCAGGCCGTAGCGGTCGAGGTGGCTGAGCGGGTTGGTGAAGTGCGGGCGGTTCGTGAAGCCCAGCGCGGGGTCCTTGAGGTAGAGCTTGTCGTCGACCTCGACCTGCTCGCGGTCGAGCCAGGCGACCACGAGGTCGACGGCCGCGAAGCCGAGCGCCGCGCAGAGCACGACGAGCCCCAGCCGCGCGAGGACGCCGCCCGGCGTGAACGGTGGCGCGGCGCCGGGCGCCACACCGGGCGCGGCGCCGGGCGCGACGTCAGCGGCGGCAGGGTCGGCCGGGGACAGGGCGCGGGCTCGGGAGTGCGGGGGCGGTGCCGGGGCGGGGCGGGCGGGGCGGGTGGGGCAGGTGGGGCGGGCGGCTCGGGACGCGCGGCATTCTAGCGGCGGCGACTATGATCCCGCGCCTCGCCCCGGGAGACCCGCGCCGTGTCCGAGCTGTTGACCGTCGAGAACCTCGTCGCGCTGCTCACGCTGACCGCGCTCGAGATCGTGCTGGGCATCGACAACATCGTGTTCATCAGCATCCTGACCGGCAAGCTGCCCGAGGCCGAGCGCGGCCGCGCGCGGCGCATCGGCATGGGCGGGGCGATGCTCATGCGCATCGGCCTGCTGCTCGCGCTGAGCTGGATCATGAAGCTCACCGCGCCGCTCTTCACGGTCGCGGAGCACGGCGTCTCGGGGCGCGACCTGATCCTGCTCGCGGGCGGGTTGTTCCTCATCGGCAAGTCGACCTTCGAGATCCACGAGAGGGTCGAGGGTCACGCCCACGCCGCCGCGCAGGCGGGCCGGCGCGTGTCGCTGCGCGCGATCATCGTGCAGATCATGCTGCTCGACATCGTCTTCTCGCTCGACTCGGTGATCACGGCGGTCGGCATGGCGCGCGAGCTGGCGGTGATGATCGCGGCGGTCGTCGTGGCGGTGGGCGTGATGCTCATCTTCGCCAGGGCCGTGGGCGAGTTCGTCGAGCACCACCCGACGATCAAGATCCTGGCCCTCTCCTTCCTGCTCCTCATCGGCGTGATGCTCGTGGCCGACGGCCTCGGGCAGCACATCGCCAAGGGCTACATCTACTTCGCGATGGCCTTCTCGCTGCTCGTCGAGATGCTCAACCTGCGCATGCACAAGAAGGCGGCGGCCGCCGCGCCGGGGTCGGGCGGGGGGCACTGACGCAGTCGCGCTCGTGCGGTGAGTTTGCGGGCGCCGGTCCCTTCCCGGTCCGGGAGACCGGTGCGATACTCGCTGCCTGATCTCTTCGGGAGGACGAGCCATGCGTCTCGTGCGCTGTCTGCTGCCTGTTCTCCTGGTCGGATTCCTCGCCGAGACGAGCGTCGCGCAATTCGATCTCTTCTCCTGGGACTTTGTTCCCCATCAAGCCGCGCGGGGCTACGGCACCGTGACCGCTGACTCGATGACGGTCGGCGCAGGCTTCGAGGGGCCGCTAGGCTTCCAGGGATTCATGACCAGGACGCCGGTCGCGGGCACGGTCGCCGTGACGATCGAGTCCTACATGACCTGGGACGGGGTGTGCAACCTGAGCGTCCCCGTCTTCGCACACAACGGTGCGTTCACCACGTTGGCATCCTGCTCCATCTTTGACGCTTCCTTCGTCTTCGATGTTGCGGCAGGGGACGGCTTCGGCCTCGGGCTCAAGAGCTCCTCACCGTTCTATCCAGGAGAGGTCCACTTCATCGAGTTCAGCTTCACGCCGTCCAGCGGCTTCGCCTACTGGACCGATCTCGGTCAGGCGCTCGGCGGCGCGCTCGGCCCGCCGCAGCTCTCCGGCCAGGGGCTGCTGCACGGCGGCATGCCGATCGAGCTCCACGTGACGAACGCTCCGCCGAACCAGCCGGCAACGCTCGTCGTCGGCGTCAGCGCGCTCGGCGCGCCCTTCAAGGGCGGCGTCATGGTGCCGACGCCGAACCTGGTCCTCCCCGCCGGCCTCGTGGGCATGGGCACGCTCGATCTCGCGGGCGTATGGCCCACCAACCTCCCGCCTGGCGTGCAGCTCTGGATGCAGGTCTGGATCGTCGATCCGAGCGCGCCGCTCGGCTTCTCGGCGACGAACGGAGTGCTCGCCGCCACGCCGTAGCGCCGCCCCGAGCGCTCAGTCCGCCATGTGGTGGTAGGCCTTGCGCAGGTCGTCGAAGGCCAGCTTGTAGTCACCGGCGACCCGCGCCTCGTTCGCCTTGTCGAAGAAGAAGGGCGCCTGTCCGAGGTCGAGGCCCGCCGACGCCGACGCGCCCATCAGGCCCTCGACGACCGCGAAGACGCGCTCGAGGTCGCCGCCGGCCGACTGCGGCAGGTAGAGGCTCGTGATCCGCTTCTTGGCCCCGCCCTGCAGGCACTCCTCGATCTGCCGGTTGAAGGTGCGGTTCTGCAGCTCGGCCGCGTCGTCGCCGGCCGAGAGCGTGAGCCCGGTGACCTCGACGCCGCCGAACTCCACCGTCTCGTGCTCGGCGTGGTTGCTGAGCGCGAAGATCGGCGAGTTCGTGAGCAGCTTCTTCAGGCTGACCGGCGGGTCGTTCCCGAACACCTGCTTGAACCAGTCGTCGCCCTGGTACTCGCGCGACTTCTCGCCGGAGTCCAGCGAGTTCCACAGGCCGTCCAGCCCCTGCTCCCAGATCGTGTGCTTGCCGCCGGCGACGCCGGTGTAGGCGGTCAGGTCGGCGTCGCCCTTCTTGAGCGTCACCGACGGCAGCGCGCCCCCGCCTCCGCCGTGGCCCATCATCGGGAGCAGCGTCGTGAGCCAGGAATTCTCGGTGCCGGGCAGCGTGCCGGCCTCGGGGTCGAGCGGATTCGGGATCACCGGGCTGCCGTCGCCCGGCAGCGGCGAGTAGAAGCTCGCGATCGACATGCCGCCGAGCAGCCGGTTGTGCGCGGCCTCGGACAGCTCGATCTGCAGCCGGTAGGTGCGGCCGCGCTGCACCGGCACGTCGAAGGCGAAGTCGACGTGGTCGCGGATGATCCTGGTCTGGGGGTGGATGTCGAGCGAGGCGTCGATGCCGCCGTCGCCAGCCAGCCCGATGAACGGGAAGCCGCCCATCCCGCCGACGGTGAACGTGCCGCCGACCGAGCCCGAGATCTGGCTGTCGAGCTCGTAGTCGCGGATCGGCCGGCAGGCGACGAGGACCTCGGCCACGGGATCGGTCACGTCGAGCAGCCTGAGCTCGAGACTGGCCGACGCGCTCGTGCCGCCCATCGCGAACAGGAAGCCGTTGATCTCGGCGGACCCCGACACGTGGGCGTCCATCGCGGCGCCGGGCTCGGTGCCGACGACGGCCGACTCGGAGACCTCGAACAGGTTCGAGCGGAAGACGGTCGCGTCGGCGCGGTGCAGCGTGCCCCAGGCGTAGGCGAAGGCGTTGAGCCGCGTGTCGCCCTTGAAGTTGCAGTTCGCCTGGATGCCGAGCGGCGGGAAGATGCCGCAGGTGCCGTCGAGGACGTCCGGGTCGCCGAAGGTCAGCTTTGCGCCGGGCTCCAGCACGGGCGTCGCCGCCTGCTGCGCGTGCAGGCCGGCGGCCAGCGCGAGCGTCACGACGAGCGGCGCGACGCCACGGGGGAAGGCGAGCCAGGCGGCGCGGCACGGCGGTGAGGACGGACGCATGCGGGTTTCCTCGCAGTGATGGATGGACCCCGAGCCGCCCGAGCCGCGGATGATACCGGGTCCTTCCCAACTCGCCAGATCGGTGCGATCCTCGCGGCCTGATCCTGTTCGGGAGGAGCCACCATGCGTCTTTCGCGCCGACTGCTGTGCCTGCCCGCCCTCGCGCTGCTCGCCGCGACGAGCGCCGCGCAGTTCGACATCCTGCCCTGGACGGTGACCGCGCCCGGCCCGGGCCACACCGACTTCACCTTCACGGTCGACACTCTGACGGTCTCGGGCCCGAGCTACGCCGATCCCTGCCTGAGTCCGATCGACGCCTACGCGAGCGCCACGATCCCCTTCGACGCCACGGTCTCCTTCCGCGTGGACTTCACTCCCGACGACTTCGGCCCCGGGTACGACTGGCCGGTCGTCGCCTTGGACGGCGTGGTCGTGAAACACCTCACCGAGTCCTGCCAGGGCTGCGAGGTCGTGGTCGAGGTGGATGCCGGCCAGAAGCTGGGGCTCGGCAACCACACGGTGGACTGCCTCATGCAGGCGTCGGTGTCGATCTTCTCGGAGCTGAAGATCGTCCCGCGCGCGGGGTCGTCGCCGAGCTTCGGAATCGGCAGCTTCGAGAACTACGGCCACGCCGTCGCGCGCCTGGGCGACCTCGATGCCGACGGCATCGACGACCTCGCGATCGGCGCGCCGCGCGCGACCGTGGGCACGCCCTTCTGCGGGCGGGTCACCGTGCTCTCGGGCGCCGATGGCAGCACGCTCTTCACGCTGGGCGGCGTCGCGGGCGGCGAGTACTTCGGCTTCGCGCTCGCCGCGGCCGGCGACGTCGACGGCGACCGCGTGCCCGACCTGCTCGTCGGCGCGCCGTTCGCCGCGCTCACCGCGGGCCAGGTGCGGCTGTTCTCGGGCGCGGGCG
>Ga0111539_10006350_pt1 | contig 15242 bp, 13 predicted proteins | sample RhiMethybrSRZTD1_FD_79667 | JGI IMG/M metagenome (GOLD analysis project Ga0111539, IMG submission 79667) | Populus rhizosphere microbial communities from Tennessee, USA - Rhizosphere MetaG P. TD hybrid SRZTD1 (version 2) (version 2) | ecosystem: Host-associated > Plants > Roots > Rhizosphere >... | reverse complement strand
GCCGCGTGAGTTCTGTATCGGACCCTGCCCAACGAAATTCAATATGGATATTGCGGCCTTCCTCCCAGCCGAGCTTGGCCAGCCCTTCGCGCAAAGCAGCAATGTAGACCTGGACTTCCGCACGGTTCTCATTGAAGGAGCTCAGTAGAGCGACCTGTCGCACCCCGGACGGCTGCTGCGCAAAGGCAGGAACCGGCCCTACAACGGTTACGCCAAGGAGAGCGATGAACTCACGCCGTCTCATACTGGGGCCCAAGCCAGACATGGCCGATGGTATCGACTGAACTTGCGCCGTTGAAGGGGGAATGTCCGCTTTGGGTCAAAAGCGGACATGTGCAGTGCAGCGACCCATGTCCGCTTTACCCCCAATAGCGACACTGATTGCGCACTTCGCCGATCTTCACCGCCTTCAAACCGAACCGGCGCAGCAAAAATTTCAGCGCGGCGCGCAGCGCGATACAAGATGCGGACGCCGGGGGTGCGCGCCTTGGCCCGACGTTTCAGAACGTAAAGGCTTGCACGCAGCCAGCGCTCGCCCTATTCGCGCACCAACTGTGGCTTACGGGTTATCGCTGCCGCGCGCGATGCGCCGCGACCCGGCATTTGCCGCTGCAATAAAACTGGTCCGGTCGCGCGGGAGTGAATAGGGCATGGCAGTGGAGACACCGGGCCATTGGCCACAGGTTAGGCCGCGGTGACGGCCGTGTTGAGTGCATTTTCGAAAGTGGGCGAGAATGAATTCCACGAAGGCCCATGAAAATTCCCTCCCTGTAACGAGCATGACCATGAAGTGCGTTGAAAGCCGTGCGCCGGTTTCTGATTTGCGCAAATCCCCAAATAAAACACGCCCCCCTGGGTCTTTGCGCGCGGGCCACAAAATGCGGCGGTTGGCGACCTTGAACGGGTATGCATTTGCGCAACCAGCGGTCGCCGGCTTCACGCACCGGCTGCGGCTTGCGGTTCATCGATCATCCGAATCGAAACAACTAACTCTGCGTAGTGGACTGGACCGCTGTTCAACTGTGGCGGCTGTAGCGATGCATCCGCCCCGGCATCGCTCTCGCCTGCAAAGCGCCTTCCGTGGTGTGTGCGGCTTAAGGCTGGTCTGGATTTGGCTACCGGAAATACCGGAAATACCGGAAATACCCACCCGGCCGAATTTCCGGTATTTCCGGTATTTCCGGTAAAGCAAACTAGACATTGTTCAGCCTCGGGTTGACGGCCCACCGACGGGCTGGCCTGCCGGTCCTGTGTGACCTCCTTGCACCAGCCTGATTTTGCCAATGCATCGATCAGGGCTTGGGTCTGTTGGGCATCACAGGTCCGGCCAAGGGCCTTGCAACGGATATCCTCGCGTGAGAACTCATTGCGGCGCTCGGCGGCCAGCCAGCGCAGTGTGCGGCGGGCGTTTACGTGTCTTTCCGAAAGCCCGATCTGCCGCAGTGATGCGCGGCTGTGAGGCCAGAAGTAGTCCAGTGTCAGCCGCGTGGCCGCCTCCATGGATTGGGCGCTAATCTGCTTGGGTTCATCACCGCCTGCGAAGGCCCAGCCGAGAAATTCCAGCGTGCCGGCCAGTCGCAGGGCGTGGGCCTGCGCTTTGGCCAACCATTCCCGCTCGCGGCCGTCCAGGCCCTGCTTCCTGCAGTGGACCAGCTGGCGGAATGCTTCGAAAGCGGAGAGAGCATCCGGTGCTAACGGGACCGCCTTCGGCGCAAACTCACCATCCTGGCCGGCGCCGGCCTCGAGATTAATTATGCGTGAGAGCGCATTGACGATCTCGGGTTCGACTTCGGCCACGTCGTTTGCCAAGGCGCGATACGGCGGCTCGGATGGCCAGGCGAACAATACGCGGCCGTACAGACCATCGTGATCGCCGTCGAAGCTGCGCGCCAGCTTATCGGGCTGGAAACCACCGATCAGTCCGACAAGGAGGTGATCAACGGTGATTGCCTCACGGCTCATCCGCTCGACAGTGAAGCTGCCGCCGTTCCATGCCTCCAACCAAAATTCCCGATCACTCCCGCTCGAATATCGCGACATGTTCAGGAACAGGCCGGCCAATTCGTCGCCGATGTGCAGCATGCCGCGCGGCCGAACCGTCAACAGAACGGCAAGGCGCTCAATGGTGGCGTCGCTAACGTAGAGACGTGGCACCACGAAGGGAGCGGGAACGATTGCCTCTGGCGGCAACGGCGGTGCGGCACCTTTAGCGCTGCGGAATTTGCCGAGCTCGACAACCGGGCCACTGGCGGCCTCTTCAACTTTTTTCTTCCAAAGCGCACGCGCGGCCTTTGCGGCCTCCACTTTTGCCTCGTGCGCATGCTGCATATCGGCGATCTTGGCCTTCTCGGTGCGCTCGATCATCGCCAGTGCGCGCTTGACGGTATCAAGACCAGGAGTTTTCCCGCTGCCGCTAAAGCCGACAACGGCCGCCAAAGCGTGCACGGTTGCGTCCACGATCGTGACGCCTGCACCCGCCTGGCAGTGCCGATCAGAGCCGAGGCAATGCCGATCAGCGGCACCGCAACGTGGGCGGCTGTTACACCCGCACCGTGCGCCGCCTGCACCAGCCATTCGCGGCATTCTGGCGCGAACACTTCGGTGGGGAATTCGGGTAGATCACCACGCCGATCGTCCAGGATCGAAATATCAGGATCGTCCCAGCCGGCATTGTCGGCCTCGCTCTTGCCGTTGCTCTTGCTCTCGCGATCATCGAGATCCGGGTGCGGCTGTTGCTCGCCATTGGTGAGGCCGGACGCCAATGTTGCACGGGTCGCGCGCTCCCCATCGTCGGCGATAAGGCCGCAAGCCGCAGGCCATTAGCCTGTTTTCGACTTCCGCGCGATCGATCCAATTACGTGCAACCATGGTGCCGAGCCGAAACGCCGCCTTGTTGAGTGCGTCGTTGCGTCCGGAATTGGGTGCCATGATCTCGAGCTCATGCGCGCGGCCTTCCAGTGCGGCCAATGCGAATTTCCGTTCGCGCTCGCCATAGATCGCGTCGAATTCGTTAGCGGTTCCCGCTGCGGCCTGGCCGTTGCCTTGTGGCTTGTCCACCTTCCTGATCCAGCCGGCGGCATCCATCACCGCGGTGGCACGCTCGATGAAGTCGTGCGCCATCGCTTCCGTCAGTACCGGCAGATTAGCGCGTGTCACGTCACCGGGTTCGCCACCGTGCCAGGAATAAGCCTTGCCGGTTTCCGGATGGATGCCATGGACGATGATTTGCTGACCATCTCCCAGCACTTCGACTCGATTAGCTTTTTGTGTTGGCGAAACGAAAGTTGGCGTGACGATCTTTTTGAATGATTTGTCGGTGCGGAACAAAATCGCGCGCTTCGGTGGTTGTCCAAAACGCACCGCGGCGCGGGTGCCGATCATGTCGAACAGGAGCGTTTCGAGCTCGGCCGCTACATCGGGATCATAAACATCGAGATCAATGGCCGGCGTGGTGCGCGTCAGCACACCAGTGTTTGTCGCGTCGGGATAACGTGAGAACCAAGTGTCGATCTCGCCTTCGGTGGCGACGATATCGGACCAGTTATCGAGCAATATTTTCTTGCCAATGGCCGGTATCGGCAAAAATCCCGCACGCAGCAGGCGCTTTCGCACCGCGACCGCTTGATCGAGGATCTGCCATTTCGCGATATGTGGCATTGTTGTTTCGTGCTAATTGTGTGGTGTCGTCGTCAAGGATTTGGGGCCGCGCAGTCAGGCGCGGCCCCGTGTTTGTTCAGAACGGGATCTCATCGCCCATTTCATCGGCCGCGGGTGGCTTCGGCGCCACTGCGGGCTTTGCTACCGTCCGCAACGGCTGCAGCCGCACGCCTTCCTTTCCGAGACTGGTCATCTCGGAATACAATTCGATACGTGCACCAATCCAGTCAGCGCTTTCCTTGCCGAAGGCCATTGCCAACTTGACCGCGTTTGTCTTGTTCAAAACCAACGGCTTGTCTTCGCCTTCTAAATAGAGGATGCGTTTGCGCCTTGCCGATCCGTCTTTTTCTTTCAGCTCAGCGACTTCAACTTTGCCGACCGTGCGCCGCGGCCGCTGACCTTTCAGATCGGAAACGCTGAGATATTTTGATCCGTACATTGCATCGAAGTCGTCTTCTCCTGTCGTCGTCATGGCAGTTTCCCTTTCGTGCCAGTTGCGGTGCGGGTATTGCGGCCGCGCGTGCACTGGTCGCGGCCGTATTCGCTTGCGCGAATTCATGCAGAACTGTGGAGAGTGGCTCACGACAACGCCGTATGCGCGCGCGATCGCGTTGGCTTCGGTGACAGCATCGCAGTGATCGGTGTAAAGCCAGCCATGGTTGCGGCAAATCACCAACCAGGCCGGACCTTCGCGCTCAACGCGAACCGCGAACGGTACGCGTTGCGGAAATGGGATCACACGCGCGGACATAATGTAGCTCCGTCACTGCCGCTTGCGCGGACCGATGCGACGGGCTACAGAAGCGCTGCCAGCAACTATCTGCATCCCGTCAAGTTGGTGGAGCGGGAGGGACTTGTACCCTCGGGGCCATTGGTTTCATTACGACCGACCCCGCCACCTGCCCGCCCCGTTAAGCAAAAACCCTAGGGGGAGGATCGCCCCCTAGGGTTTTCACTTATTAGGCGCCGTGCGAGCCACGTTGATGCAACCAGGTCTCGATCTCAGACCGGCGCCACGCAACCCGCCGTTCGCTGATCGCGATGCGGCTGGGAAATTCTCCTCGCCGCTCCATTCGCCAAATTGTCGTATCTGATAGTGGGACGAGGCGCTTGCGCTCGTTTCGTAAGATCAGGTCTTCAGGGGGAAGTCGCTTGGGCATAAACACCACCTCGTTTCAGGTGGCGTCGTGTTTAGTCCTAACGTTGCAGGCTGTCCGTCTACTTATTCAGCAAAGTTCGTAAACTATGGCGGCTACGTTTAACCCTTCTCGCTCCCTCTTAAATTCTTCTCGCTATTCCGCGCGGTGCTCTTCGAGGGACGCCGCCATTTGCTCGAGCATGGCGAGCGCCTCTGCCTCGTCGGCGCAGCCAGTGAGCTTGTTGGCCGCGTAGAAATACTTTTTAGCCACCGCAACACTCAGCCCAAATTCTTTCGCCACGGTGGGAAAATGATCGCGATGTGGGGCCTCCCGGCGCAGCTCAGCAACCCTAACCCACAGGCGCCTCCGGTTTAAGAATTCCGCTCGCTTTGCGGATTGTTTCTCGTCTTTTGGATGCGGCAATCCGAATGCCTCGTCACAAGACGCATAGTCATGAAATAGCTTTACGCGAAGAAAAACATTCCTGAATGCAGTCCGTACCCAGCTTGGTAATGCGCACTGATGGAGGGTGCATAAGTAAATAGCGTCAAGGACTGCACTGTTGTCACCGCGATCGGACCGCTGCTTGGCTCGCTCCAAACCGGCTTCGTGGGATCCACCTTCACTCGCGTAGTTAAGAATGAAACAAAAATTAAAGGCGTCGGCGGCACTGAATTTGAGCGGTTTCTTTTTGTCTGTCATAGCTGCCCCCGGCCGATCAGCGTCGCGACGTGGTTTTCCCAGGCAGCCAGCGCGGCTCGTTTTTCCTTCAGGCGGTCGTATTGATCGTAGACGGCGCCGTGAATATCGCTGGCAACGTGCGCCAACACCGCGAGCCGGTCCTCTCGGGGAACGCCGAGCGCGGCCAAGCCGGTAGCACAAGAGCGCCGGAGGTCGTGCGGCGTCGGCCGGCTTTCCTGCAGTGAGCGAACGGCCGCTGCGTCCGCCCCTTTACACTCAAGCCGCTCGATAACCCGCTTGAGCGCCTGCGACAGCGTGTGGCACGCCAGTGTCGTCCGGCGGAGAAATCGCGAGGCAAAGACGCCGTTCGCTTCCTCCTGGAGGCGCCGGCGCGCAATGGCATCAAGAAATAAAGCCCGCGCCATCGGCAGCAGCGGCACCACGTGCGGCCGTCGTGCCTTCATGCGGCTCGCGGTAATTTCCCAGCGCGCCTCTCGGAGGTCGTCCGCTTTAACCAGCTCGTTTTGTGTGGCGCCGGCCACCTCGCCCGGTCGTTGACCCGTCAGCAGGATCGCTCGTAGCGCCGCTGCCGCGTCCTGCGTCGCTCCGTTGGCTACGTCGAGCGCACGCAATAGTACGCGGATTTCGTCATCGGACAGAACTCGAGCTTTCGGCTTTTCGATCGCCCGCTTCTTCAGGCCCGAAAGCGGCGTAGCGTCGAGCAACTGGTCCTCGACCGCCCAATTGAACAGCGTGACAAGCACGGTTTGCGTTCGATTGGCGCTGACCGGCGCGGTGATCTTGATCTCGTCGAGCAATGTGATTGCATCGCGCCGGGAGATGGTCACGGGATCGCGGTCACCCCACGCCAGCCGCGGCCGCTTTAGGTAAGTTGCATCATTGCGCCACGACGATTTGCGCGGCCTGGCATATTCATCGAGGTAGCGTTGCGCCAACCGATCGAAAGTGAAATCGACGGCAGCGGCACGGCGCGCCACGCGGTCGCGCTGCGGATCGGCACCGTCGATAACGCTGGCGCGATAACGCGCTGCTCGGGCACGCGCGTCGGCCAAGCCAAGGTCGCCCAGCTTGCCGAGTGTGACCCGCCGATGGCCGGCACCCTCCCGCGGCCGGTAGCGAAAGCTCCAAGACGCCGCGCCGGTCGCGCTGATGCGCAAGGCCAGGCCGGGCGTCTTGGCGTCCCAGACTTCGACGCGGCCGGCCGCCGGCGGGCGCTTGGCAAGGCTCTCGACGCGAGCAGCGGTCAGGCTCTCAGTTGGCAAGGCTAGGTCCTTCCCCGGGGGTGCAATGGGGGTGCAAGTACCTGAAACTTCCTGCACCCCAGCGAACAGACATGAACAAGTAACCCGCTGTAACACAAGCGCTATGAAACGTTATGGAACTGGGGGTCGTGGGTTCAAATCCCGCCGCCCCGACCAGACAAGTCAAAGACTTACAGCCATCTCCCCCAAAGTTTTAGTCCCAGAAAATGGCTCATGGAACTATGGTGGGACTAAACGGACGGTTTTATAGGGGCTATTTGGCCACCGCGGGGAAACCTATTCCCGACCCACTCCCGAATTGGCCTAAACCGGGGGCCGGGCGCGCTCCGTCACAGAGGAGAGTTAAAGAGTAATATGAGTGCCGTCTGGATCATGGTGGTGATGTTCTGTGCGGGGTACTCAGACGGACCGGCGCACTGCCGCACTGAGATCGTGCCGGGCAGTTTTCCAACCCAACAACGGTGCAAGGAGGTTGGCGGCCTGCTCAAACATAAGGGCGTGAGCTACGTCTGCTTGCCGCAGTGGGAAAAGGCAGCCTGATCGGGCGGCCATCAGCCAGTCAATCGCGACTTGAGAATCGTCTGGGCTGCGGGTGAAGCACCTCGGGACAATCTCCGATATCGAGAAGATGTCCGCTTTACCCCCAAAAGCGGACATGTGCGGTGCGGCTAGGAATGTCCGCTATGGGCCAACAGCGGACATGGAGCGCGAGTCAAAAGGTCACGCTGGTTGCAAGCTTATGCCTACCTTGAGGCCGTGAGCGGCTCCATTCCGCTGTTCGTTATCGCCTCGGAAGCGCGCGCGGAGGCAAGAAATTCGATCAGTCGTTTAGAACCTTCAATGTTGCCTGAGCCGGCGACGACGGCGGCTGAAAACGTCTGAACGAACTGGATCTCCGGTGCGATGCTGCCTGCGAAGGCGACGCCTGGCGCGTGCACAATTTCACTGACCGGCATGACTGCAAGATCGGCATCTCCTGCGGCGACCATACCGGTTGCGCCAGTGCCGCGCGGGGTGACCTTGACGTTGATCTTATCCGCGATACCGAGCCGCGGAAAAAGATCGGTCGTAAGCCAGATACCGCTAGTACTTCCGGGGATCGCGACTGTTTTGGCCTTGAGCAGGAGTTGTTTGAAAGCCTCGACCGTCCTCACGTCCGGTTTCGGAGTCCCCGCCCGCACCGCCACGCCGAGGGGTACTCGCGCAAGATCCACGTCCGTTCCCGCGACGATTCTCTTCGCGGCGATCAGCTCACTGAGGCCCTCCCTGGAGAGGATCACCACGTTGGCAGGCACGCCGCGGGCGAGCTGCGCGGCAATCGTTTGCGGCCCTGTTCCCTGCGACGCACCCGACCCTGTCGTAACCTTGATGCGGCTTGTCCGCTCGAATTCAGGCAACAGCTTCTCGTATGCGCCACTAAATCCGCCAGATATCAAAACGTTGAGCTGCGCCGATGCCGCCACTGGCCAAAACAGCAGCGCGGCAAAGCTGACGAATGAGAAAGCTTTCATGGTTGGCTCCTCGCCGGCCCTCTCCCGTGCTTACGACGATAGCACATTACGCCTGCAGGAGATCGCTGGACCGCCGATCTTGACTTTGCTTATGTCCGCTCCGGGTCAAAGGCAGACATGTCTGGGCAATTCGCACCATGCTTCAGGTTAAGCAGAGTCCACGTGACCTGACGATGTTCAATCTTGCCATCGACAGCAAGTTACGAGGCTGCGCCCCGATGACCCGATACTCGAGCTGCAAGGATACTGGCCGACAAAGACGCGTTTGTCAGTATTCTTCCTGGTGCCCGGACTCTTTGGATGCAGGGAGCTCATCCGGTAGGCGACCCAGCCGGCCGACCCGAACAGAAAGAGCTTACCTGAGCCCGCGAGGCGTAGCTCGTAGCAACCCTCGTGGGTCAAGGGGCGGTAAGCGCCCGGGTGCGAATGGCGCTAGGTCGACGTGATGCGCTGCACCGTCGAGGATCAGTTCGCTCATCGCCTCGCCGGTTGCGGGCGCGTTGAGCATGCCCCAGACACTGTGGCCAGTCGCCACATAGGCACCATCAATACCCGGAACCGCACCGATGAGTGGAAGCCCATCTTCGGTGACCGGTCGGAAGCACGCCTGCCGTGCTTTGATCGGCGCCGCCGCAAGTGCCGGCGAAATATTCCGACACAGGGCTTCGAGCCGCGCGTGCGCGCCCTCGTCAGGTGCAACGTCGGCGGGATCGACTGGCACCGGCCCAGTACTCGAGATCGCACACACGTACGTGGTGCCATCTGCGCGCGGAAATAACTCAGGGGTCAGTATTTCGCCACTCGCCTCGCGGTACTCGAGGAACAGTGCCTCGGCGGGCACGCTCCCGCCGGTTTCAAACACCATGCTATGGCCCTTGTAGCCCAGGACTGCCGGCAGCGGCAGCCAGCGCGCAGCCAGGATCGACCAAGGCCCCATCGCGATGACGACGGCGTCGCCTTCGACGATCTCGCCGCCCGCGAGCGAGACGCCGCGCACTCCTCCGCCCGAACGGCGCGCTAAGTCGACGACCGTGCCGCGCCGCAGCTCCGCGCCTTGCATCTCGGCGGCGCGCATCAAACCTCTCGTAAACATGCGAGGCTCGACCAGCGCCGTTGACTCGACTGAGCCGAGTCGACTCGTGATGGCGACCCCTTCGGAGAGCCACGGTCGCCCGCCCGGAATGCGCCCGGCATCGTCCTCGGCGGCGTAGCCGGCGTAGGTCGTCAGACGCCGATATCCCCAAGGATTGCCGAGCTCGGAAGAAAGTTCGGCATGGACCTCGAAGCTTCGCCGCGCCAATTGATCGACCGGGGTGCCGCGGCACCAGTCGAGCGCCAGGAAGCCTCCCGATTTTCCGGAGGCCGCGCCAGCGACCTCGTGACGTTCTATGAGGATCGGCCGCGCGCCCCGTCGGCTTGTGAAGTAGGCGATCGCGGCGCCGATCGTGCCACCGCCACAGATCACGATGCGCTTGCGACAGCTCATACCGTTGTCCCCACCGCAAACCTCATCCAGCTAAGGTGACGTTGGCTTACCGTCCGTTCAGAGTAATCTAATGGCAGCGCCGAAATTTTGTTCGAGGAAGTTGCGATGTCCGCTTTGGGTAAAAGGCAGACATTCGCACCGCAAAACGTCATGTCTGCTTTCCCCCCGAAAGCAGACATGTGCGGCGCAAAAACGGATGTCCGCTTTGGGCCAAAAGCGGACATCGGGCCGACCTCAGACGAACACAGCGACGCGTGGCAGGATAACCCTGATCTCGGTGAACTCGCCCGGATGCGTATTATTGATGTACAGCGGACGTGGCCCACTGCTCGAAACCACGCCCGGGCTCGACCGTGTCGTGAATGGGGCAATTGCCGTCGAACGGAAGAGACCGTAGACTTAATCCCTACAGTGCCGCACCATTTCCATCTGGGGATAGAACTCGTGTTGATACGTCATGTTGCGACCGTAGCTGCAATCGCCGCCCTGCTTGGTCCCGTCAGTCTCGCGCAAGCCCAGTCCGACAACGAGCTGCTGCGCGGCGGCGCAACCAAGAAGGGCATCTACAACATTTTTGGCTTCGATGGCACCGGCCTCGGCCGCACCACCGTGCGTTATGACAGTAAGTATGCGCCAGGCACCATCGTCATCAACACGGCAGAGCGGCGGCTTTATCTCGTTCAAGGCGGCGGCTCGGCGCTACGCTACGGCATCGGTGTCGGCCGGGCCGGCTTCCAGTGGAAGGGCGCGCACAAGATCACCGCAAAAAAAGAATTTCCAAATTGGACGGCGCCACCGGAGATGATCGCTCGGCAAAGGGACGTGCCGAGGCACATGAAGGGCGGCGATCCGGACAATCCGCTCGGCGCGCGCGCGATGTATCTCGGCAGTACGCTCTACCGGATTCACGGCTCGAACGATCCGGATTCGGTCGGCGAGGCGGAATCATCTGGCTGTTTTCGGATGAGGAACGAGGACATCGCAGATCTCTATAACCGGGTACCGGTCGGTACAACCGTAGTGGTACAGTAAAGATGTCGCCTCATACATCCGGTTTGGGTCAAGCGGACATCTCGCATTGCAAACGCCACGTCCGCCTTACCCCCCAAAAGCGGACATTGATCGACAATTTTGGAATGTCCGCTAAGGGCCAATAGCGGACTTATGCAGCGCAGCAAAAAAAGATCGTTATTCGATCACCTCGTCTGCGCGGGCAAGTAGTGATGGCGGCACAGTGAAGCGCCTTCGCGGCGTTTAAGTTGATTACCAGTTCGAATTTCGTTGGCTGTTCGACTGGTAGGTCAGAGGGCTTCGCGCCTTTGAGAATCTTGTCCACGTAGATGGCAGCGCGTCGATATAAGTCGGCAACGTGGGCTCCGTAGGATACGAAACCGCCGGCATCCACAAATTCTCTCACTCCGTATATCGCTGGTAGTCGATTCTGGGCCGCAAAGTCTGCAATCTGTTTCCGATGATTTACAGTAAGAGGATCTTCGACCGTAATCAGTGCGTTCGCGTTTTTCTGCACCGCTGCTTCAAGTGCGCCATTGATATCATCAGGCATCCGTACTTCCAGCGATTGAATCTCAATTCTCAATTTTCGAGCGGCAGCTCTTGTCTCGTTAAAGACCAAGGCGGGGTACGGGTTAGCCGCGTTCCAAATGATGGCCACGCTCGCGAGCACTGGAACAATCTCCTAGAGCAACTCCAGTCGCTTTCCACCCAAGTCCGGGGCCATAAGGCTTAGTCCAGTGACGTTCCCGCCGGGCAGAGCCAGACTTGCAACGAGTCCGGCGCCTAACGGATCACCGGCAGACGTCATAACGATGGGAATCGTCGAGGTAGCCTTTTTGGCGGCAAGCGGCGCGAGTGTCCCCGCTGCCACAATGACATCAACGTTGAGGCGGACCAACTCCTCCATGAGTGCAGGCAGCCGGTCGAGGCGATTCTCCGAATGTCGCTCCTCAATGACGAAGTTCTTGCTTTCAATCCAGCCCAACATTCGAAGCGCATCATAAAAGGCGCGCCTTAGGGCAGGGATCGGCACACCGGCCGTGATAAAACCAATCCTGTAAACCCTGCCCGGCTGCTGAGCGCGTGCGGCTACTGGCCACGCTACCGCTGACCCAGCAATCACTTTAATGAAATCGCGTCGTCGCATGGCCTACCCCTGAGACCCAGGATGACGCCAGTGTCTCAAAGCATATCAAAACGGGACGCAGCGGTAAGGGAGGGTTCGTCTGGGGTTATGTCTGCTTTGGGTCAATAGCGGACATTCGCGCCGCAAGAAGTCATGTCTGCTTTACCCTCGAAAGCGGACACTTGCGGTGCAACGGCCACATACGCTTTTTACAGTGGCACAAGAGCGTTGCGCAGTGGAATGTCCGAAATCTTCATCAGGCCGTTAAACGGGTCGTTCAGTTCTAAAATCAAATAGATTGCAAACGATGCCGATAGGCCAAAAACGCACAAAAAAGCCAAAGCTGTAGTGTTTAGATCCGAAAATAAACTGAAACTCAAAAATATGATGAAAAGCCAGAAAACAAGAATGGCAAGAAAAGGTATTGGTATTTGATTGTCTGTTTCTACAAACAGCAAGAGCCGAGTTTGAGCCAAATCATTGGCGACCTGTACCGCCCGAGCTTGGAGCGAGCGCTGAGTTTCATTTTGCGGCGATAGCGTAAGAATAGCCAAGTAAAGTTTTTCAGCTTCGCTGCTGGTCGTAAACGGTTCCGTCGTTATTTTCTCGTGCCACAGCCGGTCGGCAATTGGATTTATTGCGCTCCGCAACCCCTTGCGGAGGGGTGTGGCTTCAGGGCCGTACTGTGCCAACAAATTGTCTAGCAGAATAATGTTGGCTGTAAGCTGCTTTACTTGACTGCTCCTTGTGTCGAACGAGCCTTTTGCGCCTCCAATTAATAAGCCAAGGACTAGTGCGGCTATCGTTGCAGTGAGGCCCGCACCAAGGCGTACGACATCCTGTGTTTCTTTGCTGAGATGATTTTGCGGTAGTGCGCGGCGAAATGCGGTACCAATAAAGATACCGCCCAGCACTAACAAAAATATCACGCAAGATAGTGCTAAGGGGCTCATGCGTTATCTATCGGGCCGCGTGGCGGGTAAGCGCATTGACGAGGATCAAGAATGTCCGTTTTGGGTCAAAAGCAGACATTTCGCAGTGCAATCACGATGTCCGCTTTACCCCCAATGACGGCCATGCCCAAAACGGCTACTTCCCAGGAATTTCGGATCAACTGCTTACCGCTTTGGCGGGGGCGATGCCGACAATAAGGTGACCTTACGCGCGACGTTGCCATCAACGCTGCGTGAAGGAAATGCCTGCTTTGGGCCAAAAGTTCGGGACCTTTCTAAATGGTTAGTCATCTGTATGATGAAATTGGCGGGGTGACGGTTCAATGAGTCTTCGTCGTCGGCTATCTGCGCTTGTCGCGATTGCTTTGATGCCGTCGTTAGTGCTTTCAGCATATAATGCTGCACGCTGGAAAGTATTTCTTGAGGACGAAGCAAATAGTACCGCACTCTCGGCGGCACGGTTTATATCTGCCGAATTCGGTCTGGTAATTGACAACAGCCGTCAACTAATGACGGCAATGGCCAAATACCCAAATATCCCGGGTCATGAAGAGGAATGCACGTCCTATTTCAAATCAGTAATTGCAGATATTCCAATTTATCGCGAAGCTGCAATCATCGATACCGACGGTAAGTTTCACTGTTCGACCATTCCGATTCCACCGACACTCGACGTTAGAGATCGCATTTATTTTTATGAACCGCTGAAAACTGGCAAGCTCACCGTTGGAACAATCACTCAAGGTCGCGTAACGCGATCGAGGTCAATTCATTTATCCATGCCATACAAAGATGCTAACGGTTCGATAAGGGGAGTAATCGTCCTAACTTTGAACCCGGAAAAATTGGCCGAAATTCTCCCAGCATACCCATGGCGATCGGAACATCGGCTCATCGTTCTGGATCGCGAGGGATCGTTGGTACTTACGATTCCACCAAGTGACTTTGAGAATGTTGAAGCAATTTACAAATCGATCTTTCCTAAAATTGATCACGCACCCTCCGGGACGATGGATATCAAGGGTCCAAATGGTCGCTCAGAGATAATCGGGTTTGTTCCCCTACATGATGCGTCGGAAGGTCTATTAACGGCAGTTGCAATTGATCGCGATTCAGTGTTGACCGGCTCTATCATCAATGTACAGGGCATCGCCTTTAATTTGATCGCGCTAATACTTGCTGTGATTGGCGTGTGGTTGGCTGCTTACCTTATGATCGATCGCCCGATCCGGGCGCTTATCAAAAGTGCGGGCAAACGGCAGGCAGGCGATATAGCGACGCCGTTTCCAAAACTAAGATTATCGACCGAATTTAGACAGTTAAGTGCGGCCTTGTCCCGAATGTCAAATAGGATCAATGAGCTCCTTAAGCAGAAAGACCTTCTCTTACGTGAGCTTCAACATCGCGTGATGAACAGCCTTAATATACTTTCGAGTCTCTTGGACGTACAAAGGCGGTATGTCGTAGACCCCGCGGCGAAAGAACATCTTGCAAATGCACGCGACCGCATTATCGCGATGGGAACTGTTTATCGCCATCTTTACCAAGCTCATACATTGGAGTACGTCGAATTCAGCGAATTCTTAAACACAATTTGTAATAGAAGTGAAACTGCATACGTCAGAGGCAACAGACTCTCCATTGAGGCCGAGGCCGAGCCAGTTCAGCTTTCAGGTGCGCACGCGATTGCTCTTGGCATGTTGACACATGAACTTATAACAAATGCGCTTAAGCATGCTTATTCGGATGGCGTACGGGGGCACATAAAGGTCATTTTGAAGCATACGGACGACGATAGTATCGAACTACGATTCTCCGATAATGGACGAGGACTTCCGGACAACTTTCAGATAGAGACAACTTCGTCATTGGGGATGAAGATCATCGCCTCAACTGTCCGCCAGCTTGGCGGCAGCCTCGAAATCAACCGACTCAAGCCGGGGACTGAGTTTGTGATCCGTCTGCCCTCCAGTATCGAGCACAAAAGCCGCGGCTAAACCCAATGATTTCCTCACTTACAAACGTCAAGGGGCGCGGGGTGCCGTCTGATTCTGTGGCTGCTCTAGCCATTTAACGAGCGTTCATTCGCGTTTAGAGCTGACATTTTGCACTGCAACGCTATGTCCGCTTTGGGTCATACGCAGACATTCCGCATTGCAATCGCCATGTCCGCTTTACCCCCGAAAGCGGACATAAAGGGACTCACGGCGACGGCAGCGTCGTACTTATTCCCGCCGTGCAATACACCGGGGGTGTCGCCGGTGTCGGCGCAGGCTTGATGCCTTGCCTCACGAGTTGGTCCTGATAATCCGACCACGTTACCAATGGGGGAATGTTCATATAAGCGGCCGGAACGATACGCGGCTTTTCCGCTTGCTTCGCCGCTTCATTG
>Ga0111539_10006348_pt1 | contig 15245 bp, 13 predicted proteins | sample RhiMethybrSRZTD1_FD_79667 | JGI IMG/M metagenome (GOLD analysis project Ga0111539, IMG submission 79667) | Populus rhizosphere microbial communities from Tennessee, USA - Rhizosphere MetaG P. TD hybrid SRZTD1 (version 2) (version 2) | ecosystem: Host-associated > Plants > Roots > Rhizosphere >... | reverse complement strand
GCTCGAGCGCCAGCCGCGCGGCGGCAACCGCCTGTTCCACCGGCTCGGCACGTTCGACGCGCCGCTGTGCGAGCACCGCCAGGATCGCGCGGTCGGCGCGCGACTCACCGGTCAGGTTCGGCGCGAGGTTCTCGAGCATCGCGTCCAGCTCCGCGTAATGCGCCACGTTGAACTTCAGGCTCGTCACGAGTGCCGCCTCGAGCCGTCTGCGGGACTCAGGATCGGTGGCGGCATCGCATGATGCGAGCTCCGAACGTGCCAGGGCGAGCAGCTCGTCACGCCGGCCTAGGTGCCACAGGGTGCTCAGGAGCTCGGCGGTCAACTCGTCCCGCAGGGCTCGGTCGTCCGCCATGCCGAGCGCTGTGCGCAGGTGCTCGACGGCCGCCTCCGGGTCGGGGCCGAGCGCCTCCGCGCGACCGAGGGCTACCAGCACGTCCGTCCGCTGGTGATCGGAGGGAGGCTCCGCGAGCGCGCGCTTCAGAAGCGACAGGGCCGACTCGGGGGCGCCCCTCTCGACCGCCGCACGCGCGGTGCGGAGAAGCTCCGCCACCGCCCACTCGTCTCCTACCGGCGTCGCCTGGAGGAGATGGGCGCACACGGCCTCGCCGGCGGCACCCTCGTCCGCGAGCAGCCGGGCCGCGCGGGCATGGAGGACCGCGCGGGCGCCGGCCGGCTGGTCCTCGAGGATCGCGGTTCGTACCACCGGGTGGACGAACTCGAGCGGCACCGACGACGAGAGCACGCCGAGGTCCACCAGCGAATCGGCGAGCTCGGCGGCATCGGAGGGGTCCAGCTCGGCCAGAGCGGCCACGTGACGAAGCTCGGGTGCCTGCCCCATCAGCGCCGCGGCCTGAACGAGGCGGCGCGCGTCGGGCACGACCCGTCCGATGCGCGCCAGACTGGCCTGCGCGATGCTGCGCGGCCCAAGCCGCCCGACCATCGGAGCGGATGCGGCCGTCGGAGCGAGCCCCTCCGCGCGCAGGGTCGCGCACAGCTCGCCGAGCAGGAACGGGTTGCCCTGAGCGGCGCGATGGCACGCCGCGTAGAACTCCGGATCGCCCCCACCCAGCCGCTCGGCGACGAGCGCCGCCGAACCCTCCCCGGACAGCGGCGAGGGAGACAGCCTCCCGGCGCCATGCGACTCGATGTCGGTCAGGAGGTCGTCGCCGCCGTTTGGCCCGCCAACCCGGCGCGTCAGGACAACGGCCAGCCTGAGCCCCTCGAGTCGCGGCGCAAGATGTGCCAGGAACCGCAGGGACGCGCTGTCCGCCCGGTCGGCGTCGTCCACCGCGAGCAGGACCGGTGAGTGTTCGCACAGCTCGGCACAGAACCAGTACAGCCCGTGCAGCGCGGCGTACACGCGGTCACCCGGCGCCTCATCCGGCGGGTCCGATTCGGGCTCGGACCGGCCCGAGGCAAGCAGAACCGGCTCCGCGAGGGCCGCGGCGCCGCGAAACAGCACGGCGCGCTCGCCCGGTGCGAGCCGATGAGCGTGGAACTCGAACAGCTGCCTCACCACTCCGTACGCGAATTCGCTCTCGAGCTCGACACCGGAGGCCCGGTAGACCGCGAATCCGCGGTGCTCGGCGATCCGCGACACCTCGGAGAGGAGGCGGCTCTTGCCGATGCCCGCCCTGCCCTCGATGAACAGCAGGCGGCCCGAGCCGGTCACCGCGGCGTCGAGCTCGGCCTCCGCCCGCCTCAACTCGCTCTCACGCTCGTACAGCCGGCCACCGGGCGTTGGGGGTTTGGGCTGTTTGGGGCCGACCGACGGCGCGGCCTTCGTCGGCTGCTCCGCGCCGCCGGTGGTGACCGCGTCGAGGGCGGCCCGCCCGAAGTCGCCGGTGGAGGGGAAGCGCTCGCCGGGTGCCTTTGCCATCGCCTGGCGAATCACCTCGGACAGAGCCTCTGGAACGTTCGGCACGACCGCGGAGGCGATCGGGGGCTCGTCGGAGATGTGCGCCCACATCTTCGCCAGCTCGTTCGCGCGCGGGAAGGGCACGCTTCCGGTCACGCACTCGTACAGCATGCATCCGAGCGAATAGGTGTCGGCTCGGCCGTCCACGAGCTCGCCGCGAAGCTGCTCGGGCGCTACGTAGTCCAGCGTCCCGACCCATTCACCGGTCTCCGTCGGTGTCTCGGTGGATGTCCTCCGCTTCGTCACGCCGAAATCGGTGAGGTAGGCGTGCTCTCCGCCTCCCTCCTCGGAGATCAGGACGTTGGCGGGCTTGACGTCGCGGTGAACCAGACCGTTTGCATGCGCCGAGTCGAGCGCGGACGCGATCTGCTGAACCAGGCGGACAGCGCGCGCGGGGTCGAGGCACCCGGACGACGCGATGGTCGTCTTCAGATTCGCGCCCTGCACGAACCTCATGGCGATGTACGGAATCCCGTCCTCCTCGCCGGCCGCGTACACGGGCACGATGTGAGGGTGATCGAGGGACGCCGACAGGCGCGACTCCTTCACGAAGCGCTCGCGGAAGCCCTCGTCTCCGGTGAGGTGCGGCGCGATCAGCTTCAGCGCCACCGGGCGGTCGAGCGACAGCTGGACCGCTTGGTAGACGACGCCCATCCCTCCGCGGCCCACCACGTCCTCCACCTTGAAGTCTGCGAGGACCGCACCTGGGGCCAGCAGGCTCACGATGACCGCCCTCCGCTGTTCAAGCCCCCGAGCGCGGGAATTGTCCTCTCCAAACCGTAGAGGTCTCCCAGTCAGGGTAACCCAGAGGACCCCCTTGGTGGAAGTCCTGGACACCTTGGTACAGCGGCAAGGGCTCTGGGTGGCCTAGGCAGGCGCGGACCGCGATTCGACACTCGGTGCCTCGTGAAAGGAGATCCGATGCGAATTCCGGCCCTACATCTGAGAACGCGCCTCTTCGCGGTCTGCCTGGCGATGGCGACTGCGGCGCTCGCACCGGCGGCGGCGGTGGCTGCCGCACCCGCCAACGACAACTTCGCGGACGCTCAGACGGCGACCGACGGAGACACCAGTCCGACTCACGGCACCAACGTCGATGCGACGAAGGAGCCCGGCGAGCCCGAACACGAGAACAACCCCGGCGGTGCGTCCGTCTGGTACCGGTGGACGGCGCCGGACAGCCGCTACGTGATCGTGGACACGTGTGAAAGCGACTTCTTCACCCTGCTCGGCGTGTACACGGGCGACTCCGTGAGCGGGCTGGGTTCGGCGGCGTCGGGATACTTCAGCTGCCCGGACATTCCCGGCTTCAATCCGCTCGGAAGTGTCGTGGAGCTCAAGACGCAGGCAGGGACGGTCTACCGAATCGCAGTCGACGGCGGCCGGGACCCCGATACGGACGAGGTCGACATGGGGACCTTCGAGCTCTTCATCGTGGGCGAGTCGCGTTGCGATGACGGACACGACAACGACGGCGATGGCAAGGTCGACGGTAACGACCAGGGCTGCAGCGGTCCGACGGACGACGACGAGACCGACGTGGTCGTGCAGCCGCCTCCGGCGAAGCAGTGCGCCGACGGTAAGGACAACGACGGCGACACCAGGGTCGATATGGCCGATCCGGGCTGCAGCAGCTCCACGGATGACGACGAGACCAATCCCGAGAACGAGGTGCTGACCGGCACCGCCGGCAATGACGTGATCTGCGGGCTCGGTGGCTCGGACGTGATCCGCGGACTGGGGGGCAACGACACCCTGTTCGGCGACGCGTGTGGGTCCCCGGCCGCATCCCACAACGCGACGGCGGCCGCTGACGGCAACGACAAGCTGTACGGCGGACCCGGCAAGGACCGGCTCTACGGTGGCGGCGGCGGCGACACCCTCGACGGCGGCGGCGGTCAGGACCGGATCGCCGGCGGCGGTGGCCGGGATCGGATCAACGCCAAGGACGGCGCGCGGGACCGCGTCGACTGCGGCGCGGGCAAGGATCGCGTGCGAGCGGACAGGAAGGACCGGCTCCGCCACTGCGAGCGGGTGAGGCGTTAGCGTAGACACGCCATGAGTAATGGGGCACCTTCCGGCCCTCACGCGGCCACCGCGGTCGAGCTGAAGGCTCAGATCGAGGCGGAGCGTGAGGGCCTGCCCTTTCTCATCTATCGGGACGGTGCGGGCGAGCATCACCTGCTGGTGCTCGCCCCGGAGCGGGAGCACGTGACGCTCGGCCGGCGCGGGTCCGCGGACGTGGCGCTCGAGTGGGACGAGGAGGTCTCCCGGCTGCATGCCGAGCTCGTCCGCAAGGGCGAGGACTGGACGCTCGCCGACGATGGCCTGTCGCTGAACGGGTCCTTCGTGAACGGCGAGCCGGTTCGCGGCCAGAGACGGCTCGAGGACGGCGACGCGCTTCGGTTCGGTTCGACGGTGCTGGTCTTCCGAAACCCCAGGGCCCATGACTCGAACGCCACCACGCCCTCGGCCGGGCTGCGCACGGTCGTGAGCCTCACGGACGCCCAGCGGCGCGTGCTCGCGGCCCTGTGCGAGCCGTTCCGCGAGTCGGTCGCCTTCGTCACTCCTCCGAGCAACGAGCAGATCGCGGGCGAGCTGCACCTGAGCGTCGATGCCGTGAAGAAGCACCTGCGGGCCCTCTTCGAGAAGTTCGAGGTGGCCCACCTTCCGCAGAACGAGAAGCGCGCCCGGCTGGTGGAACGCGCCTTCGCGGGCGGGTTCATCTCAGAGCGCGAGCGCTGACTCCACCAAGGTGGAGCGCAGGCGCACCTGGGAGCGCAACACGGGCCCTTGGTCGCCTAGGCGCGGCCTCCTGGCGTTCGGACAATGGCGCGGTCCAAACGCATGGAGGCCAGCATGGCAGCACAACAGTTCACCGCGTCCCGTCGGATTCTCGGGATCAGCGCGATCGCATTCGTCTGCATCGCCGCGCTCGGCGGCGCCGCGACGGCATCCGCAGCCCCGCGCAACGACAACTTCGGCAACGCGGCGACGCTGCGGGTCGGCAAGGCCGTCAAGGGCACGATCAGCGGAGCCACGAACCAGCACGGGGAGCCCCGCCACGCGAACTCGCTGGCAACCCACTCCGTCTGGTACAAGCTGCGCGCCAGGAGCAGGGTCGGCGTCCTGCTCGGGACGTGCTCGGCGAACTTCGACAGCGTGGTGGCCGTGTACTCCGGAGGGCGTCTCTCCGGGCTCCGCGAGGTCGACTTCAACAACGACGGCTGCGGCCGCTCCAGCGGCGGGAGTCGCGTCAGCTTCACCGCCAAGAAGGGCAAGACCTACCACATCGCCGTGGCCGGGTTCGCGGCCAGCGGCCGGTTCAGGCTGACCGTTGACCGGATCTTCACGCCGCTGAACGACGACCTCGCCGACGCGGTGGCCCTGACCCCCGGCTCGGGGCTGAGCGCGAGCACCCGCAACGCCACACGGGAGCTGCGCGAGCCCGCTCACGCGGACAATCAACCGCACACCGTCTGGTTCAAGCTGGGTCTGCCGGCGGGCGGTCCGGTGACCGTCAACGCGTGCAACGGAAGCTTCCCGACCCTGACCGTCTACACGGGGTCGACGATGCGAACGCTGACGAGGTTCGCGACCGAGGACAACTGCACGGTCACCTTCACCGCGGCCCCAGGCACGACCTACCGGATCGTGGCCGAGGACGGCGGCAGTGGCGGCAGCTTCAGGATCAGTTCGTGAGGTGTTCGCATCTCTCGCGCACGGCATCACGCTTGGCGTGCGGTCTGCGCGCTGGCGGCGCTGGCAGTCCTGGCGCCGCCGGCGCGCGCGGCCGGACCGTCGGGCTTCTCGCTCGGCGTCGCGGCCGGCGAGGTCACCCCGACGTCGGCGCTGCTGTGGGCCCGGCCCCAGCAGCCCGGCGAGTACTTCCTGCAGCTTGCCCGCGGTCCGCTCGGCGGGGCGTGCCGCCCGGGCCGTCGAGTGGTCGCCCGGCGCAGCCGTGACCTGACGCTTCAGCTGCGGGTCTCCGGTCTGCGACCGAGCTCGTCCTACTCGTACCGCTTCTGCAGGGGCCGGCGCTCGAGCGACACCGGTCATTTCCGCACGGCACCGCCCTCCGGATCCACCGCCGCGGTCCGGTTCGGAGTGACAGCGGACCTGGACGGCGTCCGGCGTGGCGGCCGCCCGGCGTGGAACGACTTCGGAGTGCTCGGGACCATGGCCGGAGAGGCGTTCGACTTCAACGTCCTCCTCGGCGACGTCATCTACTCCGACACGATCCTGCTCGGGTTTCCCCACGCGGTGACCGTGCGGGCGAAGTGGGCGAAGTATCGGCAGAACCTCGCGTACCCCAACTTCCGGAGACTGCGCGACAGCACCGGGCTGTACTCGCACTGGGACGACCACGAGTTCATCAACGACTTCTCCGTTCCGGAGCACGGCCGCAGGCTGTACCGCAGGGGAGCGACGGCCTTTCGCGACTACAACCCGGTGACCTACACGCGGCGCACCGGCATCTACCGGTCGTTCAGATGGGGCGCGAACCTGGAGATCTTCCTGCCGGACCTGCGCTCCTTCCGCAGCGCGGGCGCGGATGCGGCGGGGCTCTGCACGAACCCCGTGACGGGGCGGCCGGACATCGCCCCGACACTGCCGGCCGAAATTCGGCAGCGGCTGTCGAAGTACCGCCGGGATCTGGCGGCGCCCGTGCGGAGGGCGTGCACCGACGTGATCGCGAGCCCACGCCGGACCATGATGGGCTCCCGGCAGTTCACCCGCTTTGCCCGCGACATCCGCAGGTCGCGCGCCACGTTCAAGGTGATCCTCAGCTCGGTCCCGGTCCAGCAGCTGTACGGCTTTCCGCTCGACCGGTGGGAGGGCTACGAGCCGGCCCGGCAGCGGCTGCTGCGCTTCCTCCAGCGCAACGTGCGAAACGCGGTCTTCCTCAGCACCGATGCGCATGGCGCGTTCGTCAACGACGTGATGATGCGCACGCTCGAGCCCGGCGGCCCGGTGCCAAGCGGGATGTCCGAGGCCGTCGTGGGGCCCGCCGCGTCCCTCACCTACCAGGGTGCGCTCGGCTCGGCCGCCGCGGCGCTCGGGTTCACCACGGAGCTGTTCAAGCCTCCGCGGCCGGCCGGGCTCGGGATGTCATGCGCCCAGCCGAACGTGTACTCCTACGCCGACACGACGGTCACCTCGGAGACGCTGTCGATTTCGCTCAAGGACCAGAACGGCCAACCGGTCATCGACCTCGCGACCGGCGCGCCGTGCCCGCCGCTTGTCGTCAATGCCCGCTAGCTGCGCATGGCGGGGAAGAGCACGACCTCCCGGATCGAGTCGCGGCCGCTCATGATCATCGTGAGGCGGTCGATGCCGATCCCGATGCCCCCGGTGGGCGGCATCCCGTGCTCCAGCGCCTCGACGTAGTCCTCGTCGTAGGGCTGGGTCTCCTCGTCGCCGGCCGCCTGGTCGGTGCGCTGCTGCTCGAAGCGCGCGCGCTGCTCGTCCGGGTCGTTCAGCTCGGTGAACGCGTTCGTGAACTCCATCCCGCCCGCGAACCCCTCGAAGCGCTCGACGAGCCCCTCCTCGGAGCGGTGGTCCTTCGCGAACGGCGACAGCTCCTTCGGGTAATCCATGATGAGGGTCGGGTTCTGAAGGTCCGGCTCCACCTGGTGTGAGAGCAGGCCGTCCACGCGCTTGGCCCAGGTGCCCTCGCCCGGGAGCTCCTCGCCGGCGAGGATGTCGATGCCCGTCTTCTCCCTGATGGCGTCCCGGAGCGTGATCCGCTTCCACGGGCGCGAGAAGTCGATCGGGCCGTCGTAGCCCACCTGCTCGGCCACGTAGGAGATGAGCTCCTCCAGCCGGTTCGCGATGTCGTTGTAGTCCGCGTACGCCTCGTACCACTCGAGCATCGTGAACTCGGGGTTGTGCTTGTGGGAGACCCCCTCGTTCCGGAAGTCCTTGCCGATCTCGTACACGCGCTCGAGCCCGCCGACGATCAGCCGCTTGAGGTACAGCTCGTCGGCGATCCGCAGGAAGAGGTCGCGGTCCAGCTCGTTGTGGTGGGTCGTGAAGGGGCGCGCCAGCGCGCCTCCGTACAGCGGCTGAAGGATCGGGGTCTCGACCTCGAGGAAGCCGCGCTCGTCCAGCCAGTTCCGGATCGCGCGGACGATCTTCGTGCGAAGGATGAACAGCTCCCGCGTCTCCGCGTTCGCGATCAGGTCCAGCTCACGATGCCGGTAGCGCGTCTCGACGTCCTCGATGCCGTAGTGCTCCTTCGGGATGTCGCGCAGTGACTTGGCCAGGAGCTTCCAGTCGGTCACGAGCAGGCTCAGCTGCCCGCGGCGGGTCTTGAAGGCGGTTCCGTCGACGCCGATCAGGTCGCCGATGTCGAGCGAGACCAACCGGTCGAACGACTCCTCGCCGAGCACGTCGCGCTTGGCGTGAAGCTGGAGCTTGCCCTCGCGGTCCGCAAGATCGATGAAGGCGGCGCCTCCCTGATCGCGGCGGGCAACCATGCGGCCGGCCACCCGATATGCCCGATCCGTCTCCTGTCCGGGCTCGAGATCGTCGACGACCGCGGAGGTCGCCACGACGCCCGGGAACTCGTGCGGGAAGGGATCTACGCCCTGCTCGCGCAGGCGTTCCAGCTTCGCGCGCCGGTCATCCACCGGCGAAAAGCTACTCAGCGCTCGATCTTGGTGATCTTCAGCTTGCGCGCCGGGCCGCGTGGCACCTGCACGCTCACCGTCTCGCCACGCTTGTGGCCGAGCAGGGCGCGGCCCACCGGCGACTCGTTCGAGAGCCTGCTGTCGGCCGGGTTGGCCTCGGCGGAGCCGACGATCTTGAACTTCGTCGACTTGTCCGTCTTCTGGTCCTTCACGTGGACGGTGACCCCGACGCTGACCACGTCCGTGTCCACCGACTTCGCGTCGATCACACGTGCGTTGCGGAGCTTCTCCTCGAGGTCGGAGATCTGCTTCTCGAGCATCGCCTGCTCGTTCTTTGCGTCGTCGTACTCGGCGTTCTCGGAGATGTCCCCGAACTCGCGAGCCTCCTTGATGCGTTCGGCCACCTCGCGTCGCCTGTCACCCGACAGGTGCTCGATCTTGGCCTTCAGCTCCTTCAGGCCTTCAGGTGTGAGGACGGTCTCTCGTGCCATATGAAAACCCCCCGATCTACCTCCCGAGGGGACGCAGGAGTGTAGCAACAGCACATACGGTGAAAAGGGCCGTTCTGATCAGGCGGCGAGCGGCGTAGCGGCTTCCGCGAAGCGGTCGAAAGCGGCTCGCGCATGGGCCGTCGTGGGCGCCGTTACGAGCTCGTGGCGCTCACGCCTGGTGAGCCCCAGGCGGTCGGCGTACCAGGGATAGAACTTCCGCAAATAGCGGCCCGCGCGGGCGGCGCCGAGGTGGTCCTCGGCCGATGCGATCACCCATTCGAGCTCGTCCAGGATCTCCTCGGGGGTGGGCTCGGTGTCGCGGGTGCCGAGGAGGCGCTCGAAGAGCCAAGGGTTGCCCAGCGCCCCGCGGGCCAGCATCACGGCCTCCGCGCCGCTCTCCTCGAACGCTCGCCGCACCCTGTCCTCGCTCGAGAGGCCGCCGGAGAGGATCACCGGCACCGGCACCGCTTCGGCCAGCTCGCGTGCAAGCGCGTAGTCCGGCGCGCCCGAATGCTGCTGCGAGGCGTGGCGCGGGTGGAAGGCGATTCCGGCCACGCCGGCCTCCTCCACGAGCCGCCGCGCCAGCGTCACGCCGGCGCGGTCGCCCGGCTGGCGGCCGGGACGGAGCTTGGCCGTCACGGGGAGCCCGCTGCCCTCGCGCGCCGCGCGGGCGATCGCGACCGCCCGGTCGGGATCGTCGAGCAGCGCGGCGCCCGCGCCGGTCCGGCAGACCTTGCGCACCGGGCAGCCCATGTTGAGGTCGATCAGGTCCGCGCCGGCCGCGGCCGCGATGGCCGCCGCCTCGCGCATGACATCCGCGTCGTGCCCGAACAGCTGCATCGACACGGGGTGCTCGTCCGGGTGGATCCGCAGGAACTCGCGGTGCGTGCGCGCGTCGCCGTGCACGAGGCCGAAGCTCGACACCATCTCGGACACCACGAGCCCGGCGCCGTGGCGCTTCGCCTGCAGCCGCACGAACCAGTTGCCGATGCCGGCGAGCGGCGCAAGCACGACGCGGTTGGCGAGCCGGAGGTCGCCGAGCGTCCACGTGTCCGTCAGGGAGCGCACGTGGAGAAGGTAGCGCTGTCAGGCGGCGTGGAGCGGATCCGTGCCGTCGGGCAGGATCGGCACCTCGCCCTCCGCGTGCACGAGCTCCACCAGCCTCCGCACGCACGGCGCGGGCCGGGAGACGGCGAAGCTGCCGCCGTCGCTGCGGGCGCGCCTGGTGGCGCGAATCATCACGGCGAGGCCGTGGAGGTCCATGAAGTCGACGTTCGGCAGGTCGAGCACGACCCGCTTCTTCCGGGCGAGCAGGCGGTTGACGGTCTCACCCACCCGCGGCGCGGTGGCAGCGTCCACCTCGCCCTGTACGCGCACGACGGCAACACGGCCGAGATCGTCGACCGTCACGTCGAATGGGTGTGGGCGAACCCGAGCGGCCAGGGCGAGTTCCTCGGGGCGAACATACACCCGGAACGTTTAGAACGCGACTAGGTGGAGTTTCGGTCCCAGATCAGCTTCAAACCCTGCAGCGTGAGCCGGTCGTCCACCTCGTCCACCTGCTCGCAGAACGGGACGATCGCGGTGGCGAAGCCGCCGGTGGCGATCGCGGTGGCCTCCTCGCCGAGCTCCTCTCGGATGCGTCCGAGGATGGCGTCCACCTGGCCGGCGAACCCGTACACGACGCCCGCCTGGATGGCCTCCTCGGTGCCCTTCCCGATCGCGTGGCGCGGCTCCTCGATGTCCACGCGCGGGAGCCGGGCCGCCCGGGCCGCTAGCGCCTCGAGCGAGATCTCGATGCCAGGCGAGATCACACCCCCGAGGTACTCCCCGGCGGCCGACACCACGTCGTAGTTGATCGCGGTGCCGAAGTCGACCGCGATGCACGCGCCGCCCACGCGGTCGTAGGCGGCCACGGCGTTGACGAGCCGGTCCGCGCCCAGCTCCTGAGGGCGGTCGATCCGGATCGGCATGCCGCTCTTGATGTCCGAGTTCACGAGGAGCCCGCGACCGCCGAAGTAGCGCCCGATCGCCTGCTCGTACTCGTGCGCGAGCGTGGGCACGACCGCCGACACCATCGCGGCGTGGACGTCCCCGAGCCTGAGGTCACGCAGGTCGAGCAGGCCGGCGAGCACCGTGGCGAGCTCGTCCGCCGTGGCGAACCTGACCGTGGCGAAGCGCCAGTGCTCGACGAGCTCGTCGTCCTGGAACATCCCCACATGGGTCTGCGTGTTGCCTACGTCGATGGCGAGCAGCACGCGCCGAATGTAACGGCTTGGCTCGCCCTGGACGAACTACGGGCATTGAAGGGTGGCCCGCAGCGGCGGTGGTGGGGATTCGTACCGTTTTCCGGCCCAATTCCCCACCACCGTGCGTTTCTAGTCCCGGAGCGGTGCGCCCATCGCGTGGAAGCCGCCGTCCACGTGGAGGATCTCGCCCGTTACGCCTCGCGCCATGTCCGACAGGAGGAACAGCACCGCGTCGGCCACCGGGCCCGGGTCTGAGGTGTCCCAGCCCAGAGGTGCCTGCTTCTCCCACAGGCCCGCGAGTGTCTCGAAGCCCGGGATGCCCTGGGCGGCCGGGGTCTCCACCGGTCCGGCGGAGACGAGGTTCACGCGGACTCCCTGCTCGCCGAGGTCGCGCGCCAGGTAGCGGTTCACCGACTCGAGCGCCGCCTTCGCCACGCCCATCCAGTCGTAGATCGGCCACGCCTTCGTGGCGTCGAAGTCCATGCCCACCAGGCTGCCGCCGCCGTCCATCAGCGGCAGGAGCGCCTCGGCCAGCGCCTTGAAGGAGTACGCGCTGGTCCGGAACGCGATCTCGGCCGACTCGGCGGGCGCCGACATGAAGTTGCCGCCCAGCGCGTCACCCGGCGCAAAGGCGATCGCATGCAGAGCCCCGTCGAGCCCGCCCCAGCGGCTGCGCAGCTCCTCCGTCAATGCCCCGAGATCCTCGGCGCTGTTCACGTCGAGCTCGAGCACGTCGGGCGTATCGGGCAGACGGGAGGCCGCCCGCTCGGTCATCCGCCGCGTCCGCCCGAACCCGGTGAGAACCACCTGCGCGCCGTGCTCCTGGGCCTGCTCGGCGACCGTGTAGGCGATGCTGCCCTTGGTCAGTACGCCGGTGATGAGGAGGCGCTTGCCTTCGAGGCTCAGGCCCGCCACACGAGCTCCACGGTCGCGCGCACGACGAGGCGGCCGTCCTGATTCACGATGCGCAACGCCGTCTCGACCAGCCCGGTCTCCGCATCGAGCTCCTTCAGCGCGGTGATCTTCCCCTCCACGTGCAAGGCGTCGCCGATCTTCACAGGTTGCTTGAAGACGGCGTCGCCCACCCGGCGCAGGGCGACCACCCTGTCCGCGTCGAGCGGCAGGAGGCCGACCGCGAACGACATCACGAGCAGCCCGTGGGCGATCTGCTCGCCGAAGCGGGAGCCGGCGGCCCACTCGGGGTCGATGTGCTGCGGGTGAGCGTCGCCGGTCAGGTCGGCGAACTGGAGGATGTCCGGCTCGCGCACGGTCCGGCCGGCGGTCTCGAACCGGTCGCCGGGCGTGAGCGCGTGGAACGGCCGCTCGAACAGGCGAGCGGCAGCCGCTGCCAGGCCGCCCGGGGTGATCTCGAGCTGCTCGACCGGCACGGACTCGGCGGGAGCGCCGGTGGCCGTCACGCCGGGCGCGGGCGGGGGCGAAAGCGCTTGCGGAGCGCGCGCATGAACTCGCGGGCGGCGGCCCGGTGGCCCTCCGCGCCGAGGTGGAAGCCGTCCTCGGCGAAGCTGGAGCGCTCGCTCGTGACCGGATGGTCGAAGCCCTCGAGCAGCACGACCTCGTGACGCCGGGCCACGTCGCGGCAGGCGGCGTTGAACTTCCGCATCCCCCACTCCACGCGAATCCGCGACCGCGGCCGCAGGTCGAGGAATTGGGAGATGTCCGGGTAGGTCGCGGTGAGGATCATCACGTCGGGGTACTCGTCGCGCAGACGCGTGAACATCCGCGCCAGCCGCTCGGCGTAGGCGTCGGCGTCCGGGCGCGTGTTGACCAGCACGTCGTTCGCGCCGCACACCAGCGTCACCACGTCCGGCGACAGCTCGAGCGCCCGCTTCAGCTGCTCGGCCTCCACGTGCTCGCTCGTCGCGCCGATCTCGGCGAGGTTGAAGTACCGGCCGCCCAGCGAACGGGCGAGCTGGTCCGGCCAGCGGGGCACGCCGGGCTCGGTGCCCGCGGTGAAGCTGTCGCCCATTGCCACGTAGGTGGTCACAGCGGGATGTTCCCTCCGCCGTTGCCGTACCCGCCCGCGCTCGAGAGCGCCGTGAGCGCACCGGCCAGCCGGCGGCGCGTGTCGCGCGGCTCGACCAGCTCGTCGATGAATCCCTCGCGCGCCGCGATCGCGGCCGACACGTGCTCGGCCTCGTACTCGGCCGCCAGCCGGTCCTGCTCGGCGGCGGGATCGTCGGCGGCTGCGATCGCCTTGCGGTGCACCACGCCGACCGCCTGCTTCGCGCCCATGATCCCGATCTGAGCGTCGGGCCAGGCGAGCGAGAGGTCGGCGCCCAGGTCCTTCGAGTTCATCGTGATGAAGCCACCGCCGTACGCCTTGCGCAGCACCACGGTCACCTTCGGCACCACGGCCTCGGCGAACGCGTGCAGGAGCTTCGCGCCGTGGCGGATCACGCCGAGGTTCTCCTGCTTCGTGCCCGGCAGGAAGCCGGGGGTGTCCACGAACACGACCAGCGGGATCCCGTACGCGTTGCAGGTGCGCACGAACTTGGAGGCCTTCTGTGACGCGTCGGCGTCGATCACGCCGCCAAGATGCCAGGGCTGGTTGGCGATCACGCCAACGGCGCGCCCGTCGATCCGGCAGAACGCGGTCACCATGTTGCGCGCCCAGCGCGAGGACACCTCGAGCATCTCCTCGTTGTCCACCACCGAGCGGATCACGTCACGGACGTCGTACACCTTGCGTGCCGCCTCGGGCACGAAGTCGGACGGATCGTGGGCCGGCACCGGCGCCGGCAGCCCGTGCGGGACCGTCTCCCCTGCCCGCTGCGGCAGGTGCGCCAGCAGCTCACGGACAAGGCCGACGGCCTCGTGGTCGTTGCCGGCCACGAACTGGCACACGCCGTTCTTCGAGTGCACCTTCGGCCCGCCCAGCTCCTGGGCGTCAACGTCCTCGCCGGTGACCTCCTTCACGACGCCCGGGCCTGTCAGGAACATCGCCGAGCCCTCGGTCATGACCACGAAGTCGGTGAGTGCCGGCGAATACGCGCCGCCGCCCGCCGAGACCCCGGTGATCACCGAAATCTGCGGCACCTTGCCGGACAGCCTCACGCTCTCGCGGAAGATGCGTCCGTAGCCGCCCAGCGCGGCGATGCCGTCGTCCATCCGCGCGCCGCCCGAGGCGACGAAGCCGATGACCGGCACGCCCGCGCGGCCCGCGAGCTCCATGACGCGCACGATCGTGTCCGCGTGCGCCTCACCCAGCGAGCCGCCGGCGAACGACTGGTCCTGCGCGTAGCAGTACACGGGACGGCCTGAGATCGTCCCCGCCGCGCCCACGACGCCGTCGCCCTCGCGCATGCGCTTGGACTCGCGCCGCGGGAGCACGGTCGAACGGATCACGTGCAGCGATCCCGGGTCGCAGAGGAGCTCGAGCCGATCCCGGGCCGTGACCTCACGGGGCTCCTTCAGGAGCGGCGAGATCCGCTCAGCGGGCATCCTGTCCGCAAGTGCGCTCATGAAGCCTCCAGGCAGATGACTGCGTTGTGTCCGCCGAAGCCGAACGCGTTCGACAGCCCGATCGCTCGGACGTCGCCGTTCTGCAGCGGCCGTGCCTCGTTCGGCACGTAGTCGAGGTCGAGTCCCTCGTCGGGCTCGCCGTAGTTCAGGGTCGGCGGCGCGATCCGGTCGCGCAGCGCCAGCAGGGTCGCAATCGCCTCGACGGCGCCGGCGGCGCCGAGCAGGTGGCCGATCGCGGACTTGGTCGAGCTGACCGGGATGTCCGCCGCCAGCTCCTCGCCGAGCGCCGTCTTGATGGCGTTCGTCTCGGCGCGGTCGTTCAGCGGCGTCGAGGTGCCGTGCGCGTTCACGTACAGCACGTCCGATGCCTCGATTCCGGCGTCCTTCAGCGCGAGCTCCATCGCACGGGCGGCCCCTCTGCCGCTCGGCTCCGGCGCCGTCAGGTGGTGCGCGTCCGACGTCGACGCAT
>Ga0111539_10006345_pt1 | contig 15248 bp, 23 predicted proteins | sample RhiMethybrSRZTD1_FD_79667 | JGI IMG/M metagenome (GOLD analysis project Ga0111539, IMG submission 79667) | Populus rhizosphere microbial communities from Tennessee, USA - Rhizosphere MetaG P. TD hybrid SRZTD1 (version 2) (version 2) | ecosystem: Host-associated > Plants > Roots > Rhizosphere >... | reverse complement strand
GCCGACGCCGCCGTGGCGGTAACCGTCGCGTGACCAAGCAGTTCTGGTTCTTCGATCACGTCCGCCATCCGGGCAACAAGCGGCCGGTGCGGTATCTGACCACGCCGATGCATCAGTTCGGCCGGGCGGCCGGCTTCATCACGAACTCACTTGCTGTGACTCGCTCGCGCTTGCCGTAACATGGTCGCCATGGCTGACGAAGACATTTTTGAGACGACCATCGCCGGGCGCATAATGTGGTTTAAGAAGTCCTCGGAAGGGCAGCTGATCGCTTTGCAGCGCGTGTTGAACCGTCTCAGGACACAATTCAGCACGGCCGAGGACCCCGTGGTGCGGCGGGAGGCGGCCACGAAGCTGGGTGCCACGGTGCTGGACGTAGCAGAGTCTCGGTTTGTGGACCCAGCCGATCGGGACTGGGTGGAAGAGCAGATGCTTTTGGGGCTCGTCGACATTCCCGAGATCATGAAGATTTTCTCCAACGGCGCGGTCCGCGAAGAACCGCAACCCGACGACGCGCCACCGCCCGCGAAGAAGACGGCGGCTAAGCGTTCCCCGAAGGCGGCCCCGGCGAAGAAGACGGCGAATGCATCCCGGGCGCGGCGTTGATGTTTTCCAGTCAGTACGACCCACACAGGTACGAGTGGTCTGTTTCGACACGGAATGGACGCTCTACCCTGACAGTGCATACGACTGGCTTGGACTGCTTGCAGCCGATCTGGAGCAACTTACCGGCATCCTCCCAGGGGGTGTCTGTGCTGATCAATGCGAAGATATGCTCCGCGTGGCGTTGTCGCATGACGATCGTGACGATCGCTGGACCTACGCCGCGCGTGTGGCGCTTGGCCGAGCAGGTGGTCGAGATTGGTGGTGGGTCCGCAACCTCGCCAGACGGTGCATCCAAGGCTGGCCCTACATCAACGGGCGGCTCCTCCTAGCAGGAGTCAATGCAAAAACCCTCGGCTTTCCCGAGTGGCTAGACGCCGCGTACATGCTGCTGTGGAGCGCGCAGGAGGGCAAGGATCAGGTTTTGTTCGACCTGGAACTCAACCGCATGCCGGCAGGTGTCGCGGTGCGCCGTGACTTCAGCCAGATCCAGGCGATGGGTGAAGCGTTCGCCGCTGACTAACTAAGGCGCTCTGATCTACTATGTCCTTGTGACAACCCTGGGTGAGGCGTATATCGCCGTCAAAGCGGACATGCGTCCGTTCACCCGTGACCTCAAAAAAGAGGTCGAAAAAGTTGTCGAAGATGTAGAGAAGAATATCCATAGGGGTCTAGGTGAGTCTCTGGCCAAGGGCTCCAAGGGCGTGGGCGCTAAGGTCGGCGAGGAATTCGCCGACGAGTTCGAAGAGACAACCAAGCGGCGGTTTGGCAACAAGAATCAACGCAAGCCGTGGACGGTCCGCATTGCCGCCGCCTTGGCCGGGGCTCTCGACGACGGTATCTCCGCGTTGCCTATGCAGGCTAAGGCCGCCATCGTTTTCGGCATCATCTTGGCGTTGCCTATTATCTCCGGCGCCCTGGCGACAGCGGTAGCGGCCGGCGTCGCGGCCGGCCTGGCCGGTATAGGTGTCGCGCTGGCTTTCCAGTACGACATTGTTCGTAAGCATGCCGGCGAAGTATTCAACGATCTACGCGTTTCGCTTTCCACTTTGGCTGAGCCTTTCATCGCGGAGACGCTTAAAGGCCTTGACCTGATTACGTTGTCGTTCGCTGGATGGGAACCGAAACTTCGCAAGATCTTCGCCAACGCATCCGGTTTCGTCGAGCCTCTGACGCGTGGTCTGCTTGGCGGGCTAGACAAGATCATCGACTCGTTTGCCAATATATCGGACGACCTCGATCCATTCGTTCATGAGTTCTCCGCAGGCTTCGAAATCCTCAGCGACGCCGTTGGCGACTTCATTGAGATCCTGGTATCAACCGGCGAAGACGGGCAAGTCGCGTTTCGTGACCTGGTACAAATCACGGCAGGCCTGATCATCAACCTCGCCTACCTGATCAAAATCATGGCCGAGGTTTACGGCTGGATGCGCAAGATCTCCCAGGAGATTCCGTTCATCACAGGAGGCCTGAGCCTGTGGTTCACCGCAAACGATGAGGCGGCAGCGTCAGCGGGCAACTTCGGGGAACAACTCAACGACCTGAACTACTACCAAGACGCAAACATCGTTGCCACGCAACGGCAAGAACAAGCCATCAAAGAACTTGTCACCGCCATGAATGATGCCTACAACGCGGCGTTCAACCTTATCGACGCCGAGATCGCCTACGAGGAAGCCGTCGACCGGCTCTCCGAATCGTTGGAACGCAACGGGAACACGTTCAACATCAAGACCAAGGAGGGACGCGAGAACCTACGCGCGTTCGAGGCAGCGCTCAAAGCCATCCACGAAGAAGTCATGGGGCTGCTGGCCGAAGGAAAAATCACCGCCGAGCAAGGCAAAGCCATGCAGGACCAACTCACCGAGGCCCTGTACAAGCAAGCCGCCGCAGCCGGCGCCAACACCGACGCCCTGCACGCCATGTTCGACCAGGCAACCGCGTTCGCTGACATCCCCGTGGGAAACACTGGCTGGCTCGACCAGATCCAAGCTAAGGCCAAGGCCGCCGCTGAGGCCATCGCCAAGGCCAATGCTGAAGCCGCACGTCTACGTGGCGGTATCCCGGGTGGTGGCGCGATCTTCTCCCAGATGGCTGAAGGTGGTGTCGTCAACGGCCCAACCCCGGCAATCGTTGGCGAGGCAGGGCCAGAAGTCATCATCCCGCTGACCAAGCCGGGACGGGCGGCGCAGCTGGCGCAGGAATCAGGACTGGCATCCATGCTCGGCATGGGCTCAAGCCAACCAACCGTGTACGTCTTCATCGGCAACGACCAACTGGACTCATACATGGTGAAAGTTGTCGATAAGAACAACAAGGCGTTGAGCACCGGCATGACCTACGGCGCAAGGGGATTGTGATGGCGACGATCACGGCGACAACTTTCCCCAACGAGGCGTACGTCCGCATCGACGCCGACTGGACCGGCATGCCTTTGGTGCTGTACGCGGGCGTGCAACGCACCAACACCGTCACCGGCGAAGTGGTTACCCTACGCCCATACGTCGCCTACGACGACGAGGGGAACCTGCTCCTCAACTGCAGCAAGGGATTGTGGTACGACACCGAGCCGCCGCTGAACGTATTGCTGCAGTACTGCCTGATCGCCTCCGGGATACAGACGGTCCTGTCACAAAACCCGGATTTCGAATCGGGTGTCGCGCCCTGGACGCCTTCAGGCGGCACTCTGGTGCAGTCGGCGGCATTTTTCCACGATGGCACCAAGTCTGGGCTGTTCACCCCCGACGGGACAAGCGCCTCGGGTGGCATCGTCCACCCGTCGATCGCCGGCATCACCGCGAACATTCCGTTCACCGCGTCGGCATGGGTGATGTCGCCGCAAGGCTACAACGCAGTCCAGATCCAGGTCACACTATCCAATGCGGACGGTACCGTATCCACAATCCTTTCCACCCCAGAGATTATCGACGACAACGAGTGGCGGTACATGACCGTCACCTACACCCCGACGCAGGCTGCCACCGTCACCGACTTCCGCGTTGTCGCCCTGGGTATCGCACCGAACACCACCCTGTTCTACTACGACCAGGTTCAGCTGACCCAGGAACGCGCCTTCACCGTCAACGTGTGCACCACCGCCACAATCACCGACACCACCAACGTGCGACTCAAAGACCCCAACAGCCCCTGCAACGACCTGGTCATCGGGTTGTGCTCCCCGATCTGGGACGACTGCCCAGACGACACACGTATCTCCTATGCGGGGCAGGCGGCAGACGGCAGGCCGGCCAGCACGTTGGTTATCGACCCGGTCAACCGCGACTTCCCAATCCCGGTCAATCGTTCCCGCCGCAGCCCACGTACAGAGCTGCGGCTCATCGCACACGACTGCGCGGCCCGCGACGCGATCGTGCAAATCAACGCCTCAGGTGACCCGCTACTGCTGCAACTGCCAGCCGCCTACTGTCAGGCCGATCGCTACATCTCGGTGGGTGAAGAAACCGAAGGCCGAATCTCCATTGACCAACGCGAACCGTTCCGGCTCATGTCGTTGCCATACGTCACCGTGGAACGCCAAGACGGGCCAGCCAACGGGCCTTGCGGTCTGCGCATCCAGGATCTGTGCGAAATCTACGCTTCGTGGCAGTCGATGGTGATCGCCGGGCTGACGTGGCACGACCTGCTCACCGGGGCGGCAAGCAACCACGCCCCAGGCGACGACTTCGCCGCGCTACGCACCTGGAACGAAGTCAACACCGAATTCGCGAACTGGACAGCGGTCGCGGGCGGCGGACGCACCTGGACTCAACTGCTGAACGGGCTGTAGCAATGCTGGCCGGGGGAACCGACACGTTTTACCGCGAGGCGCTTGCGGCGGGCCACCGTCACTATGTGCGCGTTGAGGTGTGGTCCGGTAGCGGGAACATACTCACCTCGCTCATCCCAGCGCAGCGCGGTGGTGAACCGGAAGGCGGCCTGTGTTTCTACTCCGGCGCGGTCTCGGCGACGCTGACGTCCCGGGTGACACGTTCACTTCAGATATCTGTGCCGTTCGACCTGTACCCAGCTGAAGTGACGGATCTGCTGGCTCCGTTCGGAAACGAGATACGAGCCTTCCGTGGTGTGATGCTGCCTGACGGTTCAGATAGGTATGTGTGGCCTGTGTTTCGAGGACGTATTCGCGACGTGGAGCAGGTCGCAAGCCAGGGTGCTGTCACGGTGATGTGTTCCGACCGGGCGGCCGACGTCAGCGACCACGAGTTCGTCAACCCGCAGAACTCTCAGATCACCAACACGGTGTACACCGAGTTCGTGCGTCTGGTGCGTGACGCATTGGCCGACGCCGAATTTGGTGCATCTGACACATTCCTAACCCCGGTGAAGCAGTTGACGTGGGAGCTTTCCCGTTCGGCGGCATTGGATGAGATGGCCTCATCCGCATCGGCGATCTGGTATGCGCTGGCGGACGGATCGTTTGTCATGCGCAAGTTTCCATGGACACAGAAAACCAACCCCGTGCTGACGTTGACTGATGCTGCGGGTGGAACGGTGAACGACTGGGCGGTATCACGTTCGCGTAGTTCGATCTACAACGTGGTGACTGTGTCGGGTGAACGGCTCAGCGGCGATGCGCCCGTGTACGCCACACAGCAGGACAACGATCCGACGTCGCCGACATATGTGGGGGGAGGGTTTGGTATCCGCAGTTTGCTGTCTCGGCTGCAAACTCCGGCAACTCAGGTGGGAGCCCAGGGCGCCGCCGCGACGCTTCTAGCGAACTCCGTGGCTCCTACCGAGACGTGGCGGCTCTCGTTGACACCAGACGCGGCATTGGAGTTGGGCGATGTGCTGACTTTGCAGATCAACGGCCGCCAGGTTGTGCAGGTCGTTTCCTCCCTGTCCATGCCTCTGGATCTATCGGGTGAGATGCTAGTGTCGACTAGGTCGCTCGTGTTGAGCAAAGTTTAGGAGGGGCAGTGGCGGCGACTACAACGAACTTTGCCCTTCCGTATCCAGCGGCATTGGACGCGCCATGCGACTTCGACACGCAGTGGTGCGACTTCACCAACGCCGTACAAGCGGTCATCGACGGATTCCAACTCATCGCAGACCGCACCAACCCGGTAATCCCCATCGCCCGGATGGAAGTCACCACCCCAGTGACCATCTTGTCGGGTGAAGAGATTCCATTCGATGCTTTGACGTCAGACACGGCTGGCTGGGTGGACTTCGATTCCGACCGCTCCGGCGTAACAATTAACCGCGCTGGCCGGTTCGCGTTGCTAGGCTCGGCAACCGTGACATCCACGGGTGTCAACAACAACTACATCCGCCTATTTATTCTGCTCGACCAGGACGTGGTGCTGGACCGTACAAGCTTCACCAGCGTAGGGCTGAACACCGCCAATGTTGTAGTAACTACCGTGCCAGTGCGTCGCTCTCTGAAGGTGTCGCGCGACGACAGCTCGAACCTGACTCTCACGGTGCAGAAGGCGACATTTTCTGTGTTCTGGTTCGCCGACAGGGCAACGCCATGACCGAGTGCTTTGACTGCCTGGAGCCGGCGAACTACGCCGCAGTCGCGCTTAAACTGCAGTCCACTGCGCTGCAGGCCGAAGCGTGCCTGTTCGACATCGAGAAGGTGCTACGCAACGCCGCGAACCTGCCAACACTGATACGCACCTCTACCGCCACGCAGGGCATCTCCAATGGCCAGGTCGCGACCCTGGCCGGGACCGGATCGACCACAATCACCTTTGCTAACTCCAGCTACACGGCATTCAACCAAGTGCTGCCTGCCGGAGTATGGCTTGTGGGCGCATACATCAACCCAGTCGCCACAGGTGGAGTCGACGACAACACCTACAGGCAGTTGACTATCTGCACTCGTATTGCTTTCAGCCCATCAAGTACAGCGAACCTTTACACATTCACTGAGACACAATTTGAGGCCAACTCCGGCAACGGCGTCGATCTGTTGGGTTGTACGACCTTGAATTCTACTGGCACCAACGAACTTCTTACCTTCCAACTCGTCCACGCGAATGCTTCAAGCTCTTTGAATGTCCAGATCGGCGCTATCTATTGGGCGCATAGACTTTCCGATCAAGTCGCGCTGAAGACGGTGTAGCCGATGCCTAACACTCCGATCTACGCGTTCACGTACCCATGCGACACCGCCGCCATCGACCCGGCAGCGTTTAAGACGCTGGCCGACCAGATCGATGCGAAACTTCTCGACATCCAAGCAGATTCGAATCTGGCCACCGGTCGTTACAACGTCCAGCAGGACATGTCGCCAACCCAGGGCGGCATCGTGGCCGGTGTCGAAACCGCCTTGACCAACGCCGGATCGACATACGTGGCACCAATTTCAGGGATCTACGTGGTCGACGCCTACACCAGCGTTGTGGCGACAACGGTGACCTACGCCCGGCTGCGCGTACGCGTCGGCGGCACCACCCGATTCGCACGTTCAGTCAACAACGACGACGGCAGCCCGCTAAGCAAGACATGGGATCTACCTGGTGGCCCGATCATCGCGACGCTGGGCCAAACCATCGACACCACGATGACATTCATCGGGACCGGGGCGGGTACCGCCTCGCTTCACCTTAACGTCCGCCTAATCGTCAGACTCGCATAAGGAGGGGCCGGAATGCCTTCCGCAACAACAGACCAGGGGCTAAGCCTGCCCATCGGTGCCGATGCGGCCAACAACCCCACCGCGTTCGGTAACTTCGTCGCCGGGGTAGAGGTGCGCCTGGTCCGCATATACACCAACGAAGCGGATCGCACCGCCCGGATGCTCGTGGTGGCCGAAAACGAACTGTCGGGCCTGGGCGCTGAAGACAGGGTTGAGGTGTACAACGGCGCCGCCCATGTCTCGCTGTACACACGAAGCCTGTATGCGATGCTACGCAAGACGGCGGACCAGAATGTCGGTCCGTCGAACACCACGCTGCAAAACATCACCGGTTTGGTCGCGGCAGTGCCGGGCACTGCCGGCGCCGTGTTCCCGTTCCGCGCGACGATCTTCTATGACGCCTCGACGGCCGCTGACATCAAGTTCGCCTTCACCATCCCGGCCGGGGCAACAATCAAGTGGGGGACGATCGGCATCGCCACGGGCGCGGCTACGTCGTCCTTCGATGGCACGTTCGGGGTAACGACTGGTAGCGGCTCGTCGATCGCGCTCGGTGGCATCGGGGTGGGAAGCCCCCTCAACGCGGTGCTGCACGGCGAAGTGGTGATGGGTGCGACGGCGGGCAACCTGCAGTTGCAGGCCGCGCAGCAAGCCTCCGACGCCACTGCGACAACGGTGCAAACCGGTTCGCGCCTAGAGGTGTGGAGGAGTTCATAAGTGGGGGATCTACTTGACTCCATTGCCAAAGATCGGGGACAACCTTCCACCATCCGGGTGGGGACCATTGTCAGCATCAGCCCGATTCAGGTTTCCGTGCAGGGCACCATTTTCACTGGTGTCGGTGTGCTCAACGACTATGCGCCTCAGCTTGGCGATAACGTGCTTTTGGCTGGCCAGTCGGCGGTTTCGTCGGACGGTTCTTCGTGGGTAGTGCTGGGGTCGCCATCGCAGTTCCCTTCGCCACGTCCTGATGTGCGGGTGTTGGCGGCGAAGAGCCGCACCGCGCACTTTGACTCAGCCACTTTTACCACGACGGAAACAGTCATCGGTGGCTCATGGAATCTCACGGTGCCATTGCCGGCTGGCCATCTGGTGGAGATCTATGTGACGTTGCTGGCGGCCCTGACCACCGGCACGGCGAACAATCTGGCGTTGCGCTTGCGCGAGGACAGCGTGGCCGGCGCAATCATATACCAGAAGAACCACATATGCGGCGCGGGGAATCTGTATTACTCGCAGATCATTTCGGCATGGGTGCGGGTGACCACGGCAAAGACTCAGTTGTATGTGTTGACAGGGCAAGCGCCAACGGCTGGCACTGGGCAGATTGGGGTGGAGACATCCGACATCTTCATCGCGCGTGATCATGGGCTCGTATCTTCGATGACAGTCGTCTAAGGTCTACGATGGCAACATGGTCGTTAAAGATAACCCAGGCGATGTAGCTGCGAATGGGGAAGATGACTTTCCAGAGGCCCTTCTGGGCGACTTCGACGTATCGCAGCTCCCCGAGTCCCGCGAGGAAGAAGAAGGGGAAAAAGATGCCGGCAGCGTATGAGGCGCGCAGCCTGAAGAACCTGAAGGCGACCCTCGACCTACGCTGGCCCCAGCGTGATCACAGGGCATGCGGCTGGATCGGGGATGCGGCTCACCAGGCTCAGGTGTCCGACCACAACCCCGACCCCCGAACAGGTGTCGTGCGAGCGCGTGACATCGACAAGGATGGCATCGTCCCCGAGGTTGTGGTCGCATCCTGCATACTGCATCCGGCGTCGCGCTACACCATCTACAACCGGCGCATCTACCGTTCGGCGGACAGGGGCAAGCCGCGTGTGTACGACGGCTCCAACCCGCACACCGACCACATCCACGAGTCGATCCTGCATGAGATCGAGGCAGAGAACTCGTCGGCCCCATGGGAGCTGATCATGGGCTTCACGTGGCCGGAGCTTCGTCTTGGCGCACGCGGTAAAGACGCGAAGGCACTCCAGGCACTGTTGAACGCATGGGGGGCAAGTCTGGTTGTCGACGGCTCCTTCGGTCCTGCAACCGATGTTGCTTTGAAGGGATACCAGTCGCGCCACGGCCTGCGGGTGGATGGGCTAGCTGGCCCTCGGACGCAGGCATCTCTCGCAGGATAAGCGCCACACGGGTATGCAGAGCCTGCGCCCACAGGTGCAGGCTCGTCCTGTCCGGCCACGACTTGCGGCCTTCCCAGCTGGTGACCGTCTTACGTGTCACGAAGATTTTGGCCGCTACCTGCGCCTGAGTGAGGTTGAGCTGTTTACGTCGGGCGATGAGCTGAGTGACGACATCCATCAGGCTGCCTCGAACAAAGCAAGTTGCTCCTCGTGCACCGTCTGAATTGCCGCGTCGCCGTTCCACACGTGAGTAACCAGGGGAATGCCGGCAACCAAAGCTTTGTAGGCGCAGTCGTTGGTGCCGCGCGAGTTGTTGCGGTGAAAAGCGTGGCAGGCGACCGGCTTGCCCTTGTACAGCAGCCCTTCGATCACCTTGACCATGGCGGTGTTACGAACGGGGCCAGCGCCCTTGCCAAGTCGATTGCGGTCCATCGGGTGAGGTACCACGCTGACTTTGGCTCCCTGGATAGCGAAGGCGTTGCCCCAGTCGTCAGCGTGTTGATCAGCGCCACCTTCAGGGCATGCGCCGTGGTGCAGCTCGATAGCCCCGTGGTTCAAGTACAGCTGGGTAAGTATCTCCCAGATATACGCGGCGTCATCCCAGGTGCGGGAGCCGGTCACAAGCAGATGCAGCATTATGTTGTCACCTTTGCGAGAAGCTCGTCGTGGAGGTGGTCGATGATCGCGCTGAACCTACGCCAGGTGCGAATCTTGCCCGGCTCCACGGTGGCTAGCGCCATGGCGTAGGCCAAGACTTCCATCATGAGAGCGTCGTCGCTGACGGCGCAGGCGCGGTGCACGGTCTCTTTGACATCGAAGTGGGCCAGGGCCTGGTCCATGTTGTTCGACGCGGCCTGGGCGTCGCCTTTGAAGTAGTCGTTGACGATTGTGTCCCAGCGCCATCTGAGGTAGCGGGAGATCCCGACGTCCCACAAAACGCGAGTTCCTTCGCCGAATGTCTCACGGACTTCAGCGAGCGCGCCGAGGGCGCAATCTTCATCTTTGAGTGCCAAGAGGGCTGCGGTGATCGGGTTGAGCGGGGCCTCGGCCGGGGTAGTCGTCACGCCCCAATTCTACCTTCCTCGCACTTGGTGTCAATGCTTCCGGCGCATACCCGTGAAGCGTATCGTCAGCTACATTGTCCAAGTCGATTCAGGATGCCATGATCAAGGTTGTGACCATGCCAGAACCCGACGACATCCCCCGTCTCGCCGAGATCTCACGCACCCTGTCCGACTTCCGATCCGAGTTCCGCGAAGCGATCTCAGGCATGGTCCGCAGGGACGTCTACATGGCCGAGATGCGCACCTTCGATGTCCGTCTGGAAAACCTTGCGCTGGAACTCAAACGCATCGAGAACGATGCCAACACCGAGATTCGACGTGTCGATACGGACATAGAGAAAGACCGTTCCGAGCGTCGGACTCTGCGCGCCCAAGTCATCGGCGCGGGCCTCACCGCAGCGGTTACCTTCGTCTTCCTGATCATCAAGGCTTGGAGCGCCTGACCATGTTCACGAGAAAATGGTGGAAGGAAGTCGCCGAACGCATGATCAAGACTGGTGCGCAGGCGCTGATCACTTTCCTCGGCACCGACATCACCGGCATCAAAGACCTGGACCTTTCGTTCATCGCCGAAGGGACAGCGTTCATGATGCTTCTATCCCTGCTTACGTCAATTGTGAGCACCGGCATGGGCTCGGACAAGAACAGCCCATCCGCCGTATCCTGACAATGTGATCCAGGTCCATGTCTTCCACGTGCCGCGAGGCGACCTGTCCTACACCGACGCGGTCACCGCCCTACACAAGGCCTACGAAGTCCTGACCGGGAAACACCCGTGTCTTCTCGGCATGACCATCAACAACCCCAGCCACGCCGTTGAGCTGATGCTGCGTATCAGCGGCCACGACCGCTGGCGCGTGCAACACAACGCCCGGCTCGTCGCCACCGTCATGGCAAGACGAGCCGGGCTGCCCTACAAGCAGGCTGTGTGGGTCCGTGCCGAATCAGAACCCAACGCGAGGCATCTGACCAAGGATGGCGGCCGGCAGTTCAGCCACGCGCCGCGTGGGCCTTCTTCCGGCTGATCCTGCGCTGCGTCGCGTTTTTCGTGGCGTACTCCACGATCGTGCGCTCATTGAGCCCAAGCATGTCCATGTAGCATTCCAGGACGTCGCCGTTGGCTGGCCATGATTCAACGACGTCGCCGTTTTCGTTGTGCCACACACCGATCGGCTTGAGTCTGCCGCGCGCATGTAGCCATTGCAGCATGGCCACCGCAGCGTCCTGCAGACCCTGCAGTTCCTGTGGGGGACGACGTGTCAGGAGGCGTGATCGGGATGGATTCAGGTCGTCTGCCCCCATAGGGATGCTCCTATTCGTTGGCCGGCTTGGTGATCAGATCCTTGAAGTCGGCGACACGGACACGGTAGTGACCGCGCTTTCCGGGTAGCCGGGATGCCTTGAGTTGGCCGGAGCGGATCCATGTCACCACCGTGCGCCGGTTGACCCTGGCAAGTTCGGCGCAGTCGTTGGTGGACAGTTGGTCGTCCAGATCATAGTTGTCTAGGTTCATCGTGCCCCCTGGTACATGTCGGTGCTTACACGTACTTTAAATGATCTCAGGGAGCGGGACCAGACCCACTCTTATCGTTGCCCCGGGCGAGCCGAGAGGGTCATCGGTGGCATAGCGTTTCGACGCTCGCCAGTTGACGATCAACGCGTCGTCGCGGATCACGCCAGCCTGCACCAAGGCATCCCAGGTGTTGCGCTGCAGTTTGTCGCCGTCGGGTTTGACGCACGGGTACGGGCGCTTTTTGATGCTGATCGACGGCGGTCGGGCCATACGGAATTCGATGTCCACCCATACCGCGCCTTCCAGGGTTCCTAGGTTGGCCGCCTGCCGAGCGATGGATGCTGCGGCCAAGACGTCCTGGCGCCAGTTGGCGTGGGCCTCGGCGTTTTGTTCTTGGACGTAAGGCTTGCCGGCCTTACTGACGCGAGGGATCTTGGACCCTTGCGGAGCCGGGGTTCCGAGTACGTTGAAAGTAAGCAGAGGTGCCATACGACTTAGTATGGCACCTCTGCTATGTTGTGGGGTCTACCTGCGGACCTTCGTGTCGAACGGTGAACCGGGCTTGTGCAGCAGCCGACTGGCCGCCTTCTCGGTGGCGGTGTGGGCCGCCTCAGGATCGGGCCTGTCCCCGGTCTTGATTTCCCTTTGCGCGTCCGCGATCGCGGTAAGTTCTGCTCGGGTGAGCATCTTCTCCAGCGGCAGCGCCTGCGCGACGGGGATCAGCTTGGGGAAACGTTCGTTGCGGCGCAGGCTGAACATGAAGTTGTCACTTCCGATCGCCCATGCGTTGAACGCCTTGATGCCGATGCCGAGGAAGTCGGCGGATTCCCAGTCGCGGTTGCCCTGGGAGGCACGGGCGAGGCCTTCGCGGAAGGTGTAGCGAGGGTCGAGTTCGTCGGGGTTGACGCCACGTTCCAGGCCCCGGAAGAACCAGCCGGCGCGTTCGCCGCCGTCGTCCATGCCCCGGTAGATGACGTACCAGAGCACCGAGCCGGGCACCACGGAAAGCAGGTGCTTGGACCTGGTGGCGATCTTGATGCCCTCTTTGATCATGGGGTGTTTGGCCAGAACCTCGGCTTGCAAGGTCGGGGTCCAGCGGATCTTGCGCCACACCTCGGGGCCGGTGCGCGGGACGTTGTCGTAGCAATACAGCATCTTCAGCGCGGCGGCCAGGATGTTGGTGTTGGACTGTCCGGCCATCTTCAGGAAGTCGCCGGGGGAACGGCGCTTGCCCAAATCCATCACCATGCGGGACGCATCCGGTGCGTTGACGCAGACGGTCAAAGGGATCCTAATGTCCGGGTCACTCAGTGATGCCTGCACCAGAGCCTTGAGGCGCTGCTGGCCATCTTCCTGCCAGCCTGCCTCGGAAAACACGATGGGGTGCGGGTTGATCTGCCACTCGTCGGCGAGCATGGTGCCGCTGTATTCAGCAACCTTGATCGGGGATGCTTTGCGGTTGGTGCCGGGCTTGCCGATCTCCGGTTCCTGATTCCATTGCAGCAAGTCGCGTGCGAGGTCGCCGTCACACCAGATCGTGAAATAGACCATTGGCGTGTCGACGGCCTCGGCGCGCATCACCAGCTCTTCCGGTGGCACTCTCTTCTCGGTCACTTTGCGTTTCTCCTCTCGTGGGTTTTTACTTCAGCCGGAACGTCTGGGCACGCATGCGTTCCCACAAGTCCGGGAAGTCGTTACGGAACGCCTCCTCATCGAACTGTTCCTTGGCGACGATGCGTGTGTAGCGCGCATACAGGTCGGGGTCTTGTGCTTCCAGCACCTTGGTGGAGAAACGGCCGTTGCGGTCGTCGGTGATGACGACGCGGCCTCTGAAGCGGTAGACGTTGGCGTCGCCGGATGCGCGGCGAATCTCGGCTTTGAACTCGGCCAGCCATTTCTCGTCTTCGGCGTGCCGACTGTGCCTGACCAGGAATTCCTCGAACAGCAGGCCGAGGGGTTCCAGGTCGAAGATGACGTCGTCGCTTGTGGTGGCCACCGCATTGCCGACGACTGCGGACGGGGTAATGCGCTGAAGGCCGAAATGGTCAGTCATCTATCTTCCGTTCGGTATTCATCTCACCAGTGGACGCCACGGTGCGCGCCCGTGTAGGCGCGGCGGTAGTTGTAGAACCGGGCTCGGTCCCACCATTTTTTACTGTGCGCATCCCTGCTTTTGCCGAGGAACCAGATGGGCTTGATCGTGAGATTGAGGCCCTGGTAACTCAGCTCTTTCAGAAGCGGGGTGATCATCCAGATGAAGGCCATGGCTGCGACGCTAGCTAAAAGCACCGCGTATATGAGCTTGGTGTTCAGGATGTTCATGCGGGCAGCGTACATCCCCGTGTGATCACTTGCAACCTCCAACGACCTTGCACGCACATCCTTGACGTTTCCGAGACCGGCATGCCATGATGGTCAAATCCCCAAGGAACTAGGCGGAAACCCCGGTAATACGTAGCCGGGGGAGGCTTCAGCAATCGATGCGGAGCTACGCGGAGACGCTTGGAGACAACCGAGGCCTGAACCCACTCAAACTGGGTTCAGGCCTCAAACAGCCTAGGCGCAGTTTTCACCCAGCTCGCCCTGCGCGGGACCGCCCGGACGCAACGTGACCACTGCTGGATCAGCCCTCGGGGCCAGGCGCTTGGCGGCATCGCGTGCGACATCCCCGATGGGGTCGTGCTGTTCTCCTGACTGATAGCGCATCCGCAGCCGGTCAGAGCGGACGAAGACCTCTTCTTCGTCCTTGGGTGGCATCCAGGATGTCGGCAGCCGCACCGGGCCACCATCGGCAAGTTGAAGGCATGTAACCAGGTGCATCGTATTGACCATGAAGACCGGGGTGAGACCTTCCCAGAAGATCACAAAATCCTTGTCGATCGCCATGCGGCCAGCGACTATCTTGCGCCGCTGGAACCCGCTGTTCATTGACTCGTATTCGACGTGCCATGTCGTCATGAGAAAGTCCAATCCTCTCGTTTCCACAGTTTCATCGTGACCGAAGTCTTGGTCAGACGCGCCTGCGCCATCACCCGCAAAAGCATCGGATCGTTTGATTTGCGTTCCCATTCCGTGACCGAATGGGCGTCTTTGAGGTTCATCCAATAGGCCACCTCGGCGGCGTGGATACCCAGACGTTCCCGCCAGGCCTGCAGCGCGCAGACCAGCCACAGGCGTTGGTAGTTGGCCGCGTCGAAGGGCCGGGACAGTTGGTAGAGCACGTGAAGTTCGTCGTGTGCCCAGGTGAAATTCCAATAGTCGGCCAGACCGAATTCAACCCGCATGTCATAGATCGACGCCCACAACTGTACGCTGGACAG
>Ga0111539_10006343_pt1 | contig 15248 bp, 14 predicted proteins | sample RhiMethybrSRZTD1_FD_79667 | JGI IMG/M metagenome (GOLD analysis project Ga0111539, IMG submission 79667) | Populus rhizosphere microbial communities from Tennessee, USA - Rhizosphere MetaG P. TD hybrid SRZTD1 (version 2) (version 2) | ecosystem: Host-associated > Plants > Roots > Rhizosphere >... | reverse complement strand
GAGCACGAGGCGCGCCTGATGACCGGGCACGCCAACCTCGTGCGCGCCGGCGCCGACATCCTGCGGCGCGGCCCGGGCTTCGTCGTGATCAAGAAGGGCGAGCACGGCGCCCTGCTCTTCTCGACCGAGGGCATCGCCGCGATCCCGGCCTGCCCGCTGGAGGAGGTGCGCGACCCGACCGGCGCCGGCGACGCCTTCGCAGGCGGGCTCATGGGCTATCTCGCGTCCTCCGGCAAGCGCTCGCTCGACGCCGTGCGGCGCGGCCTGACCTACGGCACCGTGACGGCCTCGGTGGCGGTCGAGGACTTCTCGGTGAAGCCCTTCCAGACGGTCAGCCGCGACGAGCTCAACGAGCGCCACGACGCCTTCCTGCGCGCCATCCGCTTCTGACGCGGCGCCTGTAACGCCGCGGGACCCGGGCCGACGGGCAGGGGGCGGGGCGTGGTTTCCGGATTTCCCGGTTCGCCGCGCCCGCCGCGGATGTTAAGCCTGTGTTAGGTATCCCGAGCCGGCCGGAGCCGGTCGCCCCGAAGACGAGGAGAGGATCGTGATGGTCGCCAACGGCAACAAGAACCCTGCCCCCGGACGCGCTGGCTCGTCTCTGAGCCCCGAGGTGGGCCTGACGCTCGCCCAGATCGAGAAGCAGTTCGGCAAGGGCGCGATCATGCGCCTGGGCGACCGCCCCGACGTGCCGATCGAGGGCATCTCCACGGGATCGATCGGGCTCGACATCGCTCTGGGCGGGCAAGGCCTGCCCAAGGGCCGCATCGTCGAGGTCTTCGGCCCCGAGTCGTCGGGCAAGACGACGCTCACCCTCCACGTGCTCGCCAACGCCCAGCGCATGGGAGGGGCCTGCGCCTTCATCGACGCCGAGCACGCCCTCGACCCGACCTACGCGAAGAAGCTCGGCGTCGACACCGACAACCTGATCCTCTCGCAGCCCGACAGCGGCGAGCAGGCGCTCGAGATCTGCGACATGCTCGTGCGCAGCAACGCCTTCGCGGCCATCGTGGTCGACTCCGTCGCGGCGCTCGTGCCCAAGGCCGAGCTCGAGGGCGAGATGGGCGACACGCATGTCGGCCTGCAGGCGCGCCTCATGTCGCAGGCCATGCGCAAGCTCACCGGCAGCATCTCGCGCTCGGGCACCTGCGTGATCTTCATCAACCAGATCCGCGAGAAGGTCGGCGTGTTCTTCGGCAGCCCCGAGACGACCTCGGGCGGCCGCGCGCTCAAGTTCTACTCGTCGGTGCGCCTCGACATCCGCCGCATCGGCTCGATCAAGGTCGGCGAGGAGCTCAAGGGCAACCGCGTCAAGGTCACGGTGGTCAAGAACAAGATGGCGCCGCCCTTCCGGCGCGCCGAGTTCGACGTGATGTTCAACCGCGGCATCTCGCGCGAGGGCGAGATCATCGACATGGGCGTCGAGAAGAACGTGATCGAGAAGTCGGGCACCTGGATGAATTTCGGGGCGACGCGACTCGGGCAGGGTCGCGACCGCGCCTGCGAGTTCCTGGTCGAGAACGCGGACGTGCTGGCCGAGATCGAGACCAAGGTCCGCGCGGCCTACCTGCCGCCCCCCGAGCCCGCCGCACCGCCGGCGGCCACGCCCGCGTCGACGCCCGCCGCTCCGAGCTCCTCGGCAACCGGCAGTGCGGGTCCCGCGGGCAGTGCCACCACGTCGAACCGGATCCCACCGCCCCGACCGGCTGCGACCGACTCAGCGGCCAGTGCTTCAGGTCGTGGCGCCGCCACCCCACACCGGCCCGCAGGAAAGCCGTCGAGCTGAGACGCTTGCAGGAACGAGCGAGGCGCTCTCGCACCGGTGTAAGGCTCGCAGGAAACACCCCGAGCCAGGCAGCGCCGCAGGGAGGCTGCGGGGTCGGGGGCGGGGGTCGGCCCGATGTAGAGCGACGAGCATCTCTGCGCTGCGCTCCTGCGCAGCGCAGTCTGATGCTCTAGCGGGTCGCTTCGGGCCGACCCCGCCTCCGACCCCGCCTCCGACCCGCAGCCGATCCCGTGACGCGGCTATGCCTGCCGGGGTATTTTCTGCCCGCCCATGCTGACGCCCGGCCAGATCCGCGAGTCGTACCTGAAGTACTTCGAGGCCCGCGGCCATACGCGCGTGGCCAGCGACACGCTCGTCCCGCAGAACGACCCGACGCTGCTCTTCACCGGCGCCGGGATGAACCAGTTCAAGGCGGCCTTCCTGGGCAAGGGCAACCTGCCCTACCGCCGCGCGACGACGGTGCAGAAGTGCATGCGCATGCCCGACCTCGACAACGTCGGGCGCACGGCCAGCCACCACACCTTCTTCGAGATGCTGGGCAACTTCTCCTTCGGCGACTACTTCAAGGCCGAGGCGATCGAGTGGGCCTGGACGCTGCTGCAGGAGTGGGGGCTGCCCGCCGAGCGCCTCTCGGTCACGATCTACACCGACGACGACGAGGCCGCCGCGCTCTGGACCGGCCGCGTCGGCCTGCCGGCCGCGCGCCTGTTCCGCTGCGGCGAGGACGACAACTTCTGGCCCGCCGGCGCGCCCAGCCAGGGACCCAACGGCCTCTGCGGTCCGTGCTCGGAGATCTACTTCGACTGCCGCCCCGAGGAGGGCGCGATGCCGCCCGGCGGCCCCTCGACCGACGGGCGCCGCTTCGTCGAGATCTGGAACCTCGTCTTCACGCAGTTCGACCGCCGCGACGGCGGCGTGCTCGCGCCGCTGCCGCACCGCAACATCGACACCGGCGCCGGCTTCGAGCGCCTCGTGCGCGTGGTCGAGTCGGTGCAGGCCGGCGCGATGCTGCCGAGCAACTTCGAGACGACGCTCTTCCGCCCGCTGCTCGACGCGATCCACGCCCACGTCGGCCGCGCCACGGCCTTCGGCACGCCGGAGGGCGTCTCGGTGCGGCGGATCGCCGACCACGTGCGGGCGGCCGTCTTCTGCATCGCCGACGGCGTGCGGCCCAGCAACGTCAAGCAGGGCTACGTGGTGCGCAAGATCCTGCGCCGCGCGATGCTCGACCGCCACCTGCTCGGCGGCGACCTGCGCAGCCCCTGGCTGCACACGCTGGCCGACGTCGTGGCGCAGTCGCTCGGCGGCGCCTGGCCCGAGCTGCGCGAGGCGCGCGCGCTCGCGGCCTCGACGATCGCCGCCGAGGAGGAGAAGTTCGCGGGCGCCTTCCTGTCCGGCAGCCAGAAGCTGGCCGTGCTGGCCGACGAGGCCGAGCGCGCCGGCCGCCGCAGCCTGCCCGGCGGCGCCTCCTTCCTGCTCTACGACACCTTCGGCCTGCCGCTCGACCTGCAGCGGGTGCTGCTCGCCGAGCGCCGCCTCGAGGTCGACGAGGAGGGCTTCCGCGCCGAGCTCGCCGAGCAGCGCCGCCGCAGCCGCGAGAGCAGCCGCATCTCGGACAAGATCTTCGACGAGGGCCCGCTCGCCGCCGTGGCGGGCAGCCTGCCGGAGACGACGTTCATGCGCGACGGCCTCGAGCTCGCGGACGCGAACGTGCTGGCGGTGGTCGACGAGCCCGAGGGCGGGAGCGAGGACGGCGGCGAGGCCGCGGCGCGCCGCGTGCTGCTCGTGCTCGACCGCACGCCCTTCTACGCCGAGGGCGGCGGGCAGGTCGGCGACGCGGGCGAGATCGCCGGGGCCGGCTGGCGCGTGGCCGTCGACGACACGGTCGCGCTGCGCGGCATCACGCTGCACCGCGGCACGGTCGTCGAGGGGCTGCCGGCGACCGGGCGCGCGACGGCGCGCGTCGACGGCGCGCTGCGCGCCGCGACCGCCCGCAACCACACGGCCACGCACCTGCTCCACGCGGCCCTGCGGCACGTCCTCGGCGAGGAGGTCACGCAGGCCGGCTCGCTCGTGGCGCCCGACCGGCTGCGCTTCGACTTCCGCTTCCCGCGCGCACCCACGCCGGCCGAGCTCGAGGCCGTCGAGGACCTCGTGAACGGCTGGATCCTCGACAACGGGGCCGTGGGGGCCGAGGCCATGTCGCGCGACGCGGCCCGCACGGCCGGCGCCATGGCGCTGTTCGGCGAGAAGTACGGCGACGTCGTGCGCGTCGTGTCGGTGCCGGCGGCCGGCGCCGGCCCGCGCAGCATCGAGCTGTGCGGCGGCACGCACGTGCGGCGCTCGGGCGACATCGGCCTGCTGCGCATCGTCTCCGAGGGCTCGGTGGCCGCCGGGATCCGGCGCATCGAGGCGCGCACCGGGCTGGGCAGCCTGGCCGCGCTGCGCGAGAGCGACCGGCTGCTGCGCTCGTCGGCCGCCCTGCTCAAGGCCGCGCCCGAGCAGCTCGGCGAGCGCCTGGCCGCGCTGCAGGACGAGCTCAAGACGGCGCGCCGCGAGCTCGAGGAGCTGCGCTCGCGCACGGCCGGCGAGCGGCTGGCCGCCGCGGTGCGCCCGTGGAACGGGCTGAACGTGCTCGTCTCGACGGTGGAGGGCATCCCGGTCAAGACGCTGCGCGAGCTGGCCGGCGACTGGCTGCGCAAGGTCGACCTCGTGCTCCTCGCCGCGCCCGAGGGCGAGGCCGCGAGCTTCCTGGTCGCCAGCGGGCCGGCCGCGCAGAAGCGGGGCGTCAAGGCCAACGCGCTCGTGGCGGCGCTGGCGGCCGCGCTCGGCGGCAAGGGGGGCGGCAGCGCCGACTTCGCCCAGGGCCGCGGGAGAGCCGCTCCGGACCTGCAGAAGGTCCTCGACGAGTCGCTGGACGCCGCCGTGGCCGCGCGCTCCTGAGCCCTTTTCCGGGGTCCTCCGCGCCGGTAGAGTGGGCCGATTCCGCATCCTTCGCGCCGGCATCGGTACAGGAGAACGACATGGCCGTCCCCAAGCGCAGGCACTCCAAGGCCCGCAAGCGCAAGCGCCGCGCCCACCTCGCCCTGGACCTGCCCGCCACCTCCCTGTGTGCGCGCTGCGGCGCCGAGAAGCTGCCGCACGCCGTGTGCAGCAACTGCGGGCACTACCGCGGGCGTGACGTCCTGACCCTCGAAGCCTGACCGCCGGCAACCGCTCCAGGTGAAGATCGCCGTCGATGCGATGGGAGGCGACCACGCGCCCGGGTGCGTGATCGAAGGCGCCGCCCTCGCCGTGCAGCGCGGCGGGATCCAGGCCGAGGAGCTGCTCCTCGTGGGGCAGGCCGCGGCGATCCGGCCGCTCCTGGCGAGCCACGGGCTGTCGCAGGTCACGCTCGTCGACGCGCCCGAGGTCGTGGGCATGGAGGAGGGCGCGGCGACCGCGATCCGCACCAAGAAGAACTCCTCGATCGCCGTCGCGATGCGCGCCGTGCAGGCCGGACAGGCGCAGGCCTTCGTCTCGGCCGGCAACACCGGCGCCGTCGTGGCCGCCTCGTCGCTCGTCCTCGGACGGCTGGCGGGCGTCGCGCGCCCCGGCATCGCCGCGCCCGTCCCCACGCGCAGCGGCAGCGGCCCCTGCGTCGTCATCGACGTGGGCGCGAACATCTACTGCAAGCCCGAGCACATGGTGCAGTACGCGCTCATGGCCAGCGAGTACTCGCGCGCCGCCTTCGGCAAGGACCGCCCGCACGTGGGCCTGCTCAACATCGGCGAGGAGGAGGGCAAGGGCAACGAGCTGATCCAGGCCGTGCACGCGCTGCTGCAAGCCGCGCCGCTGCACTACGGCGGCTTCGTCGAGGGCCAGGACATCATGGGCGGCGAGTTCGACGTCGTTGTCTGCGAGGGCTTCGTCGGCAACGCGATCCTCAAGGTCGCCGAGGGCCTGGGCGCCTTCGTGCGCGAGCAGATCCAGTCGGCCTTCGCCGTCCATCCGCCGACGGCCGAGGTGGCCGACGCGGTCAAGGAGGCCTTCCGCAAGCTCGACTACGCCGAGTACGGCGGTGCGCCGCTGCTCGGCGTGAGCGCGCCGGTGCTCATCGGCCACGGCCGCAGCCGGCCGCACGCGATCATGAACATGCTGCGCGCGGCGCGCATGGCCGTGGCCAAGGACGTCACGCAGCACATCCTCGAGCGGCTGGGCCAGCCGGCCAAGGAGTCGGTGACGTGAGCGCGATCCGCTGCGGGCTGCGCGGCACCGGCTCGGCCATCCCCGAGCGCGTGCTGACCAACGACGACCTGGCCGGCATGGTCGACACCTCGGACGAGTGGATCACGCAGCGCACGGGCATCAAGGAGCGGCGCATCGTGGCCGAGGGCCAGTCGACCTCCGACCTGTGCCTGACGGCCGCCCAGCGCGCCCTCGACGACGCCGGCCTGCGGCCCGAGGACATCGACCTCATCGTGCTCGGCACGCTGACCTCCGACCAGCTCATCCCCAGCACGGCCTGCAAGCTGCAGCACGCGCTCGGCGCGACGCGCGCCGCGGCCTTCGACATGCAGGCCGGCTGCACCGGCTTCGTCTACGCCTTCAACGTCGGCGCGCAGTTCATCTGGTCGGGCAGCGCGAAGAACGTGCTCGTGATCGGCGCCGAGTGCCTCTCGCGCATCGCCGACTACAGCGACCGCACCTCCTGCATCCTGTTCGGCGACGCCGCCGGCGCGGTCGTGCTCTCGACCGACTGGCGCTTCGGCGAGCTCCGCTCGAGCAGCATCGCGGCCGACGGCTCGGGCTACGACGTGATGTACCAGCTCGCCGGCGGCAGCAAGCTGCCGCTCACGCCCGAGCTGCTGGCGGCCAACGCGCACAAGCTCGTGATCCGCGGCCGCGAGGTCTACAAGTTCGCCACGAACAAGATGGTCGAGCTCGTGCGCCAGGAGATGGCCAAGAACCCCGACCTCGAGCTCGGCGCGGTCATCCCGCACCAGATGAACCAGCGCATCATCGAGGCGGCGCGCGAGCGGCTCGAGCTGCCCGAGAACCGCGTCTACGTGAACATCATGCGCTACGGCAACACCTCGGCCGCCTCGATCCCGCTGGCGCTCGACGAGGCCCGGCGCACGGGCTTCTTCGAGGGGCTCGACGGCAAGCTCGTCGTGTTCTGCGCCTTCGGCGCGGGCCTGACCTGGGGCTCGGTGGGGCTGCGCTGGTGAGCACGCCCACGACCGGACGTGGCGCGGTGCTGTTTCCGGGGCAGGGCAGCCAGCACCTCGGCATGGGGCTCGATCTCGCGGCCGCCGACCCGGCGGCCGCCGAGCTGCTCGCGCTCGCCGAGCGCACCCTCGAGCTGCCGCTGCGCGCGATCCTGGGCGGCGCCGACCCGGCGGCCCTCGACCGCACCGACGTCTGCCAGCCCGCGATCCTGGCCGTCTCGCTGGCGGCGATGGCGGCCCTCGAGCGGCGCGGGCTCGTGCGCCGCGAGGACGTCGTGGGCGCGGCCGGCCTGAGCCTGGGGGAGTACAGCGCGCTGGCCTGGGCCGGGGCGCTCACGCCCGAAGCCGCGCTGCGCCTCGTGCGGCTGCGAGGCCAGGCCATGCAGCGCGCCTCGGACGAGCGCCCGAGCGGCATGCTCTCGCTCGTGGGGGCGACCGAGGCCACGGCGCAGGCCCTCTGCGCCGAGGCGGCGGGCGACGGCGTGCTCGTGGTCGCCAACCTCCTCGGGCCGAGCCAGATCGCGATCAGCGGCACGCGCGACGCGCTCGAGCGCGCCCAGGGGCTGCTCCCGAAGCACAAGATCCGCAAGGCCGTGCCGCTGCCCGTGGCCGGCGCCTTCCACTCGCCCTGCATGGCCTCGGCCGCGACCGCGCTCGCCGAGGCGCTCGCGCGCACCGAGATCGTGCGGCCGGCCGTGCCGGTCGTGCTCAACGTGAGCGCCGAGCCCACCGACGATCCCGCGCGCATCCGCGAGGGGCTGCGCCGCCAGCTCACCGCGCCCGTGCGCTGGCACGCCAGCGTCGCCGCGCTGCTCGAGCGCGGCGCCGAGAGCGTGCTCGAGCCCGCGCCGGGCCGCCAGCTCACGAACCTGGTCAAGCGCGGCGACCAGCCGGTCGCGGTCGCGACCTGCGCCAACGCCGACGAGCTGTCGGCCTTCACGCCCTGGCCTGCGCGCCAGGCCCAGGTGACCGCGTGACCGACCTGTCCGGACGCGTCGCGCTCGTCACCGGCGGCAGCCGCGGCATCGGCCGCGCGATCGTCGAGGAGCTGGCGCGCGGGGGCTGCCGCGTCGCGGTCGTCGCGACGGGCCAGGCGGGCGCCGAGGACGCCGCGCAGGCCGCGCGCGGCCTCGGCGTCGAGGCCGCCGCCTTCGCGGCCGACGTGCGCGATCCGGCGCGCGCCACCGCGGTCGTCGAGGCGGTCCTCGGCCAGTGGGGCCGCATCGACCTGCTCGTCAACAACGCCGGCATCACGCGCGACAACCTGCTCATGCGCATGGCCGACGAGGACATCGACGCCGTCATCGACATCGACCTCAAGGCCGCGCTCTATTGGTGCCGCGCCGTCGCGCGCCCGATGACCAAGGCCCGCGCCGGCTGCATCCTGAACATCTCCTCGATCGTGGGGCTGATGGGCAGCGCCGGCCAGAGCAACTACGCGGCCGCCAAGGCCGGACTCCTCGGCCTGACCCGCTCGCTGGCCAAGGAGCTCGGCGGGCGCGGCGTGCGCGTCAACGCCATCGCCCCGGGCTACATCCAGACCGACATGACCGCCCACCTGCCCGAGGCCGTCAAGCAGCAGAGCCTGGCGCGCATCCCGCTGGCCCGCCTGGGGGACGGCCCCGACATCGCCCGGGCCGTCGCCTTCCTGGCCTCGGACGCCGCCAGCTACATCACCGGCGCCACGCTCGTCGTGGACGGGGGAATGTCGCTGTGAGCCCGGCTGTCGCCTTGACTCGGGCGGGCGCGTCCCCGCACACTTTTTCCGCACTCGTCAGCGTCGTCACCCGGCTCCCCGCCAGGGGACGCCAGGCCTTCCCCGGCCGAACCTAAGGAGAGCTTCGTGGTTTCAACCCAGGACATCGAGGAGAAGGTCATCGCCATCGTCTGCGAGCAGATGGGGGCGAGCCGGGACAAGGTCAACCTGACCACGTCCTTCATCCAGGATCTCGGGGCCGACTCGCTGGACACCGTCGAGCTGGTGATGGAGTTCGAGGATCACTTCAACATCAGCATCCCGGACGAGGAGGCTGAGAAGATCCAGACCGTGGGCGACGCGGTGAACTACATCGCGACGCACGGCTCGGCGGCCTAAGGGGCCGTCACTGGGGGCTTCCATGGACCTGCGCCGCGTGGTCGTCACCGGGCTCGGTGGCGTCACCAGCCTCGGGCTGAACTTCGAGACCACGTGGAAGGCGCTGCTCGCCGGACAGAACGGCATCGGCCCGATCGAGTCCTTCGACACGAAGGACTTCAAGACGAACTTCGCCGGCGTCGTGCGCGGCTACGTGCCCGAGCAGCACTTCGAGCCGATCGAGGCCAAGAAGCTCGACCGCTTCACGCAGTTCGCGCTGATCGGCGCGGCCGACTGCCTCAAGGACGCGCAGCTCGATCCGGCCAGCACCGACCTCGACCGCTTCGGCTGCATCCTGGGGACGGGCATCGGCGGGATCATGGCGATCGAGGCCCAGCACCTCGACCAGCTCGAGCGCGGCCCGCGCCGCGCGTCGCCGCACTTCATCCCCAAGATGATGCCCAACGCGATGGCGGGGCAGATCTCGATCAGCTACGGGCTGCGCGGCACGAACTTCACCACGAACTCGGCCTGCGCGAGCGGCGGGAGCGCGCTCGCCATGGGGCTGCGCGCGATCCAGCTCGGCGAGGCCGACCTGATCCTGTCGGGCGGCTCGGAGGCCGCGGTCACGCCGCTGGCCGTGGCGGCCTTCAACTCGATGAAGGCGCTCTCGACCCGCACCGACGCGCCCGAGAAGGCCAGCCGCCCCTTCGACAAGGACCGCGACGGCTTCGTGATCGGCGAGGGCAGCGGCGTGCTCCTGCTCGAGGAGCTGGGCCACGCGAAGCAGCGCGGGGCCAGGATCTACGCCGAATTCCTGGGCTACGGCAGCACGGCCGACGCCTTCCACATCACGCAGCCCAAGGAGGACGGCTTCGGCCCGCGCCGCGCGATGGCGCTGGCGCTCGAGATGGGCGGCCGCCAGCCGGGCGACGTCGACTACGTCAACGCGCACGGCACGAGCACGCACTTCAACGACCTGGTCGAGACCGTCGCGATCAACGCGGTCTTCGGCGAGCACGCCCGCAAGCTCGCGGTCTCGAGCACCAAGTCCATGATCGGGCACCTGCTCGGCGGCGCGGCCGGCATCGAGGCCGCGGTGACCTGCCGCTCGATCCGCGACGGCGTCGTGCACCCGACGCGCAACCACGAGGTGCCGGGCGAGGGCTGCAACCTCGACTACGTCCCCGGCAGCAGCCGCAAGCTGGCGATCCGGAACGCGATCTCCAACTCCCTGGGGTTCGGCGGGCACAACGTGTGCCTGCTGTTCGGGCGCCTCGAAGGCTGACGTGCCCGACGAGCGTCGGCAGCGGCTTGCGCAACGCCTGGAGCGGGCGGGGCAGGGGCACGTCCTGGCCTGGGCCGACGAGCTGTCGCCGGCCCAGCTCGATGACCTGCTGACCCAGCTCGAGTCGCTCGAGCTCGAGCGGCTGCCCGCGCTCGTCGCCGCCGCGCTGGCGCCGCCGCCGGCGCTGGAGGCCGAGCCCGAGCCGCCCGAGCTCATCGAGTGGGGCAGCAGCGCGCGCCACCGCGCTCGTGACGCGGCCGCCCGCGCGGCGGGCGAGCAGGCCCTGGCCGCGGGCCAGGTGGGCGCCTTCCTGGTCGCCGGCGGGCAGGGCACGCGGCTGGGCTACGACGGCCCCAAGGGCCGCTTCCCCGTGGGGCCGATCACCGGCCGCTCGCTCTTCGCCTACCACGCCCAGCGCGTGCTCGCGACGAGCCGGCGCTACCGCACCGAGGTGCCGCTGTGCGTGCTGACGAGCGCCGCGAACGACGCCAGCACGCGCGCGGCCTTCGAGGAGGCCGACGGGTTCGGGCTCGAGCCCGGGCAGGTCCGCTTCCTCGTGCAGGGCATGCTGCCGGCGATCGACCGCCAGGGCCGGCTGCTGCTGGCCAGCCGGCACGCGCTCTCGTGGAGCCCGGACGGCCACGGCGGCAGCCTGCGGGCGCTGGCCCGCAGCGGCGCGCTCGACGAGCTGGCCGGGCGCGGGATCCGCCAGATCTTCTACTTCCAGGTCGACAACCCGCTGGCGCGCGTGCTCGACCCGGTCTTCATCGGGCACCACCTGCTGGCCCGGGCCGAGATGTCGACCAAGGTCGTGGCCAAGACCGACCCGGCGGAGCGCGTGGGCGTCGTGGCGCGCGCCGCCGGCCGGACGCGCGTGATCGAGTACTCCGACCTCGATCCGGCGCTGGCGGCCCGCCGCGACGGCGACGGCCGGCTGACCTTCCGCGCGGCGAACATCGCCATCCACGTGCTCGACCTCGGATTCGTGCGGCGGCTCGTCGAGTCGGGCCTCGTGCTGCCGGTGCACCGCGCCGAGAAGGTCGTGCCCTGCCTCGACGCGCAGGGCTGCCCGCACAAGCCGGCGACGCCCAACGCGATCAAGATGGAGCAGTTCGTCTTCGACGCCCTGCCGCTGGCCGAGCGCACGGTCACGCAGGAGGTGCCGCGCGAGGACGAGTTCGCGCCGGTCAAGAACGCCTCCGGCGCCGACAGCGCCGAGACCGCCAGCGCCGCGCTCTCCGACCAGGCCCGGCGCTGGATGGCCGCCGCCGGCCTGGCCCCGCCGAAGGGTCCGGCCGAGATCGGTCCGCTCTTCGCCCTGGATCAGGACGAGTTCCTCGCTAAGCTGACACGCGGCGACTTCGGTCCGGTCTTCGACCGGTCCTGAGGCGCCGCGCGCGGCGGCGCGCAGCGAGCGGAGGGACATCTCGTGGTCGGATCGACGGTGGCGGTGTTGGCCGGTGGCCCCTCGGCGGAGCATGACGTCTCGCTGCAGACGGGGTCGGAAGTGCTCGGCCAGCTCCGGGCCGGCGGCGTGACGGCGCGACCGGTGTACCTCTCGCGCGACAACGCCTGGAGCTTCGGCCGGCCGGGCCAGCGCTTCGACGAGCTCGGCGCGCCCGCGCCGCTGAGCCTCGAGGCGGCGCTCTCCGCGCTGGCGGCCTCGCACGAGGTCGCCTACCTCGGCCTGCACGGCCGCTTCGGCGAGGACGGCCAGCTCCAGCGCCTGCTCGAGGCGCGCGGCATCCCCTTCACCGGCAGCGGCAGCCGCGCCTCGACGATCGGCATGGACAAGGAGCTCTCCAAGCGGGCCGCCGCGCGCGCGGGCGCCCGCTGCGCGCCGCACGCCGTGGTGTTCGCGGGCGCGCCGACGGCGCCGCTGCTCTCGTCGGTGGGACTGCCGTGCATCGTCAAGCCGGTGCGCGGCGGCAGCAGCGTGGGGGTGACGCTCGTCCGGCGCGAGGCCGACCTGGCCGGCGCGATCGAGCTCGCCGCCGCGGAGGACGACGGCGGACGCGCGCTCGTCGAGGGCTGGATCGAGGGCGTCGAGGTGACCTGCGGCGTGCTGCGCCTGGCGGCCGCCGTGCGCACGCTGCCGCTCATCGCCATCCGCCCGGCGGGCGGGGGCCTGTACGACTACCACGCCAAGTACCTGGCCGAGGACACCGGCTTCGAGTGCCCCGCGCGCATCCCGTCCTCCGCGATCGAGACGATCGAGTCGGTCTCGTCCTCGCTCTACGCCTCGCTGAGCCTGCGCGGCGTGGCGCGCATGGACTTCATCGTGCGCAAGGCCGACCACGCGCCGGTCTTCCTCGAGCTCAACACGCTGCCGGGCTTCACCTCGCACAGCCTCGTGCCGCGCGCCGCGGCCGTGGCCGGCTACAGCGGGCTCGACGTGCTGCGCGCCGTGCTCGTGGACGTCGAGGGCGCGTCGTGATCCGCGTCGTCGTGGCGGGGGCGGCCGGGCGCATGGGCAACCTCGTCGTGCCCGCGCTCGCGCAGGCGGAGGGCCTCGAGCTGGCCGGCACGCTCGTGCGCGGCTCGGACGCCGTGGCGATCTTCGAGCTGTGCCGGCCCGACGTGCTCGTCGACTTCACCATCGCCGAGTCGAGCCGCGAGCTCGGGCTGGTCGCCGCCGAGCGCGGCATCTGCCCGGTCATCGGCACGAGCGGCCTGACGCCGGCCGACATCAGCGCGCTGCGCGAGGCCTGTCGCCACGGCGGCGTGGGCGGGCTGGTCGTGCCCAACTTCTCGATCGGCGCCGTGCTCCAGATGCGCTTCGCCGAGCAGGCCGCGGCGCGGCTGCCCTGCACGGGCATCCACGAGACGCACCATCCCGGCAAGAAGGACTCGCCCTCGGGGACCGCGCTGGCCACCGCGCGCCGCATCGAGGGTGCGAGCGGGGCGCTGCCCCCGATCGAGAGCCAGCGCAAGGAGGGCCTCGTCGCGCTCCAGGAGGTCGCCTTCGCGCAGCCGGGCGAGCGGCTCGCGCTCGTGCACGAGGTCACCGACCGGCGCGCCTACCTGCCCGGCGTGCTCCTCGCGGTGCGCGCGGTGCGCGGCCTGCGTGAGCTCGTCGTCGGGCTCGACGCGCTGCTGGGGTGATTCGGCAGGACCGGTTGCGCGAGCGGCGGCGTAGCGCTCCGACGCGCGGCTACAATCCCCGCGCGGCCAGAGTGGCGGAACCGGCAGACGCGGCGGATTCAAAATCCGCAGCCTCTCACGAGGCGTGGGGGTTCGAGTCCCCCCTCTGGCACCACGGCGACGGAGAGTGAGGTTGCCGCCCCGTCACCCGCGCCAGGCGCGCCAGTCGCGGTCGCGACCTTCCGCTTCGTGGTCACCGTCACCGTCAGCGTCGCCGTCACCGCCGACGTCGGGCCCCGGCCCTGACCCGCCGGGCTCCTCGTCGGCCTGCGAGCGCAGGCCGAGCAGCCGGAAGACCGCGAGCTGCAGCAGGATGAAGCCGGCCATCGCGAGCGCCACCCAGCCCGCCGCGGGCAGCAGCAGCGCCGGCCCGCCGAGCAGCGGCAGCAGCGCCACGGCCGCGAGCAGCACCAGCACGAGCAGCCCCGTCGCGTGCAGCGCGCGTCGATTCGGGCGGCCCATGGCGCCACGCTAGCACGCCCGCGCGCATCGCTTGTCGCCGCCGCGCGCCTTTTGCCACGATCGACGGGAGTGTCGCCGACCGGCGCCGGGCCTGCTCGCGCAGCGCGGCGACGGCGGATCCTCCCTCCCTCACTGGAGTCGATCGATGCTGGGCAGGTGGTCGGTTGTCGGGATGCTGGTCCTCACCGCGGGTTGTGCGTCGCACGAGCTGGCGGCCCTCCAGCCGCTGTCCGCCGAGGGGCACACCGTGGTCGCGGCGCCCGCGGAGGAGTGGAGCGACGTCGTGCTGCCGACGCAGCCGACGAGCGGCGGCGCCGGCGGGCAATCCGAGGCGCAACCTGCCGACGACTGGTCGCACCATGTGACGATCTTCATCGGCCGGCGCAAGTACTCCGACGACAACCTCGACCAGGACTACTCGGACGGCAGCGACCTCGACATGCAGCACAGCGGCTTCAAGGGCCTCGAGATCGAGGGCTGCGACACGTCGACGGGCCACGGCTACGAGGTCGGCATCTCCTTCGCCTACCAGACCGACGACACCGACCTGACGCCCTTCGACTACGAGCTGACGACCGAGGAGTTCTACGGCGGCTACCGCTACACCTTCCGCACGGCCGACCCCGACAACATCTGGCGCCCCTTCGTCTCGCTGGGCGCCTCGGTGATCCGCGCTCACATCGACACGCCGACCTTCCCGCCCTTCGACGACGACGCCTCGGCGCTGGCCGGCTACGCCCAGCTGGGCATGACCTGGGACGTCGGGGCGCGACTGCGGCTCGGCCTCACCGGCCGCACGCTCTTCGGCACGAACGACCTCGACATCGGCACGCCCGACGGCGAGAGCTCGGCCGACGTCGACTACAACCAGGTGGCCTTCACGATCGGCTACCAGCTCTAGGAGCGCCGCGCGGCGTCCGCCGGGCGCGCCTGGTGGGCGTGACAGGACTCGAACCTGTGACCCCCTGGGTGTGATCCAGGTGCGCTACCAACTGCGCTACACGCCCGTCCGCCGCCAGCGCGGCGGGCGGGTGAGTATCCGGATCGACGGCGCCGCCTGCAACGCTCAGCGCAGGTAGCCGAGGGCCCGCAGCGCCTGCTCGGTCGCGGGGTCGAGCGGGCCGAGGGCCTCCTCGGCGGATTCTTCGCGCCACGCGCGCCAGCGCGCGAGCAGCTCGTCGCGGCGCTGCGGCTCGGCCGCGGCGAGATCCTCGGTCTCGGGCGCGTAGCGGCCCGCGCCGACGGCGAAGAGCTGCGTCGCGACGCCGGGGCTCGTGCGCTCGG
>Ga0111539_10006342_pt1 | contig 15249 bp, 13 predicted proteins | sample RhiMethybrSRZTD1_FD_79667 | JGI IMG/M metagenome (GOLD analysis project Ga0111539, IMG submission 79667) | Populus rhizosphere microbial communities from Tennessee, USA - Rhizosphere MetaG P. TD hybrid SRZTD1 (version 2) (version 2) | ecosystem: Host-associated > Plants > Roots > Rhizosphere >... | reverse complement strand
GCTCCTGGGCGCCACGCGGACGCTGTGCACCGCCACCCCGCCCGTGCGGCGCACGTCCTTCTTCAGCGTGACCTGCACCTGCTCCGCCGGCCCCGCCAGGCCCTCGAGCATCGGGGCCAGGAGGGCGAAGCTCCGCTCGACCAGGGCCAGGGCCCGGGCCTCGTCGGTGACCACGGCCACGGCCTGCATCACCATCTCCGGCACCTCGCCCTTGCCCGGCCGGAAGTCCATGCGCATGGCGCCCTCGCCGGTGTAGACGCTGCCCGACTCGCGCAGGACCTCCAGCACCTCGGGCGTGAGGACGGCGGCCAGGGCCGGATCGTCCGGCACGCTGCCGATCAGGCCCAGCATGAAGGCGGACAGGCGCGCGCCGTCGAAACGGTAGCTGCCGGCCAGGCTGCCGCCGCCCTCGAGGAGGGAAGCCGCCCGGTTGGGCCCGGGCGGCGGGGCCTGGGCCAGCTCGGCCAGGGCCGTGCCCGGCCGCGAGACCAGCACCGTCTCGCTGGCCACCACGTCCGGCAGCAGCGAGAGGTCGACGCGCGCCTCCGCCAGCTGCTCCAGCGCGGCCAGCGCCCCCAGCACCTCCAGGCGCATGAGGGCGAACAGGACGGCCGGCGGCGCCTTGCCGGCGGCGGCCGCCGGCGTCTCCCGCATCTTGTCCACCATGGCCGACGCGCCCAGGCGGAGCAGCGGGCCGTACTTCTCCATCACCTGGGGTGCGAAGAGGCGGAAGCGGAGGTCGGGCGCCGGCCCGGACCCGCGGGCGGCGCCGATGGCCCGGTAGCGGGCCTCGAGGGCGCGGCCGCTGGCCAGGGTGGGCGCGTCGGAGGCCGCGATGACGAGCCCTTTCGCGCTGCTGCTGGCCAGGCCGAGGGCGGCGGTGGCGTCCTGGTAGGCCTGGGCGTTCTTCACCGGGAGGTAGAGGACGACGCCCGGCGCGGAGCTGGCGCTCTCGGGCGCCAGCACCAGCGCCACCACGGGGCCCGCGCCCAGCGCGGCGAGGCCGGGATCCTTCAGCTGCGCGCCCAGCATGGCCTGCAGCGTGCCCGGCGGGAGGGTGCCGGGTGCGACGGAGGCCAGGGTGGCCTCGGCGTGAACGAGGGTGGCCCGCAGGTCGGGCAGGACCACCTCGGCCAGGACGCGTGCGGACGGATCGCCGGGCCGGGCCGGTTCCGCGGCCGGCGACGCGGCCGCGAAGAGGAGGGAGCTCAGGCCGGCCAGGGCCGGAAGGCGGAGACGGCGCACGCGTTCCACGTCAGAAGGCCGCAATGGCGTCGATCTCGACGCGCACGCCGCGGGGCAGGCCGGCCGCCTGGATGGTGGAGCGGGCCGGCGGCTCCTTGCCCAGGTAGCGCTCGTAGACCTCGTTCATGCGCGGGAAATCGGCCAGGTCGGAGAGGAAGACGGTCGTCTTCACCACGTTTTCGGCGCCCATCTTGGCCTCCTTGAGGATGGCCATGATGTTGCGCAGGACCTGCTCGGTCTGGGCCTCGATGGGCCCCTCCACCAGCGCGCCGCTGGCCGCGTCGAGCGGGATCTGCCCGGAGACGAAGAGCAGCCCCCCCGCGGCCACGGCCTGGGAGTAGGGCCCGATGGGCTTGGGTGCGGCGGCCGTCGTGTAGTGCTTCTTCGGCATGGTCACCTCCACGGTGGTTCCTGCAGTGATCGTCAGGGCGCGCCTCAGCGCGCCACGCTTTGCCTCTCCACGTCCAGCACTCCCCCCACGCCCCGGATCGACTTCACCACCTTCTCCAGGTGCTTCAGGTCGTGGACGCGCAGGGTGAGATCGATGGACGCGGTGCGGTCGTCGAAGGTGCGGGCCTGGGCGTCGCGGATGTCCGTGTTCATGCCGGCCAGCACGCCGGTGATGGCGGCCAGCAGGCCCGGCCGGTCCTCCACGTTCACCGAGATGCGCACCTCGTAGGCGCTGTCGCCGGCGCTGTCCCACTCCACCGCGATGCGCCGCTCCGGATCGTAGAGCAGGTTGACCACGTTGGGGCAGGACTGGGCGTGAACTCCCACCCCCTTGCCGCGCGAGATGTAGCCCACGATGGGCTCACCCATGATGGGGTTGCAGCATTTGGCCCGGTAGATGAGCAGGTCGTCGCTGCCCTTCACCTTCAGCCGGTCCTCGCCCACCCGCAGCAGGCGGCGCACGGCCTCGGCCAGGGGCCGCGCCTGGGGCGGCTCCTCGTTCAGCTTCTCCGGGGGCAGCAGGCGGGCCAGCACCTGGCGCAGCGAGACCTTGCCGAAGCCCACGGCCGTGAACAGGTCCTCGGCCTTGCTGCCCACGCCCAGGTCCTCGGCCAGGGCGGAGACCTGGGCCGCGTCCAGCTTCTTCAGGTTCAGGTCGTAGCGGCGCAGCTCGCGCTCCACGTGTTTCTTCCCGATGTCGAGGGCCTGCTGGTTCTCGGCCGTGTGCAGGAAGTGCCGGATCTTGCCCTTGGCCCGGCTGGTCACCACCAGGCCCAGCCAGTCGCGGCTGGGATGGTGCCCGGGCGAGGTGAGGATCTCCACGATGTCGCCGTTCTTCAGCTTGTAGCGGATGGGCACCATCTTGCCGTTGATGCGTGCGCCCACGCACTGGTGGCCCACCTCGGTGTGGATGCCGTAGGCGAAGTCGACGATGGTGGAGCCGCGGGGCAGCGTCTTCACCTCGCCCTTGGGGGTGAAGCAGTACACCTCCTCCGGGTAGAGGTCGAGCTTCAGCGAGTTCAGGAACTCGTGCGGGTCCTTGACCTCCTGCTGCCACTCCACCAGCTGGCGCAGCCAGGCGTAGGCCTGGTCCTCCTTGTCGGGCCCGCTGCGGCCCTCCTTGTATTTCCAGTGGGCGGCGATGCCCTCCTCCGCCACCTGGTGCATCTCGGCCGTGCGGATCTGGATCTCGAAGGGATGGCCCTCGTCGCCGATGACGGAGGTGTGCAGGGCCTGGTAGCCGTTGGGCCGCGACATGGCGATGAAGTCCTTGATGCGCCCGGGCACCGGCCGCCACAGGTTGTGCAGGATGCCCAGCACGGCGTAGCAGTCGGGGATGGAGTCCACGATGATGCGCAGGGCCACGAAGTCGTATACCTGGTCCAGCTCGATGCGCTGGCGGCGCAGCTTCTGCTGGATGGAGTAGAGGCGCTTGATGCGGCCCTCCAGGGTGGCCGTGATGCCGGCCGCCTGCAGCTTCTCCGCCACCACGGCCTTGATGCGGTCGGTGAAGGCGTTGGCCCACTGGCGCCGGGCCTCCACCCGGGCCGTGAGCTCGCGGTAGGCCTCGGGCTCCAGGTACTGGAAGGCCAGCTCCTCCAGCTCGTTCTTGATCTTGCTCATGCCCAGGCGGCCGGCCAGGGGAGCGTAGATGTCCATGGTCTCGCGGGCGATGCGCAGGCGCCGCTCGTCGGAGAGGAAGCGCAGGGTGCGCATGTTGTGCAGGCGGTCGGCCAGCTTGACCAGGATGACGCGGATGTCGTCCACCATGGCCAGCAGCAGCTTGCGGAAGTTCTCGGCCTGGCGCTCCTCCGACGAGGAGAAGGGGATGCGGCTGATCTTGGTCACGCCCTCCACGATGTGCAGCACGTCGTCGCCGAAATACTCCTTGATGCGGTCGGGGTCGGTGAGGGTGTCCTCCAGCACGTCGTGCAGCAGGCCCACGGCCACGCAGGCCGGGTCCATGCGCATGTCGGCCAGGATGGCCGCCACTTCAAGGGGATGGACGAGGTAGGGCTCGCCCGAGGCGCGGGTCTGGCCCTTGTGCTCCACGGCCGAGAAGATGTAGGCCTTGCGCAGGAGCTCGAGGTCCGCCCCGGGGTGGTGGCGGCCGACCGTCTCGTAGATGTCCTCGAACCGGATCATGGTCCCGGCGCTCACCGCAATACTCGATGCTGCTCAAGTGGCGGTAAAAGGCGAGTTTAGGGATGGCGGACGCGGCGCGCAAGGAGGAGGGCCGCGGCGGCGTGCTTCCTTGACTTGACTTTCCCGCTGTGCCTATAATTTTTCCTTCTGGTCGGACCGTCGAGCCCCTTTGCCATCAGCCCTTTGCGGGAGAATCCCATGAATCGACGCCGCCACCTCCTGACGGCCCTCGCGCTGCTCGCGGCCGTGTCGTTCGTCGGATGCGCGAAGGTGCAGGCCAAGCAGGCCTTCAGGGACGGCAACAAGAACTACAAGGACGAGAAGTTCAAGCAGGCCATCGAGGACTACAAGCGGGCCGTCGAGAAGGACCCCGCCTACGCCGAGGCGTGGTTCTACCTGGGCAGCGCCAACCAGGCCCTCTACCGCCCGGGCAAGGAGAGCCAAGAGAACAAGGCCTACCTGGAGCGGGCCATCGAGGCCTACAACAAGTCGCTGGAGCTGAACCCGGCCACCACCGACAACCTGAAGTCGGTGAAGGTCAACACCCTGGGCGCGCTCACCGGCATCTACTCGGACGACCCCTACAAGAAGTTCGAGACCGCCAACGAATACGCGCAGCGGCTCCTGCAGGACAACCCGGACGACGCCAAGAACCTCTACGCCATCGCCAACCTGTACGAGAAGTTCAGCAAGATCTCCGAGGCCGAGCAGACGTACAAGAAGGTGGCCGACCAGACCGAGAAGCGCTACCACGAGGTCAAGGAGAACCCGCCGCCCAGCGCGCCGGCCAAGAAGACGGCCGAGGGCCAGCCCGCCCTCTCGCCCGTCGACGAGGCCCTCGACTCCGCGGTGAAGGGCTGCGGCGCCCTGGCCGCCTTCTACAACAAGCCCCTGTGGGAGGGCCGCTCCCGCTTCGACGAGTCCATCAACGTGCTGCAGCGCTGCACCACGCTGAAGCCGGAGGACGCGTCCGGCTACCAGAAGATCGCCACCTTCTACTGGGACAAGGCCTACCGCGACCCCTCCATCAGCGACGAGCAGAAGCGCGACTACGCCGAGAAGGGGATGCAGAACGTGGACAAGGCCCTGCAGCTCAAGCCCGACTACTTCGAGGCCATCATCTACAAGGGCCTGCTCTACCGCGTGAAGGCCGGCGTGGAGCAGAACCCGCGCCTGCGCACCCAGTACCTGGAGCAGGCGGCCCAGCTGCAGAAGCAGGCCCTGGACATCAAGAAGCAGCAGGCGGAGGAAGCCGCCCAGGCCGCCAGCCCCGCCCCGGCCGGGTCCTAAGCCCCCGTTTCCAGCCCGGCCCCGCACGAGAGCGCGTGACCCTGCCGGTCACGCGCTCTTCGCTTGTCCGGCTGCCAACGGCGAAGACGCCACAGAGGCACAGAGACACTTGAGAGGCCTGAGCCCGCTCAACTCCGAAGTGACCGTGTTGATGATGGGCCCCGAATGGCTCGGTGGCTCTGTGGCGTCCTTTCCGTTGTCCGTTGCAGCCGCCCGCAAACACGAAGGGCCCGCCACGGGCGGGCCCTTCCAGACGACCAGGCTGGCGCGGGCGGCTACTGCCCGGGCGTCCCCGCCGCCGGGATGGCCCCGGCGTCCTGCAGCATCTTCTCGGAGATGATGCCGATGCGCTCCACGCCCGCGCCGCGGGCGGCGTCCATGGCCTCCACGATCTTGGCGTAGGGCACCTTGCCGGAGCCGCGCACGAAGATCGTCTTGTCGGAGCGGGTCTGGTAGATGTCGCGCAGCTTCTGCTCCAGCTCCTCGGCGTTGGCCACCGGGTTCTTGTTGATGGACATCACCGACCCGCCCTCGGGCGTGTCCTCCACCGAGAGGACCACCTCGTTGCCGGGCGGACGCTGGGTCTCCTGTTTCTGGCTGTCCGGGGCGGGCAGGGCGATGTCGAGGCCGCGCTGGGCCAGGGGTGTGACCACCATGAAGATGATCAGCAGCACCAGCATCACGTCGATGAGGGGCGTGATGTTGATGTCGCTCTTGGCCTCGCCCGCGGTGGGCTTGAAGCTGTCGTGCGAGTGCACCACCCAGCGGCGGTGGCGGCCGGCCGGCCGCGGCGGCGCCGGGTCGGGGGTCTGCACGTAGGGCGGCTTGCGGATGTCGGACATCTAGACCGCCCCGCCGGTGCGGCGCTCGGCGATGAGCGCGATCTCTTCCACGCCCGCCTCGCGCAGGAGGTCCATCACGTGCATGACCTCCGAGTAGGCGAGCTCCTGGTCGGCCTTCAGGTACACCACCCGCTCCGTCTCGGGCAGCTCCTCCAGGGCCTCCTTCACCTTGGGCACGAACTCTTCCGGGCGCGTGATGGCGATGCCCTTGAGGAAGGTGGTCTTGTCCAGCTTGATGGCCACCTCGACCAGCTTGGCCTGCTCCTTCTTCTCCACCGAGTTGGCGGCCAGGGGCAGCTTCACGTCCACGCCCTTCTGCAGCATGGGCGTGATGACCATGAAGATGATCAGCAGCACGATCATGATGTCGGCCATGGGCGTGACGTTGATGTCCGCAACCGGCCCGCCCTTATTGCCGCCGACTGACATCGACATGGGTCTTGTCCTCCTGGAGGAAAGGGGCCGGCCAGGGCGGCGCCGGCCCGTTCCCGTCCCGCTCTCTGGGAGCTAGGCGCCCTTCTTGATGAAGTAGTCGAGCAACTCGGAGCTGGAGTTGTCCATCTCCACGTTGAAGCCCTCGACCTTGCCCGCGAAGTAGTTGTAGGCCCACACGGCGGGCACGGCCACGAAGAGGCCGAAGGCGGTGGTGATGAGCGCCTCGGCGATGCCGCCCGAGATGGCGGCGATGCCGCCCGATCCGGTCTGGGCCATGCCGGTGAAGGCGTTGATGATGCCGAAGGTGGTGCCGAAGAGGCCCACGAAGGGGGCGGTGGAGCCGATGGTGGCCAGGCCGGAGAGCCCGCGCTTGAGGTCGGCCAGGTTGACGGCCGTGGCCCGCTGGATGGCGCGCTTGGCGGCGTCGACGGCGGCTTCCTTGTCGCGTTCGGTCTCGCCGATCTCCTGCTGGTACTGCCACTCCTGCAGGCCGACCACCAGCACCTTGGCCAGGTGCGAGTGCTTGACCGTGGGGCCGTGGGAGGCGTCGATGGCCTCCTTGATCTTGCCCTGCTTCAGGAAGCGGGCCACCTCGGGCGCGTACTTGCGCGACTGCTTGGTGGCCTGGGAGTAGGTGTAGTAGCGCTCGATCATCACCGCGATCGAGTACATGGACATGATGAACAGGACGATGACCACACCCCAGGCCACCGCGCCCATGTTCTTGGCCATGTGCATGAGATCCATCTGCATGCGAAATTCCTCCTGGGACGAACTCTGGATGAGGCCCCGGCCCTACTGGAGCCTGAAGTTGACGGTCACCGTCATGATCACCGGCACGGGCACGCCGTTGAGCAACGTCGGCGAATAGACCCACTGCTTCACGGCCGTCAAGGCGGCCTCGTTCAGCAGGGGGATGCCGCGCAGGATCTTGACGTCGCTGACACGGCCCTGAGGACTGATGGTGCACTCGAGGATGACCACGCCCTGCACGCGCGCCTGCTTGGCGATGTCGGGGTACTGGGGCGGGACGTCCTTCGTCTTCTTGGGTTCCTTGATCTGGCCGCCCACGCGCACGGCCTGGGGGGGCGGAGGGGCGTCGGGCAGGCCGCCCACCACGCCACCGACCACGCCGCCCGGGACGCCGCCTTCGACACCGCCCGGCACGCCGCCCTCGACGCCGAGGTCGATGCCCTCTTCGGGCTTGATCTCGGCCGGCACCTCGACCGGGGCAGTGAACCTCGGGGGCTCCGTCATCGTCTTAGGAGGTGTCTTGGGGGCCACGGCGGCCTTGGGGGCCGGCGGCGGCGGCGGGGGGGGAGGCGGCGGGGGCGCGGCCGGCTCCACGAAGAAGGCGCGTACGGCCGAGGTGGGCTCGGGCAGCTCCTCCGACTGGAGCAGCGGCACCACCACCACCGCGATCACGATGATCACGTGGGCGACGATGGAGACCGGTATGGTGTAGCCCTTCCGGCCCTTGTGGCCGACCGAGTCGGAGTCGATCAGGTCCTGAAAAAGCCTCTGCTCCATGAGACGGCCTCGCTTTCCCGGCCGACGGTTATTTTCGGGAAGGGTCGATTCTATTTCTGCGTTTCCGAGGGTGTCAAGACGTTGACCGGAGATGCCCTCCCGCCGCAGCGGTGTCAAGAGCTTGGACACCGGGCGGCGGCGGCCGGTTCCGCCTCCCCTTTACCCCTAGCTTAGTAGATGCGGAAGGTCACGGGGGCGACCGCCGTCGTCGGGACCGGCCGCCCGCCCTTCATGGCCGGGGCGAAGAGCCACTGCTTGACGTTGTCGATGGCGGCCGCGTCCAGCATGGGCACGCTGCGCACCACCCGGGCCCGGGACACGTGGCCGCTGACGTCGATGAGGATCTCGACCTCCACCACGCCCTCGATCTTCTTGATGAAGGCGTCCTGGGGGTAGACCAGGCGGGGCTGGCGCAGCAGGCGCGGCGGCTGGTCGTAGTCGAGCACGGGGATGTCGCCGGTGCCGCCGATGACGCCCCCGATCACGCCGCCGGGCGTGCCACCCACCACACCGCCCTCGACCCCCACCTCCATGCCCTCGTCCGAGCCCAGCTCGCTGCCCTTCTCGCTCCCCAGCTGCTCGGTCTCCGGCAGCTTGGCCTCGGGCTGGAGCGGCTCCTCCTTCGGCTGCACGGGAGCCGTGAACTCGGGCACCTTCTGGGGCTTGGGATCGGGTGTGGTCGGCTGGGCCTTTTCCGTCTTGGGGGCCGTCTCCGAGCCCTTCTTGAGCGGCGGCGGGGGCGGCGGCGGCGGGTTGTAGGAGATCAGGTAGATGTAGTCCGGGTGCGCCGGGGACTCCTCGGGCCAGAGGATCGGCACCACCACCAGGAGGGTGATCACGATCAGGTGCCCGGCCACCGACAGGGGAAGCAGGTAGCGGCGCTTGGCCTTGGGGGGGTTGGAGACGACCAGGCACTCCGAAAAGAGGGCGGACGAAGGGTCGGGACGGGCGTTGCCCGCGGGAGCCGAGGGCAACACCGTACCCCTCATGGTCGCCATCTTACCATCCGCCTTCCTGCTCGCCCCAATCCGGCCGACGGGCCGGACTCTGGAGGAGACACCTTCTGTCCCCGCCAGGTTCCCTTTCGGGCCTGCTGGTCGGCCCGGCGCCCCTCAAAAGCAAAAGCCGGGCCATCCCGGAACCACCCCTTGGGGGCTTGGGGGCGAAGCCCGCGCAGCGGGCGGTAAGCCCCCAAGGGTCAGGCGGCGGATCACTCCGCCGCCTGCCACCCTACAAAGCCGCCTTGGCGGTGCTGCTGGCGGCCCGGGTGCCGGTGGGCGAGGGGTGCCGCTCCTGCCACCAGATCACGATGGGGCTGGCGATGTAGATGGTCGAGTAGGTCCCCACGATGATGCCCACCACCATGGTGAAGCCGAAGCCGCGCAGCACCTCGCCGCCGAACAGGAACAGGCCCAGCACGGACAGGAAGGTGACGCCGTTCGAGATGAGGGTGCGGGTCAGGGTCTGGTTCAGCGACTCGTTCAGGATCTGGCGCAGCGGCTCCTTGCGCTTGAGGCGCAGGTTCTCGCGCGCGCGGTCGAAGATCACGATGGTGTCGTTCACGCTGTAGCCGACCAGGGTGAGCAGGGCGGCGATCACGTTGAGCGTGATCTCGTAGTGGAAGAAGGCCAGGAAGGCCAGCGTGACCAGCACGTCGTGGAAGACGGCGATGGTGGCCGCCGCGCCCCAGATGGCGCCCTTGAAGCGGATGCCGATGTAGATGAGCTGGAAGACGAGGCCGAACAGGGTCAACATGATGGCCTTGCGCCGCAGCTCGGCGCCCACCACCGGACCCACCACCTCGGCCGACACCTCCGCCACCCGGTTCTCGGAGTAGCGGGCATCGAGGGCCTGGCGCACGGCCATGGCGCCCTGGTTGAGCTGGCTGGTATCGCCCGCCTCTCCGGCCGGCGCCGGGCTGGCCGCGGGGGCGGGAGCGGCGCCGGCGTCGGTGCCGGCCAGGCGGATGAGCACGGAGTTGTCGGTCGGCTTCCCGAAGATCTGGATCACGGCGTTGCTGTCCACCGCGTTCACCGCCGTGCGCACCCGGTCGACCTGGGGCTGGCTGGTGAACTTCACGATGAGCTGGGTGCCGCCCGAGAACTCCACGCCGTAGCCCTTGGCGTTGCTGCCCAGGTAGATGTGCTGGCTCAGCATGAAGGCCAGGCCGGCCAGGATGATCACGATGCTGGCCCCGATGAAGTAGCGGGCCTTGCTCAGGAAGTCGAACTGCGGGTTCTTGAGGATCTCCAGCATGGCGCGCTCCTAGATGCTGAACTGGGCCGGGGGCGTGTTGCTGCCCCCGCCGCCCAGCACCCACTCGAACAGGAACTTGCTCACGAAATACGACGCGAACACGTTGGCGATGAGGCCCATGACCAGGGTCACGGCGAAGCCGCGGATGGGCCCGGTGCCGAAGGCGTAGAGGAAGGCGGCGGCGATGAGCGCGGTGGCGTGCGTGTCGAGGATGGTGATCCACACCCGCTCGAAGCCGTTGTTCACGGCCGCCTTCACGGTCTTGCCCGCCCGCAGCTCCTCGCGGATGCGCTCGAACACCAGCACGTTGGTGTCGACGCCCACGCCCACGGTGAGGATGACGCCGGCGATGCCGGGCAGGGTGAGCGTGGCCCCGCCGTAGGCCATGGCCCCCAGCAGGATGAGCAGGTTGGCGGCCAGGGCCACCACCGCGTTGACGCCCGAGAAGCGGTAGTACACGAGCATGAAGATGGTGATGAAGGCCATGGCCGCGGCCGAGGCCACCACCCCCGCCCGCACCGAGTCGCGGCCCAGCGAGGCGCCCACGCTCAGCTCCTGCAGGATGTCCAGTGTGGCCGGCAGCGCGCCCGCGCGCAGCACCTTGGCCAGCTCGTCCGCGGTGGCGGTGGTGAAGTTGCCGCTGATCTGGCCTTCGCCCGAGATCTGCTCGTGGATGACGGGGGCGCTGGTCACGCGCTTGTCCAGGATGATGGCCAGGCGCTTGCCCACGCTGCGCCCGGTCTCCCGGCGGAAGCGCTCGGCGCCGGGAGGGGTGAGGGTGAAGCTCACCGCCGGCTCGTTGGTGTTGTTGTTGACGCCCACGCGGGTGGTCTTCAGGTCGCGGCCGGTGATGATGGCCTCGCGCCGCACCAGGTAGTAGACGCCCTGGCCGGGCGTGTCGCCCTGGCCCTGAACGATCTCCATCGTCTCGGGCAGCCGCCCGCCGGTGCGCTGCAGGAGCTCCTCCTGGCTGGTGGCCGGCTCGCCCTCCACCATCTTCAGCATGAGCTGGGCGGTCTGCTGGAGCACGCGCCGGGCCTGGTTCACGTCCTTCACGCCCGGCAGCTGCACCTGGATCTTGTCGTCGTGGTTGCCGGCCAGGGCGATCACCGGCTCGGCCACGCCCAGCTGGTTGACCCGCTGCTCCAGCGTGCGCTTGGCCTGCTCCACCGTCTTCTGGCGCAGGTCCTTGGCCATGTTGGCGGGCATGGCCACCACGAACTTGTTCTCGCCCTCGCGGGTGACCTCCCAGCCGCGCGCGAAGTCGTGGAGGAGGTCCTCCATGTCCTTCACCCGGGCCGGCTCCACGCCCTCCACCACGAAGGAGGTGCTGTTCACGCGCCGGGCGCTGGCGAAGTTGATGCCCTTGGCCGTGGCCTGCTCGCGGGCCGCGGCCACCGCGTCGTCCACGGTCACGTTGAGGGCATCGTCGGTCTTGACCTGCAGCACCATGTAGATGCCCCCGCGCAGGTCGAGGCCCAGGTGGATCTTGCCCGGCTCCTCGCCCCGGTCGTAGGGCGGCCAGATGGCCACCCCGCAGGCGATGAGGAAGGCGCCGTAGAGGATGGCCCGCCAGCGCAGCTCCTGGCGGATGCCGAACCAGGCGGCGGCGGCCAGGGCGGCGCTGAGGACCAGCCACAGCACGAAGGGGTTCTGTAGGGCGGGCGGCATCACTTCTTCTCCTGCGGTGGGGCCTGCAAGCCGGCCACGGCGCTCTTGAGCACGCGGATGCGCGTGTTCTGGGCGATGCGCACGTGGAAGGAATTGTCCTCGACGCCGTCGATGGTGCCGAAGATGCCGGGGCTCACGATGACCTCGTCGCCCTTCTTCAGCTCGTGGATGAGCTGCTCCAGCTTCTTCTGCTTGCTCCTCATGGGCATGATGAGCACGAAGTAGAAGATGGCGAAGATGACGCCCATGAGCAGCACGCCGCTCAGGGGATTGGCCTCGCCGCCGGGCGAGCCGGCCAGTGCCAGCAACATTCCGATAAAGGTCATGACCTCCGGTGGCTCGGACCCGGGCCGGGGGGCTCCGGGTCGCGGCGGGCCGCGACGCCAGCCGCGCGCTTCACCAGGCCTTCAGGCCTCGTTGTCGATATCGCGCACGCCGGCGGCGAGCGCGCGGAGGGTGTCCAGACGAAACTCCGCGAACCGGCCCAAAAGGATACTCTGCCGCATCCTCCGGAGGGTGTCAAGGTAGTGGTGGACGTTGTGCAGCGTCATCAGGGCCGCGCCCGTGATCTCGTTGGCCAGGTGCAGGTGGCGCAGGTAGGCGCGGCTCACCGTGCGGCAGGTGTAGCAGGCGCAGCCCTCCTCGGGCGGGCGCGCGTCGTCGCGGTAGCGCGCGTTGCGGATGCTGAGGCGCCCGCCGCGGGTGAAGAGCTGCCCGTTGCGCCCGTTGCGCGTGGGCAGGACGCAGTCGAAGAGGTCGATGCCGCGGGCCACGCCTTCGAGCAGGTCTTCCGGCGTGCCCACGCCCATCAGGTAGCGCGGGCGGTCGGCGGGCAACAGGGGAACCACCCCCTCCAGCACGCGCAGCATGTCCTCCTTGGGCTCGCCCACCGAGAGCCCGCCCACCGCGTAGCCGGAGAAGCCCAGCGCGCACAGCTCGCGCGCGCTCTGCTCGCGCAGGTCGTCGTACACCCCGCCCTGCACGATGCCGAACAGCCACTGGCGCCCGTCGTCGCCGCGGGCGAAGGCGTCCTGGCTGCGCCGGGCCCAGCGCGTGGTGCGCAACATGGCCTGCTCCACCGCCTCCCGCGGCGCCGGCCAGGGGGCGCACTCGTCGAAGGCCATGATGACGTCGGCGCCCAGGTTCTTCTGCACCTCCATCGAGCGCTCCGGCGTGAGCAGGTGGCGCGAGCCGTCGAGGTGGCTCTGGAACTCCACCCCCTCCTCGCCCAGGCGCCGCAGCGCGGAGAGGCTGAAGACCTGGTAGCCGCCGCTGTCGGTGAGCATGGGGCCCTGCCAGCCGCTGAAGCGCTGCAGGCCGCCCAGCCGCGCCACCAGGTCGTCGCCCGGGCGCAGCATGAGGTGGTAGGTGTTGGCCAGCACGATCTGCGCGCCCACCTCGCGCAGGTCGCGCGGCGTGAGCGCCTTCACCACCCCCGCCGTGCCCACCGGCATGAAGGCCGGCGTCTCCACCGGCCCGTGGGGAGTGCCGAGCAGGCCCGCGCGTGCCGCACCGCTGGCGGCCCGAAGCTCGAAGGAGAACATCGTGGCGAGTATAGCCGCGGGTCCGCCGGTGGAGCCTTCCTCGGGCGCCCGGAACCCTCTTCGTGTTCACGCCAAATATTTGTCTATTGTTCTTTATATACTTTTGAGAACTTGATCGCATGATCGTCTGCACCCGGTGGCGGCGCCGGCCCAAGCCCCCTGCCAGCAGTCAGTTGCCGTGAGATGTGCTCCCGGAGTGGCTCCTGGAGCCGTTTCCAGCGGCATTGCGGCCTGTTTCCACAGCCTAAACCGCTCGCCCTGTTGGGCATGGGTCCCCTGGAGACCCAAAAAAAGGCTTGACAAGGTTGGAGGGGGTTCCTACCCTACCGCTGGTATGTACAGCCTCTTGTCACCCGAGATGTTGTTTCAAGAGGCCAAACCTGTCCAACTCTGGACCGAAAGGGGGGATCACACGAATGCCCGCGAAGAAGAAGGCCGCCAAGAAGGCGACGAAGAAGAAGAAGTAGGAGCCCCGGGGTGTGGGAAGGGGAGGTGGACCGATCACCTCCCCATTCTCTTTTCTAGAGGCTCGAAAAGGAGGTTTCTCACTCATGGCTGCCAAGAAGAAGGCCGCTAAAAAGAAGAAGAAGTAAAGATCCGCCTTTTCGAGCCCGTGCCGGACGTTCAACCGGCCGCGCAAGGGTTCGAGAGCGATCGGCCGAACGTCGGCCGGGGGGTGAGGACGCTCTCACCCCCTTTAGTTTTTTCAGCCCTGTGTGTTGAAGTGATCGCCTGGGCGGAGGGATGCGCGCCGGCCCTCGAACTACATTCGCAGGATATGCGACTCCACGGCCACGGCGACGCCGTCTTCGTCGTTGGTCGGCAGGACGGGCAGGCCCAGGTTGCGCAGCTCCGGGTCGGCGTTGCCCATGATCATGCCCAGGCCGGCCTCGTGCAGCATCTCGCGGTCGTTCCAGTTGTCGCCGATGGCCAGGGTCTCCGCGGCCGGTACGTTCCAGCGCCGCTGCAGGAAGGCCAGGGCCTCCGCCTTGTTCACGCCCGGAGCCAGCACGTCGAGGATGCCCACGCCCGACTCGGGGTAGACGGTGCGCTCGATGCGCACCGCGGGCACGATCTCGGCGGCCAGGAGGGGAAGCAGGCGGTCCATCAGCGTGCTGGCCCCGCCGAACATCACCTGCAGGGGATCTTCGCCGGAGAGGGCGGCCACCAGGTCGTCCACCTGCACCACGTCCGGGTGCGAGCGCTCCACGTAGTAGGCCAGCAGCGTATTGGAGGGCTCCACGCCGCCCTCCAGCACCAGCCGGCCCTCGCCGCGGTGGCCGGCGTGCACCACCGGGTCGGCCCCGCAGGCACGGCCGATGTGGATGGCCTGCACGGCCTGGGCGCGCGGCAGCGGGCGGCAGCGCAGCACCTGGCCGTCCTCCACGATGAGGGCCCCGTTGTGCAGCACCAGGTCCACGGGGCCCAGGACGGCCGCGGCGCGGCGGGCCGCGGGCAGGCGGCGGCCGGTGACCAGCACCAGCTTCACGCCCCCCTCCTGGGCCGCGCGCAGCGCGCGCAGCGTGCGCGGCGAGACCGTCTTGTCGCTGCGCAGCAGCGTGCCGTCGATGTCGAGGGCCAGCAGCCGGTAGTGCGGGCGCGCGCTCACTCGCCCGTCCACACGTCCACGCCGTCGATCACGTCGCCGGGCTGGATGCGGTCGGCCACCTCCATGCCCTCCGCCACCCAGCCCAGCACGGGGTAGGTCCCGTCCAGGTGCGGCTGCGGGGCGAGGGCGATGAAGAGTTGGCTGCCGCCGGTGTCCTTGCCGGCCAGCGCGATGCCCACGGTGCCGCGCGCGTACGGGCGCTGGCCCACCTCGTCGCGCAGCGTGAAGCCGG
>Ga0111539_10006341_pt1 | contig 15251 bp, 12 predicted proteins | sample RhiMethybrSRZTD1_FD_79667 | JGI IMG/M metagenome (GOLD analysis project Ga0111539, IMG submission 79667) | Populus rhizosphere microbial communities from Tennessee, USA - Rhizosphere MetaG P. TD hybrid SRZTD1 (version 2) (version 2) | ecosystem: Host-associated > Plants > Roots > Rhizosphere >... | reverse complement strand
GGGTAAGGGTTGACCGGGAAGGTGGGCAGCTCGGTGACCACGCCCGCGGGCGTGATGCGCGCGACGCGGTTGCCCAACTGCTCGGTGAACCAGAGGTTGCCGTCGGGACCGGCGGTGATGTCGTATGGGCCGCCTCGGAAGGTCTGCAGCGTCGGGAATTCCGTGACGACGCCGGCGAGCGTGAAGCGGCCGATCCTGTTTCCGTCGTATTCGGTGAACCAGAGGTTTCCGTCCGGGCCGTTGGTGATCGCGAGCGCGGAGACGGTGCTGGTCGAAAATGCGGGGGTCTCGGTGATGACGCCCGCGGTGGTGATGCGTCCGATCCGGTTGGTCGCCGATTCGTTGAAGTAAAGGTTGCCGTCGGGCGCCGCGACGATGCCTGTGGGGCTGCTGTTCGCCGTTGGGGGTTTGAACGCGACGACGGTGCCGGTGGGCGGCCGCCCGCCCGTGCCGCCGGTCCCGGTTGTGCCGCCCCGGCCGGCGAAGCCGCCGGCCGTGCCGCCCGTTCCGGCCGTGCCGCCGGTTCCGGTCGCGCCGCCCCTTCCAGCGCTGCCGCCTGTTCCGGCGGTGCCGCCCGTGCCGGTTGTGCCGCCCCTTCCGGTCGTACCGCCCGTTCCAGTGGTGCCACTGGTTCCGGCGCTGCCGCCTGTGCCCGCTGCGCCGCCGGCGCCCGTGCCCGCACCGCCACCTGTACCGGTCGTGTCGACGCACCGATTCGAGAGGCACGTGAGCCCCGCGTTGCAGGTCCCGTTCGGGTAACAAGCACAGCGCTCGGCGCCGGTGCACGTGGAAGACCCGCCCGCGCCGCTGCTGCCGCCGCTTCCCGCTCCGCCGTCGACCGTCTGGCCACCCGAACCCGTGGTGCCGGCAGCGCCGCCGTCGTAATTCGGATCGGCCACGCAGCGATCTGAACGACAGACGAGGCCGACGTTGCAGGTCGCGTTGCCGAAGCACGCGCAGCGATCGGCGCCCGTGGTGCACATCCCCGTTTGCGGATTGCTGGATCCGCCGCCGCAGTCGATGGCGGCGCCGAGGGCCAGCGCGATGAGCAGCAACGGCGCCGCCCACCGGCGTCTGATGGCCATCGCGGCACGGATCAGCTGCATGACGAGCTCAGTTCTTGACCAGCTTCACGTCGTCGAAGCAGACCTCGGTCAGAGATAGTTTCAACCGAATGCCGGCATCTTCGCACGCCCCGGCTTTCTGCTCAATGGCCGCTGAATCGAAGCGTTCCTCGACCACATGAGAGAATGCTCGGCGATGCGGTTTCAAGACGGCGGTCGGTGGGCTCCGGGTGTTTGTCGGCGTGGCCGCCATCCTGGCGCTCGGCGTGGTGAGCCCGGCACGCTCGGCGGGATGCCTACGCCCGACGCCTCGTCATCGCCCGACGCCTGGTGGTCGCCCGACGCCTGGTGGCCCGACGACTACGATGCGCACGGATCCGTCGACGGGCCTGACCTGCGTCCGCGGCTGACGATCGCGCGCGGCGTGTCCGCTCAAGGACCGCGGGTTGCGAGCACGAGGATGACGCCCCGGTCGGTACCGACGAGAAGGCGCGCGCCGTCGCCGGAAAAGGCGAGGCCCGTGACGACGCCGTAGCGCGGGCCGAGCGTGATCTTCCCGAGCGGCGCGCCCTCCTCGATGCGTGAGAGCTCGATGATCGGCGTTCGCTCGCCGCGGGCGAGCGCGATGATGCCGTGGGCGAGCGCGAAGGTGAAGCGGTCATGCGGTAACCGGCGGATCTCGCGGCCGGTGTCGAGCTGGTAGATTACGAGGCCGGCGCTCCTCTCGAGCAGGTATTTGCCGTCGGGGCTGATCGCGACCGACCATCGGTGCCCCGGGCGTCCGATTCGCCGGAGCGGCCGGCCGTCCCGCGCGTTCCGGACGGTCAGGATCTCGTCGGCGTCCTGGTTGACGATGAGGCGGCTGTCGGGCGTGAACGCGGCGATCGCGTCCTGGTAGTCGCGACGCCCGAGCCGCCACAGCTGCCTGCCGGTCGCGACGTCGTGGACGCCGAGACCCTCGGTATGAGTCGTCGTGGTGGCGAGCTGTCCGTCGGGTGACAGCGTCGGGTACCCGCCGGCGGCGCGCCTGGAGATTGACCAGAGCCGTGCGCCCGTGGCCACGTCGATGAGGTCGTTCCACCCGTCGCCGTCCGAGAACAGCAACCGATCTCCCCCGTGCGACAGCCCGATCGATCCCCCTTTTGCGGTGCGCCGCCGTGCGAGCTCGACGCCGCCATCGAGATCCCAGAGGCGAACGAAGCGATCGCTTCCCAGCGTGACCGCGCGGCGGCCGTCGGACGAGATCTGCAGCCAGTACTGGCTTCGGTCCAAGACTGGCAGGAGCGTGGCCGGATCCCAGAGCTCGATCTCTCCATATCCGCGCTCGGGCGTCGCCAGCAACGTTCCGTCGCCGGACAGCGCGGCCAGACAGGCGGGGATGTCGCGGTTGAAGGTGTGCTCGATCTCGCGCCGGGTCTCGAGGTCCCAGACCCACATCCCGCGGTCGTCGTAGAGAGACGTAAACGCGCGCCGGCCGTCGGGGCTCACCACGGTGCACTCGCCGTTCCACGACGCGCCCAGGTCGTCGGGCATCGGCTGCAGCTTCTGCACGGGAGAGGTTGGCCTGAGATCGCCGAGCTCCTCGCCTGTACGCGCGTCGACGAGGTGGATTCGCTTCGTCTCGGTCACCAGCAGGCGGTGGCCGTCCGGGAGAAACGAAAAATGTCCCCAGCCCGTCCGCTTGGCGGTCCACAGGCGCTGGCCGCTCCCGTCGAAGCCGCGCAGCAGCTTGTCGGGTCCGAGCAGGACGATCAGTGAGCCGTCCGGCGCGGCGCGGGCCGTGATCGAGGGACCGAGCTTCGCCTCCGCGACCGGCGCGTTCGCATCGAGGCGCCAGCGGCGCATCTCGCCGCCCTTCTCCTCCTGGACACGCTCCATTCCCCAGGAGTACTCGCCCCAGTACTCATCCTGATAGGCGTAGGTCACGATCTCGCCGCGCGGCGCGAAGGCGAGCGTGTCGATCCCGGCGTCGTGTGGCCCCCACTGTTTCACGACGTGACCGTCATCGAGGTCGCGCACGCAGACGCTCGCGCCGATGAACTCGGCGGCGAGCCGGCCGTCGGGCGACAGCACGAGCTTGGGCTGGAACAGATTGGAGTGCCCCGGGCAGTGGGGGAAGTCCTTTAGCAACGCGCCCGTGACCGGGTCCCAGATCTTGAGGTCACCCTTGCGCCCGTGGGAGAGAAGCCGCCGCCCGTCGGGCAGGAACGCCACCTGCCAGACCTCGGTGTGATGCATGCTGTACCGCCCGAGGACGCGTTCGAGCCGGATGGGCGCGGACGCAGTCACGTCCTTCAGCTCGTCGGGCGTGGGTGCGCGCGGGGTGGGGCGATGGGCGAGCAACTCAGCGCGCAGGCCGGTCGGCGCGAACCGCGGCGCGATTTCGTCGGTCGACCAGAACGGCCCGCTGCCGTGGGCGGTGGCCTTCGCGTCATCGATCGGCGCGGGCAGGCCCTTGATGGGAGACGGCGCGCCGGCGCACGACGCGAGCGCGGCGAGCGCCCACGCCCTGGTTGCAACGCCGGCCCTCACGTCACGATCGTAGCGCTCCTAGCCCCCAGAATGCCGGTTTTCACGGCGCGTGGGCCGCCGCAGATTACTATCGAACCGTCGACGGACTTTCGAAGTCCACCGAGGCGATCTGGGCGACGTGCGGGTCGTTGAACTGCATCACTGCCCGGTGCTCCGGGTGCTGTTGGTAGCCGCGCAACGCAGCGACCGACTGAAACTGCATGATCAAGATCAGGTCCCAGCTACGCGCATCATGCAGCTGGTCGCGACCTATCTCGAGACGCTCGATGCCGCCGAGCATCGACGGCAAGGCCAACATTCGCGCGCAGAACGCCTCGACGTGCCCCACGGGCGTCGTCTCTCGATATTTGATCAATACGTAGTGCTGAAGCATCGCCCAGGGTGCGTGCAGGTGCTAGGCGATGGGCTCGTCCGACGCCACCGACTGGAAGAAGGAATCCGCTTTTCGGCGGCCGACCCTGGCACCCGCCGGGATGGTGGGCGGGGCGGCATTCAGCCGATCCATCCCAAGTCCGGCTGCCGCCTTGTAGGTGCTCATGAACCGTTCTCGCTCTTCCGCGGAGATGACGTCGTCGATGTCGTCGAACACCCCCCCGCAGCGCTCGTCGAGCAAGTTGAGCAAGCCGAAGGGGCCAGCGCTTCGATTGCGTAAGACCACTTGTGAAATTGGTTCGCACAGCCGTTGGTCGTACGCTCGAAGTGCCGCGGCACCGGCACCGTGCTCGAGCATCGCGGCACCAAGCACGCGGGCATCGACGATGGCCTGGCTCGCGCCATTGGAGCCCGTGGGATACATGACGTGCGCGGCGTCGCCGAGGAGCGCGGCGTTGCCGTCGACCCACGTGGGCAGCGGATCGCGATCGATCATCGGATACTCGTAGATCTCCTTCGCGCCGCGCAACATCGCGGGGACGTCGAGCCAGTCGTGATTCCAGTCGGCAAAATGGTGCGCGAAGGCCTCCAGCTCGACGCGCTTGCTCCAATCGCCGGCACCCAATCCCTTCGAGGGGTCGACGACGATCTCGGCAATCCAGTTGATGACGGCGAGGCCGGTCTCGGGATCCGGCTTCGAGATGGGGTAGAACACGACCCGGTGGCGGTGGGTCCCGAAGCCGATGAAGGAGGCGCCCGTACGCATCGGTTTGGCGAGCGTCGTCCCCCGCCACATGATCGCTCCGCCCCAGTTGACGGCTGGCTGGTCGGGGTACATCTGCGCGCGCACGGCAGAGTGCAGGCCGTCGGCAGCGATCAGCAGCGATCCTTCGAACTCCAGACGCTCCCCATCGCTGGTCTGAACCAACGCCGTGACGCCCCCTTCGTGATTCCGATAACCGGTAACGCGATGCCCGGTCCGGACGGCGTGGCGACCGAGGCGCTCGAGTGCCGTCCGATACAGCAGCATCTGCAGCTGCCCTCGATGCACAGAGTACTGGGGCCACCGATACCCCGCGGCGACGCCACGCAACTCGGAATAGACGTCGTTGCCGTTCAGCCCCACCAGGACCCACTCCTTGGTCTGCACGCCAATCCGATCCAGCAAGTCCTCCCCGATGCCGAGGTCGTAGAACTCGCGCACCGCGTTGGGCTGGAGGTTGATCCCGACGCCGTGGGGCTTCAATTCGCGGACGGACTCGAACACCACACACGGGACGCCGATCTGGTGAAGCGTCAGCGCAACGCTGATTCCGCCGATCCCGCCACCCGCGATCAACACCGGTGGTTTGTTCTTCAGCAACGATTTCATCCTGACTTGACGGGCTTATCAGGATATCAGGTTCCCTTCAACCCACGGAAGTCCGTCGCGTCTTCAGGCGCTGATGGCGCAAGTCGAAATCTGGGAACGAACCAAAAGACGAGCGGTTCAGACTGATCGGACTCCGTATTCCGACGTGCGCTGGTCTTGGTTCGCGTCTTGCGGACACCCAGTCGACGCACCTTGCCTCGCTTACTCGAGCACGCGAGCGATCGGCTAGCTACTTCGTGATCACTGCGGTGAATGCCGTGGTGTCGGCAGATTCGTTCGACTTGGGATCGAGGATGAAATCAACGGTGGTACCGACCAACACGGTTGCGCTCAAGGTAAAGTTGACACCCGTTGTGTCATTGAAGGCAAGATCGGCGCTCCAGATCTCGTTGCCACCGACGCGAATACGGCCGATGGTGCCGTCGCCGCAGCAGGGATCTGTTTTGGCGAGATGACCCTGGATCGAGATTGTCCCCGCGCCCGGGCTCATCCAACGACGATCGCTCCAATGCGCCGGTCCCGCTGTGGAATGCTGCCTGTCCGAGAAGATGACGGTCCAAGGTGGGCGAGAGGTCGCTTCCTCCCAGGATGCGCCGGTGAAGACCGACAGCAGCGTGAACGGCTCGGCCCCGCTCGGCAGATAGCCGTAAGACCAGCCGCATTTGTTCTGGGTGTCGGAAAAGCCGCCTACAGAGTCTGCGAGCATGCCGGGATTGGGCGTGGCGCAGCAGCCGACGGGACATGCCGGACCGCCCGAGGCTCCGCCTTGCGCGGAAGTTCCTCCGGAACCCGCGCCCCCGGCGTTTCCAGCGACACCGGCCGTCCCGGTCGCGCCGGCACCTCCCGTCGTGCCAGCGCCTCCCGTTGTACCCGCCGCGCCCGGCCCGCCGCTGCACATGCAGGTGCCGTAGCCGGCGCCGTCGCTCGTGCAAACCTGCGCGCCCATCCGCCCGGTGGTACAGGTGCACGAGGCCGAGGCGCCGGGGGCGCACACCTTTCCCGTTCCGCCACCGCACCCCACGATGACCGCCACCAGGATTCCCACTCCGATCGTTGACCGGTCCATTCGTTTCGCCTCCAATTGCCCGCGCTGGGTCGCCCCAACCAGCAGCGTCGCTCAGTGTCTCACGGCGCCGCCGGGGGCGACGACGACGTGCAGGATGGCGCCACCGCCCCGCGTCCCGCCGACTTTGACGACCTGCGCGTCAGCCATCCGGGACGGTAGGGCCGACGCCTGATTGTGTATGGCGGCTAAACACCGCCGTCTCGATCATGTTGATTCGCTGCATCGTTCCGATCGGTGACAATGTCGTCATGAGGATCGAGCTCCTCGCGCTGGCGACGCTGCTGACCCTCGGCTGCGCGCACAGGCACGCTCCGGCAGCGGCCGGACAGGCGCCGTCCGCCGGGACAGCCGAATACAAGGGGAGGGCGATCGCCTGGGACGAGACCGTCGATCCGCCGCGGCTGGTGATCGACGGGCGGACCATCGCGCCTATCCACAGATTGGGCGGGCGCAGCGAGCCCCGGTATTACGCCCCTTTCATCATGACCTACGCGGACACCGCCTCCCTGCTGGAGATGGCGCACCTTCTGATCGACACGGGCGTCTTGCATTTGCATTAGCGACGCGCCGCTCAGCCGGCGCGTCGCCCCGGACAGCCGCGGCAACAGCGTTTGCCGTTGCGCTGATCGACCACTCGGCTCGTCACTGATGTTCCTGGCGGTGCCCCGTCCGTGGCCCTACAGCCTCGAACGCCGGCTGCGCCTGCCCGTGCGCTCCCCGGTGTGATTCGGGCTACTGTCGGTGCCGGCCGGGCGGGGATAAAGTCCCCGCATGCTCTCCGCGGCATGGCTTCGGGTCGGATGCGTCGCCTCGTTCATGCTGCTCGCCGCCGGCTGTGGCGGCGGTGCCGGCGTGCCCCCGTCCAGCCTCGATGACTTCTACCGGCGCCTTAACGCGTGGGCGTGCAACTGGGACGTCGCGTGCGAATACATGCCGGACGTCGCGACCTGTCTCGCGACGCGCCAGGACCGCCCGGACGTCGCCACGCAGCAGGCCGGCGTCGACTCGGGGAAAGTCGTCTACAACGCCGCGAAGGCGGGCGCCTGCCTCGACGACCTGGAGCGTGCATACGCCGGCTGCAAGCTGATCCCGTTCGTGCGCACCGCCGGCACGGAGGAGACCTGTGCCGAGTTCCTCGTCGGGACGGTCGCCGTCGGCGGCGGTTGCTTCTTGACAGAAGAATGCGCGAGCCGCAGCTGCCAGCAGGCCGACCCGGCCTGTGTGCGTTTGCGCCAGTGCTGCCCCGGAACCTGCGTGGCCCGCCCCGAGCCGACGCCGGTGGGCGGCGACTGCTCGGCGGCACAGACCTGTGCCCCCGGCAGCTATTGCGTCGTTCGGCCCGGAGGCACCTCCCACACCTGCGAGGTGCCCTCGACCACCCGGGGGACGCCCTGCACCCAGACGCTCCAGTGCGCTTCGCCCCTGTATTGCGATCTCGATTTGACGACGGTGATGCCGGGAACCTGTGAGCCGTTCGGGGCGACAGGGGCACGATGCAATCCCGACGTCTTCAGCTGCGAGGACGGCCGGGACTATTGCGATCCGACGACGCTCACGTGCACGCGCCGGAGAGGGATCGGCGCGACCTGCGATCCCGAGCAGCAGAACTGCCTCGTCCTCGCGCAGTGTGTGGGCACGACCTGCGTCGCGCGATCGGCCGTGGGCGGCGCGTGCAACCCGACCGATCCTTCTTGCCTCATCGGGCTGGAGTGCGCCACGCAGACGAACACCTGCGCGTTCCCCGCCGCCGACGACGGCCCCTGCCTCTGACGTGCATCCGCCGTGATCCAGCGCATCGACGCGGGACAGCTGAGTTGTACGATGGCGGTATGGCTCGCAGGGTCTTCGTCACGCCTGACGGCACGATGGCGGCGCGGGCCGCGAGCGCGGGAGCGAAGACGCCGAAGTAGCGCGTCAGGTGGGAACGCGGGCGGGGAACGAGGGCGACGCCGACCTGCCGGCCATGCGGGAAGTGTTCCAAGTCCTCTTCCCGGAGGGCATGACCTTCCGCCCGGCCGAGAACGCCGCCCGCCGTGTCTGGGGCGATCTTCGGGACCGCCCGGCTGCACAGGCTCAAAATGAGGTCGCGACCCCAGCGGGATTCGAACCTTTCCGGGGCGCTTCGACGACAACCGTGGCACGACGAGGACTTGCATCGATTGTCGAGGCGTTCTGGGAGGTTTGAACCTGGCGGGTCGTTCCGTGTGGACCCGCCGCGTTCCGTCGCGGGGAGGCGAATTCCGGGGCGTCGTGGCAACCACGTGGCAACAACGGGACGGAGGTGCTGCAGCCATATGGCCGCGCGCCGTTCTCCTATACGATCGATTCCATGAAGGTCGAGCGCAGGTTTGCTTCGCCCAGGGCGCTCCTTGTCGCGGTCACGGTCGCTGCGTGTGACGGCCGCGGGGACGCCTCTCCCGTATTGGCGTCCCAGTTCTGCGCGCAGGCGCTGGAACTCGACGCCGCCTTGAACGCGCGCTGCCAGACGGGCGCGACCGCCGATTGGCTCGGTTTCTTCAGCACGTTCACCCACTGCGCGAACCTCGACGCGCTCGTCGCCAAGGGGACCGTCCGCTACCACCGCGACCAGGCGGCCGCATGCCTCACCTCGCTGAGCGCGACGCGCGCCTGCGACGGGGTCGCCGACTTCAACGGCTGCTACACGAAGGTGGTCGAGGGAACGCGCGCGGCGGGCGCGTCCTGCACCGATGACGCCGAGTGCCCGTGGAACGCTCCGTGTCTCGTGCCGGGGTCCTTCGACTTCAACACGTGCGCCACGGCGGTCTGTACGCACCTGCCGACGGTGGCCGGTGACAGCTGCGTCGATCTGTCCGTCTGTTTCGGCAACCTCACGTGCCTCGACGGCACGTGCAAGGCGAACCTTGGTGCGGGCGCGACGTGCAACGACACCACGCCTTCCTGCAGCGGCGGGTTGACGTGCGGCCCGGCCGGCAGTTGCGTCCCGATCGGCATGGCGGGCGACGCCTGCCTGTCCGATTCGGACTGTCCGGGGGCGCTGTTCTGCTCGAACAACAAATGCGCGGCGCGCGTGACCATCGGCGGTGCCTGCGACCCGGTCGTTGGCGGCTGCATCCACTTCGCCATCTGCGACGTGGCGACCTCGACGTGCGTCAGCGCGAGCCACTTCGGCGAGCTCTGCGACAATTACATGTGCGTCGGCGGCCTCTGCGGCGGCCCAGCAGGCGCCGAGACCTGCAACGCCCCGGGCAACCTGGGCGACACCTGCACCGTGGGTGGGGAGTGCCTGTCGCGCGGCTGCCTGAACGGCATCTGCGCGACCTGCCCCTGACCGCGCGGTCGTTGGCGAAGACCGTGACCGTCCTGTTGAACCGGGGCTGCCTCCCCTAATCGCGGCCGTACGGAGAGGCCGCTCGATCAGTGATGGATCTGGATCGAGCCTCCCGTGAGTGGCGCGGGCTCCGCCATATCCAGGTCATGGCGCGCGCCGCGATGCGAGTCGTAGAGGGGCGTTGCAGGCGGATTCGGACCATCCGCCAACGACCAGACAATCAAGCGGAACCGGTCAGGATCGTCATTGCCGTAAGCGATGAACCCGAATCCACTCTGCCCTGCCACGTTCGCCAGTCCCTTGAGCGCCCCCTTGTGATCGGGCGTCACGACGAGCCATTCGAAGGCAGTCGCTTCGACACCGAAGGTCGTTCCGTCGAGATCAAACTTGAACTTGCCCTGGCTCGGGACCGGTCCAGTGTCATGCGGCCCATACTTCGGGTTGAACTGGAAGCGGCCGCGGTCGGCATTGTCGGGAGCGGAGCCGAGGGCGCCCGCGGGCGAATCGAAGTGTCCTCCTGCCGTCACGAAACCACCCTCGGGGTCGTATGCGATCACCATCGTCTGGTCGCTGGCGGTACCCCCGTCATCGTCGGTGACGGTGACGTTGAGCGTGTACATACCCGCCCTTGCGAACGTGTGCACCCGATCGCAGCTGCGGTTGCTCGCGGCGTACGACTCGCGCGTTCCGTCGTCCCAGTCGACCGTGCACGTGTGTGTGTCGTTGGCGGCAGCATCCTTGAAGGGCGCCGTCAGATTCACCGGCGTGCCGGCTCGGAAGACTTGCCAGTTTGTGGGTCCTGTCAGCCCGAGCTCGGGGGCCTGGTTGCTCAGCGTCACGAGCGCGCTATCGGCGCGCTGCTCGCTGGCGTTGCTGGCCGTCAGCGTCACCCGGAACGTCCCGTCGTCGGTGCAGGTGAACCGGGTCACCGGGCTGTTCGGCGCATCGAAGGTGCAGGTGGTACCAGGATCGACACCCGATACCGCTTCGTACGACCAGTGCACGCTGCTCGCGTAGGCGACAAATCCGCTGAGCACGAGGCGCGCGCCCTCGAAGCCGCTCGCGTCGGGTCCGGCATCGACGCTGAGCACCTGTTCGGGCGTCGGGATGTCGTCCTGCCCGAGCACCGGACCGCCGCCGCCGAAGAAGCCAGGGAGGCTGGGGACTTCCTCCGCCGCGACGGCGACCGCCGTGTCTTCGTCGGTCGCAAAGTCACACGTGTCGGCGGCGCCCGAAGGTCCATTGAGGATCTCCACGAAGAAACCGTCGTGTCGGTACAAGATGCGATCGCCTCGATAGAATCGGCCGAGGGCGCTGCCGGCGCAGCGGTTCGGGCTCGCGCTGACGGCCCTCACCGAAAACTGCGGAAAACCAGCCGCCGAGGCGGCGGCGCCTTCCGCGGTCGATGCGAACGGATATTCATCGCAGTCCTTGCCCGCTTGCGGGTAATCGGTCGCGGGAAGCCCGGGGTACTGTCCTGCAGGAGGAAGTGCATAACGGCCGACGCGCGTGCATGCGCGCAGCGCCTCTGCCCGGTTACTGGCGGCCTGCGTGTTGCCCGCGACCATTCCCGCTGAGGGAATGCGATGCAACCCGAGTTCCCGCGCCCCGGGATACTGTCCCCGCAGCGGCGTGCGCGCTATCGGGAAAGTGTCCGGGTAGATCGGAGAGCAAGTGGAGGGGGAAAACGCGCATTGAATGTGAGCGACGGCCTCCTGCGTCCTCGGGTCGATCAGCGAATACTGGAGGTGCGGCAGCACATCCCAGAAGACGCACGCGGCCGGGCGACCGCGGAAGTACGGGGCCGAATCGCAACGGATGTCTGATGCCTGGCTCACGACGATGCCGGGCACCTCCGTAGCTGGAAACTCGGGGATGAGCTCGAAGAACCAATCGTGGTAGGAGACCGCGTCCGAACCGCCGCCCGTCAGCGCGCTGGATTCGACGTTCCATTCAATCCACAGGCCCGTCCAGGCGCCGAACGTGAGCGTGGCCGTGGGCGCAGGGACCGTGCAGCCGCTCGATGGACAGCGGACTATCACCTTGAGCGGCGTGGTGGGCTGCGCCACGCCGTCTGGCATCAGGACCCTGACGTCGTCGATTCGCAGAAAGACTTTGATGTTACGTTGCCCGTCGTCGCGGCCATAGCCGACCATCGAGTAATCCGCGTCGAGTTTTCCGACCGTGGTCGGGATACCGAAAATACCCATTTTTCTCCAGGGGCGCACAAGCAGGGTTGCGCGTTTGCACCACAGAAAACGGTTATGCACGCGGCCATTGTCGCCATCCGCCCCAACCGACCTCAGGCACTCCGCTGCTTGTCCGTCGTCATCGGGTTTCCGGGGAGGCGTCCTGCCGGCGACGAGCGGCTCGACTCTAGTTTCCGTCTTCTCGCCTCCATTAACGGTCAGACCGGTCATTCCATTGGAATCGCATCCAATGAACGTACCAACCACGGCTACGGCGAGGATACCCGTCCCGATCCAGCTTCGTTGACCCATATTGCACCTCTCCATCCGCTCGGATTCGCCCGCGCGTCGCGGCCCATCGTCGCGGTCACGCAGAGCATGGCGCCGGACAGATTCCCGCTTGCCCTGATCCGGATCGCTAACCGTTTTTCTTCTCGAACGCCGAAGAAATGCAGCGCGCGTGACTCAAAGACAATGTCGGCGTTTTGCGCGTACCGTTGCGCGGCCAGGAGGCGCTTGAAATTTCAATTCGCGCGCGTGGTGGTGATCGTGACCTCGTCCCGGCGTGCAGTTCGTCGCGCGTTGAGAAGATAGCGCCCCTGACGTTCGAGGTCCTGGGCGCGGATACACCACGAACGACCGCGCAAGGGACCTCGTTCGTTGCGCCGAAAGACTGGAAGATTGCGGTCCGCGGCGCCGCCACTCTTCTCGAGCCACCCGAGGCAGGATCGCGGATGGCGCTCGTCGACGTGGACGCGAAGGACGCGGATGCGGCGGTCGCGGCGGCGTGGGCGGCCTACGGCGGGCAGACGCGCAAGCTCAAGATGTCTTCGGCTCGGGCGGATCGGGAGGGGTGGAACGATACGCGCTTCTACTTCTACGAGAGGTGGCCGAACGAGCAGCGTGAGGTGATCGCCAGCGCGGGTCGGAGCTCGGGCTCGAACTCGTCGCCGAGCTCTGCCTCCGCAACGATCGTATCCGCCGCCTCGAAGCCGACCTCGCCTCCGCCCGCCGCTCAGCTTCACCGCGGAACCAATCCAGGTCGGCGACGGTCAGGTCAATCAGGTCAGCGCAGTCCGCACACAAGCGCCTGAGATCAGGCCAAAAACTCTGTGGACAACTGGTAACGCGCGGAATTTCTTGGCTTTTGCAGCATGTGCTTCGTACAGTAGCCGAGAGAGAATGTTAGCTTCAGTGCCATGAACGCGGAGCCCTTCGCGTGGAACGTGGTGATCGTGGGTGCGTGGAATGTCAACATTCTTACGCCCGATGGCATTCGGCGGCGCCTACTGAAGCTTCCAGACGGAACTCCGCTTGAGGTCGAGGTTTCGCTGGATAGGCCTGGGCCGTATCGGATTCTGCACGAAGGGTTGCTCATCGTTCCGAGCAGTCGGGGCCTGGAGGTCGCACCGCAGAAGCACGACCTGGCGTCGATGCTCAAAGCGGGACAGGTTGCGCGCGCGGCACTCGATGCACTGCCCGAGACTCCAGTCAGCGCAACCGGAGTAAATATTCGCTACAAGCTTGGGACGCTGCCTGATGACCTGATCGACCTTTTGAAGGCCCCGCTCGACGACACGTTCTCCGACGCGAACTACACCATTGAATCACGGCTGACACGGCGAGCACTCTCCTATCAGCCAGGTGTGATCAACGTCGAGGCGATACAAGACGGTGTTGGCGGGGGAGCGATAAACTTAAATTTCCATCGCGAGTCTCCGCTTATGGACGATCATAAGGGATGGATCAGTCGGATCGAGGAGTTCGTTCTTGAATCAAAGAAGCTGTTGCCACTCCTGACGAAGAGTGTGGACTTCACTTGGGGAGACGGATCATGAAAGACGATGCCACCGATCAAGTCCTGAATCAGGCGCGGTACCAGCGGGCCGCTGTACGACCCGCGCCAACCGCATCGGTGACCGATGCGGCGACGACGTCCGAGCGGGTAGTCACGACGACCCGGACTACGGGCACACTAAACGTTCGAGTTACGACCCGTCCCGTGCATGTCAAACAGAGCACCGATAAGTAGTAAACGGTGGCGCACTGGACGTACGAGGAGAACCTCGACGAAGCGTCCGACCTAGAGCAGGGGGACCTTCTCAAACCGGATGATTCCCTCCGTGCACTACTGCGCGAGGTCCACCCGCATTTCTGCGACCTAAAGTACACGGGCTTCGTTGTCGCGACTCAGTCCTGCGATCTGGTTCGCCGTAAAGCGAAACCGCCCGATGCCGCATACCTGACTCTCTCGGTTATTCGGCCCCTCGCTCAGGTCATCGACAAGCTAATCGCCAGGGTCGCCAAGGCTGCTGCGCCGAGCCTCTTCCTGAAGAGTGGTAAAGCCGAAGCTCGGAACCTGCTCAGCCGGTTGTTCAACCAGAACGAGCAGGCGCTAGGTCTATTTTTCCTGCACCAGGATGCAGACGCCGGAATCGGAGAACAGTCCGTCGCTTTCTTGCGTGTTGCCGTGGCCATTCGGGCTGAGCACTACGACATGCTTGTTCGCGCTCGGACGGGTCGGTTAAGACCGGCATTCCGCGCAAAATTGGGCTGGTTGATTGGCAACTTGTATGGCCGACCGGCAACGCCCGACTGGACGGATCAGCCGGAAGGACGAGAGAAGTTGGAGGCCTTAATAAGGACCTTTGTGGACAATGAGACCGCCGGCTCATCAGGTCCACGTTGGATCGACAACGAGCTAGCAGAAGCCGCGACGAAGCAGGGGATCGAAGTAGCCAGCGTCGCCGAGGTGGAACTCGAAAAGTTACGGCCTCGTCCTCCTCACGAACGCGCAACTGAAGTGGTTCACGAAGAACTGATGAGAGTGGTTCCCGAGTTCGACCTTGTGAAGGCGAAGACGCTCGTAAATCGCCTGAAGAACAACCCGACGTTTAAGAAGCTCTTTCCCCGGTAAGCAGGGTTCGAACCACTGTCATTTTTCGAAGTCTCGTCGAAACCGCTCACCAGCGATACATCCACCCCGGTTGAAAGCACCTCAGCTTTCGTCCCGCTCCCCCATCGTCTCTGAGACGAGGGTGCGGAGGGTGGCCACAGGGGGTGGGGCGGACCTGATCCGCGCGTTGGACTCGCCGGCCGTGGCAACCACGTGGCAACAAGAAGGAGCCTCGAACAGAAACTCCGTCGAGAATTCGTAACTTAGGTAGCGACCCCAGCGGGATTCGAGCCCGCTGATCCGGCCATGCGCGCAACGCCCCGTCGAACTGCGCGCCGTCGGCCGTGGTGGGGTTGTTAACTAACGTAAAGCTTTCAGCAGTCTGCGCGCTCGTCTAACCTCGCAAGGCGGACGATGCGACGTTCGTCTGCGGGCCTGGTTTGGGTCGTG
>Ga0111539_10006340_pt1 | contig 15252 bp, 13 predicted proteins | sample RhiMethybrSRZTD1_FD_79667 | JGI IMG/M metagenome (GOLD analysis project Ga0111539, IMG submission 79667) | Populus rhizosphere microbial communities from Tennessee, USA - Rhizosphere MetaG P. TD hybrid SRZTD1 (version 2) (version 2) | ecosystem: Host-associated > Plants > Roots > Rhizosphere >... | reverse complement strand
TCGAGTTGAGCAGTCCGCGCCTGTTTCATTGCCGGTGTCAGCCGCAACCCGCTTGCAGTTTCAGCCCGCTGGCGGAGTTGCTCGTCGAGAGAACGGCGCCGGAGCTTCGCTATCTCGAAGCAAAGTTTGCATCTCTCGTCTCCTATGGATTGAGCATGAAGCTCTTTGAGGAGGTGTTGCCGATCGGCGCGGAAATCAACGCGTCAACGATTCGCAATCACACTCTGGCAGTGGCGGAGAGGTTGGAGAGTGAACTGGGCGATGAGCAGGCGTTCTTCATCGAGGGGTGTGAGCGAGATTGGGAGGAATTGCCGCGACCAGACATGCCGCTGACCGTCGGGATCGATGGGGGCTATGTGGATTCCTGTGAGCAGAAAGGGAAAAAAGACGGGCGCTTTGAGGTGATCGTTGGTAAGAGCATGACGGCTGGAGGCGAGTCGAAGTGCTTCGGGCTGGTCAACAACTACGACACGAAACCGAAACGGCGAGTGTTCGAAGTGTTGAAATCCCAGGGTATGCAGATGAACCAGCAAATCACCTTCCTCTCCGACGGTGGCGACACGGTTCGAGAACTGCAACTCTATTTGAATCCCCAGGCCGAACACCTGCTCGACTGGTTTCACGTGAGTATGCGTCTGACAGTGATGAATCAAATGGCGAAAGGCCTCGGCTCCGAAGAATCCGAGTCACGGGCCGGCGCCTTGAAACAGTTGGAGAGCATCAAGTGGTACTTGTGGCATGGAAATGTGTTTAAAGCGTTGCAGCGGATCGATCATCTGGAAATGGATCTCGAAGATGAGACCGTCACGGGCGAGAGTGCGGAGAAATTGCGGAAGGCGTTGCAGGAGTTTCAGACTTATATTGAAAACAATCAGCAATGGATTCCGAACTATGGTGAATTGTGGAGAGCGGGCGAGACGATCTCTACGGCATTTGTCGAATCGGCCGTGGGTCAGGTGTTAAGCAAGGGGTTCGTCAAAAAACAACAGATGAGCTGGAGTCGCCGCGGGGCCCATCTGCTCTTGCAAGTACGGACACGAGTGCTAAATGAAGAGCTCCGAGAGAAGTTCGACGAATGGTATCCGGGATTCAATGCGCAGTCCGAGGATCAGGCGCGAGCCGCATAGCTCCCCCGCTTTTTTTCGGTCTCGAAATCAACTTGAAGCCCGACAAGGTTTGATTGAGGGAATATCGAAATCAATGCCGAATTGATCCTTGACTATCGCAATCGCCTGATGCAGGATGAGTCAGTCGGCTAACTCCCAAAGACATCTCTCCAAAACAATAGGATAACAATGCTGGTGGCATGAAGAAGCGCCGGATCAACTACCCTGCTTTTTCCGCCTGGGCAATAGGCTATACCGCAGGCGCGCTCGTCGTACGGCATAAGCACACGCCGGTTCGTTCTGGCCGCCGCCTCTGCGAGGGAGGGGATATCTGGCTGGACGGCCGATATCTTGGGGCAGTCGATTCTCGTTTACCCGAATCCTGGGTTGGGTGTACGGCGAACTTAAAAAGTAGTTAGACCGTCGCACCCAATCAGAAACACGCAAAGAATAGAACCACGACCTACTAAATATGACAATTGGAACACAACTCTACTCCCCGCGTGAATTTCTCACTAAACTTCAAGAGGGCCAAATCGGCCGTCCCATCGTTTTTACTGGCATGGCAAAGGCTAATGATCAGTGCGACGATGAGCTGCTGTTCGCGCACGCCAGTAACTGCGAAAACTGGATCAGGATTCCCCTTTCGTCCATTCTGCAGGTTGAAGTCTTGGATATTGTCCCTTGTAAGGACCACACACACCCGTTGGTGCGTCTTCACTTAAAGCGCCCCGAGACTGAAGAAGGAATTCTCTTTTCCTCTTTGGCTGACATTTCCTCGATTGGTACATCGAGGCGCTTGTCTTTACTCCGTATCCAGCGCAGGGAAGATTCGATCAAACAGGGCAAGGACAATTGCGACGACTGTCCTACATGGATGGAAGAAGCTGACGGGAGGTGGTGCTTCGTTGGCTGCGACGAAACATCCTGCATCTATCGATGGTGTGGTACCTAGAGCAATATCGCGTTTCCGAATTGACGGCGGGCAGCCTGAGCGGCTTCTATCTTGGTCATCCCCTGGCGAACGTATCGCTCGGCAAGCAGGCGCAAATGCATCTCAATCTCCTCGTCGAGCGGTTGTGTTGCAAAAACAGGCGCCTTTTATCAATGATGGTAGACTGTCCTGATCCTGAAGCTCACTCGGAGGTCTGCTCGTGGCCGAAACCAATCTCTTCAAGTGGCGTCACTATGAGTCCGAGATCATCCTTCTCTGCGTAGGTTGGTATCTACGTTATGCCCTCAGCTATCGCGACCTCGAAGAAATGATGAATGAACGTGGCCTGTCAGTCGATCACACGACAATCTATCGGTGGGTTCAGGCCTATGCTCCGGAACTGGAGAAAAGAATTCGTCCCCTGTCCCTACCGAAAACCCGATCTGGCTTCAAAATGATTATTAATAACGTTCGGCTAACGGTTAACACCCAGCCCTGTTGCTAGTAAGGCAAGGGTTCGACTTTACGGTTGTAAACCTATGAAAATATAGAGTGACGAAGTTTTCGTTAGGGACACGGGTGGCGGCCGCCTTGACCAGATCCTTCATCTTCATTGCCGCCTTGTTGCTTTCGTTCGCGGCCCTGCTGGCCTGTTAGCTGTCCGCGCGGCGCGACGAAGGTTGATCCGTTACAGGCTCTTATTTTGATCAAAATATTTAATTATGGCGCGTTCCACACTTGATATAGCCGGTGGCAAATCCCAACAGTTTACGATTTTAAACATCGACACGATATTCAACTTTTACAAACCGAAACCGCCGCTTTCGAAGTTTGTAGACAATTTTTGGCTATACGAAGGCTACGAGCCGGAGCACAAGACCGAACGCATTCTTCCGACCGGCACGCTCGAACTCGTAATCAATCTCCGGCAAAACGACCTGCGATTTTGCGACGCCGAACTTCCTGAAAACTGCTCCAGCTTTTCCGGCGCCATCGTTTCAGGCGCCTCTGGGCGCGGCTTCTCGCCCGATACTGCGGAAGCTACCTTGATCATCGGGGTTCACTTCAAACCAGGCGGCGCTTTTCCGTTTCTCGGACTCCCGGCAGGCGATCTCGCCGACACTCACGTCGATCTGGAAACACTTTGGGGACCGTCGGCCGGTCGGCTGCGGGAGCGCCTTTGTGAGGCAAGATCTTCTGCCGAGCGGTTTCAGTTGCTCCAGGAGGCTCTGTTGAGTCGCTTGTGTCACGGCGTGGAACAGCATTATGCGGTTTCGGCGGCGCTGGAAATGTTCGGGAAGAATCAAGCCGGGCCGAGAGTCAGGGAGGCCGCAAAGTATCTTGGTCTAAGCCAGCGTCGGTTCATTCAGGTTTTCAAGACGGAAGTGGGCATGACGCCGAAACTGTTCAGCCGGATTCAGCGGTTTCAGCAAACCCGGACTTTCATCCATCACAATCCCTCGATCAATTGGGCGGACCTTGCCGTTGATCTCGGATACTTCGATCAGTCCCATCTTATACGCGAATTTCTCGAGTTCTCGGGTCTTAGCCCGACCGATTACATAAATCGCCACAAACGCCTTATCGACCCCAACATACACGTCAAACGCTAACACCTTCCCCATTTTTAGGTCAGGTCAATTTTATCCAATACGGAGATCATCCGCGGTTGGATAATGGGCTACGGTCAAAACAAAACCTATGAGAGGAACAGAAGCTATGAAACGAACCCTCGCTCTTATTCTCGCAGCCCTGGCTGCGGCCGTCCTGTTCGGGGGGCTTGTGCATGCCGTGCTGGTGGCCGCGCACCTTTCCGAGCCGGCAGCCACCACGGTTCACGGCCTGACCCCTCAGCGACTCTGGGCCGCCACAGTCGCTGTGTTGGCGCTGGTCGGCGTTGTCATCGGTGGACTGGCTCTGGCCCGCCCCACCAGTCGTTTCGGTACCGCCTCCGGGCGACTCGGAGCCATCGTGGCCCCGGTGGCCGGGCTAATCGCCGTAGTCAACGGCGGGCTGAATTTGGCCGTCGCCAACGGTGGTCCCGGCACCGGCAACGGAGTAGTCGGCGCCGCCGCGGCCCTGGTGCTGGGACTGATAGCCATGGTCCTCGGTGGGCTGGCTCTGGCGCGCTCCCGCCCTTCCCGCAGCACCAACTGACCCGGCGCCATAGCCGGGTCAGTGCTCGCGCCGTGCTCTCGAAGGGTCACTCTCTATCCGCCGGCGATCGTTTGTCCACGACAGGGAAGTCTTGAGTCCCTGTACCAATCGCGCACCATTTTGGTTCAAGCCTGTCAGCATCTTTGGCTTGTTGCGAGTGACGACGGTTCACCGAGAGTTCACATTTATTGACCATACCACTCAGTCCTAGCCTCGACCCGCGTTGATGCTCGCAGGCGCGTTTTCGTGTTACCACTTGAACGCTCACTGAAGTGACGAGTACATTGTTCCGGAAGCTTCAGACGGCGACGTTGCCGACGCCGCCTGTCCCGGTAGGATACTGCTGGTGGAACAGCAGGTTTCATTGCCTTTATTTTTGATCAAAGACCGAAACAGAAATACAAGCGACTTTCACGTCGCACCAAGCCGGCTTGCCGAAGCCTCACGATAATTCAACACGCAGACGTTTTTTGTGCTATACTTTTGGCAGTTGGAATAAAGCCTCTTTGTTTTAATGAATCAGTTACTTGCCTTCTTTACCGATCGCAACGAGCTTTTCCTTCGATCTCAAAGTCTGGTCAAATCTTCAACTTGAGCTTTCTCTCTTGGCGCCAACGGTGATGCGTTGTCAATCGTGAATTGCGCAGTCAGGCTTAGGGAGTAGGTAATTAGTAACGTTAAGAAGCCGCTCGTTGATTTGAGTGTCGATTGTGTTAAGTGGGAACCGTTCCCGAAGCTCATTCGGTTGCTTCGATTACATTGAGAGGAAATCAATGTCAGTTAAATTATATGTCGGGAACCTGGCCTTCAATACGACGGAGCAGGATCTACAAGAACAATTCAGCCAGTACGGTCAGATCCGCTCTACGAGCATCATTACCGACCGAGACACAGGCCGCTCGCGCGGATTCGCGTTTATCGAACTGGACTCCAAAGAATCGGCTCTGGCCGCGATTCAGGCTCTGAATGGAAGAGATCTGGATGGTCGCGCGCTCACCGTTAACGAAGCCAAGCCCAGGGAAGACCGTGGTGGCCGTGGCGGCTTTGGCGGTGGTTTTAACAGTGGCAGTAGCCGCCGCTACTAAGCTCTGGCCATCTGTAATCGCTAAACAGCGCGGGCCGGAAGAGCCTTTCGTTTCGACGAAAATCCCCGTTCATCTGGGGCGACTCTTCCGGCTCGCGCTGTTTTTTCGGCACGCTTACTCAAAACTGTGAAGCCATACGTTCGGTTCAAAATGTCAAATTGGAAGCGCCAGCAGCTCCGAACCGAGGCGTTTCCTACTCTCAGCTTTGGCTGTGTGTCTGAAATTCCTCGAAAAATCGAGAGGCAATCTGGCCCGACCATAGCATGAAGCGACAACTCATGGATCAAGGCGGTTCCTTATAATGCCGAGTGCGATCACGTTGGAAGGCCTATGAATATTGAGCAAAATGAAACTGCTCGGCATTATCAAGAACTCGGCATTAACGTGTTTATCCCAAATTTGGGATAAACACGTATCTCGGCACAACCCGTCGAAGGTCGACACTCATCAATGATGAAACAGCCGAATGTGAGTGTGCGCCATGGATATACCCAGCGCGCGGCATGCGGCTTCTACTTCGCCATCCCGTGAAGCGCCCCCTGGCTGTGCAATGTATCGGACGCCATGCTCGGCCGCGCGATCAATGTTGTCGCGGAATGGGATGAAGCCGTCAGAGACCAGGCTCACGCCATCAATCTTGGCCAAGAATTCGCGCTTCTCGGATTCACTCAAGGGACCGGCTGGGTGGTCGAGCATCGCATTCAGGGACTCAACTTCCCATTGTGCGAGGTTTCCTTCAATGTAGCGAACTCTCCAGTTGATTCGATCCTGGCGTTTGACGTCTCTCTTGAAGGTCAAACCAAGAACCTTCGGGTGCTGACGTAGCTGCCAAACGTCGGCCTTTGCGCCGGCGAGCTTCGTACAATCGACGCGTGATTGTTGGCCGGCGCCAATGCCGATTGCCTGACCACCATATATGTAGCCGACTGAGTTTGACTGTGTATATTTGAGTGCGATCAGCCCAAGGATGAGATCCCTGGTAGCTTCATCGGTGAGTGCGCCGCATCGAAGGTCTTGCAAGTCCGATAAACCGATCTCATGGTTGTTCCGGTCTTGGACTAACCGCATTCCGAAAAGTTCGAACGATTCCCGTGTCGGCGGTTCAAAGGTGGCGTCAGCCTGGATGACGATGAAAGCTCCCGACTTCTTGGCAATCAAATGCTTCAGAGCGTTCGGTTCATATCCTGGCGCAATGATTCCGTCGGAGATCACACGTCTGAGGAAGAGTGCAGTGGCTTCGTCTACCGGTTCCGACAACGCGACAAAGTCGCCGAATGAGCTCTTCGGGTCTGTCTCGCGCGCTCTGACGTAGGCTAGTGCGGCCGGCGTGAGAGAACTCGAATCGACCTCGTAGGCGCACTCCAGCCGCTCATCGAGTGGCGTAGCCACTGCAACACCAGAAGGAGAGACGTGCTTGAAGCTAGCTGCGGCCGGGAGGCCGAGGGCCATACGAACTTCCCGCACTAACTGCCAGCTATTGAGCGCGTCCAGAAGATTGATGAGCGACGGCATTCCGTGTAGCACCCGAACAGGCGGCGCGCGCGGATCCAAGACTTCCGCTGTCGCAAAGTATTGATGTGGATTCATCCCGTATTTGAGTTGCATGTGCGATCCGAAATGATTTCGACTTGTTGGAGAAAAACCGCAACCGGTTACTTACTGTTTGAGCCTGAGACGGCGAGGAGTGTAATCCGGCGTCGTAGCTAACACAATCAATCGGATTAAGCCCGCGTGACCAAACCCGGTTCGCGCGGATAATCTTCCGTTTTGACATGAGCTTCCGCTCCGCCAAATTTCAGGTAGAGCGCCGGAATGACAATCATGTTGAGAAATGTCGAGGTGACTATGCCGCCGAGAATAACAACCGCCATCGGCTGTTGAATCTCCCGGCCCGGTTCGCCAGCGCCCAGCGCCAGCGGAATCAGCCCCACGCCGGTGACGAGCGCCGTCATCAGGATGGGACTCAGCCGTTCCATCGAACCCTGCGCAATCGCCTCGCGGAAAGACACGCCCTCTTCCTCCATCAGGTGGCGATAGTGGCTGATGAGCATGATGCCGTTGCGCGTGGCGATGCCGAAGAGCGTGACGAAGCCGATCAACGAAGCCACTGACAGCGTGCCGCCGGACAGAAAGATCATCACAACACCGCCGATCAAAGCAAGCGGCAGGTTCGCCATCACTAGCAGCGCCGCCCGCGTCTTCTTCAGCGCGATGTAAAGCAGCAGGAAGATGCCGCCAATCGCCACGGCGGAAAGCAGTGTGATCTGGCGCGAGGCCTTCTCTTGCGCTTCAAACTGCCCGCCGTATTGAACGAAGTAGTCCTGCGGCAAAGCTACTTTTCGTCTGATCGCAGTGCGCACGTCGTTGATGACACTGCCCAGATCGCGTCCGGTGACATTGGATTGAATAATGATGCGGCGCTGCACGTTTTCGCGGTTGATCGTATTCGGCCCCTGATCCACGCGCACATCGGCGACCTGACCGATCGGAACCTTCGCGCCGTTGGGCGTATCAATTAGCGTGCCGGCGATTGTTTCGACCGACTGGCGCGCGGCGTCGTCGAACCGCACCAGCACGTCGTAGGTGCGCTGCTCTTCCAACACCTGTGAAACGACCTCGCCGTTGAAAGCAGTGTCCACCGCTTCGGCCAAGTCTCCCGCCGACAAGCCGACCGCGGCCGCCGCCTGGCGTTTCAAATTGATCTGCACCTGCGGCACGCCGACTTGCGGCTCGACCAGCAGATCAACGACGCCGGGCACGCTCGCCATCGCATCATGGATTTCCTTCGCCTTTGTTCGCAGCGTCGCCAGATCAGGGCCGAAGAGCTTGATCGCGATCTGCGCGCGCGTGCCGGACAACAGATGATCAATGCGGTGCGAGATCGGCTGGCCGACTTCAACCGCCACTCCCGGAATACCCGCGAGTTTCTGCCGGACATCTTCCATCACTTCGGCGTGCGAGCGTCCGTCTTCTTTGGTAACGACTTCGAGTTCGCTGGTGTTGACTCCGGCGGCGTGCTCATCGAGTTCGGCCCGCCCGGTGCGGCGCGTGGTCGAGATGACCTCGGGGACTTCGTGCAACGCAACTTCGATCAGGTTGCCGACGCGGTTGGACTCTTTGAGCGACGTGCCGGGTGGCAGGTTAGCGTTGATGTTGAGCGTGCCTTCGTTGAACGGCGGAAGGAATTCGCGCCCCATGAAAGGTATGACGGCGATGGCGGCGATCAGCATCACCGCCGACGCGCCGATGATCTGATAAGGGCGCCGCAACGTCCAATTAAGGATTCTCGCGTATCGCTGTTTGAGCCAAGCCACCAGCCGCGAATCTTTCTCTTTGCGAATGACCGCGGATTTACCGAGCAGGAAATAGCACAACACTGGCGTCACGGTGAGCGCGACGACGAGTGAAGCCGCAATCGAGATGATGTAAGCGAAGGCGAGCGGCGCGAACATTCGCCCCTCGAATCCGCCCAGGCTGAAGAGCGGCAGGAAGACCAGCACGATGATCAGCGTGGCGAAGACGATGGAGCCGCGAATCTCGCACGAGGCTTTGAAGATGACTGAGAGAATGGGCTGCGGTGTTACAGACTGCGCGTTCTGTTTCAATCTTCGGAAGACATTCTCAACATCTACGATCGCATCATCCACCAACTCGCCGATGGCAATCGCCAGACCGCCGAGCGTCATCGTGTTTATAGTGATGCCGAACCACTCCATCGCCAGGATCGCCGCGAGCAGCGACAACGGAATCGCCGTCAAACTGATGAACGTCGTGCGGAAGTTCCACAGGAACAGGAACAGCACGACGATGACCAGGACGCCGCCTTCGATCAGCGCCTTCTGCACGTTGCCGACGGCGCGTTTGATGAAATCGGCCTGCTGAAAGGCTTTCGTGTTGATCGTCACGTCCGGCGGCAGCGAGGCTTTGAGGCTGGCCAGCGTCTCTTCGATGCGATCGGTTACTTCGAGCGTGTTGGCGTTCGGCTGCTTCTGGATCGTGGCGACGACCGCGGACTGCATATTGAAACTGCCTTCGCCGCGCTTGAGTGTCGCGCCGGCTTTGACCGTGGCGACGTTTTTGACCAGAACCGGCGCGCCGTCGCGCACCGTGACGATGGCGTTTTCGAGGTCTTCAATCGAGTAGATGCGCCCGCGCGCGCGGATCAGATATTCTTCGTTCGGCCGTTCGAGAAATCCGCCCGAAGCGTTGACGTTGGCGGCGCCTACAGCCTTTCTCACCTGATCGAGCGTCAAGCCGTGGTCAACCAAGCGCGCAGGATCGACCAGGACCTGATACTGCTTGCGCTCGCCCCCGATCACCGTGACCTGCGAAACCCCGGAGACGCCGAGCAGGCGCGGGCGCACGATCCAATCGGCGACACTTCGCAGATCCATCTGCGAAGTCTTCTGGCTTGTTAGCGAGATCAACATAATCTCGCCCATCGTGGACGAGATCGGCCCCAGAACGGGCGGCGTCGTTCCGGCGGGTAGCCTGACCTGTTGCAGCTTTTCGGTGACAAGTTGCCGCCCGCGATAGATGTCCGTGCCAAAATTGAACTCGACGAAGACAATCGAGATGCCGACCGCTGAGTTGGAACGGACGCGGAAGACTCCAGCCGTGCCGTTCATTGCCGCTTCGATCGGGAGCGTCACCAGGCTCTCGACCTCCTCGGGCGCGAGCCCGTGCGATTCGGTCAGGATCGTCACCGTAGGCGCAGTCAGATCAGGAAAGACGTCCACCGGCGAACGCAGCGCCACGACGGCTCCGTAAACGAGCAGCGCCGCCGCCGCGACGATCACCAGCAGCTGGTTGTTGAGAGACCATTGAATAACTTTGTTAAGCATGAAGTTATGAAGAGTTATTTCAGGGCTGCCTCGGCCCCGGCGCATCGTCGCTCGCTTGCGAGGTGTTGCGGTGATGGTCCTCGCCAGATGCCCCGACCGGATCGACGTGAATCGTGGCGTGGGACAGAAAACGCAGGCTCTCTAAAAGTCGCTGCTCCACCGCGACGGCGATCTCATGTCCTTCAGCCACCGTGAGTTTGGGGTTGACGGTAACGTTCAGTTCAGCGTGGAGCCTGTGGCCGAGCCAGCGGACGCGCACTTCACTAACCGCTTCCACGCGCGGGGTCCGTCGGGCCGCCTCTCTGATCTCATCAATCACCCCAGGGTCCACTCCGTCGAGCAGTCGGGCAAACACAGACTTCATCGAGTCCCAAACGATCCTGAAGATCGCCAGGGTGATGAGCAATCCCACGAGCGGATCGGCCAGCGGGTAGCCCAGCCAGACGCCGAACGCGCCAAAAAGCACGGCCAGACTGGTGAAGCCGTCCACGCGGGCGTGGTAGCCGTCGGCGATCAGCGCGGCGCTGCCGATTTCCCTGCCGACCCGTATGCGGAAGACAGCCACCGCTTCGTTCCCAGCGAAGCCGGCCACCGAGGCAGCGGCCACCGCCCAAAGATGCGACACCGCCTGCTGGTGAAAGAATCGCTGGATCGATTCGTACCCCGCCACGGCGGCGCTGGCGAGGATGGCTCCGACGATGACGACGCCGGCCAAATCCTCCACACGGCCATAGCCATAAGTAAACCGCTTGCTGGGCCGACGGCGCGCGAGCGTAAAAGCGACCCACAGCGGGACGGCTGTCGCAGCGTCGCCAAAGTTATGAATCGTGTCGGCCAATAGTGCCACGCTGCCTGTAAGCCGGACGATGACGAGCTGAAACAGGGCCGTGATGAATAGCCCGGCGAACGACCACTTGATCGCCCGGATGCCCCGCGCCGTGGTGAGTATGGTCGGGTCAACAGCGCCGTGCGTGTGGCCGTGAGCGCCGCCCGAGTGATCATGCGAGTGCGGATGACCGTTGAACATTGAGCGAATTGATCCGATCAATTTTTATCCATAAACCCGCCGGCGGATTCAAGGGTTCAGGTTTCGTGCGTATGCGCAGGGCCTTCTCCCGGATTGAGTTCGTGCAGCTTCATCTGCAACGCGCCCTGCGTCACCACACGTTCGCCCGCTTTGAGTCCCTCCAGCACGGCGACCTTCTCGCCGTATTCATTGCCGAGCTTAACCTCTCGCCGCTGAAACTCTTCGCCCGACAGCAACACGTAGACGATCTTTTTGCCTTCGTCCTCGACCACGGCTTCGCGCGGGATCATCATCGCCGCGACAGATTCGCCCGCCTCGATCCGCACGTCGGCCTGCATCCCGATGCGCAACGCGCGGCCGGCATTGGGGACGGAGAAGATGACGTGAGCGGTCCGCTTCTGCTCGTCAATCACGTTGCCGATGTCCAGCAACGTTCCGCTAAATTCCTGTCCCGGCCATGCCGCGGTTGTGAAACTTGCCTTGCCGCTTCCGGTGACCAGACGGAGGTCGCGCTCGAAGATCGGCGCTTCGACCCAGACGGTGTCGAGGTTGGTGATTTCGAGAATCGCCTCGCCCGCCGCAACCTGTTCACCGAGATTCTTATTGACTTTCGTGACGACGCCGCTGATGGGCGCGCGAATCACATGCGCCTCGTTCGCGCCGTCGCCGGCGCTTTTAAACGGCGCAACCGTGCGCGCCTCATCCAATGCTTTGCGGCGCAGCACGGCGGCGTTGTAATCGGCCTGCGCGGTCTTGCTTTGCGTCTCCGCTCTTTCCGCTTCCTGCTTCGGCAAAACCTGCTGTTCGTGCAGCGCCCGCGCGCGGTCGGCTTCGCGGCGCGCCTGTTCCAGACGGACACGGGCGGCTTCGATCTGGCCGTCGGCATCGCGTCGCTCGGCTTCGAGTCGCGCGGTTTCCAGCGCGACCTGAGCGTCCTGCGCCTGCGTCTGCGCCTGCGCCGCTCGAATCTGCGACCAGTCGGCCGCCGTCATGATCTGTCGTAACATGGCGATGGTCTGTCCCGCCGTAACGCGCTGGCCGAGACGCGGCAGCGGGCCTCGTTCGATCAGGCCGCTTATGGCCGGGGCGACCGCCGCATGCTGATTGGCGGCGGGAATGACGCGCCCGGTGGCCGTGATCTGGCGCGCAATCGTCCGCTCTTCCACCAGCGCCAGCTTCATTCTGATGCGCCACTGCTGCTCCATCAGAAACTTCACCGCGCCGCCAGCGTTAGTCGCGGCCGGAATCGTAGGCGCCTCTTCATTCGCGCCGCGCCGCGACAAGACGAGGTAACCAGGCGCCGCAATCGCGATCAGCGAGAGCGCGACCAACACTATTCCGCGCTTACGCCATGGCGATTTGTCGAATGAAGCTTGCTTGCTTCCGTCTTCAGTCAATTGAGCATTCATTTCTTTCACTCCACCTTGAAATCACCGAGCGGCATTCGTTCATCGATCTTCGCGTTTTTGACGTGGAACTCGATGCCGTACTCGCCCTTTTGCGCGATACTCACTTCGGCCACATAAATCCCTGTAACCTTGCCGATCTTCGCTTTCGTCCGCGACACCTCGGCGCCACCATTTCCGGCGCGGACACTCAGCGTGACTTCGGCCTGTTCGACGGGCGAGCCGTCAGACAAATCCGTGAGGTGAATGCGAAACTGGCTGGGCTTTCCCGCTTTGAACGGCTCGTACTCGAAGAAGTTCTCGATCCGCCCGGTGAACTCCGTGCGCGCGACGGCCTCTTCCTCTTCGGCTTCGGCTTGCGGATTAGCCCGGCTACGCGAGCAGCCGCCGAGCGCGCAGGCGCAGATCAACACTGTCATTGCCGCCATCCAAATCGGCGCTGATTGAATCTTTCGGATCATTCCGCTTCTTCCTTTGTCCTGACTACGAACAGTAGTTTTTGATTGCAAAAAAATCCGCCGCCCTCATTGCTGCGCGACGAGAGCAGCGGTAATTAGATGTGGAAGATTCGCAACACTGACTCCACCGTCCGGTGAATAGCCAGTGGCGCTGTGAAGAATATCGCGATAAGAGAAAGCGCAAACAACGCCCCCCCGACAAAAGCCGTCCTCAGGCACGAACGCGACAGCGATTCGGCGTCCGACTGAGATGTTTCTTCTTCGAGCGAGAGCGCCCGCGTCACGCGCCGCTCAAAACTCTCCCGCCCGTCATCGAGAAATCCCGATCCTGACAGTCGCGGCGCACGCGGGCCGGCGGCAAGCGTCAACCGCTTGAGCCGCACCAGCGCTCCTGCCAATTCAACCGGCGACGCCGAGCGCCGGACGGCGACCTCATCACAAACCATCTCGATTTCTTCATTGAGCCAGCGATAAAGCATCGCGGTCAGCGGGAAAGCCGGCGTGGCGTATCGACAGATCGTCAGCGCCCATTTCAACAGGTTGTCGCGCCGCGCGTGATGCGCCGCTTCGTGTTCCAACACCGCGATCAACTCCTCTTTTGTCAGAGCGTTGAGCAATCCAGTGGAAACGATCAGTTTCGATTTGAGATACCCCCAAACGAAGGAAAACGGATAGTCGCTGACCACCAATCCGACCGCGATCCCGTATCTGCGGCAAACTGTTTCGACACCACTGACGCTCTCCGGCGGAGCCGGCTCCGCGCCGATCTCAAGACACTCGACAAGGCGATTGAGGCGAAAGTAAGCTCGCCAGGCCGCCCACGTCGCAATCAGCAGCGCCGCCAGCGTAAAAGTGATCGCCGCATATCCAAGTATCGGATCGGCAGTGACTGTGAAGGCGTTGAGCAGATGAAGGGAATGCGTTTCGGCATGCTCCTGCGCCCACATCTCATCGCCAAGCCATAGCGCTGGAAACAGCGAAGCGCAAACCAGCCAGGCCGACGCGACGGGCGGAACAATCAGCGCCGCGATGTAAACACGCGCGCTGGCGACCGGCCGCCACGATCTCATCCATTGAGAGTGGCCGCCGCGGCGAAATAGATAGGCGACGATGAACGCCCCCACGGAAAGCGCCGCGTTGATGAGGAAGAAATTTTCCATGCCCGCGAACGCGATCTGCCAGTCGCGCGGTTCCATTACTTCTTCCCCTCCCTCTTCAGCTTGATCAATTCCTCCAAACGCTCCAACTTCGCATCGTCCTCACCGACTAGTTCGACGAAGGTGGACAGCACAGGTTCCCCTAGTCCTCCGAGTAACGCGCCCAACACCTCCTGCGCCAACCCGCGTTCGAACTCTTCGCGGGTGTAGCGTGGGGCATAGACAAACGCCTTGCCGCTCTTTTCGCGCGTCAGATAGCCTTTGCGATGCATGCGGTCGAGCGTGGTCAGTACGGTGGTGTGCGCGATCTCACGGCGTCGGCGCAGCGTCTCTTCCACTTCCATGACGGTCTGGTTCGGCCGCCGCCAAAGAATCTGCATCACCTCGGCTTCGAGTTTTCCGAGCACCTGTTTGACGCCCCGGTCAGCAGGCCGAAACCCCCGCAGTGTAATTCTTGACATTTTCACCCCTGAATCTTTTAGAACAGAACGACTTCAGCTTAGTATCTCAGGGTGACTATCGTCAATAGTTGGTCACACACACAATTCTACAATCAGGAATTCCTCGGTTATGGGCGAGATTACCTTCGAGATCATCTTCATTGTGATTCTACTGATTGCCAATGGCGTCTTTTCGATGTCCGAGATGGCCGTCGTTTCGGCGCGCAAGGCCCGGCTGGGTTGTGTTGCAAAAAATAAGTAGAGACACAAAAATGCTGAACGATACTTCAGCTCAGGCGGCAACCTTGAAGAGGCTCTCCACGAATCGAACTTGTCCGCGAATGTCGCATTTCCCGATTCCTTCAACCTGGCCCTTCCGGATCATATTTGTGACCTCATACCCGCCGATGGTTCGCCGCGCCGTGTTGAAACTGAAGAAGTCGAGTCCGGGGTTGACTCGGCGTTTTATGAATCGGTGATCCTTGTGCATACCTAAAATCCAATCCGACTTTTAGACGCTTGCACTTACAAGATCTCCCTCTGATACTACTCACCCACTTTTGAATCTGGGTTTCGCGATTTTGCTTCTCGCTTATGACTCTCTTCCCTCTTCTCTTTTCCCTTGCTCGCTCCTTTTT
>Ga0111539_10006339_pt1 | contig 15254 bp, 26 predicted proteins | sample RhiMethybrSRZTD1_FD_79667 | JGI IMG/M metagenome (GOLD analysis project Ga0111539, IMG submission 79667) | Populus rhizosphere microbial communities from Tennessee, USA - Rhizosphere MetaG P. TD hybrid SRZTD1 (version 2) (version 2) | ecosystem: Host-associated > Plants > Roots > Rhizosphere >... | reverse complement strand
TCCCGGCCGTGCACCGTGAGGGTGTCGAGCATGTGGCGCACGCCAGCCACATCGAGCGGCGCATCGGCGAGCAGTCCGTTGTCGCGCAGCGCCGCCACGATGTGGCGCGCGTAGTCGGCGAAGCTGACGCCCATGTCGTGGTGATCGTCCATCGTATCGGCGACGAGCACGACGATATCGCCATCGGTCCAGGTGGTCAGGTCGTCCATTTTCAGCGGGCCTCATGGGTGAGCGGGGCGGGGAGGCGCGGCAAGGCGGGCAGCGTGACCGTCCGGTGGCGACCATCGAGATGCGCGATGGCCTCCAGGAGCGACTGGCGCGCGTGGGCGGTAAACATGGCGTAGGCGGCCTCGCCGTTGGGCGCCTCGGCCTCGGCCATGGCGTGCGCCACGGCGTCGAGCGCATGCAGCGCGGACTGGAAAGCGTTGCGACTGGCCTTGATGTGGTCGGCGACGATGGTCATTCGCGAGCGTCCTTGCTTGGCCGGCACGCGCCGGTCTCCTCGATCTCGGCGATGATTGCGTCGAGCCGCGCGCGCGTCGCTTTCAGCACGCCGAGCGACAGACGCTTGTTCGTGTCATTGCAGCGGCGCCGTACCCAGGCTTCGAGCTTGTTGGGCAGATCGTCGACGTCGAGCCGCACTGTGCTCTCGGTCGGCTTGGCCGGCTGGATCGGATCGGTGCTGCGATCCGACTTGCCGGTGGCGCTCGCTTTCTCGCGCTTGCGCTGGCCTTCCTGCACCGCGGCATCGCCGACCGCCATCAGCTCGTCGGCGGTCATTTTCTCGATCGTCTTGTGCGCCGGCACGACGCCTTGACGCGCGGCGAGCTTCGTGGCGAGCGCCACGCGGTTCTGCACCGCGGTCTTAGTAATGCCAAGCTCGCCGCTGAGCTTCTCCCTGACGGTCGGCACGGGCGGCGGGCTAGAGGCAAGTGACTTGCCTCTAGCCCCCTTGATGGTGCCCTGCGTCTCAGCCTGCTTTGACCGTCCCGATGTGACGAGCCCCGCCTTCTTGAGCAGGCCGGCATAGCGCGCGGTATGCCCTGCGCGTTCCGATGGCGTGAGTTCCTTGCGGTGCAGGTTCTCGACCATCTCGTCCATCTGGATGGCCGCGGCCGGCATGGTCTCGGGGTAGATCATGCAGGTGATCGTGTCGAAGCGCTGGTTATCCCTGTGCAACTGGCTGGCCGCAGCCAGGCGATGCGCGCCGTAGATCAGCTTGTGGCGCGTCGTGAAGCGGCCGGTTTTCACCTGCTGCACACCGATCGGCTGTAGCAGGCCGTGCGCCTTCATGCTTGCGGCGAGCTCGGCGACCTTCGCGGGATCGAGAGGGCGCATGCGCGCCCCCTCGTCCATGTCGATCGTCGCGAGCAGGACTGACCTGATGTCGTGCGGGCGTCGGTTCGTATCACCCGATCCGGCGCCTGACAGCCCGGCCGTGTTCGGGACTGGTGTCGTGGTCATGGCAAGCACCGGGATCAAGCCGTGGGCGCGTCGGAGGTGACGGCGATGCCCATCACCTTCAGCGCTGCCTGTTCCTTCATGCGCGCCGACTTGGGACCGCGCACCCCCTCGATCTTCACGCCATAGGCTGCCGCTGCCGCCATCCACTCGGTCTCGGTCGGCATCTTGCCGTGGTCCTTGGCGATCGCGCCCATCAGCGCCCAGATCGCGGTGCGGCTGCGGCCGATGTCGGGATGCGCCTTTGCCAGCTCGAGCGCCGGCACCAGGAAGCGCTGCACGTCGTCGGCGTTCAGTGTCGCGCCGTTGTTGAGATGCGCGATCTGCGCGCTCAGTTGCGGCAGCACCTTGAGCCCAACCGCAGCGCCCACGGCGCCTGCGAGCAGCGATTGGTATGCGGCGACCTGCTGCTTGCTCGGCGTGTTCTTGAAGCGGGCGACCTGAACCGGAGCGATGTCGGCGAGCCTGACCGCTTCGTTGATCGCCTTGGTCAGCGGGCCGTTGGCGTTCAGGACCGCAACTGCGCGTTCCTTGACCGGATGCGCATACTTATTGAAATCGTGCATGATCGTGCCGGCGTGCTCAGCGCTGATCCCGTGATAGAGCGTGAAGGGGATCGGATCATCACCGGTCGCCTCATCGCGTTCGCGCAGCAGAAAGCGCGCCTCGGTCTGGGTCTCGCCGTCGAGGTTCACCAACGGTGAGATCGCGGGCAACGTCAGCGACGTTTCGCTTTCGCCGACTATGCCGAGCTCGGGGCAGTAGAGCGTGATCGGCGGCGTCGCACCCAGCGCAGCGCCCGCATTCACGCGCTCGATGTAGTCGGAGTAGTGGTGCGCGCGGTTCATGCGCGGCTGGTCGAAGCGGCGCTGCACGGTCTCGCGCAAGCCATGCGCCTTGGCGAGCGTCGCATCGCGGCGCATCTCCTTCGCCTTCGCGTGCTCGTTGTAGCTCGGCTGCACCAGGCCGAAGGTGATGAGCTGGTTGAGGGAGGAGACCCCGAGAAACGCCGTCTCGCTGATGGCCATCCCGATCAGGGTCTTGCCGGCAACCCGGCGCTTCACTACGGTTGTCATCGCTGACTCGTCCCTTTGCTGCTGGCCCGCCCCCTGATCGGGGCGGGCTTTTTGCGGCCGCGCGGCGGGCTGCAGCGCGTGAGGAAGAGTGTTGCGAAAATCGCAACCTGCGTCAATAGGGAAATTGCAAAAATCGCAAGCCGGAACTGTCAGCCGGCTTTACAGCCGCGGCCGGGGCGGCACCGAAAACCCCGCAAAACCGCATCGGCATAGGGATTGCTGCCCGTGGCTGGTAACCCCACCAGGGAGTTTTCAGCCATGAAGCATCTCGCACTAGCCGCAGCGCTGCTGCTTGGCGCACTGCCGGCTTACGCCGACGTGATCATCACCTACGGTCAGTCGGGCGGCGCCAACACCATCACGGGCGTCGCAAGCGCCACCGGGACGGTTTGGGGCGGGACGGACATTCCTGTCACCGTCACCCAGATCGCGCCCAACGGCCCGGCGACGCCGTTCGCCGCGTTCCTCGACGTGGCGGCGCACTCCATCGCTGGCGCCAACACGGTCGGACCGTTCATCACCCAGGAGTTCGCCGGCACATTCTCAATCTGCTCGACCGCCGCAGGGTGCGTGGTCAACTACCTGTCGGGCACGTTCAGCGATGGCGCGCTGACCGCAAATGGCGCAGTGCAGATCGTCGTCGCGGCGCCCGACGTGACGTTCACGTCGAGCGTCATCGTGGCACTTGGTGAACCCAACGCGCTCGGGTTCAGCTTTACCAACGTGGCGCCGCCGGTCAGCCTGGTGGCGTGCACCGCGACGAATCCCGGTTGTGACACGGGGCAGACCATCGCTAGCTTCACGGCGTCGGTCACGGGCAACGCCGCGGCGACAGAAGTGGCGGAGCCCGCCACGCTGGCGGTGCTCGGCGCAGTGCTGCTCGGCCTGGGCCTGTTGCGGCGGCGTCGGCGAGACGACGCAGCGGCGGCCTGAGGCCCTTCAGTGGGCGGGGCGTCTCGGCAGAGCGCCCCGCTTACCTTTCAGCTACAATGGGGCTCCTGCGCAGGGCTACTGCATCGGCGGCGCGCCCGGCTTGTTCGCCGGGTCGTAGCCGTGCTGCTTCAGGAAGTCGAACAGCCCCGCGGCGAGGTCGTAGGCAGCTGGAACTGGCATGATCAGTCGACCGATGACGACGCGATTGACCGGCCCCGGCGTGCTGACATGGCTGACGCGCGCCGCCGCGAAGGTGATGGCGACGTTGGCGCCGAATGCGGCGAAGCCGACCGCCTCGGTGGCGAACACGTCGGGGGCGTGCGGGTTGTCCACGAAGTGGATGGGCGGCCGCTGGTCCGTCATGTCGTGCTCTCCCTATGACAGCGATCGGCAGGTGTGGCGTTCCGACGATGGCGGGCGCACGTGGACGCCATGGGCAAAAAGAGGGCCGCCGGGTTAGGGCGGCCCCGCAAGTTATTGCTCGTTGTCTCGTGGGATGAGGCGCAGCAGCTTTACCGTGCTGTCGCCTCTTCGGTAGGGTGGGCTTCGGATATCTCCGCGGCTCGCCGCAACAGCTTGATCCGATCATCAATGCTGAAAGTGGCCAGCAGCTGGGCCGCTGTTTCAAAGAACGCCGACTGCTTCACGGTGCCTCCTTGGCCGTCGCTTTCCTGCGGATTTTGCAGCGTGACGGCTGGATGAAGGCGAGCGAGCGCAAACCATTCCCTGATCTTGTCGGCTTCAGCCGCCTTGAGTTGGCGCTTGCCTTGCAGCAGCCGGGTGATTGCGGATGGGTCGAGTTTCAATAGCTGGGCAAGCTGCGCTCGTGTGTGCCCCGCGCGTGCCAGCTCTTTCTTGATGTCGTCCGCATTCATTCCCCGAAGCTTTGCGTAAACCGCAAGGCCCGCGCCATTGATAAGAACGCAATCGGCGCTTGCGGGTGGCTTGCGATTAGCGCAATATCCGCCGCCATGAACACCGCAGAACGCATTGTTTCGAAGTTTGGCGGTCATCGCGTGGTCGCCGATCTTCTTGGGTTGGATGTCAGCGCCGTGCATCGGTGGGGGTATCCCCGCGAACGCGGCGGCAGCGATGGCTGCATTCCGACCAAGCACCAGCGCGCACTGCTCGCCGCGGCGCGGAAGCGCAAGATCGCGCTATCGCCCGACGACTTCTTCGATGAAGTCGCGGCATGAACGGGCGCGCGATCCGCGCGGCCAAGTGGCGCGCGACGATGGCGCGGCTCGGCCCGACGCTGCCCGACCGGCCCGAGCGGGCCGGGACCAGCCCGCGCATGGCGACCGCCGCGGAGCGCGCCGCGACGATCGCGCGCGAGGATGCCGCGCGCGACGCCACGCACGCCATCCCGCACGCGATGCTGAGCTATCTCGGCACGTCCCTGCATTTCCGCGAGAAGGCTATTCCTCCGCTTGCCGATTACGGCGCCGCCCATGCTGCGCCGGCGCCTTGCAAGGCGGCGCGTCCTGCAACCAACGGAAAAAATCCGCCAGAGGGCACGCCGTGAAATCCGCGCACGCGCAGCTCGCGCAGTTGCACGACGCGTTGGTCGCGCGCACGGCGCAGGCGGTGTGCCATGCGCCGGCCAAGGTCATCGCGCTGCGCATCGGGACGAGCGAGCGGCACGTCCGCGGCATCAAGGCGAAAGAGCACTGCTGCGGTGCCGCAGCCTTGTTCTTTCTCGCCCAGGAAGATCCGAGCTTGCGCGAGTGGTGCGTGGAGCTGATGCGGGTCGGGCCTGCGAGCGAGCGCGGGCATGCGCTGATCGTCGCGATCGAGACGCGGCTGGGCGACGACGGCACGCCGTAAATGAGCGCGCGGGCGGCGGGGATTTCCACAGGTTATCCACAAAGCCATACACAGGGGGAAAAGTGAAATGGCACCGCGTCCGGTTGAGCGCCGCCCGTTGCATGACTTAGCCCCCGAGACGTTGGCGCGCTTCGAGGCGCAGTGGATGCCCGAACCCAATTCGGGGTGTTGGCTTTGGCTGGGGGCGGTGCAGAAACGGGGTTATGGAAATGTCCGCATCATCCGGCGTGGTTATCTTGCGCATCGCGTCGCGTGGTCAATTCACCGCGGACCAATCCCGACGGGGATGTGGGTTCTTCATCGTTGCGATAACCCGTCCTGCGTAAATCCGGATCATCTATTCCTCGGCAATCACGCGGCCAATATGGCAGACATGGCCGCCAAAGGGCGGCATTGGTCAAAGACCAATCCTGAGAAAGTTCTGCGCGGCGATGCGCACCCAGCTCGCATCAATCGTCATCTTCGCCCCCGTGGCGAGCGTCATGGACGCGCGAAATTGACGGCGGCGAAAGCAGCCGCCATTCGCGTTGATCCGCGTTCCGGTCGGGCGATTGGCGTGGAATATGGTGTCAGCAGCACAACGGTCTTCGATATCAAGAACGGCAAGAGATGGCCGAATGTCTGACATTAATCATCGCGTGCGATTGCTCGATGAACTGCATAACGCAGCTCTGCGCATTTGGGGCGATGGCGTGAATGATCTCGCGCCCGATGACTATGTGCAGATGCTTCTCATGCTTTCGCTGGACCGCATCCACCGGGGCGAGACGCGCGGCTTCGCGCGGCGCCGGCCGGCGCAGCCGGTGGTGCTGGACGCGGCGCGGATGAAGCAGGGCATCGGGTGATGACGCGCGTGCGTGCGCCGGTCGCAAGCGAGCGGGCCGAGCAGCGGGCGTTCTTCGACTGGCTCGAGACGGCAGCACCGCCGGATCTGTTTTTTTCCGCATGCCCAGGCGGGGACGGTAGGCCGACCCGTACCCCTGGGTTCCGTGCAGGAACGCCCGACGCATTTTTAATTTACCGCGGCAGATTTATAGCCGTCGAAATGAAGCGGCGGCGCGGCGGGGTGGTGTCGCCGGAGCAGGCCGCCGCCCATGCCGCCATCGCGACGGCAGGCGGCGTGGTCATCGTCGCTGCGGGCTGGGCGGACGCGGCGGCGCAACTGCGCCGCCTGGTGCCCATGCGCGCGCGCATCGCGGCATAGCGTGCCCCATGACCGGCGGAAACGGCGGTTATTACGTCCATAACCACGAACTGAGCGAGTTCTGGGAACGGCGCTGCCAACACCCGACGTCGCACGTCGTCAAAACCAAAATCGCCAACGGCGCCACGCAATACCGCAAGGAATGCGACGTGTGCTGGCACCTGTTCGGCCCCGCCGTGTCGCGCTTCGATGCCGCCGGCACCTTCCGCGAGCCCGATCTCGAAAAGCGCCGCGCCTATGAGGAAGCCCGCAAGGCGGAAGAGCGGCTGATCAAGCAGCGCTTCGCCGACCAGCAGGCCGGCCGCACCGCAGAATGGTGGGACTGGTACAACGCATACCTCACAAGCGATGCGTGGTATGCGCGCCGCGCCAAGGTGTTGCGGCGCGCGGGTGGCATGTGCGAGGGCTGCGCCACGGCGCGCGCCACCATGGTGCATCACCTGACCTACAAGCACGTCGGCAACGAACTGCTCTGGGAGCTGCGCGCCGTCTGCGACGACTGCCACGACATCTGCCATGACGGGAGCGATGAGCGATGAGCGCGCATCACGACAGCGGGCGCGAGCTCGACCGCATGCTCGGGTTCTATCTCGGGAAAATCCATGACGAGATGAAACGCGCCTACCCGGAGCGCTCGATCGCCCTGGTGCTGGTAACCGGCGTGGACCAGGAGCCGCCGGTCGTGCTGTCCAATTTGGTGAACAGCGCCGTGCTGCTCGATCGCGCGCTCCAGGCGGTGCAGCGCGCTCAGCCACGGCCGGTGACATGAGAGGCGACCTTACCGCGTTGCGCCTCGATCTGGCGCAGCACGGCTACCCGCCGGTGCCAGTCACCTCGCCGTGGGCCAAGGGCGTCGAAAGCCCCGGCAAGGCGCCAAAACTGGTGGCCTGGCAGAAAATCTGCCGCGACGCATCGGAAGCCGAGATCGCCTCGTGGGAGGTGCGCCTTCCCGACCACGGCAACACCGGCATCCTATGCGGCGATGTTGTCGCCATCGACATCGACATTCTTGACGAGGAGCTGGCCAACAAGATCGAGGTTCATGCCCGGCAGCGTCTCGGCGACACGCCGTTGCGGCGGGTAGGGCAGGCGCCCAAGCGGCTGCTGGTCTACCGCACCGACCAGCCTTTCACGAAGCTGGCCACGGGGGCATTTTTCAAGGACGGCAAGCGCTGCCTGGTCGAGGCGCTGGCCTCGGGGCAGCAATTCGTGTCGTCCGGCGGCCATCCCGGCGGATTCGATTACGCCTGGACCAGCGACACGCCGCTGCAAGTGACGGCGAGCGACCTGCCAACGGTGAGCGGCGGCCAGGTTGCCGCCTTCCTCGATGAGTGCACGACCATCATGCGCTTCGCCAGGGCGGTGCCGGATCAGGGGGGCGGCGGTGCATTGCCGCGCGCCACGGGCCGGCCGCTTTCGGCACCGCCCGTGCAGGCGTGGTGCGGGGTTGAAGGCAACCGGCCGCCGCGCGAGCTCGTCGCCGAGGCGCTGCGGTGGGTCCCCTGTGGAGAACTCGATTACGTCCAATGGATTACAATCGGCCATTCGCTGTGCGCCGCGCTCGGCGACGACGGCGGCGACCTCTGGGTGCGCTGGAGCGACGGCTACGCCCAGAACGACCGCGCCACGAGCGCCCGCAAATGGAGGAGCTTCAACACCTGCCGCAGCAGCCATAGGACGCTGTTTTCATGGGCCGAACGGCGGGGGTGGAAAGGCTGGCCGAGCGCCGACCGGGAGGGACCGTCCGTGGACGAGGCGCACCCCGGAGATCAGCCGCACGCCAACGGCAAGGGGGAGAGCGTCCCGGCCGGCGGCATGCGGCCCTTGCTCGCGCCGCTCGCCGCCTACGATCCCGCCAACGAACCGCCGCAGATCGTGCGCGGTGTCATCGGCGCCGGGCAAGTCATCACCATGATCGGGGGGCCAGGATGCGGCAAGACCACGCTCGCCTGCCTGCTTGCCGTTTGCGTCGCGTCAGGCACGCCGTGGATGGGGTTCGAGACCGAGCCGGGGCCTGTCGTCTATGTCAGCGCAGAGGCCCCCGTAGCCGCGCACAAGCGGCTTACGGCGGCATGTATGGAGCTGAACCTGGATCCCGCAGCGCTGCCGATCATGGTCATGCCGCAGGCGTTGTTCCTCGACGATTTCGATCTGGTATCCCGCGTCATCGGCGAAACACAGGCATTCCTCGAGCATGTGCAACGCCCGGCGCTGTCCCTGGTGATCCTGGATACCTTCGCGCGCTGCATCGCCGGCGCCGACGAAAATAGCGCCGAGCATGTCGGCACCGCAGTGGTAACCATCGATCGACTCAAGCGCGAACTCGGCTGCGCCGTGATCCCGCTCCACCATCCCAGCAAAGCCAACCCCACCCAGGGCCGCGGCTCGTCCGCCATGCCGGGGGCTGTAGACGGCGAGATCGTCATTGTACGCGAGACTTCCATCGCCGATGCCATTGGGACGATATCCCCAGGAAAGCCCAACCGTGATTTGGAGCTGTTCCAGCCGGTCAACTTCCGGCTCAAGCCGGTCGACCTCGGCCACGACGGGCGGGGCGATATGGTCCGCACGGTCATCGCCGTCGAGGAAGGCGGATCAGCAATGCCCATGCGCGCACCTATTACGGGACAAACCAAAATTGCCTTTGACGCCCTGGTTGCTGCTATCGCAGCCCATGGCGAGGCCCTGCCAGGCCACCCGAAATATCCGCCGCATGTCATCGGCGTTAAGGTCGAGAATTGGCGCGCGGTATTCTATGACCGCTATTTGGGCGAAAACCCTGAACAAGAAGGGAACGAGGTGGACATGTCCACCACCCCCAAGTGGACATCAAAAAATGAGGCCAAAATGAAGGCATTTCAGCGCGGTGGACAAAAGTTAATTGCGGCAGGACACGTCGGAATTTCCCAACCTTTCGCGTGGCTTATCAAAAAAGTGGACACGTGGACATGAGGTGGACATCGGTGGACATGTCCACCTGGTGGACAGGTGGACATCGTTTTCCCCCCCCCTTTAGGGGGGGAAACATGTCCATGTCCACTGTCCCCCTAGCCCAACGATGGTTAAAATCCATCAACTCAATGGTTAACGCCGCCTTACATCCCGCAGTCTTGCAGCCCACGCAAGACCACGGGATATGGCCGGGAACAGATGCCGCACGCCTGCGACGAAATTGGCCCGCCATTGTTTCGCAAGGCGCGCTAAGGGGGGGGGCTTAGCAACCCCTTGAAAACCAATGTACGAATATGCCGCTCTTGCCGCTATTATCCCCTGCCGCCAGCCACCCGCGCGCATGAGGACGCCCCGGCATGCCGCCTGCCCCGCCCCCCAGCCGCACCGCCGACAGCACCATCTACGCCCTCAACGGCACAATCCTCCGCGACCACGTCCGCGCCCCCCGCCGCACCGCCGCCTTCATCGCCGCCCGCATCCGCACCTCCGTCATCGTCGAGGACTGGACCAACACGGCCCGCTACCGCGTCACCCGCACCGGCCGCATCCGCCCCGCCCCCCGCGATTGGGCGCCTGCATCCATCCTCGAACCCGAACGCTCCCTCCGCACCATGCGCGCCGACCCCAGACGCTACGCCCGCCAGCTCGCCCTGCATCGCCTCGCCGTCGCGGAGCGGGCCAGATCCAGGGTCGCGATCAGGGCTTTGAGACGCAGAGACGCCCATCGCCGCGCCATCGCCTCGGCGTTCTATTCATGACCGCCACGCCCCCTGGCCTCGTCGCCCAGCTCCGCGCCCTCCGCCTCGCCCGCGGCCTGCCGCTCAAAGTCGTCGCCCACAACCTCGGCGTCTCCCCCTGGTGGCTCTGCCGCCTCGAGCACGCCGACGGCTACAACCTCCGCCAGATCGAGCGCTGGGCAGCAGCGCTGGACGCCGATGTGGCCATTACGGCAAAGCCGCGCGCGCCCAAGCGCCGCACCGGCTGATAGGCTCGCCCTCCATGCCGCTCGAAAAGTCGAAGTCCAAAGCCGCGGTCGGCCGCAACATCCGCCGCGAGCTCGCCGCCAATCCGAAGATGCCCACCGCGCAGGCCGTGGCGATCGCGCTCGACACGCAGCGCCGCGCCGGCGGTGGCACGCCCAAGCCCGAGGCCCACGCCGAGCCGCCGCAGACGCAGGCCCGAACGCGCAAGCGCGTGCCCGCCCGCGATGGGCTGGCGAAGAAGTTGGCCGGCAAGATCGCCCAAGGCGGCGCGCTCTGACAGCGATCGTTACGGGGCAGTAACGATCTGACTACAAAGGTAGGAAAGGAATGCCGCGCGGCGCAAAACCGGGCGAACGCCGAGGGGGCCGCGCCAAAGGCCAAAAGAACAGGGCTACGCTCGAGATCGAAGAAAAGCTCCGCAAGCTCGGATGCGATCCCATCGAGGGCATGGCGATGATCGCAATGGCCGTCGACACCCCCACCGAACTCAAGGCGCGCATGTTCGCCGAACTCGCCCAGTACATCCTGCCCAAGCGCAAGGCGACCGAGCACAGCGGGCCTGAAGGCGGCCCGATCATCGTGTCATGGCTGCCGCCGCCCGCCGCGTAACCGTCGAGTACGCCCCGCGGCGCCAGTTCCTCGCGTTCCATCACCGGGCCGCCAGGTTCACCTGCATCGTCGCCCATCGCCGCTGCGGCAAGACCGTCGCCTGCATCAACGAGCTGCTGCGCGCTGCGGGCGAGTGCAAGCGGCCGGATGGCCGCTACGCCTACATCGCGCCGCTGTTCAATCAGGCGAAGGACGTGGCGTGGAGCTACTTGAAGCACTACGCGCGGCCGATGCTGCGCGATGCGCCGAACGAGAGCGAACTGCGCGTCGACGTGCTGAGCGGCCACAAGAGCGGCGCGCGTATCCGCATCTACGGCGCCGACAATCCCGACCGGCTGCGCGGCATCTACCTCGATGGCGTCGTGCTCGACGAATACGCCGACATGGACCCCACCATCTGGGGCGGCGTCATCCGCCCGCTGCTGACCGATCGCCAGGGCTGGGCCACCTTCATTGGTACGCCCAAAGGACGCAACGATTTCGCAACCATGTTCGATCGCGCGGCAACCGACCCCGACTGGTGCCGCTACATGCTGAAGGCGTCGGATACTGGACTGCTCCCCGCCGCGGAGCTCGAGAGCGCGCGGCGCGACATGAGCGAGGACCAGTACGAACAGGAATTCGAATGCAGCTTCATGGCTGCGGTGGTGGGTTCGTATTACGGCCGCGAGATCGCCTGGCTCGAGGCGGAGAAGCGCATCGGGCGCGTGCCTTGGGAACCGACGCTGCCAGTCCATACCGCGTGGGATCTCGGGATCGGCGACAGCACCGTGATCTGGTTCGCGCAGTTCGCCGGCAAGGAAGTGCGGCTGATCGACTGTCTGGAGCACAGCGGCGTCGGGCTCGCGTGGTATGCCAACGAGCTGCGCTCGAGGCCGTACACCTACGGCGATCACATCCTGCCGCACGACGCCGAGGTCAAGGAGCTGGGTTCGGGCCAGTCGCGCATCGAGACGCTGCGCTCGCTCGGCGTGTTCAACACGCGCGTTATCGCGGCGCAGCGCATCGAGGACGGTATCCAGGCGGTGCGCAACTTGCTGCCGCGGTGTTGGATCGATGCGGAGAAATGCGCGAAGGGGCTGGCGGCGCTCAAGGCGTATCGGCGCGAGTTCGATGAGAAGCGCAAGATCTTTCACGATCGGCCGCTGCACGACTGGTCGAGCCATGCGGCGGATGGGCTGCGCTACCTCGCGCTCGGCCAGCCGAAGGACCGGGCGGCGGTCAAGCTCGTCTACAGCAACAAGGGAATCCTGTGATGTGCAACCGCTACCTGGTGAGATTGCACCACCCCACGGCGTATGGCCTCGACATGGATGTATTGGCTGACGACGCCACCGAGGCCGCGACGCTGGCGCTGGCCGAGTGCCCGGCCGATACGTACATCGAGCGCATCGTGCCGATGGAGATCGACGCGCTCGAGGCCGACGGCACAGCGACAACCGCTCGTATCACGAGCAGCGAACGGATGGAGGTGTCAGATGGATGACCCCGTGAACCCCGTGACAGATCCCGTGAAGGACGAGCGGCCGGATCGGGCGATGAAGATCGACTGGCCGGCGATCGCCACTGGCCCGTCGCGGCCCGCGGTTGCCGCAGCGCGCGAAGGCGAGACGGTGGAGTCGCGCGAAGGCGAGCCGGTCATCAACCGCTACCGCGTCGAGCTGCGCCATCCCGATCAGGACGGCACCGACGGCGAGGTGCTGGCGGAGACGGAGGAAGCGGCGATCGCCCAGGTGGCGGCGCTCGCGCCCGAGGGCTCGACGATGCAGCGCGTGGTGCTGATGCAGCACGACTACGTGGAACCGGAACCGCCCGTCGAGCCGCCGGTCAGCACCGATCCGACGGGCACGGCGTGGATGGCGTCGACGGCGACCGCCAGCGGCGTGGCAAGCGAGCCGGCGCTGTTCGACGACGGCGCGGCCCGCCGGTAGCGCCAATAGGTGCCTCCATGCTGCATGACGTGAAAGTGCGGACGTACGACGCGCTGCGCAAGACCGAGAGCATCGAGATCGTCACCGTCGACGCGGCGGGTGGCGATGATGCGGCGGAGATGGCGCTGGCGCTGCGGCCGGGCGGCACCGTGGTCGGCGTGACAGGCCATGGCGGCTTTGCGCCGGCGGGCGGTGCGGCGGTGCTCGAGGCCGACGACACGCCGCCGGAGGACGAGGACGGCGAGCCGGGGCCGAGCAATCGGGAGTTGGCGTCTATGCCGATGATGCGGCCTCGGCTTGCCCCGGCGCCGCCGCCCCCGCTGGCGGCGCCGGACCCCGATGCAGCAGTAGGGTTTGCGGTCACAAACCCCACTGATACGCCGCCGGTGAAGCGCGGGCCAGGCCGGCCGCGCAAGGAGCCGGCGACGTGAGCGACAGCGACATGATCGCGCACTACCGCGTGAAGCTCGGGCCGGTGTGGCTGCATGCGGTCGGCATCGGAGCGGAGGCGGTAGTGCGCCAGCGGCTGCAAGACCTCGATCCGGTGTGGCAGCGCGCCAGCGTCGAGCTCGTGGCGAGCCGGCCGCTCAACGACTGGATGGGGCCTTTTCCGCGGGCGACGCGGCTGCGGATGTGGCTCGTCGAGGCGGATGACTGAGCCATGCGCGCAGCGTCATCAGATGCCGCCGAAGTCACGATTGTCGTTGATCCACTGGCGCAGTTCCTCGAGCGCCTCGCGCTTCGTCGCCGCGCCGCGCCCGTTGCGGTCGATCGTCTCGGCCGCTTCCTGCCGAGTGTACCAGCGGTGCATGAGGTCGTTGCCGCCATCCTGGTAGGCGCCGCGCTCGACAATCCAGCCGAGCTTGCGCGCGGTGGCTTCGGTGAGGGTCTTGATCTGGCTCATGTCTGCCGGGCTCCTTGCCCTGGTTGGCGTCTGATGAGGAGGAACCTGACGGTTGACAGCGGCAATGTCAACAGTTTAATTTGCAGCTATGAAATATACCCCTTCTCAACACGAAATAGGTCGGTTCTGGGCGCTGGTCGGCCCGCTCGACGCCAACGGCTGCCGGGACTGGCGCGGCCCCATGCACCAGTACGGCCGGTTCTGGTCGGGGCGGCAAATGTGGATGGCGCATCGCTTTGCCTTCGGCCTGGCGCACGGCTTCGCGACATTGACGCCGCGCGCGCACATCTGCCATGCGTGCGACCGGCCGATCTGCGTCGAGCCGGCCCATCTGTGGCAGGGCACGCCCGGAGAGAATGCCGCCGACAGCACCGCCAAAGGGCGGCGCGCCTTGGGCGAGGCTTACCCGAACGCGAAGCTTACGGCCGATGCGGTGCGCGAAATCAGGCGCAGCGGCGCGACCGTCAAAGATGCCGTCTTGATCGGCGGCTTCATGGCCAAGTTCGGTGTCAGTTACACGACCATCTGTCACGTCATCACTCGGCAGGCGTGGAAGCACGTCAAATAGCCCTCCATGGAGCGGCCACATGGCGCGCATGACCGACGAAACCCTGCTCTCGATCGTGGACCAGCGCTGCCGCCAGGCCGACAGCATGGGCGCCAGCCCGCTGGCCGCTGAACGCACGACGGCGTTGCGCTACTACCGCGGCGACAAGTTCGGCGACGAGCAGGAGGGCCGCAGCCAGGTCGTATCGCGCGACGTGGCGGAGAGCATCGACAGCACGCTGCCGAGCCTCATGCGCATCTTCGCGAGTGGCGATCAGGTGGTGATGTGCGAGCCCACCGGCCCCGAGGACGAGGAGGCCGCCGCGCAGGCGACCGACTATGCCAACTACGTGTGGAACCAGCTCAACCCGGGGTTCCGCATCTTCTATTGGTGGTTCAAGGATGCGTTGCTCCAGAAATTGGGCATCGTAAAAATCTGGTGGGACGATACGCCCAAGGTGACGCGGGAGGAGTATCGCGGGCTCACCGAGGCGCAGGCGGAGGAGCTGCGCGCCGATCCCGACATCGAGGTGCTCGAGGAGAGCGATCCCTACGAGGACGAGGACGCCCCGCGCGCGCTGCCAGGGCCGCCGCCGATGCCGCCTATGCCGCCTATGCCCCCGGGCATGCCGCCGCCGGGGCTGATGCCTGGCGGGCCGCCGATGCCGCCAGGGCCGCCGATGCCGGGGCCACCGCCGGGCGTGGTGCCGCCAGGACTGCCGCCCGGCATGGCGCCACCTGGCATGGCGCCACCTGGCATGCCCCCTGGTCCCCCCGGCCTGCCGATGGTGCTGCCGCCCGTCCCGCAGCTCGCGCCGCCGCAGCTCG
>Ga0111539_10006338_pt1 | contig 15255 bp, 9 predicted proteins | sample RhiMethybrSRZTD1_FD_79667 | JGI IMG/M metagenome (GOLD analysis project Ga0111539, IMG submission 79667) | Populus rhizosphere microbial communities from Tennessee, USA - Rhizosphere MetaG P. TD hybrid SRZTD1 (version 2) (version 2) | ecosystem: Host-associated > Plants > Roots > Rhizosphere >... | reverse complement strand
GTATGAGAAGAAGAAGGTCCGTCGCTACGGCTTCCACGGCTCATCGCACAGTTACGTCGCGCTGCGCGCGGCGCAGTTCCTCAAGAAGCGACCGAATGAACTGCGGCTGGTGAGTTGTCACCTTGGCAATGGTTCATCGGTGTGCGCCGTTGATCACGGCCGGTCCGTGGATACGTCGATGGGCTTCACGCCGCTGGAAGGCCTGATCATGGGCACGCGCTCGGGCGACCTCGATCCGGGCGTGGTCGGCTTCCTCGAGCGCGAAGAGAAAATGACCGTCGCGCAGATCGAGGACATGCTCAACAAGAAGAGCGGCCTGCTCGGCCTGTCGGGCGTTTCCAGCGACATGCGCGAAGTGCTGAAGGCGGCGGACGAAGGCAATCACCGCGCGCTCCTGGCGCTCAAGACCTTCTGCTATCGAGTGCGCAAGTACATCGGGGGGTATGTCGCGGCCATGGGCGGACTGGACGCGGTGCTGTTCACCGGAGGCATCGGCCAGGGCAGCGCGGAGGTCCGCGCGCTGGCGTTGCAGGGGCTGGAATGCATGGGCATCAAACTCGATGCCAAGCGCAACCGCGAAGCGCGCGGATTTGACGAGGTCTGCCGCATCACGACGAATGATTCGAAGGTGGCGGTGCTGGTGGTGCCGACCGACGAAGAGCGCATGATGGCCCGCGAGTCGATGCGCGCCATCAGCCGCTCGTACATCACCAAGGTGCTGGAGGCCCAAAAGCAGACGCCGTTCCTCGTTGAGGTTTCGGCCCATCACATTCACCTCGCGCAGGAGCATGTCGAAGCCCTCTTCGGCAAGGGTCATCAACTCACCAAGCATGCCGACCTCTCGCAGCCCGGCCAGTTCGCCTGCAAGGAGCAGCTCTCGATCGTCGGCCCCAAGGGCAAGATCGAGCGCGTGCGCGTGCTCGGCCCCGCGCGCAAGTACACGCAGATCGAAATCGCGATGACCGAGCAGTACAAGGTGGGCATTGCCCCGCCGGTGCGGGAGAGCGGCGATATCGCGGATTCTCCGGGTTGTACGCTGGAGAGCGAGAAAGGCAGCATCAAGGTGGACAAGGGCGTGATCTGCGCCTTGCGGCACATTCACATGACCCCCGAGGATGCCTTGCGTTACGGTGTGCGCGACAAGTCCGTGGTGCGCGTTCGCATCACAGGCGATCGGCAACTGGTTTTCGGCGATGTGCTGATCCGCGTCGATCCCAGTTACGCGCTCGCCATGCACATCGACACCGACGAAGCCAACGCCGCGAGCGTGAAGACCGGCGCACAGGGATACATCGACGGCATTCAGAGCGAGGGATCGTAAGAGACAGGATTGCTCATAAACGTACGCATGAGGAACTCGGCCATGAGCACGCAGATCACCATCAACAACGTCGCCCCGTCTTCGGCTCCCGCCGCGGAACCGATTCTCGATCCCAACCTCACCCCCGGTATTGATCGGCGCACGTTCATGATGCGCAACGCCGCCATCGGAGCGGCGGCGGTCATGACCGGCACAGTCTGGACGCCGGAAGCCCGCGCCGCCCAAGCGGCCAAGGAGGCCGCCGCAAAGCCCGCGGGCGCGCCACCGATGGGCGGAGAACTCTCCCCCGACCTGGATGTCGCGAAGAGATCCAAGGGGCCGGTCATGACCGTGGCGGACGAGTTCTACAAGGTCGGCCCCGGCCCATCGAGTTCGCACACCATCGGCCCGATGCGCATCACCTACGACTTCTACCAGCGCTGCGCGAAACTGCCGGCCGATCAACTGGGCAAGGCCACCGGCCTCAAGGTGCACCTGTTCGGAAGCCTCAGCGCCACCGGGCAGGGGCATGGCACGCATCGCGCTGCGCTGGCCGGTCTCCTCGGCAAGGAGCCCGCCACCATCGACCCGCTCTTTCTCGATGAGATGGCTGCCAAGCCGGATCAAACCTATCCGTGCAAGATCGGCGACAAGACGTTCAACCTCTCGCAAAAGGACGTCGTGTACGACGCCACCAAGGGCGAGTTCCCGCACCCCAACACCATGATCTGCAAGTTGATGGGCGGCGACAAGCCGGTGTATGAACTCGAGTACTACTCGCCCGGCGGCGGCTTCTACGAATGGAAGGGCTATACCCCGCCCAAGAAGGGCGCGCCCAAATATCCCTATGCCACGATGAAGGAACTGCGCCAGCACGCGGAAAAGAACAATCTGTCCATCGCGCAGGCGATGATGGCCAACGAGGTGGCGATCTCGGGCAAGAACGAATCGGATATCAATACGTTCCTCGACAAGATCGCCAACGCGATGATCAACACCGTGAAGGCCGGCCTTGCGGTGAAGGAAGGCGTGCTGCCCGGCCCGATCAAGCTGCAGTCTAAGGCCGCCACCGTCTGGGAGCGTGCCCAGGATGAAAAGTATCAGCAGGACAAAGCCATCGGGCTTGTCTCCGCGTGTGCGCTGGCCGCATCGGAGGAGAACGCACGTGGGCACTTGGTGATCACGGCGCCTACCGGCGGCTCGGCCGGCGTCATGCCTGCGATTGTGTTTGCCCTCACGCAGGGCGAGCGCAAGATTTCGATGGACAAGATCCGCGAGGGTCTGCTTGCCGGTCTGGCCATCGGCTACCTGTGCAAGCACAACGCAACGCTCGCTGCGGCCGAGGGCGGCTGTCAGTCTGAAATCGGTGTCGCGTCAGGGATGGCTGCCGCATTGATCGCTCAGGTGTATGACACTTCGCCGCAGGTCCTCGAGAACGCGGCCGAGTCAGCCATTGAGCATCATCTGGGCATGACCTGCGACCCGGTCGCCGGCTACGTGCAGGTTCCGTGCATCGAGCGCTGCGCGTTCGGCGCGGTGAAGGCGTGGACTGCGTACATGATCGCGACCAACGAGATCGCTTCGCGCCATCGCGTCGATCTGGACACGACAATCCAGACGCTGGCTGACACCGGCCGCGACATGAATGCCAAGTACAAGGAAACCAGCGAGGCCGGCCTGGCGCAGAACCTCACCCTCTGTTGAGGCAGCTTCGGTCAGGAAGCGCTCCGCAACCTTGCCCGCAGGCCACGACGTGGCAAGTTCATTGTTGCGCGCGCTCTTGGTTCGTTGCGTCCTAGAACCTGAAGGTCGCGCCTAGCGCGATGAACTTCATGTCGTCGAAGTTGGTGCCGATCTCCAGGAAGAGATCGATGTTCGAATTGAACGTCGCCTGGCCGCCGAAGATCATGTTCCACGGGTTGTCGGGGCCCTGGTCGGCCTCAAACGACACGCTGCCGATGCCCGCAACCTGAACCGTTGATTTCGCGGTCGACGCGGTGTCCCAGTACGCCCCGCCGGTCCACAGGCGCACGGGCATGCTGTTGATCTTGCCGTTCCAGCCGACGCGCACCGACGAGACCGTCGCGCGGAACTCATCATCAAAGCCGATGTCGGTCTGCGACCAGTTCGTGTCGAAGGCGGCGAAGATCTGCTTGTAGCCAGCTGCCAGCGTCACGCCGAAGCCGCCCACGAAGCCGTCGAGCCTTGTTTCGGCATCGAAGGCGAACGTCAGCGTGCCCGGCGCGGGCCCGGGCGTGGGAACCGTGACGTTGCCCTTGGTCGAAGACTGATTGTTAACGTAGCCCAGCAGCGCGTACACGTCGAGGAACGGGAAGATGAACACGTCGAAGCGCCCCAGCGCGACGTTGACGTGGCTGCGCGAGCCGAGATCCACGAAATTGCTGACGCTGGAGAGGGGCGCGCCGTTGATGCCGATGCGCAGGTCGTTCACCTCGATGTCGCGCTCGATGTAGTTGTAGATGAAGCCAGCGCCGAAGGGCAGAGGGATCTCGTACCCGGCTGCCCGCGCCTTGTCGCCCCAGATCGGCAGGCTGAAATGATCGTTGTCATCGGCTCCCATCATGCTCAGCCGGAAGATGGAGGGTGGATCGGGAGGCGTGAATTCCTGCAAAGGATCTTTCGCCTGCAGCAGGTCCGGCGCGAAGTCAACCATCGAACGATCAATGTTGGCGAGCAACTCCTGCTGCAACCCGTCCATCACATCCTGCTGCGCACAAGCGGTTGTGCACACCGCTGCCACTCCGCACGGTACAGCGACGGCCTTGCAGGAGGCGGGCAACCTCAATGGTGTACGCATGCTCTTCTTTCTTGCGGGCGATTGCCGAGGAGTCGCACCGCGAGCCGCTCAGTGTACTGGCCGCTTCGTCACAAGCGCGGGGCAACACAAATACTGCAGTCTCCTCATTTGTCGAATTCCCCTTGCGGAAATCGACTTAGGCGTGGGACACTCCCCGCCATGGGCACAGCAACAATCACGGAAAAACCGGGAAGCCGTATCGAGGAGAAACCTGCGCGCAACGAGACCACCGATGCCTGGCGCGGCTTCAAGCCCGGTCTGTGGCAGCGCGATGTCAACGTGCGCTGGTTCCTGCAGTCCAACTACACGCCGTACGAAGGCGACGGCGCGTTTCTCGCGCCGGCCACCGAGCGCACCAAGAAGATCTGGAAGAAACTCGAGGACCTCTTCGTCGAGGAACGCAAGAAGCAGGTGCTCGACATCTCGCAGATTCCAAGCACCATCACCGCGCACGCGCCCGGCTACATCGACAAGGACCACGAAGTCATCGTCGGCCTGCAGACCGATGCACCGCTCAAGCGCGCCATCATGCCTAACGGCGGCCTGCGCATGGTGCTGACCTCGCTCAAGGCCTACGGCTACGAGGCTGACAAGAACGTCATCGAGGCCTTCACCAAGTATCGCAAGACGCACAACGAGGGCGTGTTCGACGCCTACACCCCCGACATCCGCGCCTGCCGCAGTTCGCACATTCTCACCGGCCTGCCCGATGCCTACGGCCGCGGCCGCATCATCGGCGATTACCGCCGCGTTCCGCTCTACGGCGTCGCGCGCCTCATCAAGCACAAGGAAGCCGAGAAGAACGCGCTCGACGCGGCCATGTCTACCGAGGACATCATCCGCGACCGCGAGGAACTCAGCGAGCAGATTCGCGCGCTCGGCGAACTGCAGGAGATGGCAAAATCCTACGGCTTCGACATCTCCAGCCCGGCCCGCAACGCGAAGGAAGCCGTGCAGTGGCTGTACTTCGCGTATCTCGCGGCCGTGAAGGAGCAGAACGGCGCCGCCATGTCGCTCGGCCGCGTGTCAACCTTCCTTGATATCTACTTCGAGCGCGATCTGGCAGAGGGCAAGCTCACCGAGTCGCAGGCGCAGGAGATCATCGACGACTTCGTCATCAAGCTCCGCATCGTCCGCTTCCTGCGCACGCCCGAGTACGATGACCTGTTCGCTGGCGACCCGACATGGGTCACCGAATCCATCGCCGGCATGGGCGATGACGGCCGGCCGCTGGTCACCAAGTCCAGTTTCCGCTTCCTGCATACCTTATATAACATCGGCCCCGCGCCCGAGCCGAACCTCACCATCTGGTACTCGCCGCGCCTGCCCGAGGGCTTCCGCAAGTTCTCCGCCAAGGTCGCCATCGACACGAGCGCCCTGCAGTTCGAAAGCGATTCGCTCATGCGCGGCGCGTGGGGCGACGATGGCGCGATCGCCTGCTGCGTTTCGCCCATGCTCATGGGCAAGCAGATGCAGTTCTTCGGCGCGCGGGCCAACCTCGCCAAGTGCCTGCTCTACGCCATCAACGGCGGGCGCGATGAACTCACCGGCAAGCAGGTCGGCCCGGCCAGCGAGCCCGTCAAGGGCGACCATCTCGAGTTCGACGATGTGGTCGCGAAGTTCGAACGCATGATGGACTGGCTCGCGGGCGTGTATGTCAACGCGATGAACGTCATCCATTACATGCACGATAAGTATTCCTATGAACGCATCGAGATGGCGCTGCACGACTACGCGCCGGTGCGAACCATGGCGTTCGGCATCGCCGGCTTGTCGGTCGTTGCCGACGGCCTCTCCGCCATGCGCCACGCGAAAGTCAAGGTCATTCGCGACGAAACCGGTCTCATCACCGATTACAAGATCGAGGGAGATTTCCCGAAGTTCGGCAACAACGACAACCGCGTCGACCAACTCGCCGCCGCGGTCGTGTCCGCGTTCATGACGCGCCTGCGCAAGCATCCGACCTATCGCAACGCGATTCACACGCAGTCGGTGCTGACGATTACATCGAATGTTGTTTACGGCAAGAGCACCGGCCACACGCCCGATGGCCGACGCAAGGGCGAGCCGTTCGCGCCCGGCGCCAATCCCATGCACGGCCGCGACTCGCACGGCATCATGGCCTCGGCCGCATCCGTCTCCAAGATTCCCTATCGCGACGCAGCCGACGGCATCTCGCTCACCACGACCATGGTGCCCGAAGGTCTCGGCCGCACCGCCGAGGACCAGTCCACCAATCTCGTGGGCATCCTCGACGCGTTCTTCGGCACGCAGGGCTACCACATGAACGTGAACGTGCTCAACCGCGACATGCTGCTGGACGCCATGGAGCATCCGGAGAAGTACCCATCGCTCACGATCCGCGTCTCGGGCTACGCGGTGAACTTCGTGCGCCTGACCAAGGAGCAGCAGATGGACGTCATCAACCGCACATTCCACGGGGCTTCGTGAGTCCGCTCCCGCGCGGTTGGGTTTGAATGCGGTGTCGCGGCCTTGACGGGGGATATCGCGCCGGTGTGGTCTATCGAGCTGCCGCTGAATGCGTGAGGGGTCGCCTGGGTGGCGGCATTGCGCTGAGCTGGAGTTACTGACAATGCACGACTACAGGAACACGTGATTCAAATGGCATATGGACAGAAAAATGAATCTGAGTTTCCAATCGGGCTAGAGAAAGTGGCAAGCGGCGCGCTCATCGGCAGCCATCCGGTTTTTCTAAGACGACGTCCTCGCGACGACGAAGACGACGTCCCGGATCCCGATGACGATACGCCTCCACCGCCGCCTCGCGATCCGGTTTCGGTGCCTGACTTCGGGTTTCAAATCCGTCCCTGTCTGGAGGACGTTTCATTCCCGCCAGGAATCCCCGTGCCTCCGGGATTCGATCTCGTCGCTGCGGTGATCGAGGCCGTGCGCAGCATCGCCGGCCAGCAGGCCGACATTCGTCACGTGTGCGACGCTGGATCGAGTCACATCGGCGTGTGGCTTGCTTCCACCAGCGACCCCGTCGTCGGTGCAGCGCGCGATCGAGGCACGCGTCTGCTCACCCCCATCCGTGGCGATGAATCCTTCGCCGTCTTCATCAGCGTCAGCTTCATAAAGGCCGAAGCCCAGAAGGAATTCGATAAGGCCCCCAAGCTCACCGATCACGCCGGCAATGAGACGCTCAACGGGCCGGTGCACATCACCGGCCACGATGAGGTTCTTCAGTTTCCAGACAAGATCATCACCACGATTCGTGGCTTCGACACCACGCCCTGGCCGGATGTCTCCTTCAAACTCATCACCACCGACACGTTTCGAATTTCCGGCAGCTCCGTCGACATCGAGAGCGACACCGACCTCGACGCCGCGGTTGGCATCTTCATCGTCCTTGGGATTTTCTTTCTGCCGATCTTTTCACCAGCATCAATCTTTTTCTTTGGGGAAGGCGCATACATCGGCAGTCGCGATGCTGGTGATCGAGGTGCAGGCGCCGGCGGACCGGTTGCCGACCGCATTCCCAGGGACATTCTCCTTCGTGGCCGCATCAAGTTCGTTCCCGTGTACCAGCGAGTCGTGGTAACGACGCCCGGCGTTGTGGCCGGCGGGGGAATGCTGGTGGTGCCGCGCGACCCGCTTGTGTCGATCATCGGCCCGCGCACGATCTCTGTCAGCGCGGGAGAGACTCGCGTCACGAAAGCCTATCAGGCCAATACCCACGACTTGCTGCAGCCGCAATTCCAATGGACCGGCGGGGGCACGGCCACCAACCCGTTCGGCAAGGTCACGTCGATCACCTTCGATCTCGCGGGCCTTCAAGTCGGCAAGAGCATTTCCCGAGAAGTGCGGCTGACGGCAACCGACGCCGACAACCTGACCGCCACGGCCATGGTGCTGGTGAGAATCCTCATGACCGATCCCGACGTGGACACGGACTTGCCGCCGATCTGCAAAGTGAGACCGTGGCTTCCCCAGTGCAATCCGCCGGATATCTGATTGGCGTTGAGTGGTGTGCGAGGAAGACAGGCGAGTGGGGCTTCGTGCAGCAACCTAGCGCGGCAATGCCTGCGGGCTGGGTTCCCGTTTCGTTGGGTCGGTCAGATTGACTCGCGTGTCACCGGCAGCGTGATCGAAAACGTCGCGCCGCGGTCGGAATTGTTCGCAGCCCAAATCTCGCCGCCGTGACGCTCGACGATGGTGCGACAGATCGAAAGGCCCATTCCCAAGCCGTCCGGCTTGCTGGTGATGAAGGGATCGAAGATGGACTCGAGCCTTTCCGGGGCGATCCCGATGCCGCTGTCCCGCATTTCGACCAGCACCTTCAAGGCGTCAATCGACTTCGTGCGCACGATCAGGCGTCGCGCGCCGTTGAGTCCCGGCTCATTCATGGCGGCAAAGGCGTTGAGCATCAGGTTCAGCATGACCTGCTGCAGTTGAACACTGTCGGCCTTGACCGGCAGGACGCCGGGCGACAGGTCGAGGTCGACGGTGACCTTGTGTGCGACGGCATCGCCGTGGACGATGCGCTCGACGTCGCGGATGAGCTGATTGAGATCGAGGCTGGCGAATCCCGGCGTGTCGCGCTTGAGCATGTCGCGCATGCGGTCAATGATTTCGCCGGCGCGGCGGGTGATCTCGTCGATGTGCGCGAACGTACCGCGCACATCCTGAAGTTTGGGTTGGGGCGTGGCGAGCATCTGCGCTCCAAGGGCGGAGCTCATGCGAATCGTGTGGAGTGGCTGCTTGAGTTCGTGCGTCAGTGTTGTGGTTAGTTCGCCAAGAGTAGCCACGCGCGCAACGTGCTCCAGCTCTGCCCGCTTTTGCTGGACTTCGGATTGCGCATTCTTTTGCGCCAGCTCGGCGCGGTTCCGCCGGCGGCGCTGAACCAGCAGCGCGGAGATCAACATGGCTTGCATCGCAATCAACGCGACCGCCCCGGCCATCTGCCACCGGTACCGTTCCCACACGGTGGGTTGACGGAACATCACGACACTCCCCGGCGGCAGCCGGCTTTCACTGATCCCCCAGCGCGTCAGCTCGCGCCAGTCGTAGGTCGGCGGTCGAGTCCCGATGAACATCGGAGAGAGATTCGAGGCCTGCTCGCCCCGCAGGATTCGCGCCGCCACGCGCGCCGACTCCTCCCCCTCCAACTCGCCCTGGTACAGCCGCCCCCCGACAATTCCCAGCCCCATCTGGTGCTGGTACAAGCCATTGATCGGCGCATTTGACACGGCATGCAGACGCACCAGCGCGTCGTCCTCGTTGTAGGTGACCCCCGACGCGTCCCGCATGAACAGCCCCAGTAGAACGAACGAATGCGGCGGCAGCTTCGACACCAGTTCCAGCATCTGATCGAACGACAGGTCGTTCACCCACGTGAACTTCACCCGATCCGCGAACGGCTCGAACGCCTCCTGGAATGCCGCCGTCCAAAACCGCTCCAGCGAGGTCGCCCCGAGTATCACCACGACCTGATTCGTCTCCGGATCGAGCTGGAGAATGTCCTCCATCAGCCCCTTCAAATTGAAGTTCTCTCCCACGAACGTGGCGTTGTTCGCAAACGCATCGGCCGGCAATGTCCGCCGGTCCATCCCCGTATAAATCACTGGCGTCTGGGGCAACAGCTTGTCCCGGAATTTCGCCACGAACCTCCCCGCCGGCCCCCCGATCGGCACCACCAGGTCCGGCTGCCACTCCAACATCCGCTTCCCCAGAAACTCCGCGAACGCCTGCTCCATGTCTGGCTGCGCATACCGCGCCATGTCCAGCGACACTTCATCCAGGTCGACGGCTGTGCCTAACTCGCGTTTGAGCGTCGACTCAAACGCCGTCGAATGCGTCGTGAACGGCGGCGCGCTGCTCCCGAACGAGTGCACCATCAACACGCGCCACGGCCGCTCCTGCTCTTGGTCGGCGCACCACGCGGCGGTCGTCGCCACCGCCAGAAACAGCGGGCACGGCAAGACCGGCAGGGTGCGGTCCAGGGTCGTCAAGTACGCCCAGGCAACAACCAGTGTTGTGAGGATCGCCTGTCCTGACCCGCCTTCCATTGATCGTGCTCCGCCCAAAGTGGCAGGCTGCCTCCGAGAGTTCATGCGATCGCCTTCGAGGAATCTCGTTTGACGGAGCAGACGCCGCATCCAGAAGCGAGCTCCACCGAGGCGCGCTTCCGAGACCGTCTACCGGCATGGTACCTGACCGATGCTGGCCTACCAGTCTGAAGGACGCGCATGCTCTCAACTGCGGGTCAAAACGGCCTGAACCAAACCGGGCTGCGGTGGCCGCGCGGCTTGTCCAGGCGTGCCACGTCTGACGGGTGCCAGCAGCAGTGGCCGCTTTCCCGGACGCAGCGCGTGACGGCGACTGGGGCTTCGTGCACTCGTTCACCACCGGCTCGGCAGCGAGAACGCGCAAGGAACGTGGGCACCAATCAATCATTCACGAACGTGACGACGCCTGACTCGAGGTCGTAGTACGCGCCGACGATGCGGACGTCGCCGTGCTCGACCATGTGATGCAGAATCGGCTGCGAATCGCGCAAGGCGTTGACGACGTTGCGCACGTTGGCCTTGCAGGTCGCTGCGGCGTCCTGGCCTGCCGTCTGCTCGACCGCGGGACGAATCGCCTGCACGAGCGACTCGATGTGACCGTCGGCATGTCCGTGAGCGGCAACAGCGTCGCGAGCCGCGCCGACCGCTCCGCACGTGCTGTGGCCCATCACCACCACCAAGGGCGAATGCAGGTGCTCCACCGCGTACTCGACGCTGCCGATGCTCTGATCGTCGATGACATTGCCCGCCACGCGGATGATGAACAGATCGCCCAGGCCCTCGTCAAACAGAATCTCCGGCGCGGTGCGCGAATCCGAGCAGCCAACGATCACGGCGAACGGCGCCTGACCGTTGACAAGTTGCGCGCGAACGGCTGGTGTCTGATGAGGATGCATCGATTTGCCCGCAACGAAACGGGCGTTGCCCGCAACCAGGTTCTGCTGCGCCTGCGCGGGTGTCACGGAGGCAGGACTCGTTGTCGCATGCGAATCGGCGACCGACGCGTGATGAGCGTGCGTGCTGCACCCCAGCAGCCAGACCAGAGTTGCTGATGCGACGATGGTGATGGCGGATTGCCGGCGCGAGTGATGCATTGCGTTCATGCGCGCATTGTAGTCTGGCCTCTCTGCGCACTTGGAAGCGATTGCTGAATGCGGCATGAGACGGGCTCCCAGCCGTCCCGTATCATCCTCTTCGGCGTGACTCGTCCTTCAATCACCAGCAGCGAGGCCTTTCAGTTTCGCGCCCAGCGCAGCGAGGCTTCGCGGTTGATGCTCATGGCCGTGGTGTTTGCGGTCATGCTCATCGTCCTGATCGCCCGTCGCATGAGCGGCGGACTGGTGATGTCCACCGATGCAGTGTTCTTTCCCAGATTGGCGATCACCGCGGCGGCGATGATCATCGAACTGATCCTGTGCGCGATGGTCCGCCGGGGCATTCGCGAGAATCGGTTGATGCCATCGTGGCTGTGGCTGGCGACCGCGGCGTTCGAACTGGCGGTGCCTACGGCGTTGATGACGATTGCGCACGTGTATTCGCCGCGGGGCGAGTATACGGCGCTCTCGGCCCCGCCGTTGCTGCTGTATCCCATCGTGGTGCTGACTTCGGTGCTGCGCTTGAAGCCAATGTACGCACTGGGCATTGGCCTGGGTTCTGCGCTCGCGCACTGGGGGCTTGTGATCTGGACGATCGGCTCCGGCACGGTCGCGCCAAACCTCAGGCCGGTGCTGTTCGCCTATGGCGTGTCGCTCGCGCTGACGGGCGTGATCGCCGCGATGGTGACGCGTGCCGCGCGGCGATACGTCATCGAAGCCGTCGAGGAAGCGACCGCGCACGAGCGCGATGCGCAGCGACTGGCGGGCATCGAGCGCGACCTTGCCGTGGCGCGCGAGATTCAGGCGGGGCTCTTGCCAAGGAGCGCGCCTGCGCTGGCCGGCTTCGATATCGCGGGCATGAACCTGCCGGCCGACCAGACCGGCGGCGACTACTACGACTGGCAGGAACTGCCCGATGGCAAACTGCTGGTGGTGATGGCGGATGTGACCGGCCACGGCATCGGGCCGGCGCTGGTGATGGCGGTGTGCCGGGCGTACGCGCGGGCATCGGCCCCGCTGGAGCGCGATCCAGCCGTGCTGCTCTCGCGCCTCAACGGCCTGCTGCATTCTGATCTGGGAGGAAGCGCGCGATTCATCACCTTTGCTGCGGCGCTGCTCGATCAGGATGGCGGCGTGGAACTGGTTTCGGCCGGCCATGGCCCGACGATGGTGTGGCGGGCCGCGGATCGCAGCATCGAACAGTTCGGCGGCGATGGGCTGCCCCTGGCGGTCGTGGAAAGCGAAAGCTATGCGCCCTCACGCCGACTCGCCCTGGGACGCGGCGATGTGCTGGTGATGCTCACCGATGGCGTCTTCGAGTGGCGCAATGCCGATGGAAAGCAGTTCGGGCTCACCAGGCTGTCCGAGGTGGTCGGCGCAGCATCCGGCCAGAAGGCCAATGACATCGTCCAGAGCATCTACGCAGCGGCCCACAGCTTCGCCACCGGCGCGCCGCAGACGGATGATGTGACGGTGGTGGTTGTGAAACGGACGGGCTGACAGATGGACGTGAGTCATCGTGCGGCCGCGCCGATGGGATACACTGTGCGGCCCGTGCACATCAAGCCCCCCCAACGCCATCGAGAACCCCGAACGCATGCTGCTGGGGTTGTAAAGCATGCCCGCGCCTGTTGATCTCTACAGCGCGTACAGCAACTTCACCGACACGGTTTTAGCCGCTGTCCGCAAGGAGACCTTCGGCACCGACATCGGCCAGAACAGTTGGATGACGGTTGAGGAGTACAACCGCCTGTGTTCATGGCTCACCCTTGCCGCAAACCAACACGTGCTCGAGGTCGCCAGCGGGTCCGGCGGCCCGGCCATACACCTTGCGCGAACGACCTGCTGCCGCGTGACGGGCATCGACAGCAACGCAAGCGCAGTGGCCACGGCCTCTCACATGGCTGCGGAATCCGGCTTCGCGGAGCCCGCACGCGTTCGGTTCAGCGTTGCCGACGCCAATACACGCTTGCCCTTCGACGACGGCACCTTCGATGCCATTGTGTGCATCGATGCGATCAACCACTTTGCCGATCGGCTCACCGTGCTGCGCGAGTGGCATCGCGTGCTTCGCGGTGGTGGGAAAGCGATGTTTACCGATCCGGTGGTGATCACCGGCCAAGTGACCAACGAAGAGCTGGCGCTGCGGAGTTCCATCGGCTTCTTCCTGTTCGTGCCGCCGGGCATCAATGAGCAGCTCATCGAACAAGCGGGCTTTCGGCTCATTCGCCAGGAGGATGCCACCGACAACGCCAGCCTGATCGCCAGCCGCTGGCACCGGGCGCGATGCGCTCACAAAGAAGCGCTGATCGCGATCGAGGGCAAGGAACGCTTCGAGGGCCTGCAACGGTTCTTCGACGCCGTGCACGCGCTGACAAGCCAGCGACGGCTGTCACGAATTGCCTACTTGGCGGAGAAGCATGTAGGCTGGACGACGTGAACACCGGCCGCATGCTGCCGAGCGCATGAGGGGCCGGCAAGTACGACGTGAGCCGCCAACTCGCTGCGGCCCCACCTGCCGCGCCGGTCATCGAGCAGGTGCCGCTGCTCAACGCGGCGTAGTACGATGACTGCGTGAAACGCCGCGTCGTCCTGTTGCTGCTGCTGCTCGTGGCGGGCGCGATCGTCAACATCGCAGTGGCGTGGGGATGTGCGCTGTGCGTCCACCCGCGGAAAAGTGTGTGGGTCCGCGCGCAGAGATCGGCGCCAGAAAACGTCAGTCGAAGGGATCCGGAGTTCAAATCGCTCTCGGTCGTACGTGCTTCGCGGCCAGGAGCGACCGACATTGAGATCACATGGGTTCACAACACCTTCTTCCCCTATGTCGATGAATCCCCGTTGTCGCTTGTCCCGGCCTGGACGGGCTTGCACGAGACGTCTGCGTTGTTCAATACAGGGGCGGCTGCTGCTGAAATCAGCATCGCCGAGATGAGAGGCTGGCCCATGCCCGCGCTATGGACCTCGCACACGAACACATTTCCTATAGGTACCCTCAAGGTGCGATATGGATTGCAGACGCCATGGACTCGCCTGTCATCTGCGATCAACGGCGTTCCGTATAAGCTCGCCCTTCCACTGCAACCGATCTGGCCGGGCTTCGCGATCAACACGGTGTTCTATGCCGTCACTCTGTGGCTACTGCTTGTCGCGCTGTTCGCGGTGCGAGGATGGCGGCGCATCAAGCGCGGCCTGTGCCCAAAGTGTGCGTACGACCTGCGGAACCGACCGAGCGATTCATCGGTCTGCCCCGAATGCGGCGCAATGCCCTAATCGCCGATTTTTCGCCTGTCTCGCGCGGAGTCGGATCATCGGCCACCGGTATCATTGAGCGAGGGTTGCCCCATGATCACCGAAGTCGAAAACCCAACCGTCCCGCTCATCGGCAGTCAGTACGACCTGCGCGTCGGGCTGGGTGAGAAGGTCAGTGAGCCGGACATCAAGTCGGCGCTCGAGACCGGCGACTGGGGCTTCGTGCACTCGTTCACCACCGGCTCGGCCGTCGATGGCCCGGGCGTGCGCGTCGTCGCCTGGCTGGCCGGCTGCCAGTTCCGCTGCGTCTACTGCCACAATCCCGACACGTGGAAGATGTCCAACGGCATGCCCATCAGCGCGAAGCGCGCGGTCGAGGTCGTCAGTCAGTACCGGCACGATCTGGCGACCATGAAAGGCGGCCTGACCATCTCGGGCGGCGAGCCGCTCATGCAGCACCGCTTCGTGCTCAAGGTGTTCAACGCGGTGAAGAAGTTGGGCGTGCATACCGCGCTTGATACGAATGGGTTTTTGGGCGATCGATTGAGCGATGCCGACCTCGCATGCATCGATCTGGTGCTGCTCGATCTCAAGGCGATGACTCCTGATCTGCACAAGCGTCTGACTGCGCAGGAGAACGCGCCGATCCACGAGTTCGCGCGGCGATTGGCGAAGATGAAGAAGCCGATGTGGGTTCGATTCGTTCTGGTGCCGGGGTGGACGGATGACATGGCCGAGGTCGAGCGCATTGCGAAGTTCGCGGCG
>Ga0111539_10006334_pt1 | contig 15256 bp, 7 predicted proteins | sample RhiMethybrSRZTD1_FD_79667 | JGI IMG/M metagenome (GOLD analysis project Ga0111539, IMG submission 79667) | Populus rhizosphere microbial communities from Tennessee, USA - Rhizosphere MetaG P. TD hybrid SRZTD1 (version 2) (version 2) | ecosystem: Host-associated > Plants > Roots > Rhizosphere >... | reverse complement strand
GATTCGCGACATTTTCCTATTGCCCGGCGGCCCGCAGCGTGTTGTGATGACATTCTCTGCCCGCATGCTGCAGCCGGCGCGTGCTGAGCTCGCCCCGGCACGCGGGCAAGACTCTTGAAAGAACCCACGCATGCATGATCTGAACCGGATTCCGTCGGGGCAGGCTGTGCGCACGCGCTTCGCGGCGGCGCTTTCATTCGCCGCCATTGCAAATCTTGCACCGTTGGCGTTGGCTGGCGGAGGGGCTGTCTTCCAGCCGTTGGGTTTCCTCAATCCCGACAACTTTGGGCCGGTGATTGCCTATGGCATGTCGGCCGACGGCTCGGTCATCGTCGGCCAAGGCGTCTCTCCCAGCGGGTTCGAGGCCTTTCGATGGACGCAGGCCGGCGGCATGGTCGGACTCGGCACATTCCCCAATCCCGGCGGCTTTCCATCATCCCTCGCCCGCGCCTGCTCGGCTGATGGCTCGGTTGTCGTTGGCGCATCCGTCAGGCCCAACTCGCTGAATGAAGACGGCTCGCCGTTCCGCTGGACGCAGGCCACGGGCATGGTCTATCTCGGCAGCCTCGGCGGCACCGAGGGCGGCGTCGCCCGCGATGTCTCGGCTGACGGCTCGGTGGTCGTCGGCTACTCCTCCAATGCGAGTTTCAATCTCGAAGCGTTCCGCTGGAGCGCGGGCGGCGGCATGGCCGGAATCGGCGATCTGCCCGGCGGCACGTTCAACAGCCAGGCGTCCGGCGTCTCAGGCGATGGCACACTCGTGGTCGGCCCCGCGAGCACGTCCTCCTCTCCGTACAACACGTCGTTCCGGTGGACAGCGGGCGGTGGAATCACCGGGATCATGCCCACAACCTTCCGCGCCTTCGGCATCACCGGCGATGGCCACTTCGCGTTCGGCGACAATCTCGGCAGGGCGGCCCGCCTCGACCTGCAGAATGGCGCGCTCTTGACGATTCCGCACGTGCCCATTCCCGGCCTCAACACCGACACCGACCAGGCGTGGGCCGCCAACGCCGACGGCTCGGTGGTCGTCGGCCTGCACAATCTCTCGCTGATCAACGAGTTCTTCGGCCGCGCGTTCATGTGGGACGCTGCGCACGGGACGCGCATCATTCAGAATGTGTTGATCAACGACTTCGGCCTGGGCGCGGAACTCGCTGGTTGGGAACTCAACAATGCTACTGCGGTTTCGGACGACGGCCTGACCGTCGCCGGATACGGCTTTGCGCCCTCGGGCGAGCAGGCGGCGTGGATGGCGCGCCTTCCAGCGCCGTGCAATGCCGACATTTCGCCGCCCGGCCCGCCCGCGGGCGACGGCACGGTTGACGTCAACGACCTGCTGCTGGTCATTACCTCGTGGGGTTCGTGTCCGGGCTGCCCGACGACCGCGTGCGCAGCTGACATCAACCACGACTGCGTGGTGGATGTCAACGATCTGCTGGCGGTGATTACGCAATTTGGCGCGTGTCCGTGACCTGGGCACCCGGGCGCTCCTGATTCTGCAGATTCTCCTTGGCCTCCCGCCATCGCGCTGTACACTCGTCACCACGGTTGGATGGCGGAATCCAACCTCGCGGGGGGGCGCACCACACGGGGCTGCGGGGAGCGGGCACGCATCCGGGACAGCACAGGAGACGTTGATCGATGCCTCGTTCACTCACGACCAAATTCATGGCAACCACGACCGTTGCGCTGTCGTGCGCATCCCTCACGCAGCCCGCCTTCGCGCAAACTGGCTTCTGGAACTTCGAGACGCCTCCCATCAATCCGCTCGCCATCACGCCCGATGGCTCCAGGCTCCTCGCCTGCAACACCGCTGACAACCGCCTCGAAGTCTTCCTCCTCACACCCACAGGCATGCTCAAGGCCGGCTCCGTCGCCGTTGGCCTCGATCCCGTCTCCGTCCGCGCACGCTCCAACACCGAGGCTTGGGTCGTCAACCACGTCTCCGACAGCGTCAGCATCGTCGACCTCGCAGCGATGAACGTCCGTGCCACCATCGACGTCGGCGATGAGCCCACCGATGTCGTCTTCGCAGGCGCCCCCCCACGCGCATTCATCTGCATCTCGCAACTCAACCAGGTGCGCATCGTCGATCCCATCACGCTCGCACCCGTCGGCTCTCCCCTCACCATCGAAGGCGAAGATCCCCGCGCGCTCGCCACCGATGGCACAAGCGTGTACGCAGCCATCTTCGAATCAGGCAACAACACCACGGTGCTGCCTCAAACGACGGTCTCGAACGCAGCCCTGAATCCCTACCCGGGCGATCCCAACCCGCCACCCAACGCCGGCACGCTGTTCTCGCCTGCGATCACGGCTGTCAATCCGCCCGCGGTGAGCCTGATCGTCAGGAAGGTCGGCAGCAACTGGGTGGACGACAACACCGCAGCGGGCCTGAACTGGAATGCCGCGGTGACCTGGGGCATGCACGATCACGATGTGGCGGTGATCAACGCCAACACGCTGGCGGTGTCGTACATCACGGGGCTGATGAACCTGAACATGAACCTGGCGACGCGGCCGGGCGGCGGGATCACGGTGATCGGCACTGAGGCGTTGAACCACAAACGCTTCGAGCCCAACGCCAGGGGCGTGTTCCTGCGCGTGCTGGGCGTGAACGTACCGGCAGGTTCGACCGTGGATTTGAACCCGCATCTGAATTACTCGACAGGCACGGTTCCACAGCCGACGCGCGACCTGTCGATCGGCGATCCGCGCGGCATCGCCTGGCGTCCCGACGGCCTGCGCGCGTACATCACAGGCATGGGCTCCAACAATGTCATCATCACCGACGGCGCGCTGGCCCGCGTCGCCAACATCAACGTCGGCCAGGGCCCTGTCGCGGTGAGTTACGACGGCCCGCGCAGCCGCGCCTACGTGCTCAACCGCTTTGACGGTACGATCTCCACCATCGATGACAATTCGCTGACGGTCACGGGCAGCGTCTCGATGTACGACCCGACGCCGACGGTGATTCGCCTGGGCCGGCCGCAGTTGTACGACACGCACAAGACCAGCGGCCTGGGCCACATGGCCTGCGCCAGTTGCCACATCGATGCGCGCATGGATCAACTGGCGTGGGACCTGGGGGATCCGCAGGGCGCGACGGTGCCCGTGCCCAACGACATCTGCCAGGGTGCGAACATCATTCCGGGAATCTGCGGCAACTTCCATCCCATGAAGGGGCCGATGACCACGCAGACGCTCATCGGCATCATCGGCACTGGCGTGCTGCACTGGCGCGGCGACCGGACCAACCTCGCGGCGTTCAATCCCGCATTCGTCGGCCTGATGGGCGATGACACGCAACTCACCGCGCAGGAGATGAGCGATTTCACAGCGTTCATCAGCACGATTCACTTCCCGCCGCAGCCCAATCGCAACTTCGACAACTCATTGAAGACATCCTTCGCCAACGGCGGGAATCCCGTGACGGGCGAGAACTTCTTCATGACGGTGACGATCGATGGCGGCGTGCTCACCTGCAACAACTGCCACAGCGTGCCGACGGGCACAAGCGGGCTGATCACGCCGGCGATGGCGCTGCAGGAAACGCAGAGCATCAAGATTCCGCAGTTGCGTAACCTGTATAAGAAGACCGGCTTGCTCAAGTCCGGCCCGGGTGTGATGAACAACAATCGCGGCTTCGGATTCACGCACGATGGCAATGTCGACACGCTGTTCTCGTTCCTGCAGTTCTCCGGCTTCAACTTCGCTGCAGGCGCGGCGGGTGACCAGCAGCGACGCGACGTTGAGGCCTTCCTGCACAGTTTCCCCAGCGACACGCACGCGGCCGTGGGCGTGCAGACAACCGTGAGCAACGGGGCCGCCCCGCCTCCCAGCCAGCAGGCCCTGCTCAACGACATGCTCGCGCAGGCCAATGCGGGCAACGTCGGGCTGGTGGTCAAGGGACGCTCGGCCGGCGAGCAGCGCGGCTGGGTGTATACCGGTGGCGGCGTGTTCCAGTCCGATCGCGCCGGCCAGACGATCGCGTCATCGGCGCTGATCGCTCTCGCTTCGCGCGGAAGCGAACTCACTTGGACGGTCGTTCCCATCGGCACGCAGCTGCGCCTCGGCATTGATCGCGACGCTGACGGCTCGCTTGATCGAACCGAACTCGACGCCTGCAGCGATCCGGCGAATCCGCTCGAGACGCCGCTGAACGTCTGTATCGCGGATACCGACGCCTCGCATACGGTTGATGTGAACGACCTGCTCGCCGTGATCAGCAGTTGGGGCCAGACCGGACCTCCGGGTGTGTTGCCGGCGGATGTTGCCAGCAACTGCGGCGACGGCGTGATCGATGTCAACGACCTGCTGGCCATCGTCAGCATGTGGGGCGCCTGCCCGTAGAGCCAGGGAACGGCTTGATGGGATCGGGAGGCGAATTCCGCTGATGGGGAGCGAAGGAGTTTTTCCATGCTTCCGCGACTTCCGATTCACGTGGCGATTTTCGCACCGGCCGCGCTGCTTCTGACCGTTGTCGGCGCGAGCGCGCAGAGCATCAACTTCGACTACAGCACGAACTTCGGTGCTCCGCCGCACCCGTGGTACAACGCGCCGTCGGATTCGTATGGCGGGGCCCACGGCCAGACCGGGCATTGGGTTCACTCCGAAGCGTTCAATGTCTGGAGCAATCTGGCCGGGCTTGACGGCAATCCGACGAATGTGGATCTCACCATGTCGGGCGGCGGGCCGGTCAGTTTCTTCGACCATCCCAGTCTCAGCGGCGATTTCGAAACCATGATGGGCGACTGGGTCAATGTCGCGCCCAACAATCCCATCACCCTGCAGTTCACCAACCTCACGCCCGGGGTGTACACGGTCTACACCTATTCCAACACGCTGGATTGCAGCAGTTGCAGGGCGGATGTCGGCGTCGTGCCTTCGAGCGATGGCGTGCAGACCGTGGGCGGGGCGTTGAGCTCCAACGCGACGGAGCTGTGGCTGAACTACACCCGGCATCGCGTGTACACCGCCAGCGGGGTCATCACCATCGGCATCGCGGCCCATACCATCGTCGGCGCATTCAACGGCATTCAACTGGTGTTCCATGGCAAGGTCAATCCGCGCGTGTATGTCGATGCGGCGACGGTCGGCAACAGCGGCTTCGGCGTGTCGTGGAGCCAGGCGTGCTTTCGGCTGGATGATGCCCTGACCATTGCGCAGGTGAGCGGGCAGGTGGATGAGGTGTGGGTGGCGGACGGAACGTATCGCACGACACGCAGCGGCGATCGCAATGTGAGTTTGGTTGTGAGCGACGGCGTGAAGGTGTATGGCGGATTTGCAGGCGGCGAGACACTGCTGAGCCAGCGCGATCCGGTGGCGCATCCGGCGATTCTCAGCGGCAACATCAACTTTGTGCTTTTCGACACCGACAACTCGTGTCACGTGGTGGACATGGCGAACACGGGCAGCGGGACGCGGCTGGATGGTTTTCGAATCAGCGGCGGGTACGCCACGGTGGTGGGTTCGGGCAGTTTCGGGGGGGGCGTGTACATGCCGGGTTCGTCGGCGACGGTGCGCAGGTGCGTGATTCTCAACAATCACGCGATCATCGGCGGCGGCGTGTGGAGCGATGGCGATGCGCCTCACTTTGCAGACTGCACGTTCTACAACAACGATTCCTACGATGCGGGCGGCGGGGCGCGGATTCATGGCGGCGCGTCGATTGCATTGTTCTACAACTGCCTGTTCGCAGGCAACGATGCAGGCGGCCTGGGCGGCGGGGTGTCGAGCAACGGCCAGCAGACGTGGTTCGTCAACTGCATTTTCACGGGCAACACGACGGCGTTCGATGGCGGGGCGATCAACGCAGCGGGCGAGGCGGCGGATGTGCTGATGGTGAACACCACGCTCGCGGGCAATTCGGCGGCGTCGACGTGCGGCGGAATCTTCGTCATCGGCGGCGCGGATGATGACCTGGCCAACTGCATTCTCTGGAACAACACCGACGCTGACCCTCTGACGAATACACGGCAGGCGCAGTACAACGGTAACGACGCGACGGATGTGCAGACGCTGAACTACAACATCGTGCAGGGCTGGAACCTGATCGCGGGCATCGCCAACAACGGCAACAACCCGCTGTTCGTCGATGCTGACGGCGCGGACAATACGGTCGGGACGCTGGACGACGATGTGCATGTGCAACTCACGTCGCCGGCGATCGACTCGGGCAACAACGCGGACCTTCCCTTCGACTTCGTGGACCTGGATGAAGACAACGTGCTGCTGGAGGCCACGCCCGTCGATTTCGATCACAGAGCGCGGCGGAAGGACGTCGCGAGCGTGGTCGACACCGGCGCGGGCTCGCCGCCCGTGGTCGATCGCGGGCCGTTCGAGGCGGTCACGCCCTGCCCGGCCGACATCAATGGCGACGGCGTGGTCGATGTCAACGACCTCCTGACTGTCATTACGAACTGGCTCGCAGTCGGCCCGAATCCCGGCGACATCAACGGGGACAACATCGTCGATGTGAACGACCTGCTGGCTGTCGTCTCGACGTGGGGAGTTTGCCCCTAGGCGCGGTGGCGTCTCTGGCACGGGGAATGGGTTGAATTGAGCATGGGAGTCGGGGCGGCGAATCTCGTTGACGCAGGCAGCGAAGGAGTATTCCCATGCTGCTGCCTGTCTCGACCCGTCTGGCGACCTGCGCGACCGCCCTTGCCCTGTTCGCTCTGCCCTCGTCCGCTCCAGCCCAGAGCATCAACTTCGACTACAGCGTCAACGATGGCGGCGGCCCGTGGATCGGCGCGCCGGCTGACACCTTCGGCGGATACCACGGCCAGACCGGCCACTGGATTCACTCCGGCCCGTTCATCAGTTACACCAACATGGCCGGGCTCGATGGCAACCCCACAACTGCCGACCTGACGATCTCCGGCGGCGGGCCGGTGTACTTCTGGGATCACGCCTCGCTCTCGGGCAATACCGAGGTGCTCATGGGCGACTGGCGCAACGCCGACCCCGGTGATCCCATCACGCTCACATTCAGCGGTCTGTTCCGCGGCGTGTACACCGTCTACACCTATTCCAACAACCTGTGGTGCGATACCTGTCGCACGAACGTGGCGGTGGTGCCGTCGATTGATGTTGTGCAGACCGTGGGCGGGCCATTGACCAACAACACGCTGACGCAGGGGCTGAACTACGCCCGCCATCGCGTGAACTGCACGAGCGGGACGATCATCGTGGGCGTGAGCGCGCAGACGACGCGCGGCTCGTTCAACGGCATTCAACTGGTGTATCACGGTGCTGTGCCGCTGCCGGCTGATCCGATCATGCACGTCGATCAGGACGCGGCCGCCCCTGGAGGCGGACTGAACTGGCTGTCGCCGTGCGTGCGGCTTGAGGATGCGCTGACCGTCGCCCAAGTCGCAGGCGGCGTGGAGGAGATCTGGGTTGCTGAGGGCTCGTATCGCCCGACGCGTAACGGCAACCGCAACGACAGTTTCGTGATTCCCGATGGCGTGAAGGTGTATGGCGGTTTTGCGGGCAACGAGACGGCCCTCAACCAGCGCGATGTGGATGCGAACCCGACGACGCTGAGCGGGGCCATCAACAGCCCGCTGATTGCTGGCGACAACTGCTACCACGTGGTCGATCTCACGAACACGACGGCGGCGACGCGGCTGGACGGTTTCCGCATCAGCAACGGGTATGCCAGCGGGGCCGGATCGGACAGTTTCGGAGGGGGGTTGTACATGAGCGGCTCGTCGGCGACGGTGCGCAACTGCAGCATCGTGAGCAATCACGCGATGCTGGGTGGCGGGGCGTGGAGCAGCGGCAACTCGCCGGACTTCGTCGATTGCCTGTTCCTCGACAACGACGCTGACGACCATGGTGGCGGCGTGCGCATCATCAACGGGACGCAGACGGCCTCGTTCTTCAACTGCCGCTTCGCCGGCAACGATGCAGGCGGCAACGGCGGGGGCGCTTCGATGAGCAACCAGGCGGCGTGGTTCGTCAACTGCGCGTTCACAGGCAACACTTCAGTGCTGGAAGGCGCGGGCATCCACGGCAACGGCGAGGATGCGGACGTGGCGCTGTTCAACACGACGCTCGCGAACAACTCCAGCGGTGACACATGCGGCGGCGTGTACACGGCGGCGGGCGCCGACATGGACATCGTCAACTCGATTCTCTGGGGTAACAGCGATGGCGACATCCTGACCAACACGCGCCAGGCACAGTATTTCTCATTCGATGGCAGCAGCACCCAGGCGATCGACTACACGATCGTGCATGGCTGGAACATCGTCGCGGGCGTCGGCAACAACGGATCGAACCCGCTGTTTGGCGACCTCGACGGCACGGACAACGTCATCGGCACGTTGGATGACAGCGTGCGCGTGCAGATCACTTCACCCGCCATCGACTCAGGCAGCAACAACGATTTGCCGCTGGACGCCGTCGATCTTGACGGCGACGGCGTGTTCTTTGAATTCATCTCACTTGATCTCGATCGCGATGCCCGGCGCGCGGACGTGGCGTCGGTTGCTGACAGCGGCAACGGCACAGCGCCCATCGTCGATCGCGGCCCCTACGAAGCCGTCACGCCGTGCCCGGCCGACATCAACGGCGACGACCTGGTCAACGTCAACGACCTGCTGGCCGTGATCTCGAGTTGGGGTGCCACCGGTCCCAACCCGGCTGACATCAACGGCGACAGCATCGTCGACGTGAACGACCTGCTCGCAGTGGTCTCGGCGTGGGGCGTTTGCCCCTGAGCCTGCAATCACTCTTCGACTCGACCGCGCAATGACGCCGCCTCGGCGGCCAGCCCCGCGTCCTCGCACGACTTCGCCAGCGCCTCGATCGCATCGCGCGTCACGTAGTGATCCTCAGCCGTGATCTTCGGGCAATCGTGGATGCACGCGTCGATGTGCCCGCGCGCCTCCTCGATCCGACCCGCCTCCAGCAGGCTCCGAGCCACGCCAGCCCGCATCACCGCACGCGTCGGCGTGTCCGCCGCGAACGCCGGCTCGGCCAGCCGCAGGCCCTCGGCGCTGAGCGACAGAGCCTCGTCAACCTTGTTCACGTGCAGCAGGACATCCACCAGTTTGTACGTCGAGCGCAGCGTGCTGTCAGCCGCCGCCCCGTGGATCGCCGCCAAGCCGCGCGTGCAGTCGCGCAGCAGCGGCTCCGCCTCGTCCCAGCGATCCAGTTCCGTCAGCGCGATCGAGAGCGAATCCTTGATGACGATCACCAGGAAGCCGTTGGCCTCAGCGACTTCGGCGATGCGCACCCCCGCGCGATACTCCTCAACGGCCTCCTCGCGCCGCTTCATCAGCCCCAGCAGGAATCCCAATTCGTTGTGCCACACCGCCGTCTCGATGTGCTGCGGCCCGAGCACGTCGGTCACGATCGGCAGGTTGTCGCGATAGATGCGCTCCGCCTCGTCGAACTGCTCGAGCGTCCTCAACGTGCTCGCCAACGCGCGCCGGGCGGCGAGCGTCGAAGGATCGCGCGGCCCGGCGGTCTGTTCCAGCAAATCAACCACCCGGCGCATTTCCGGCACTGCCTGCTCGGGGTGACCGAGTTGCCCGAGCAGAATCGCCAGATTCTGGTGCCCCATGATTGTCATGGCGTGCCGTTCGCCATGCACCTTCTCGGCGATGGTGACCTGCTCGCGTGTCAATCGCTCGGCGGTCTGGTAGTCGCGCTCGCTGTAGGCGAGCGAGGCGCGATTGCTCAGCGGCTCGAGCAGGCGCTGCGGCTCGCCGGCGAAGTCGCGCCGGAGCATCTCGATGGCGCGGTCGAGCAGGCCGCGGGCCTCCTCCATCGCCGCGCGTTGTTCCATGTGCGCGGCCGACGTGAGGATGTTGGCAAGGTTGTTCATTGCGACGATCGTGTCGCCATGCGCCGGGCCCAGGGCCTCGGTGCGAATGCGCAGCGCCTCGCGCGCATAGCGTTCGGCCGACTCGGTCTCGCCGAGTTTCGCGTAGGTGACGGCCATTTCCTCGCACACATCCCCGCGGATTTCCGGCTGGTCGGGAAACGCGACCGAGACGGCGGACTCGGCGTTGCGCAGCGCATCGACGACCTTCACATCGCGGCCTACAACTCCCGGGGCCGGCGTCGTCAGCACGCTCAGGAAGAACTGCCGGACGGCCTCGGCCCTATCGGCGGCCCGGCGGGCGTCATCGCGCTGCTGCCGCGCCACCACCAGCCCGTACCCCGTGCCCACGACGGCCGCCACCAGCAGCGCCATCGCTACCGCGGTGCCGATGACCAGCGCTCGGTGTCGCCGCGCGAACTTGCGAAACTGGTAGATCGCGCTGGGCGGGCGCGCGACGATCGGCTCATGCCGCAGGTGCCGCCGAATGTCCTCGCCCAGTTCCCATGCCGACTGATAGCGCCGGCTCTTGTTCTTCTCCATCGCCTTGGCCACGATGGTTTCGACGTCGCCGCGCAGCGAGCGGTCGATCGCGCTGAGCCGTTCGGCGCTGGCCGACTGGATCAGCCGCGCCGCCTCCACCATACCCTTGTCGCTGACATCGATGGGCAGCCGGCCGGTGAGCAATTCGTAGGCGATCACGCCCAGGGCATACACGTCGCTGCGCACATCGACTTCGTGCGGATCGCCTGCGACCTGCTCGGGGCTCATGTACGGCAGCGTGCCGATCATCTGCCCGATGTCGGTCTGCAGCGTCGCGCTGCGGAAATCCGGATCGATCACGCGCGCAATGCCGAAGTCGAGAATCTTCGGATTCGGGCAGTCGGACCTGGGCCCTTCTGAAGGATCGGACTGGATGAGAATGTTTCCCGGCTTGAGATCGCGGTGCACGATGCCCTTCTGGTGCGCGTGGTGCACCGCATCGCAGATTCGCGCGAGGATCTCCAGGCGCTGGCGCAGAGGCAGCGAGCGCTCGCGCGCGTACTCCAGCAGCGGCGCGCCTTCGATCAGCTCCATCGCGAAGTACGGCTGGGTTCCATGGCCGGCATCGGCTGTGCCGGCTTCGTGAATCTGTGCGATGCCCGGATGCTGCAGCCGTCCCAGCAGGCGGGCCTCGAGTTCGAATCGTTTGATCATGGCGCGGCTGGCGACGCCGGGGCGCATGACCTTCAGCGCGACGATACGATCGGGGTTCTCCTGCCGGGCGCGATAGACGGTGCCCATGCCGCCCTCGCCGACGATGCCGAGAATCTCGTAGCGTCCGATGCGCTGGGGCATGGGCGCGGCCGAGCCAAGATTGACCACTGGATGATCGATCGCGGCCGCCGAGTCGTCATGCTTGAGCAGGTCCGCGACGCGACGCCGCAGATCGTGATCATCGCCGCATTGCTCGCGCAGGAAGGCCTCGCGCTGGTGTGGAGAAAGTTCACAGGCTTCGAGAAAGAGATTGGAGACGCGCTGATGACGCGAAGCCGCCGGGGGAATCGGCGTCGGCGGCGAGGATGGCGCAGCGTCGTTCACGTCGCGATCTCTCCCGTCAATTCCTGCTGCAGCCAGGCCCGTGCCACGCGCCAGTCGCCCTTGACGGTGCGCGGTGAGACGTCAAGGGCCTCGGCTGTCTGCTCCACATCCAGCCCTGCGAAGAAGCGCATCTCGACCACCTTCGCCTGCCGGGGGCTGAGTTGCGCCAGTTTTTCCAGCGCATCCTCCAGGGCCAGCAGGTCCACATCGGTTGTGGGACCCGGCACATCGCTGGCGAACGACAGCGTGAGCCGGTGCTCGCCATGGCCGCGCTTGGCGGCGCGGTGGGTGCGCGCATGATCAATCAGGATGCGGCGGATGGCCTCGGCCGCGACCGCCAGGAAATGCGCACGATCCTTCCACTGGGCGCGATGCTGATCGACGAGTTTGAGATAAGCCTCGTTCGCCAGAGCGGTCGGCTGAAGCGTGTGATTGGTCCGCTCGCGTGACAGGTGGGCCGCGGCGATACGGCGCAGTTCGTCGTAGACCAGCGGCATGAGATCGCCTGCGGCTGCGCGATCGCCTTCGCTCAGTCGCGTGAGGTGCGTCGTGACATCGAGGGTCGGATGGCTCATGGGCGTGTGGCGATCACTGGCTGAGCCGCCCACTGCGGGACGTCCATTACAGATCGCCTCTGCGGCTGCCGCAAGGCGGGCGAAGGAATTGAGCAAATCGCTCACACTCGTTGCCCCGGTGGGACGGGGTTTTCGCGGTTCCTGAAGGGGAGGCAAGTCTGGCGGGCCCGTCGTGCGGCCGCCAAAGCCCATTCTTCAGAAAGGAACCGATTGATGATCCGCACCCAGATCGCAGTATCACTCGCCTTGTTGGGGGTTGCGGGCCGCCTTCACGCCAGCGTGATCAATGTCCCGGCCGACTTCCCCAACATCCAACAGGCCGTCAATGCCGCTGTCGCCGGAGACGAGATTGTTGTCGCGCCGGGCATTTACGCCGGATTCAGTTTCGCCGGCAAGGCGGTCACCGTGCGCGGCACCGACCTCAACAATCCTGCTCTTACCACGCTCAACGGGGCCGGCGTCTCGCCGGTGGTGGGATTCACGTCTGCCGAGGGACCCAACAGCCGCTTACAGGGCTTCCTCATCAACAACGGCTTTGCCGTCAACGGCGGGGGCATCCTCGCGGTCGGCAGCAGCCCGACCATCGAGAACTGCATCATTTCCGGCAACCAGGCCTCCCAACTGGGAGGCGGGATGTACGCCACCGGCGCGCCGACGATTCGCGAGTGCCTGTTCGTGGGCAACATCGCGGGGACCAACGGCGGCGGGCTGTACGCCGCTGCAGCCTCCAATCCCACCATCGACGGCTGCCGCTTCGAGGGCAACGATGCCCCCATTGGCTCGGGCCTGCAACTGGTGTCGGCGGCATTGGCCAAGAACTGCGAGGTCTTCGACAACGTCGGCGGGCTGGCCGTTGCGGTCAACGGCACCGCGGCTGTGACCCTGGTCAACTGCGACGTTGTGGGCCATGCGGCGGCCGGCATCGTGGTCAACGGCGGCGCGACCGTGCCGCTGCTCGTGGCCAACTGCATCGTGCGAAACAACGGCGGCGGCCAGATCCTGGGGCCGGCGGGCATGATCACCGTGCGCTACAGCAACGTGCAGGGCGGCTCCGCGGGACCCGGCAACATCAACCTCAACCCCATGTTCGTCAATCCTGCGGTTGACGACTTCCGGTTGCAGCCGACGTCGCCCTGCATCGATGCCGGCGAAAATGCCACGCTGCCAGCGGGGACGATCGAGGATTTTGGCGGGGTGGATCGGCGTTCGGACCGGGCCAGCGTGGTGGATACGGGCTTGGGGACGGCGCCGCTCGTGGATATCGGTGCGCATGAGTTCGCGCCGCCGCGGAGGTATGTGAATGCGGCGGCGACCGGGCTGAATCATGGCCAGAGCTGGAGCAATGCGTATCTCGACCTGCAGTCTGCGCTAGCGGATGCGAGGGTGGCGGGCTCGGAGATCACCGAGGTCTGGGTCGCCAAGGGAACTTACAAACCTGATGGCGGCACGGGCGACCGCTCGCGGAGTTTCGAGATGATCACCGGCGTGGAGATCGTGGGCGGGTTTGTCGGCGGCGAGACGAGCGTGTCGCTGAACGATCCGGTCGCGAACCAGACGATCCTGAGCGGGGCGATCGGGAATGCGGGCGATGGCGACAACAGCTGGAACGTGGTGCGGGCCATCAACGTCAGCGACGATGGAACGCTGATCGGGTTCATTGTGCAGCGCGGCAATGCCAACGACCCGGCGGGGCCGCATGAACTGGGCGGAGGCATCTACATCGATGGCGGCGCGCCGGCGATTCGCGAATGCTGGGTGCGCAACTGCCTGGCGACGGGAGGCGGAGGCGGGCTGTTCAGCTTCGTGAGCGATCCCAACATCGTGCGCTGCCGCTTCAGCCTCAATGAATCGGACGCGGGCGGCGGCGGCCTGTTGATCTGGGGCGGCGGGCCGCAGGTGATCAACTGCGTCATCTCCGGCAATCACGCTGATTCTGATGGCGGCGGGATGTCGGTGATCATCGGCACGGATCTCGAGCTGACCAACTGCACGATCGTCGGCAACACAGCCGGCACGGGGAACACCGGCGGCGTGCTGAATTCCGGCGACCTGATCGCGACCAACGACATTCTTTGGCAGAACGTCGGCGCAGCCGGCACCGTCGAAGCCCAGCAGTTGCGGAACTCCGGTGGAACAATTGATCTGGATCGTTCCATCGTCCAGGGGCTCACCGGTGTACTCGGCGGCGTGGGCAACATGGGAACCGCGCCGCAGTTCGTCGACGGCAACGGCCTTGACAACCTCTGGGGCACGGCCGATGACGATCCGCACCTGTCGGCTGGATCGCCGGGCATCGACTCCGGCGATAGCGCGGCGTTGCCGGGCTTCGTCACCTTGGACTACGACGGCAACACGCGGTTCTTCGACGACTATACCGTGGCCGACACAGGCGTGGGCAGCCCGGCGTATGTCGATCGCGGCGCGTTCGAGTTCCAGGCGGTGTCGTGCGTGGGCGAGATCGTCGCGAACGGCGCGGTCGATGTGAACGACCTGCTGGCGATCATCACGCACTGGGGCGCGTGCCCGCTGCCGTGCCCGCCACGATGCGCTCAGGACATTGCGCCAAGCCCCGGCGGCGACTGCCTGATTGACGTCAACGACCTTCTGGCGGTGATCACGCACTGGGGCACGTGCCCGTAACTGGAGACTTGCACGTCACGTTCCAAGCCCGCGCCTGTCCTAGGCGCGGGCTTTTTCGCGCAGCTTCTTCATGATGAACAGGTAGTTGAAGCCACGGAGGAAGAAGTTGCCTTCCTCCGCGGCTTTGTGCCAGTTGCCTTTGCCGAGTTTGGCGTTGTGCCGCACGACCGCGACGATGTCGATGGGCTTGAACCTTCGACGAAGCAGGTTGAACAGTTCGAAGCCGATGGGCATGAACTCGCCGGCCCCTCCACCTTCCGCTGTCGATCTGCCGCCGCCTTTGGTCTTGCGCCAGGAATCCGAGACATAGAGCGCCATGTAGCGCTGCGGCTTGAGAATGCGGTGGATCTCGCTGATGACTTTCTCCATCGCGGCGTAGTACGCCTTGCCGTGGTCGGGACTGGCCTCCCCAGCATCGAGTTTGCCGATGCAGTCCGGCGAATCGCTGTAATCGACGTGCGTGGAATACGGCGGATCGACGAAGACGAAGTCGGCGGCGTCATTCTCCAGAGGCAGTTTCCGCGCGTCGGCCTTGATGATGTCCTCGCGCTCGCCATACGGCGCGATATCGAAACCCTGGGCGCGACGTTTGAGATCGCGCGCCACATCCAGAGTC